>ERZ887851.191-NODE-191-length-61468-cov-17.146174_pt1 | contig 61468 bp, 57 predicted proteins | sample MGYA00521100_ERZ887851 | MGnify/ENA primary metagenome ERZ887851 (study PRJEB32303, sample SAMEA104408602) | aquatic metagenome | biome: Brackish water; feature: Pelagic; material: water | place: Baltic Sea | collected 2014-06-06T16:11:00 | depth 11,444 m ... | reverse complement strand
AAACTATCCCAGTTGGTGGACCACTTCAGTGGGGGCACTCCAGCTGGCTAGCCCGTCTAAAAGCAAGACTTGTCACCCTTGATCAGGCTGCCGAGCTAGTGACGAGTTTCGAAAACTTCGCGTGGGATAAGCATGGTGACGCCTTGATCGCAGGTGACTTCTCGGCGTTGAGCAGGGATCAAAGATTTGCCGTAGACCGAATACTGCAGGCACTTAGAAGAAAGGGGGCAAAAAAGAACCGACACCTCGAGCTCGAATTGCTGCAGCGCTACACTCTCGGGCTTATTGCTGAAAAGTCGAATGACCGGCTGGCGGGCAGGTTTGCGCGACGTGCGCTAAACGGCGCGCCAGATTGGGTTTGCGGCCACACAATATGACAGTCCGTCGAGAAGTGATGGCAGTAGGCGGCGTCTTTGGCGTCGGGTTCTACCGCAAATGGGATGCAGAGCGTCGCATCAGCAGCCTCCGATCACTATTCCGTCACGTCCCGCTCATGCTTCCAAAGAACAGCGCCGCAGAAAACTCGTGCATCGCTCACACTTCATGACAATCATCGCCGCATGGGTGATGACGGTTTCGGCCGCTTCTGTGCTGTTGGCCGCGATTTCCTACTTGATCCCTTCTGAGTTGAGTTCAAAGTAGGCGATTAAGAAGCGCGCCGGGAAACACGATGAAAATCCTAAGACTTTTTGCATCAATAGCTTTTGGCTACCATCTGCTGAAGGTCAGCAAGAAAGGCCACTTCGTCAGAATTAGGTAAGAAGAGCCAACGACCGCCCACGGCCGAATTCACCCCAAGACCTTGATCAACGCCTCTTCGCTCAACCTCCCTTGTTCCAGCGCTGTGAGCGCTCGAATGCGCAGATCATCGTCGAGGGCGTATCCATCCCGTGAAACGCCCAACGCGACGAGCAACGCGGCCTCGCCCAGCTTGTCCGCATCGAACAGATCAAACGCTTTGTGGGCTGCTGACACAGCTGGGGCAGGGGGCGCAACCGGTGTTTCTGTGGCAGGCGTTTCCACAGCGTCCAGTGCTTCCATGTCTTGCCCAGTGCTCAGCGCCGCGCCTCCAGCCAGCGCGTCTTTCAAAGCCAGCTTTTCCTGCCGATCACTGCGCCCGGAATGCAGGCCGGGGTTCATAAAGGGCGACAGCTTTGAGTAGAAGCGATCCAAAACGCCCGTGCTGTTGCCCATTTGACGACTGAGCACATGGGTGCTGACACCGCGCTGCAGGTCCAAGGTGGCGTAAAAATGCCGCCAGCTGTACAGCGTGCGCTTTTTGCCGTCAGCGCCATAAACCAGCCCAAGCTTGTCCAATAACTTTTCAAAGTTGCGTGACAGGTTGGCGCGCGCGGCGCGCTGGCCCAGGCGCGTGACGAACACGTACGTGTCCAACTTTGCCTCGATCACTTCGTGCAGCGTCATGCCAGATAGTTCTGGGTTCAGCTCAACCTGCCGCTCAAAGGGCCGTACAGCACGATCCCGCGCTACCAAAGGACGTTGACCGGTCTTGCCGTCTACAAACAGACCCAAATAGGTCTCGTCTCGTTCGGTGAGCCACAGCAGGTTCTTCCACTTCAGGTCCAGCGCTTCTGTGCCATGGCGCATGCCTGTATTGGCCAGGATCAGGATATAGTTGCGCAGCACTTCGCGTGTGGCAGCTGTTACAGGCTTGTCGGTGGCTTTATGGAATGACCGAAGCTCGGTGTAGATCATCTTGTATTCGTCACGCGTGAAGCTGCCCCGGCTCTCTGTCTTAAGGCCATCGTTGATGGGCTTGGGACGAATGGCATGTGTGATCCACCCACGCTGCTCGGCTTCGTCCAACACACGGTTCAGCGCCGTGTTGTGCGTGTTGATGGTGCTGTGATGCGCCTTGCGTCCCAGTTTGTTGGTGCGCCACTTGCCGAACTCCACCAAGGTCTTGGCGTCTATGCTGGCCACGTCATAGCCGCCGAAGAACGGGATCAGGTACTTGTCCAGTGCGGTGATGTAATCCTTGAACACCACATGGCCGCCTCCTGCATCCAGCTCTTCCTGCATGCGATCTCGAGCAAACTCAGCGACACGCTTAAATTTGCGGGTGCTCTGAGGCAGGTTGTTCTTTGCGCGATCCTCAGCGGTGTAGAAGAACTTCATCGCCATATCGGTCGCGCGCTCAACGTCCTCAGTCTTTGTAGAGAACCTGTGCCAAGCGCCATCCGCCAGCTTCACACGCGCCTGCCACTTGGCGCTGCGTGCACGCTTGTCCAAGCGCACGTACTCGCTAATGCGGATGGTTTGAACATCCTTCGACATGTCAATAGCATACAGTCAGCGCGCCCGCAGGAAAACGACGTAATTTACATGGCGTGTTTCCATCGATTGGACGCGCAGGTCTTAGAGGTTTTCAACGATGGAAAAAAGATTTTGAGGGAGGTATCACAGACTGGCTTTGGGGGCTGCGATCAATGCTACCGGCTAGGATTTGTGGCCCGCCAAAACCTCTTGGCGCAAACTGGCTGGCCGGGTCAAATCAACCTATAGCAATCAAGCAGATGTACTGCGCCGCCGCATGCACTACGTGATTCGCTTGGTAAACCCTAGTTCTGGTGTAAGTCCAACGTCAGGCACGCTTTCCATGGTACTTATTTGCGATCTATTTGGGCCTGGACCGCTTAATCTGAGCATCAAGCCTGCCACTGCCCAGCCCCCATAAAACACCCTGTTCAACACAGTGATTCAGCCGCGCGCCCGGTGTGTACAGTGTGTATCAGGTGTGTAGCGCGATTTTGGGCGGAAAAAGTTGGCTAAGTAATTGATTTTATTGGAGGCGAGTACCGGAATCGAACCGGTCTACACGGATTTGCAATCCGCTGCGTAACCTCTCCGCCAACTCGCCTCGCTCGGACTGCGATATACCAGTGGCAAACCCTGTGCAAGTCATCGGTCAAAGCGTACTGAGACGTTGCCGTGTGGGCAGGGATATGGCATCACGGTATTCGTCAACTGAACGAAAGAGTTTAGACCGTGCCAGACTACGCTGCCCGCAGAACGATGATGGTGGATACGCAGGTTCGCCCGTCGGACGTGACGAAGTTCCCGATCATCGATGCTATGCTTGCCACACCGCGCGAACTTTACGTGCCGCAAGGCCAACGGGAAGCCGCCTATGTGGGCGAGAACCTGTCGATCGGTGGCGGCCGCGTGATGCTTGAACCCCGGACCCTGGCAAAGCTGCTTGATGCTCTTGACGTTCAGCCCGGCGACGTCGCTTTGGACATTGGCTGCGGCCTTGGATACTCCTCGGCGGTGCTCGCCCATATGGCCGATTTCGTTGTAGCCGTCGAAGATGACGCGGCACGGGTTGAGGAAGCGCAGACCAATCTTTCTGAGAATGGCGTTGACAACGCTGCCGTGATTGAAGGGCCATTGAACACTGGAGCGCCCAAGAATGGTCCATATGACATAATATTGATCCAAGGCGCGGTCGAAGAAGTTCCGGACGTGATTATCGACCAGCTGAAGGATGGTGGCCGGATAGGCTGCGTCTTTGCAGAGGGTGCTTTGGGTGTTGCACGGATCGGCCACAAGTCAGATGGTCGTATTGCGTGGCGTTTTGCGTTTAATGCGGGTGCGCCGGTGCTGACGGGATTTGAAAAGACTGCTGCTTTCGTTTTGTAGCCCGAATGGCCCGGCGTTGACGGGTGAAGAAGACGGTGCACGGAATGTCCGGAGCAAGGACAAGGGACGACTTTGGAGATGGTGGGAATGCAGATTGGTAGAACGTTGCTGGCGGGTGTTTTTGCCGTCGCCGCAACCATCGGTGGGACTGCCCGGGCAGAAACACTGGCTGACGCGATGGCCTCTGCCTACGAGAACAGCGGTTTGCTTGAGCAGAACCGCGCCTTGCTGCGCGCCGCAGACGAAGGGGTTGCGACGGCTGTCGGTGCGCTGCTTCCTGTTGTAACCTGGTCTGCAAATGCATCAGCCCAGCGTCCCGTTCCAATCGGGTCAAACGACGTGACCGCAAACCTGCAAATCGCGGCAGAGCTGACATTATATGATGGTGGCCGCACCCAGCTTGCGATCGAAGGTCAGAAAGAGGCCGTGCTTGCCACCCGCCAGAGTCTTCTCGATCTTGAACAGCAGGTCCTGCTGAGGGTTGTGGATGCCTATATGGAGATGAACCGGTCGAGTGAGTTTGTCGCCCTGCGCCAAAACAACGTGCGCCTGATCACCCAGGAACTTCGTGCGGCTCGTGATCGTTTCGAAGTGGGTGAAGTGACCCGCACCGATGTGGCCTCGGCTGAAGCCCGCCTTGCCGCCGCCCGCAGCCAGCTTGCCGCCGAAGAAGGTGGTCTGGTCCGCGCCCGTGCCGAATTTATTGCCGCCGTTGGCCGCAACCCCTCGTCCCTCCGGGCCGCGACGCGGGTGTCTATCCCCCAATCCATCGAGTCTGCCAGAGCGTTGGCCCGTTCGAGCCATCCCGCAATTGTTCAGGCTCAGCACAATGTGACGGTTGCCGAACTTAACATCGCCCGTGCACAGGCCGCCATGCTGCCGTCCGTCACCTTGAATGGTTCGGTCCGCGTCAATCAGGACTTTGACGATTCGGCCAGTGTCGGGATTAGTGTTGGCGGCCCGATCTATCAGGGCGGTCGGCTAAGCAGCGCAGTCCGCGAATCGATGGCCCGTCGTGATGCGTCCCGGGCAGGTCTCTTGCTTGCCGTCCAACAGGTTGAGCAGAACGTGTCCAACGCCTATTCCTTCCTGCAAGTCGCCCGCGCCAGCCGCGAAGCGTCCGAGCGTCAGGTGAGTGCGGCGACAATCGCCTTTGAAGGCGTCCGCGAAGAGGCAACCCTTGGGGCGCGCACGACGTTGGACGTCCTGAATGCCGAACAAGAGCTGCTGGATGCCCGGGCAAACCTCATCTCGGCTCAGGTCGATGAGGTGGTTGCATCATATACGGTGCTGTCCGCGATGGGCCAGCTAACGGCAGAGAACCTGCGGCTTCGCGTTCAGATCTATGATCCGACCGCCTACTATAATCTGGTTCAAGGCGCCCCGAGTGCGATCTCTGCACAGGGTCGGGCTTTGGACCGGGTACTGGAAGCGATCGGCGGGAACTGAACCAAAGCCTCTCTATCGGTTGTGGCACAGCCCAAAACCGCGTAGCATCCGGGTCGAGGCGAAGCAGGATCCAAGATGTCCGACCCGGTAACCAACATCGAAATCGAGGATGTTCTGTCCTCTATTCGCAGGCTTGTCTCTGAAGGGGACAAGTTGCGCCCAGGCGCAAGCATGTCCCACGAATCGGCTACCCGGTCCAATGAGGCACCAGCGGCCGAAACTCTGGCAGAGCGTGCCAGTTTGCCCCCGCGGTTTGTTCTGACGCCCTCGCTGCGTGTCGATGAAGCGCCGTTGGTCCTTGAAGGTTCCGAAGCGGCGACGGATGACAGCGCGCCAAACGAGGATGATCAAGCGCCCGCGGCCGAATCTCTCATCGCCGAATCTTTTGTCGCTGCGACGTCCAGTCCCGACACGTGCATGGCCGACGATGCCACCGCCCATTTTGCCACCGCCCCCGAAGCCATCGCTCCGGATGACGTCGAGCAGGATGTCGCGGCAGAGGACTCCATCGCCGAAGTTGAGGATACCACATCACCCGGCCGGTCCCGCCTTGAAGCCACGATCGCAGAGCTTGAGGCCGCTATCATTGGCGGGACAGACGATTGGGAGCCTGACGGAAGCGAAGAGACGCCGGTGGTGGATTGGTCGAATGAACGGGCCGAAGGTTTGTTTACCAGCGCCCGTACCCTCCCAACCGAAGCAGCGTCAGATGCCGTGGTCCTGACACCCAGCAGCGCCAAGCGTGATGATGTGTCCAAGGATGCCCCGACATCCCGATTTTCCCTTCAACCAGAGGCGTCGGCTGAACCGGAGCAAGAGGTCATCGCCCCCGAGCTATCGCGGGAGGAGGCCGACGATGACTTGGCCGATGACTTGCTGCGTTCAGAGGACGGCTCATACGATCCTGATCTTGACAAAGACCTTGCCGCCTATCTTGAGCGGGATCAGATCCTTGACGAAGAAACCCTGCGCAACCTGGTGATCGAGATTGTGCGTCAGGAACTCCAAGGCACCCTGGGCGAGCGGATCACCCGAAATGTGCGCAAACTCGTGCGCCGCGAGATCTATCGCGTTCTGGCAAGTCAGGACTTTGACTAGACGTCTTGGGCGAGTGCCAGAAGCGTGTCCAGATCAAGATGCCGCTCCAGATGCGCAGCAAGGGCGTCCAGCGCCGCTTCGACTGAACTGCCATAGCTTTGGACTGGTACGTCGTGCCCCAGCTCTTTGAGGAACGCTGCCCGGAACCCGTCGGACGAGAACAACCCGTGCAGGTAGCACCCCCGCACCAGCCCATTGTCTGAACATGCCCCTTCGTCGCGCCCGTCCACCTCGAGCCAGGCCCGGGCCCGGTCGGGGCCCTCGGTCTGACCGATGTGGATCTCGTAGCCGACGACGTCCTCGCCCGTTGCCTTATGCGTAGCGTTCGAAAAGGTCAGTCGCTTGTGCGGCCCCATCTCAGTCACCACGTCCAAAAGGCCAAGGCCCGGCACTTCACCGGGTGGCCCTTCGATGCCGTCCGCATCAATGATGCGCTGGCCCAGCATCTGGAAGCCGCCACAGATGCCCAACACCCTGCCTCCTCGGCGCACGTGGGCCAACAGGTCGATGTCCCAGCCCTGTGCCCGGAAATGGGCCAGGTCTGAGATTGTTGATTTGGAACCGGGGATCAGCACAAGGGCCGCGTCCGGGGGCAGGGGGCGCCCGGCCTCGATAATCTCGACCGTGACGGCAGGTTCCGCCGACAGGGGATCAAGGTCATCGAAGTTGGCGATGCGGTTCAGGCGGGGCACTGCGATCTTTATGGGGCCACCCGGTCGGCCTGCGATGTCCATCACGTCCTCGGCTGGCAATCGCCAGGCCTGATCGAACCACGGCACGATGCCCAACGGTGTCCAGCCCGTCCGCTCGGCGATAAAGGTCATGCCATCGTCGAACAGGGACGTATCCCCCCGAAACTTGTTGATGGCAAAGGCCTGGATCAGCGCCCGGTCGTCATCAGGCAGGACCGCATGGGTGCCGACCAGTTGCGCAATCACGCCGCCCCGGTCGATGTCTCCGACCAGCACGACAGGCACCCCTGCAGCACTGGCAAAGCCCATGTTGGCGATATCGCCCGCCCTCAGGTTCACTTCCGCTGGACTGCCGGCCCCTTCGACAAGGATCAGGTCATGCTGCGAGGCAAGGCGGCCAAAACTGTCGAGGACGGCAGGCAACAGGGTCGCCTTCATCTTACCGTAGTCGCGGGCGCGCAGCGTTCCGACCCGCTTGCCCTGAACGATGATCTGGGCGCCGGTGTCGGTCTCTGGCTTAAGCAGAACGGGGTTCATATCCGTGATCGGATCAAGGCCCGCCGCCATGGCCTGAAGGGCCTGGGCACGTCCAATCTCACCCCCGTCGACCGTGACAGCGGCGTTGTTGGACATGTTCTGCGGCTTGAACGGCGCAACGGACAGGCCGCGCAAACGGGCCGCCCGTGCAATACCCGCAACAAGCATCGATTTACCGACATTAGAGCCGGCGCCCTGGATCATGATTGCCTTGGCCATGTCATCCCTCCGATCTATGTGCTTACGGGTACATGCGGTGCGGGGAAAGAGTATGAACACGCCAGCCCATCTGATTTTTGGCCTGACCGCCTTTGGCCGGCCCGGTCGACCCGGTGTGACAGGGGCAGCCCTGGCGGGAGGTCTGATCCCGGACCTGTCGCTTTACATTCTGGCGGGGACGCATCTTTTGGTTCTGGGGACAGAGCCGCGGGTGGTTTTTGGCGAGCTCTACTTTTCACAAGCGTGGCAATCGATCTTCCGGGTCGACAATTCTTTCATCCTGTGGGGGATCGGACTGGCCCTCGCGCTGATGGCCAAAGCCCCTTGGGCCATTGCGTTGACCGGGGCGGCCCTGTTGCACCTGACCCTCGATTTTGGGTTTCACCATGATGACGGTCGGGCGCATTTCTGGCCGGTCACCAACTGGATATTTCAAAGTCCGTTCAGTTATTGGGACAACCGGCACTATGGCGGGATCGTCGGGCCTGCTGAAGTAATCGCCGCCCTGATCTGCGCGGTGTTTCTGTGGCGCAGGTTCAAGGGGTGGGTAATGCGAGGGCTTATCGTGCTCCTCGCGCTGGCCGAGGCTGTGCCCGGTATCGTCTTTGGGATTATGTTCGCCTGAGGCGTGACCAGAACGAAAAAGCGCGGCCTCGAAGGACCGCGCAAGTTCAAACTGCAAAAGATGGAAAAGGCCTAGGCCGCCTGAGCCTCCTGCTCGGCCGCGTGGCGACGCTCGCTCTCTTCGCGCGACAGCGCGACCGAGGTGCGCACACCCTTGCCAACAAAATCCATAAGGCCCTGAACAACACGTTCGTTCGGGTCGATACCGGCGCAAGACAGCACTTCGCGGCCATCGCGCGAGCGCGCCCAACGGGCGATCTGCTCGGGGCCATTGCCATACTTCTTGTCGTCAGCGATGGCATCGTCCAGCGCAGCAAGGACCACGGCGGCAAACAGCTTCCGTGCGCGGTTTCCTTGCTCGTTATTGTAGGCGGTGCCGTCTACGAAGTCTCTCATTGGGCGTCCTTTGTTCTTTTTGCTCTTGCGGCTTTCAGCCCGACCGGTATGCATCACTACAGGCGATTCGGGATACCTTATTTAGCATATCTGCCATGCATAAAACGCATAGCTATGGCCGTTGTGTGGCCGTATTTAGTCCACAATTTGCAGGTTACCACGCAAGATATAGCTTTTGCCGCACCCCCTTCAACCTTTTGACACAATTTGGACACATAGGCCGCCATGCCCAAAATAAACGGTAACGAGATCCGCCCCGGTAACATTCTGGAGCATGACGGGGGCCTGTGGGCTGCGGTCAAGGTTGACACGGTGAAGCCCGGCAAGGGCGGCGCCTTTGCCCAGGTCGAGTTGCGCAATCTGCGCTCGGGGTCGAAACTGAACGAACGGTTCCGGTCAAACGACAAGGTCGAGGTGGTGCGCCTGGAAATGCGGGATCAGCAGTTTCTGTACGAAAGCGATGGTCGGCTTACGTTCATGGACACTGTGTCCTACGAGCAGATCGAACTGTCGGCAGATCTTCTTGGGGATCGTCGTCCGTTCCTGCAGGACGGGATGACAGTCGCGATCCAGTATTTTGGGGATGAGGCGCTGAACCTGACCCTGCCCGCCAAGGTCAAATGCACGGTCGCCGAAACCGACCCGGTGGTCAAAGGGCAGACGGCAGCCAACAGCTTTAAGCCCGCGATCCTCGACAACGGGCTGCGTATCATGGTGCCACCCTTCATTTCGGGCGGCGAGGAGATCATGGTGAACACGGAATCGATGGAGTATTCCGAACGCGCATGACTGGACCGGGCCTGCTGGTTGTCAGGCTTTTACAAAGGCCTGACATTTTGGGTGGCAAAAAGGACACCAGATGCCTGTGACCCCCTCGGACCTTGCGAGCCTGACAACGATCATGCGTGCGGCTGCGACCGCACGCATCTTGCCGCGGTTTCGCAATCTTGAAACGGACGATGTCTCGACGAAGTCGGGCCCGGCGGACCTTGTGACCCTTGCCGATGTCGAGGCTGAGGCCGATATGACAGCGGCCCTTCGGCTTGCGATGCCCGGCGCCCTCGTTGTCGGAGAAGAGGCTGTCGCCGCTGATCCACACCTTCTGGACGGTTTGGCCGATGCCGACAGCGCCGTCATTCTTGATCCGGTGGACGGGACCTGGAACTTTGCCAAGGGGCTGTCCCTCTTCGGGATGATTGCGGCAGTGACCGAAAAGGGTCTGCCAGTCGCGGGTGTTCTGCTTGATCCCTTGCTGGACGACTGGATCATAGCGACATCCGACGGACCGGCACGAATGGTCTGCGATGACGGACGCTCTGTCGAACTGCAGACCTCCAAGGAAATCCGCATGGACCATATGGTCGGCTATGTCCCGATGAGCTATCTGCCCCGCCCGGCCCGGTCCAAGGTGGCAGCGCAGTTTAGTGATTTGGGGCGGCTGACCAGTCTGGGCTGTTCCTGTCACGAATACCGGATGCTGGCGCAGGGTCATGCGGACTTTTGCCTGAGCGGACCAAAGCCGCAGCCCTGGGATCATGTAGCGGGCAGCCTGATCGTGACCCGTGCGGGTGGGACGTCCCGAATGCTTGACGGAAGATCCTACGATGCCAGCGTCAACGAAGGATACCTTCTGACGGCCTCCTCCGAAGGTGTGTGGAAAATGGTCGCCGAAAGGCTGTCCTTCCTGATGCAGGGCGACTGAAGCAACTTCGCCTGACCCGCCGCGTCTAGGCAATCGCGTGACGGAAAGCCAGGCGCTCGGCTGTCTGCGGCAGGGGGCGCCCCCTTCGGCCACAAGCTTGAGATCAGGCGGCTTGCTGCGTGCTCCGACGGCCGCTAGTCGGCACGGGTCACAGTGGCGCTGCCCGCCTGCATCGGTCCGGTAGCCCGATCGAACCGCAGATAGGCGATGCCAATCTGGCCCGCGACGGTGTGAAGGGTGCCCGCTGGTTTTCCATCGGCCGTGATCTCAGTCCCCGGGAGGGCATCTCCGTCGATCCGAATACGCGCGAGGCCCTTCTTAAGCTCGGTCTTGTGCTTCATCCGGGCGGTGACCTCTTGGCCCACATAGCACCCCTTGCGGAAATCGACGCCGTGCAACGCCTCAAACCCTGCTTCGAGAATGTAGGTGTCGGGCGTCAGCTCGATCCCGGTTTCGGGGATCAGATGGGTGGCGCGGATGGTGTCCCAATCGGTGTTGTCGCTGATGTCGGTGGTCCCGTAAAGCCGCCAGCCAAGGGCGGGGTGCCGGGGGTCGGCCATCGCACCCTCAGGCAAAGGGCCTGTGCCGCGGGACACCACAAGGTCCGTTTCCACGATCTGCACGTCCGCCCGTAGCCGATACATCGACAGTCGCTGCGCCAATGGCGCGGCCAGTTCGGTCGCGACGTCGATCAATAGCCGCGCCGCTTCCGGAAGGACAAAGAAGTCCGCGATATACTTGCCCTGAGGGGTCAACAGGGCCGTGTAAATGAGGCCAGCATGATCAGGGGACACATCATTCGTCACAAGGCCCTGAAGAAAGCTGACGCGATCCGCCCCGGTCAGAGCAAAAACAGTTCGGTCGGTCATGATCTTCCTTTCATCTCAGAGATATGGGGTCATTCGCGTCGAGGTGGCAGTATATGTATGAGGTCTTCGGCAAACCTGAAGGTCGGATCATGGGGCGCGTTCCAGTCTCAGGCCGGATCCCCATCGCGGAATTGCAGGGCATGAAGGTCGGCGTAGATCCCCCCGCGTGCCAGAAGATCCTCATGAGTCCCCTCGTCTACCACCTTACCATGATCCATGACCACGATCTTGTCTGCTGCCCGAACAGTCGAAAGCCTGTGGGCGATGACAAGGGTTGTCCGGCCCTGCGAAAGCCGATCCAGCGCCGACTGCACGATCGTTTCGGATCTGGTGTCCAGGGCGCTTGTCGCCTCGTCGAGCAGCAAAATCGGCGTGTCGCGCAGCAAGGCCCGCGCGATAGCGACGCGCTGACGTTGTCCGCCTGACAAGGCAGAGCCGCGCGGTCCGGCTGGGCTGTCCAGGCCCGCTTCCAGTTGTGGGAGGAAGTCGCTGATGTGGGCCGCATCCAATACTTCTGTCAGTCTTGTGTCGTCGATATCTGTCCGCCCCAGCAGAATATTCTCCCGAAGGGTTTCGTCGAAAAGGAGGGCATCTTGGGTGACCACGGAAATCAACCCGCGTAAATCGGCAAGGGACATGTCCTGGTTGGGAATGCCGCCAATGGTGATGGTTCCCTGTCCCGGATCGACCAGCCGGGCCAGCAGGTTGAACACCGTACTCTTGCCCGCGCCCGACGCCCCGACAAGCGCCGTTGTCTGCCCCGCTTCGGCGACAAAGGACACGCCATCCAGCACCGGCAGGTCGCCGTAGGTCAAGTGCACGTCCTGCAATTCAATCCGGGGAGCCCCGACGGGCGGGGCGACGGGATGGGCTGGTGAGACCAGTCGCGGTTCCGCGTCAAAGATTGCCTTCATGCGCTCGATCGACGCCGCCGCCGCCTGCCAAAGGCCCGAAATGTTGCCAAGCCGCCGAAGCGGCTCGAACGCAAGGCCCATGGAGGTGAAAAAGGCGATGAACTGCCCAACGGTCTTGTCACCTGCGATGACCTCGGCCCCGCCAAAATACAGAACTCCAAGGAACCCCAGACCAGTCATGATGTCGATCAGGCTGGGAATGCCGGCCTGACCGGCGGATGTCATGACCTCGGCCCGGACCCGCTGGTCAATGAGGGCCTCGTACCGGCGGGACTGGTAGTCTTCGAGCCCGTTCAGCTTGATCGGATTGATGCCGTGAAAGACCTCATCCAAGCGGGTCGACATGCGGCCCGCAATTTCGCGGTTTACCCTTGCCCGGCGACGGACATAGCCCTGCACGAAATACGAGGGCAGGATAAGAACCGGGATGCCGACCAGCGCGATCAGCGTCCAGCGCCAGTCCACAAAGATCGCAACACCGAAGAGGGCGATCACCGAAACAAGGTCGCGGCCAAGTCCGGTGATGATCGTCGTCCAGATCTGGTTGATCGCTGTCACATCCCCCTGAACCCTCTCGATCAAGTAGCCCGGGGGGTTCTTCTGGTGGAACGCCCCGTCCAGCCGCATGAGGTGGGACAACAGATCGGCGCGCAGTTCGGCCGCGGTGAGGGCATTGATCCGGGTGATGATCACCCTTTGGGACCAGGATGTCACGGCGCGGGCAATGAACACCGACAAAAGGACCATCCCGACATAACCAAGCGCGTCGCGCTGTCCGGCGACAAAGACCTTGTCGAACATCGGCTCCATCGTAGAGGCGAAAACACCGAGCGAGGCGCCTTCGATGGCCATGAAGACAAGGGCCACCACCAGCCAACGCCAATGGCGGACCAGATAGCCACGCCAGAGCCATTGAAACAGGTGAGGAGGGGCAGAAGTCGTCATGATTTCCCGCGTTTGGCCTTCCAGCTTTGGGTCACCACCTCGGGATCATACTCGTTTGCGATCCAGTCACGCAGACCGATCGGGCCCTGCGCCTGTCGGGCTTCGAACATGTCCAGCGTGTGGTCGAGGACGCCTGTCGCTGATGCTTTTATGTGCAGATACCGGAACGAGAGCATCCGACGGGCGGTCGCGATATCGGCGCCTTCTTCGGCCAGAAGGTAGAACGCCGACGCGATACCTGCCCGGTCCGCCCCGGACTTGCAGTGCATCACAAACGGCTTTTCGATCGTCTTGAAATGGTCGAGCAGCGTCAGCAACGCGGCCCTAGGCGCAGCCTTGCGCGCCCACATCGAGGTCGAGACGAGGGTCAGGCCAAGCTCTTTGCACGACGCCTTCTCGTAGCGATAATGGGGAGCCTTGGGTTCGCCCCGCAAGTTCAGAATCGTCTTTATTCCCATAGCTTTGTACTTGGCAAAGCGTGCGTGATTGGGATGGTTCGATCGATAGACCCCGGGGGCAATCTCGTGAAAATTGTGCCACAAGTACCGCAGGACCGCGTGATCGACGAAAAGGTAGTGAAACCGGTCCCGCCGGGCGATCCGGGCCGCTTCGGCGGCATCTGGTGTGGGGGTCGTGCTTTGGGGCATATCGGCAAGCGGTCCTGATCGTTCGAGGCGGGTCTACGCGTAAATGGCCTCCCGGAGCAAGCGCGGCAAGGGCGATGGGCTGCGCGGCAGTGATTGACGTCGCCGGGCATCCGGCTACGGTCCGGATCGCATTCTCAGTTTTCAAAGGCCCAAAATATGCTCGCTCATGGTCGCCCCTATCTTGCCATTCCCGGTCCCTCCGTCATGCCAGACCGCGTGTTGAACGCGATGCACAGGGCCGCCCCGAACATCTATACCGGTGAATTGCATGCCATGACCGATGGTCTGATCCCGGACCTCAAGGCTATGGCCCGGACCAAGGGCGAGGTCGCGATCTACATCGGCAACGGACATGCGGCCTGGGAGGCCGGCCTGGCCAATGTGCTGTCGCGCGGCGACACGATCCTGGTGCTGGCCACAGGACGCTTTTGCCTCGGCTGGGGCGAGATGGCACGCGGGCTGGGTGTCAAGGTCGAGGTGATCGACTTTGGGCAGCAATCCGACATTGGGATGGGGCAGGTCGAAACAGCGCTCAGGGCTGATGTTGACGGCCGGATCAAGGCGGTCCTGGCCGTCCACGTCGATACCTCGACCAGCGTGCGAAATGATGTGTCGGGTCTTCGGGCGGTTCTGGACCGGACCGGGCACCCCGCGCTGCTGATGATCGATTGCATCGCCTCGTTCGGCTGTGACCGTTTCGAGATGGACGCCTGGGGGGCGGACGTGATGGTGACAGCCTGCCAGAAGGGGTTGATGACGCCGCCCGGTCTTGGCTTTGTGTTCTTTAACGCCAAGGCGGACAAGGCGCGCGACACGGCTGATCTGGCAAGCAGCTATTGGGATTGGCGGCCACGGGTCAATCCGGGCCAGTACTTTCAGTATTTTGACGGCACGGCCCCGACCCATCACCTTTACGGTCTGCGTGCCGCACTCGACATGATCGCAGAAGAAGGTCTGGAAATGGTATGGGAGCGGCATGAGCGGCTTGCCCGGACCATCTGGGCCGCTTTTGACGTTTGGTCGCAGGAAGGTCCGATGGCCTTGAACATCGCCGATCCGGCCAAACGCAGCCACGCTGTCACCTCGGCCGCGATCGGGGCGCCGGATGGCGACCGCCTGCGGGACTGGTGTGAGCGGGTGGCGGGCGTCACGTTGGGCATCGGCCTGGGACGAGAGCCGTCGAGCGGATATTTCCGCATCGGTCACATGGGCCATGTGAACGCGCATATGGTGCTGGGCGTTTTGGCCAGCATTGATGCCGGTCTGAAATCATTGGGTGTGGAACATGGCCGCGGCGCCCTTGATGCCGCCGCTGCCGAAGTGGGTAAGGTGGGTTGAAACCCACCTTACTGTTTTAGGACAGGCATGGACGTAAGGTGGGTCATGACCCACCTTACTGGCGCTTCGCCGCTAAGGGCGATCCTTCACCTTCGCTCCAAGCCGGATCAGGCGGTCAATGAGAATTGCGGAAAGAACCACCCAGACAAAGCCGGCCACTGCAGCGATTGTCCAGAAGGTCATGAACAGAAGGATCCCCAGGGCTACCAGGAAGGCCCCTGTGTAGTCCTCAACTCGATCTGGATGACGGCGGTCCTGCATGAAAGCCTCGTGATAGATTTTTCCGGCTTAGCCTAGCGCCCCCCCGTCGATCCAGACCAGAGCATTTTTGCCTGATCGAGCGCCAAGGGAAGCGCCTGTTCAAAGAGATCCAGGTCGGATGGCCGTCCGGCACTGATCCTGACGCATCGGTCCTGAGGGCTGACGAAGGGCATCCGGACGAAAACCCCCTGCTGGACAAGCCCCGCCAGAACCTTGCGGGCAAAATCACCGTCCTGCCCGCAATCGATGGTCACGAAATTTGTCGCCGAGGGGGCTGTCGTCAGCCCATTTTGCGCGGCAATTTGCACAATCCGGTCGCGAGCGCTGGCGACCTCATTTCTGATATGGGCCAGCCAGGCCTGATCGTTCAATGCGGCGAGAGCGCCTGCCTGCCCGATCTTGCTCATCCCGAAGTGATTTCGGACCCGATCGAAGGCAGAGATGATCGCGCTGTTTCCGATAGCATAGCCTACCCTGGCCCCGGCCAGGCCATGGGCCTTGGAGAATGTCCGGAACCTCAGAACTCTGGGATCTTCGGGGTCGATCAATGGGGAAGTGCCCTCTGGAGCAAAGTCGATATAGGCCTCATCGAGAAGCAAGAGCGATCCGTAAGGCACCGCATCCACCATGCGGCCGATGGTTTCGGCATCGTGCCATGTGCCCATGGGGTTGTCGGGGTTCGCGATGTAAATGAGCTTCGCTCCGGTTTGTCTTGTCTTTGCGATCAGCCTTTCAGGGTCTTCGTAGTCGCCGGTATAGGGCACGGTCACGATCGCACCGCCAAAGCCGGTGACATGGTAGTTGAAGGTGGGATAGGCCCCCGCCGAGGTGACGACCTGGTCCCCTGCGCCAATCATCAACCGGACGATATAGCCCAGCAACCCGTCGATCCCTTCGCCCAGGATGATGTTTTCGGGACTGCAGCCGTGATGCAGTGCCAGAGCCTGTCGCAGGTCGTGGTTTTCAGGGTCACCATACATCCACGCCTCGCTGGCCGCCGCCTGCATGGCCGCGATGGCCCGCGGGGACGGCCCGAAGGCGTTTTCATTCGCGCCGAGCCTCGCGCCGAAGGCACGCCCCATCCGTCGTTCCTGTGTCTCAGGTCCGACAAAGGGCACACTGGCCGGCAAGGCCGCGGCGAGAGGGGTGAGCCTGGGGTCATTGGTCATGGCGGTACTTTTGCGCAGAGTTCTGCATCCCGCAAGTTGCGCCTGTGGCCGGGTCGACCCTCCGGGGGGAATATTTTGGGCAAGAAAAAGCCCGGTTCGACCGCTCCCCATTGGCGGGGCGCGGTCCTGAGGGGTCAGCCGATCTCGGCCAGGCGGGCGAGAGCGGCCTCGATCTGGCCTTTTTCCTCTTCGCGCAGGGCGAGGTTGGCGCGGGCTTCGGCCACGATCTCTGCGGGGGCGGAGGCGGCGAACTTGGGGTTGTTCAACCGTCCGGCCAGTCCGCCGATTTCCTTGCCCAGCTTTTCCAAGGTCTTGCCCAGCCGCAGTTTTTCGGCGTTGACGTCGATGATGTCGGCCAGTGGCATGCAGAAGGTCGCGCCTTGCGTGGCGATGGTGATCGCGCCCTTGGGGGCTGTGTCTGCCGTGCTAAACGCCTCGATCCGGGCCAGCCGCTTGATCATCACCTCGTTATGGGCGAGCGCCTTGTCGGCCGCCGCGTCGCTGTCCAGCCGGAGGACCGGCACCTTCAGCCCGGCTGGGACGTTCACCTGCGCGCGCGCCGACCGGATGCCGTCGATCAGGGCGATGGTCCAGTTCATTTCGGCGTCCGCCGCCGGGTCGACCAGGTCGGCTGCCGTATAGCCGGGCCAGTCACCGTGTACGAGCATCTTGGATCTGCCGTGCGACAGCCCCCAAAGCTCTTCCGTGATGAAGGGCATGATGGGATGCAAGAGGATCAGGCACTGGTCGAGCACCCAGCCCATGACCCCCTGGGTCTCTGCCTTTTCCGCCTCAGTCCCGTCCAGAAGCAGCGGTTTGGAAAGCTCGACATACCAGTCGCAGACCTTGCCCCAGACGAAGGCGTAGAGGGCATTGGCCGCATCGTTGAACCGGTAGGCCTCGAGGGCTGCGTCAACCTCTTCGCGGACCTTGGCGGTTTCGCCTATAATCCAGCGGTTTACCGTCTGGGTCGCCGTCACGTCGCTTGCCGTCTGGATGTCCAGCCGCGGCGCTTCGAACACACCGTTCATCTCGGCGAACCGGCAGGCGTTCCACAGCTTGGTGCCAAAGTTGCGGTAGCCCTTGATCCGGTCTTCGGACAGCTTGAGCACCCCCCCGATGGAGGCCATCTGGGTGTTGGTGAACCGCAGTGCGTCAGCCCCGTATTCGTCGATGATCTCGAGCGGGTCGATGACGTTGCCGCGGGTCTTGGACATCTTCTCGCCCTTCTCGTCGCGGACGAGTTGGTGGAGGTAGACGGTGTGGAAGGGGTCCTGACCCACGACAGCTTGCTGCATCATCATCATCCGGGCCACCCAGAAGAACAGGATGTCCTGCCCGGTGATCAGAACATCTGTGGGGAAGTAGCTCTTGAGCGCATCGGTCTTTTCCGGCCAGCCCAGCGTTCCGATTGGCCAGAGGCCGGAGGAAAACCAGGTGTCGAGCACGTCGGGGTCGCGCCAGACGGGGTAGACCAGATGGGTCGGATCCTGCGTCGTCGCATATTGGGCGAGGCTTTCGGCCAGCGCATGGATGGCGGCCTGCTTGTCAGCTACCTCGGTCACCGTCATCGCGTTGAGCGGGGCAGGGAGAGAGGCGATATCGGCGTGGAACTTGTCCGACAGTCCGGCCACATCGGCGGCGGAATGGTACTTTTCACCTGAATGGATGATCCCACCCTCAAGGAGGAGCTGGCCGATATCGACCTCGTCAAGTTCACCGGTCGGGCCTTCGGCCGTTGCGGCCCAAAGGTCGAGGCCGTACCAGACCGGGATTTGATGCCCCCACCACAGCTGGCGCGAGATGCACCAGGGCTCGATATTTTCGAGCCAGTGGAAGTAGGTCTTTTCGCCGCTTTCGGGCATGATCTTTGTCCGCCCCTCGCGCACGGCGTCAAGGGCGGGTCCGACGATCTTGTCGGTGTCGACGAACCACTGGTCGGTCAACATCGGCTCGATCACTACCTTTGATCGGTCGCCGAAGGGCTGCATGATCGGCTTGTCCTCGACCACGGCTACCCGTTCGAGGTGTTCGGAGTTGGTTTCGGGGTCGATCGACTTGACCAAAGTGGTGACCGCGAGGCCTTCGGCGGTGATCGCCTCGACAACCTTTTTGCGGGCCTCGAAACGGTCGAGGCCGCGGTATTCGTCAGGCACGAGGTTGATGGCGTCAATTTCGGCCTCGGACATCGTGGCCCCATCGACGATGGACTGGGCGAGGGCGGCGGCTTCGGCATAGGGCAGGCCGTCGGCGCGCAGGGCGGCCCGGGTGTCCATGAGGCGGTAGCAGGGGATGCCGTTGCGCTTGGCCACGCCATAGTCGTTGAAGTCATGCGCGCCGGTGATCTTGACCGCCCCGGATCCGAAGGTCGGATCGGGATACTCATCCGTGATGATTGGAATCAGGCGGCGGTGTTCCTTGGGGCCAACCGGTATTTCGCACAGCTTGCCGACAATGGCGGCATAGCGTTCGTCAGAGGGGTGAACGGCGACGGCGCCGTCGCCCAGCATCGTCTCGGGACGGGTCGTCGCGATAGAGATGTAGTCGCGTTCCTCTGACAGAACGACATTGCCGTCTTCATCTTTTTCGACATAGGTGTAGGTCGCCCCACCGGCAAGCGGATATTTGAAGTGCCACATGTGACCGGCGACTTCTATATTCTCAACTTCGAGGTCGGAAATGGCGGTCTCGAAATGGGGGTCCCAATTGACCAGTCGCTTGCCCCGGTAGATCAGGCCCTTGTCGTACATATCGACAAAGACGCGGATGACCGCATCGTGGAAATTTCCGTCCTCGCCCTCAGGCGCGCCGGGGGCGCCGGACATGGTGAAGGCGTTGCGCGACCAGTCGCAGGAGGCTCCCAGACGCTTGAGCTGGTTGATGATGGTATCGCCGGACTGGGCCTTCCACTCCCAGACCTTGGACAGAAATTCGGCCCGGCTGAGGTCTGTGCGGCGGAGGTTGCTTTCGGCCATCAGCTTGCGCTCAACGACAAGCTGTGTGGCGATGCCTGCATGGTCCTGTCCGGGCTGCCAGAGCGTGTCAAAGCCGCGCATCCGATGCCAGCGGATCAGGATGTCCTGCAGGGTATTGTTGAAGGCGTGGCCAACGTGCAGCGAGCCCGTCACATTGGGGGGCGGGATCATGATCGTGAAGGTTTCGGACCTCGAGGCATTGGCGCCTGCGGCAAAACTGCCCGCGGCCTCCCATGCGGCGTAAAGGCGGTCTTCGGCTTCGGTTGGATCGAAAGTCTTTTCCATTGGCATGGCGCGGGTCCCCGACTGTGACAGGGTTGCATCTAACGCGGGCAGGGGCCGAGGGGAAGGGCGGGCCGCGCCCTAAGTCCCGACAAATGCGTTGTCAGCCGCGTGATGCCGGTTCGGCAGCCCCGGGACAACGCCCGGTTTTGGATGCCCTCAGACCCGTCGATCCAGACGTGTCGACAGGTGAATCAAGGATTCCATTGCTTGCACCCCGTCGATCTCGCCGATCTTGTCCAGCGTGGTGTCAAGATCGAGGGTGGTCGGCGTCCGCAAGAGGCAGCACAGGTCGAACCGTCCCGAGGTGGTATGCACGGTTTCGACTGCCGTCAGTCGGCGCAATTGGGCCAGTACGAGGTTCAGCGCGGAAGGCGTGATGTGGATCAGCACAGTCGCCCGGATCTGACTGCGCGAAATGTCGGGTGACAGGCGCAGGGTGTAGCCGTCTATAACGCCAGTCCGTTCCAGCCGGTCAAGCCGGGCCTGAACTGTTGTCCGGGCCAATCCCATTTTCGCCGCCAGCTGCGCGACAGGCAGCCGGGCGTTGCGGCTGAGATGCGCGATCAGGCCGCGATCGGTTTCATCGAGATCTGTCATTCCGTCATGCCTTTCGTCACTTTGCCGAAACTTGTCTGCGATTTGTGCAATTTGCCTGATCTGTCTGACGAGAGTCGATGCCAATCTTCTCTCAAACCAAGAGTGGGGCAAAGCAGAGATGTTGCACGAAACGGTAATGGCGCAGTCGCCGCAAAGCTTTCTTGACGGAACCTCGCTTGACGGGCCGTTTCACTTTTTCTGCCCCTTGGCCCTGAATCACCGAATTGCGTCGTTTGTGGGTGGGTTCCCGGGGTTGGTGAACTTTGCCGTCAAGGCCAATCCATCCGAAGAGGTAATCGCCCAGATGGCGCGGCAGGGTATCACAGCTTTTGATGTCGCTTCGGTAGACGAGATCGAGACTGTGTCCCGATTGTGCCCGGATGCCGATCTGCATTACCACAACCCGGTGCGCAGCAGGGCAGAGATTGCTGCAGGGGTCGCGGCGGGAGTCGCGTCATGGTCCGTCGATGACCCGACCGAGTTGGACAAGCTTTTGTCGTGCGGTGCGGAAGGGCAGATCGCGGTGCGCTTTGCCTTGCCCGTCGCGGGTGCCGCCTACCATTTTGGTGAGAAATTCGGCGCTACGCCTGCGCTGGCGACGGATCTGCTGGCCCGGGTTGCCGAAGCCGGGCGAAAGCCGGCCCTGACTTTTCATGTCGGGACCCAATGTTCGATTGCCGATGCATGGACGACCTACATCACGACCGCCGCCGGGATTGCCAAAGCCGCCGGGGTCCAGCTTGCCAGCCTGAATGTCGGTGGTGGGTTTGCTGCCGGACGGGATGGGACACCACCCGATCATTCCTCTGTGTTCGAGGCGATCATTCGGGCCTGCTCGGCCTTTGACGTGCCCCCTTTGCTGGTCTGCGAACCCGGGCGGGGCCTTGTGGCAGACGCCTTTGCCTATGCGGTGCGGGTCAAGGCCAGGCGCGCGGATGCTGTCTATCTGAACGACGGTATCTATGGAGGATTGGCCGAGTTTCCCTCTATCGGTGCGTCGGCATCGCGCACGATTCGTCCTCATGGGGCCTTTGCGGAACAAACCCGGCCCGTAACTGTCTGGGGCCCCACCTGCGACAGCCTTGACCGCCTGCCAAGGCAGCTTGACCTGCCGATTGATGTGGCCGAGGGCGATTGGATCCTGTTTTCGTCGATGGGTGCCTATGTCACGGGGCTAAGCACCCGCTTCAATGGTTATGGCGATTGGGAAACCATTTGGGTCACGGCATTGGAATAAGGGCCGATCGCTCTGGACAGTGCGGCCTGCCCCACTAGGGTCTGACCAATATCTTTACGGAGGCAGACAGATGGAAAAGTTCGGGCGCAGCCAATCGGTCAAGCGGGTCGAGGATGTTCGGTTTCTCACAGGCCAGGGCCGCTATGTGGACGACATCGCGCCGGAAGGCGCCCTGTTCGGCTATGTCCTGCGCTCGACCATGGCGCATGGCACCATCACCAGCCTTGATGTCAGCGCCGCGAAAGAGGCCCCGGGCGTCCGTCTTGTACTGACCGCCGACGATCTTGTTGCGGCGGGCGTCGTCATGGGACTGCGTGGCACGCTGGTCAAGAACATCGACGGTACCAAGGGCGCCGCACCCGAACGTCCGGTCCTTGCCCGCGACAAGGTCCGCCATGTGGGCGAAGCACTGGCCTTTATCGTGGCCGACAGCATGATCGCGGCCAAGGACGCGTCAGAGCTGATCGAGGTCGAGATTGAGACCGAAGCCGCCCACGTGGCCGTGGCCACAGGTGGTCCGCAGATCCATGACGAGGCGCCAAACAACCTGGCCTTTGACTTTGGTCTGGGTGACAAGGCTGCGACCGAAGCTGCCATCGCCGCCGCCGCCCATGTCGTGACGGTCGAGATCCCCGACAACCGGGTCATCGTCAATTCGATGGAACCCCGCGGCTGCTACGCAGAGATGGAGGGCGACCGCCTGCATGTCTGTGTGAACGGCCAGGGCGTTTGGGGCCCCAAGACCGATCTGGTCCGGCATTTCGGACTGGACCCGGCCGATGTCCGGGTGACAAGTCCTGACGTCGGTGGCGGTTTCGGCATGAAGGGGATGGTCTATCCCGAGATGATCCTGACTGCTCAGGCGGCAAGGGTTCTGGGCCAGCCGGTCCGCTGGATGTCCGAGCGGACCGAGGCCATGCTAAGCGACAACGCCGGGCGCGACCTCTCGACCACGGCGACGCTGGCGTTTGATGCCGGCCATCGCATCGTGGCCTACAAGCTCGATACCATTGCCAACATGGGGGCCTATAACTCGCAATATGCCCAGCCGATCCAAACCGAGCTTTTTGCCAAGGTCATGCCGGGAACCTATGACATCCAGACTGCCTGGATGCAGACCAAGGGTATCTATACCAACACCACGCCCGTCGATGCCTATCGGGGGGCAGGACGGCCCGAGGCGATCTTTGTCCTTGAACGGGCGATGGATCATGCGGCCCGCAGTCTTGGCATCGATCCCTGGGACCTGCGCCGAATCAACTTTATCCGCCCCGATCAGTTTCCCTATACCTCCGTCACCGGCGTCACCTACGACGTCGGCGAATTCGCCCGGGTTCTGGGCGTGGCAGAGGGCAAGGCGGACAAGGCCGGCTTCGCTGCCCGCAAGGCGGCCTCTGCGGCGGCGGGCAAGCTGCGCGGGCAGGGCCTGTGCTACTACATCGAAAGCATTCTGGGCGATCAGAATGAAACGACCACCGTCGTCTTCGACGACGACGGAACGGTGCAGATCCACGTGGGGACACAATCAAACGGGCAGGGACACGAGACGGTGTTCGCCCAGTTCCTGGCCGATCAAACGGGCATCCCGGCCGACCGGATCAGGGTTGTTCAAGGCGACAGCGACATCATCCCGACAGGGGGAGGCACCGGCGGGTCCCGGTCGGTGACGGTGCAGAACACCGCTACACTGGCCACGGTCGAGACGATGATCGAGGCCTTTTCTGCCTTCCTGGCCGAGGATCAGGGGGCGGATGCTGATAGCGTCACCTTTGATGACGAGCGGTTCCGGATCCCCGGTTCAAACCTGACGCCGACGATGCTTGATGTGGCTGACATGGCGCGTGCCGCCGGCAAGACCGAGTTTTTGCGCCATTCCCGGCGTATAAAGCTGGAAAACCGGTCCTTCCCCAACGGGGCTCACGTGGCCGAGGTCGAGATTGACCCCGAGACCGGCGTGGTGACGGTGGATCGCTATACGGTCGTTGATGACTTTGGCAACTTGATCAACCCGATGCTGGCCGAAGGGCAGGTGCATGGCGGGGTGGCGCAGGGTCTGGGCCAGGCGCTGACGGAACATGTGGTGTTTGACGACGAGGGTCAGCTGCTCACGGCCACGTTCATGGACTATGCAATGCCTCGGGCGGACGATATTCCGATGATCGCCTTCAATTCGGAACCCGTCCCTTCGATCTACAACCCCATGGGGATGAAAGGCTGTGGCGAGGCGGGTACGGTCGGCGCCCTGGCGGCTGTGACAAATGCCATGCAGGATGCTGTCTGGGATATTGGCCTGCGAAACATGACGATGCCGTTCACGCCAATGCGGGTCTGGACGATGCTGCAAGAGGGAAAGCGTGCTGCTGCGTGACTGGTTCCTTGGCCTTCGAAACCGCCGCCCGCGTATCAAGGAAACGCGGGCCCGGCGCAGAGGGCCTGCGACCCACTTCATTATTCTTGATGGCACCATGTCGAGCCTGCGACCCGGCTATGAGACCAACGCAGGCAAGACCTTCAAACTGCTACGCGAAAGCGGCTACGTCGCGAACCGGACCATATACTACGAGGCCGGTATCCAGTGGCGCGACTGGAAGGGGACGCCGGATGTCCTGATGGGGCGCGGCATCAACCGGCAGATCGAACGGGCCTACGGCGTCCTTGCCTCGCGCTGGCATCCGGGTGACCGGATCGTGCTTATCGGCTATTCCCGGGGGGCCTATGCGGTGCGGTCGCTGGCCGGTGTTGTGGGCCTGGTCGGCCTTGTCCGGTCGAATGATGCAACGGTCCGGAACATTCGTCAGGCCTACCGGCACTATCGTTCGGGCGGGCAAACCGACGCGGCGCTGACGTTTCGACAGCTTTATTGCCATGCCGATGTCGAGATCGAGGTCGTGGCCGTCTGGGACACGGTCAAGGCGCTAGGCCTGCGCTTGCCCATCATTTGGCGCTGGGCGGAAGCCCAGCACAACTTTCACAACCATGCGCTGGGCAACCACGTCCGGCACGGGTTCCACGCCCTGGCCCTTGATGAGTGGCGCGAGGCCTATGCCCCTGTCATGTGGATGACCGATGACAGCTGGACAGGACAGATGGAGCAGGTCTGGTTCACCGGCACTCACGGCGATGTGGGGGGGCAGATCAACGATTTTCAGGCGGCGCGGCCCCTTGCCAATATCCCGCTGGTCTGGATGCTGGGGCGATTGGAGGCTTGTGGAGTGCCCTTGCCCGTCCGGTGGCGCGACAGGTTTCCCTGCGATGTCACCGCCCCCTCGATCGGGTCGTGGCGGGGCTGGGGCAAGGTATTCCTGTCTCGCCGCCGCCGTATTGTCGGGCGCGACCGGTCCGAACGGTTGCACCAGACCGTCCTAAGGTCGGTTGTTGGGCTTGACCGGGTAAGTCCGGTACCAGTGGCCGGTGTCGGAGCCTCCGGCGGGGATATTTAGAGCGAGATGAGGAGGAGGGGCCCGCCCCAGCCTTGCGTCATCCCAGCCAGACGTCATTCTAGTCTGGCGTCATGATGATGCAGGTGGTGGTCCCGGTGGCGTAGAGCCTGCCATCCTCGATCCCGCGGATCTCTCCATGTGCGACCGCGGTCGAGCGTCCGGCATGGTCGAGGTAGCCTGTCGCCCGCACCGCCATGCCCGGCGGAATGGCGCGCGTAAGGTTCACCTTGTATTCGAGCGTTGTGTAGAGCGACCCCTTGTGCACCGCCGTCATGACGGCGCAGCCCATGCAACTGTCCAGGATCGTGCCGTACCAGCCGCCGTGCACAGCACCGGCCGGGTTGAGATGTTGGGCCAGCGGCGTCCCTTCAAAGCTGACCTCGCCGGGAGTGACCTGTGTCAGTCGGTAGTTCAACCCGTCCGAGATCGCCGGTTTCCGGGTCGTTCCGGCCAGCATGCCGTACATGTAGTCGAGCCCGGACATCGACAGGATGATGTCCCGGGGGGACGCGGTGCTTGTATCGTTGGACATGGGGCCTCAAACGGACGGGGTTGCGGGGCAACCCTGCCGGTTCAGGCGACCTCCTGCAAGCTTGCCTTGGGCAGAAGTCCAAGCGCGTGACAGACATCGCGTGTCAGTTCTGGCCGGTTGAGGGTGTAGAAGTGCAGGTGGTCCACGCCGCCTTGCAGAAGGTCATCGCAAAGTTCAGTGGCCAGCGCCGTGGCCAGCAGGTCGGTTGTGCCGTCGCGGGTCGCATTCTCGAAGGCGTCGTCAACCATTGGCGGGATATGGGTGCCGCACATGGCGGCGAACTTGCGTGCCCCACCCCAGTTTTCGATCGGCAGGATGCCTGGCAGGATGGGCGCGGTGATCCCGGAGGCGACGCAGGCGTCGCGGAAGCGGAAGAAGGTTTCCGCCTCAAAGAAGAACTGGGTGATGGCGGAATGGGCACCCGCGTCGATCTTGCGCTTGAGGTGGTCGATATCTGCCTGGGTGTCGGCGGCATCGGGGTGCTTTTCGGGGTAGGCCCCGACCCGGATGCGGAACTTGCCCGTTTGTGCCAGCGCCTCGATCAGCTCGACCGAACCTGAGAAGCCGTTTTCAACGGGTGTGAACCGGCCTGCGCCCTTCGGCGGGTCGCCCCGCAGGGCGACGATTTCGGTGACGCCAGCGGCCGCGTAGCCTTCGGCGATCTGCATGGTTTCCTCGCGCGTGGCATTCACGCAGGTCAGATGGGCCGCGACGGTCAGGCCGGATGTCTTGTGAATCGTGCTGACCGCCTCGTGGGTCAGCGTCCGGGTCGTGCCGCCAGCGCCGTAGGTTACAGAGACAAAATCCGGCTCGAGCGGGCCAAGGGTATTCACACAGTCCCAAAGCCGGAACGAGCCTTCGAGGTTCTTGGGCGGGAAGAATTCGAACGAAAGACCTGTGCGTGACATCGGATGCTCCTGTAAGCGTTGAACGCTTGTCTCATGCTGCGCAATCTGAGACAAATTCATAACCTTCACCACGATAATGAAATCCATTCACATAAGGGCGCGCCGGTGCATATCGAATTCCGCCACCTTCGGACCATCAAGGCCATCCACGATACGGGCGGTCTGGCCCGCGCCGCGGACCAGCTGAACACCACGCAAAGCGCCTTGTCCCACCAGATCAAGGGGATCGAGGATCAGGCGGGGGTCGAGCTGTTCGTGCGCCGCTCCAAACCGCTGAAACTGTCAGCGGCGGGCATGAAACTGCTGGCGGCGGCGGAACGTATCCTGCCCCAAGTTGCCGAACTGGAAGCCGAGTTCGAAGGGCTGGTGAGTGGCAAGTCGGGGCGTCTGCACATCGCCATCGAATGCCACGCCTGTTTCGAATGGCTGTTCCCGGTGCTGGAGCAGTTTCGCAAGGCCTGGCCAGAGGTCGACGTGGACATTCGCCCAGGCCTTGCCTTTGACGCCCTGCCAGCGCTGCGGCGTGAGGAGGTCGATATCGTGATATCCTCGGATCCTGAGGACTTGCCCGAAACGGATTTCACACCTCTGTTCGACTATGACCCGGTCTTTGTCGCTTCGGCGCAGCATCCGCTGGCGGGGAAGAAGTCGATCGGGGCCGAGGATTTTCGAGGCGAGACCCTTATCACCTATCCTGTCGATCGCCCCCGTCTGGATGTGTTCAGCCAGCTTCTGACCCCCGCCAAGGTAGAGCCCGGGTCGATCCGCCAGGTCGAGCTGACGGCGGTGATCCTGCTACTTGTCGCCTCGAACCGGGGGGTGGCGGTTTTGCCGGACTGGGTCGTGCGTCAGGTCAGCTACAATTCGGACTATGTTACGCGGCCACTCATTGGCCCGAACGGACCGATCAGCCGCAGGCTTTATGCCGCAACGCGGGTTGAAGACACAGCCCGACCCTTCATGGCGCACCTGATCCGGTTGGCCCGACAAGAGGCGGTGAAGCTGCAAAGGGCCTGAGCAAGGCCGCTTGCCTCTTGTTCCTTTGAGGGCATAGCCCTATACGCCCCCTCTGGACAGGATCGGACGGAGACCTAGGCATGGCTGGCAGCGCGAACCTTAACGTGATGATGAAGACCGCCCGCCGGGTTGGCCGGGGCCTGTTGAAGGACTTTGGCGAGGTCGAGCAATTGCAGGTCTCGGCCAAGGGTCCGGGTGATTTCGTCAGCCGCGCCGACCGGCAGGCTGAAAAGACGATTCGCGAAGCCCTGATGGAGGCCCGCCCGTCCTATGGTTTTCTGGGTGAAGAAGGCGGGATGATCGAGGGCGAGGATCCGACCCGTCGCTGGATCGTCGATCCGCTGGATGGCACCACCAACTTTTTGCACGGCCTGCCCCATTGGGCGGTGTCCATCGCGCTAGAGCATAAGGGTGCGATCGTGGCGGGGGTCGTCTACGATCCTGTCAAGGACGAGATGTTCTACGCCGAAAAGGGCGAGGGCGCCTGGCTGAACGAAAGCCGTCTGCGGGTGTCCGGCCGGACCAAAATGATCGAGTCGATCTTTGCGACTGGGATCCCCTTTGCCGGCAAGAGGACCCTTCCGGCCAGCCTTCAGGACCTGGCCCGCTTGATGCCCGAATGCGCCGGTGTGCGCCGTTTCGGGGCCGCGTCCCTCGATCTGGCCTATGTGGCAGCCGGCCGCTACGAAGGCTATTGGGAGCGCGAGTTGCACATCTGGGACATCGCCGCGGGCATGATCATCGTCACCGAGGCCGGTGGCTTTACCGGTGCCATCCGCGAGGGCAATGATCCGTTGGTCGATGGTGGCCTGATCGTCGCAAACTCGGACATCTTTGACAAATTCGCCAAGATCGTCCGCGCCCGCGAAGTCTGACGCGATTGGCGGGGCGCGCGTTACAGGATGCGCCTGAGGTTCAGGTCGACAGCCTGGCGGAGCTGCGCGACTGGCTGACGGTCAATCATGGGCGGGGTTCAGGTATCTGGCTTGTGACATTCAAACAGGCTGATCCCGACCGATACGTTGCCTATAAGGACATTGTGGACGAGGCACTGTGCTTTGGCTGGGTCGACAGCCTGCCAAGGGCCAAAGATGCTGACAGGACCATGCTGTACCTGTCGCCCCGAAAGGCCGGCAGCAATTGGAGCAGGGTCAACAAGGCCAAAGTCGACCGGCTGGAGGCCGAGGCCCGCATGGCCGAGCCGGGGCGAAGGGTTGTCGCCCGCGCCAAGGCCGATGGCACATGGACGGCGCTCGACGACGTTGAAAACCTTGTCCTTCCGCCCGATCTTGCCGCCGCCTTTGATACCCGCCCCGATCTGCTGTCGGTCTGGGAAGGCTGGCCGAGGTCGGTGAAGCGCGGTGCGCTTGAGATACTTTTGAACGCCCGGCGCTCCGCAACTCGCTCGGCCCGTATAGCCACCATCCTGGAAAGCGCCGAGCGTGGTGAACGGCCCTTTCAGTGGAGGAAAACCTGACCATCGAAGGGATGGAGCGAAATCGGGACCCATGTTAGCCTTTCGTATGTTTTCTTTGAAAATTGGGGTTTGGCGATGAGTTCTTCTGTTCGTAATTCAATACTTTTGGCGCTATCGCTGAGTGTCAGCTTTGCCATTGGAAGCGTGGCGGCGGCCGCAACCTGCGGGAACGACGGGTCCGGGTACAACCGTTGGAAACAGGATTTCGCCGCCGAGGCAGCGGCGGTTGGTGTCGGGCAAAGGGGCCTGCAGGCCCTGGCCGCGTCAAGCTATTCGCAAAGAACCATCAACGCGGATCGAAACCAGCGTGGTGTGCGCTATCCGCTGGATGAGTTCATTCGCATTCGGCTGGGATCGCTGGACGGCTTTGCCGCACAGGTCAAACGTCGGATCGACGGGAACCCTGCGTTTTATGCCTCGCTTGAACAGGCCTATGGCGTACCTGCGGGAATCTTGCTGGCAATTCACGGTATGGAAACCGGTTTCGGCAGCAATATGGGGTCCGAAAATGTGATCAATTCGATCCTGACTGTGGCCTACGATTGCCGCCGTTCGGATCTGTTCACGCCGCATGCGGTCGCGGCGCTGATCATGGTGGATCGGGGGATGCTGTCGACCAGCCAGATCGGAGCGTTTCACGGAGAGTTGGGGCATACCCAGTTCCTGCCGGGCAATGCCCTGCGCTATGGGGTCGATGCAAACGGCGACGGGACGATTGATTTCAACAACCTTGCTGATTCATTGGCATCCACCGCCAACTATCTGCGCCAAAAGGGTTGGCAGCCGGGGCAACCCTTTAACGAGGGCACCCTAAACTTTCGCGTGTTGAACGAATGGAACGCGGCCACGGTCTATCAACAGGCCATCGCCCTTGTCGCTGCGCGGGTCTGACCCGCAAAGCGCAACAAAAAAGGGGAAGAGCCGTCGCTCTTCCCCTTAATCGTTTGGTCGGAAAGGGGCTGATTACTCAGTCGCTTCCTCGGTCTTGGTCTCTTCTACACCAGTCTCCTGGTTCACGACCTTCATCGACAGGCGAACCTTGCCGCGATCGTCAAAGCCCAAAAGCTTGACCCAGACTTCTTGGCCTTCCTTCAGCACGTCCGAAGGATGGTTCAGGCGGCGGTTCTCGATCTGAGACACGTGGACCAGACCGTCGCGCTTGCCAAAGAAGTTCACGAAGGCGCCGAAATCGACAAGCTTCACGACAGTGCCTTTGTAGACCTTGCCCTCTTCGGGCTCGGCCACGATGGACCAGATCATGTCGTAGGCCTTCTTGATGGCTTCGCCGTTGGGCGATGCGATCTTGATGATGCCGTCGTCGTTGATGTCGACCTTGGCACCGGACACTTCGACGATCTCGCGGATGACCTTGCCGCCGGACCCGATGACTTCACGGATCTTGTCGGTGGGCACCTGCATGGTTTCGATGCGCGGGGCATGGACCGAGAACTCTTGTGCTCCGGTCAGGGCCTTGGACATTTCGCCCAGGATGTGCAGACGGCCGGCCTTGGCTTGTTCCATGGCCTTTTCCATGATGGCGGGCGTGATGCCGGCCACCTTGATGTCCATCTGCAAGGAAGTGATCCCGGCTTCGGTGCCTGCGACCTTGAAGTCCATGTCGCCAAGGTGGTCTTCGTCACCCAGAATGTCGGTCAGAACGGCATAAGATCCGTCTTCTTCCAGAACCAGACCCATGGCCACACCAGCAACGGCGGCCTTCAGCGGCACACCAGCGTCCATCATGGCCAAAGAGCCACCGCAAACGGACGCCATGGAGGACGAGCCGTTCGATTCAGTGATCTCGGACACCAGACGAATGGTGTAGGGGAAATCGGTCGCGGGCGGCAGGACGGCCTGAAGGGCACGCCAGGCCAGCTTACCATGTCCAATCTCGCGGCGGCCCGGGCCAGAAACCCGGCCAACTTCACCAACCGAGTAGGGAGGGAAGTTGTAGTGCAGCAGGAAGTTGGATTTGAAATTGCCGTGCAGGGCGTCGATGAACTGCTCATCATCGCCGGTGCCCAGCGTGGTCACGACCAGGCCTTGTGTTTCACCACGGGTGAACAGGGCAGAGCCGTGGGTCCGGGGCAGAAGTCCGGTTTCGCAAACGATCGGACGAACGGTGTCGAGCGAGCGGCCGTCGATCCGGCGGCCATGCTTGACGACGTCGCCGCGCAGGACCGAGGATTCGAGCTTTTTCATTGCAGAGCCGAGGTTCTCGTCGGCCAGTTGCTCTTCGGTCAGGGTCGCCTTGATGGCGTCTTTGGCGGCAGAGACAGCCGACACGCGCTCTTGCTTGTCGGTGATGGCGTAGGCGGCGCGCATCTGTTCTTCCCCGGCGGCCTTCACAGCAGCCATGAGGTCCGAGTAGTCGGGCGGGGTGTAGTCGAAAGGCTCTTTCGCACAGTCTTCGGCCAGATCAATGATCAGGTCGATCACGGGTTGGATCTGCTCATGTGCAAAGTTGATCGCGCCTAGCATCTCGGCCTCGGTCAGCTCGTAGGCCTCGGACTCGACCATCATGACCGCTTCCTTGGTCCCTGCGACAACCAGGTCGAGCCGCTGCTCGGGGTTGTTGCGCAGGTTGTGCATGTCGTCGATGGTCGGGTTGAGGATGTACTCGCCCCCTTCAAAGCCAACGCGGCAGCAGGCGATCGGACCCATGAACGGCGCGCCCGAGATGGTCAGCGCGGCAGAGGCTGCGATCATCGCGACCACATCGGGGTCGTTGACCAGATCGTGGGACAGAACGGTGCACATGATCAGCACTTCGTTCTTGAAGCCTGGCACGAACAGCGGGCGGATCGGACGGTCGATCAGACGCGACGTCAGGGTTTCTTTTTCGGTGGGGCGAGCCTCACGCTTGAAAAAGCCACCGGGGATCTTGCCGGCTGCGTAGTATTTCTCTTGGTAATGCACGGTCAGGGGGAAAAAGTCCTGTCCGGGCTTTTGTGTCTTGGCGAAGGTCACGTTGGCCATGACGGAGGTTTCGCCCAAAGTGGCGATGACCGAGCCGTCGGCCTGACGGGCGACCTTACCGGTTTCCAGTGTCAGCGTTTCTTCGCCCCACTGGATTGATTTCTTTACGAGGTTGAACATCTATCGTTTCCTGTCTGGGCCAGTCTCGGCGTTCCGAGTGCCCTTTGCATCGCGGCCCCATTGCCGCCGACCCCTGTCCTTTGCACAGCGCCGGGGTCAGGGCGCTACGTCTCAGATGGCGGGGCCATACAGGAGAACGGGGTGTTTGGAAAGGGGCGCGGGCCCAGGTGTGACAGGTCGGACCTAGCCCTGGGTCGACTGTGCCCGACCGCGCGGCATCGACGGCAGGCCCCAGGCCTTGCGGGCCGTTACCAGCCGCAGATCTTCGGGATCCATGCCAAGGCTCAGGATCGTGTCCCGGTCGTAGCGCTGCCGGGCGACGCTTGGGTCATGGCTCGTCCCGAACAACCGGTCAATCCAGCCCATCCCAAAGCTGACGTGGAAGGTGGCGTGATGGTCCTGAAAATGGTGGGCAAGGTGGCTTCTCGTGACCCGTTGACCGAACCAGCCCTTGCTTATGTTCAGATGGGCGAGGGTGTGACAGTACTCGTAAAAGGTAAACGCGGTGACAGACCCCACGAACAGCGCCACCGCCGCCCAGGTGAGCGCGGGTGTAAGCCCCACGAACGGCCATAGGACAAGGCTGTGCAGGGCGACGGCCAAAAGCCCGAAACGGACCGGATACCAGTGGTCGTTTCCCGTAAAGAACTCTGGGTCGCCGGGGAATTCGTGATGACCGATATGGCTGCGATAGAGGGCGTTGAAGACCCCCTGATCTTGCGGCGGTTCCCGATGCAGCAGAAAGCGGTGCATGACGTATTCGACCATGAATTGCAGGACGATCCCGTAGGCCACCGAAGCCATCAGCCAAGTCGAGAGGTTAAGGACCAACAGGGCCAGACCCGCAAGCCAAAAGGGCAAAAGCCGTTGCAGGCTGCCCATCTGCATCAGAACGCGAAGGGTCGGGAGCATGGGATGCCTCTTCGATCTTAATGGGTGGTATGCTTTCCCGCCTTACAGCTCCGGTCAACCGAAACGCGGCGTCATGCCCTGTGATGGGTGTTGCTCCTGAAACGAAAACGCCCGCCAGTCTTGCGACGGCGGGCGAAACGATAAGCCTTTGGTTGGCTTTGCCTTAGCGGCGGATGCCAAGCCGCTGGATCAGGCTCTGGTAGCGGGCCACGTCCTTCTTCTTGACATAGTCAAGAAGCTTGCGGCGGGTGGCGACCATCACCAGAAGGCCACGGCGACCGTGGTTGTCCTTCTTGTGGGTCTTGAAGTGTTCGGTCAGCGTGGAAATCCGCGAGGACAGGATCGCAACCTGTACTTCGGGGGAACCGGTGTCGCCTTCTTTGGTGGCGAATTCCTTGATCACGCGTGCTTTTTCTTCTGCAGTAATCGACATCGGGGTCTCCTTCATTGCAAAGGGTTATGGCGCAGGCCGGGATGTCGTCCAGCAGGGCCCGTGGAGGTATCGTTCCTTCCGGCTTGTGGGCATATCGGGAACGATGGGCGCTCTTAGCGGACACTGGCACAAAAGAAAAGCACCGATTTCAGGTCCGTCAGGTCGCAATCAGATTGACGGTATTCAAGTCCAGCGATGTTTGACCCGGAAGAATGGCGACCGGCTGATCGTCTGCCAGAAGTGTCAGGGCATCCCCCTCGACGACAGTACTTAGGATCGGGGCAGGGCCAGCAGGATCATAAAGCACGGCCAGCGTGTCTTGGGCATTGTCAAAATCCTCGAGTATGGCAGGGCCGTGCGCCCCTGCCTGCACGGCAAAGATATCTGCGCCAGTCCCACCGTTCATGTTATTGAAGGCACCACCCAGCAGGACGTCATCGCCGGCACCGCCGTTCAAGTAGTCAAAGTCAGGGGTTTCCTCTCCCGATATCCCGTCAAGGATGTCTGCTCCTAACCCACCATGCAGCACGTCCAGGCCGGCGCCGCCGACCAGAAAATCATCATCCAGCGATCCGTGCAGGGCGTCATCCCCTGTTCCGCCGTAAATCTCGTCCCGGCCCCCGCCACCGCTTAGCCGGTCGTCGCCCGCGTCACCGTAAAGACTGTCGTCGCCTATTGATCCGGCAAGGTCGTCATTGCCTGCCCCGCCATCGATTGTATCGGCGCCCCGTCCACCATCCAGCCTGTCATCACCTTCGCCACCGGATAGTTGGTCATCGCCCTCGATGGCGTCCAGCCAATCGTTGCCGGACCCGCCGGACAGGGCATCGTCGCTTGCGCTGCCTTGTCCGATCATGGGGGGCGAGATCAGTGGCTCGGTCTCGTTCAGCAGGTCGGGCAGGGCGTTGTTTGACTGGGCTCCGGTCGGGTCAGGACCGGGCCGGCCCTCGCCGTCCTCAGACCCGTCGCCGTCCTCCGGTTGCTCTGACGGACCCGTGGTCACAAACGCCATACCGAGAAACGCGGCTCCCAGCAGGCCAAGAATACCCAACATGACACGCAACCCATACAAATGGGGCCGGTAGGCTGCCCCTAGTTGAAGAACAAAACGGGTATATCAGACCAGAAAGAAATCTGGCGGTAAAACGAGTGGGATGGTTAACCAGCGCCTAGACTGCGTCAAAGAATGGCACAAAGGCGTCCAGCACCTCGTCCGGCGACTCTTCCATCGCGAAATGGCCGGAACTGCAGGAGGCGTCGGTCACCTGTGGGGCCCAGGCCCGCCAAAGGCCTGCCGGATCGCCAGTTTGTGCGGGAAACCCGCCCTTGGCCCAGAGGAAATGGAGTGGCGCTGCGATCTGCCGCGCGGCGGACTTGTCAGCAGCATCCAGCGCCCGGTCAAAAGTCGCGCCTGCGCGGTAGTCGGCACACATGGCATGCAGACGTGCCGGGTCTGCCGCCTGGGCCCTGTAGCTGGCCAGGGCAGGGCCGGAAAAGGCGGCAAGCGATTTGGCGACGGTCCAGGAGGCCAGGGTCCAGTCGATGTAGCCTGCGGGATCGGCCCCGATCATCCGCTCGGGCAGGGGGGCCGGCTGGGCAAGAAAGGTCCAGTGATAGGCCTTTATCGCCAATTCGGCTGACCATGCCTCCCAGAAGTCAACGGTTGGCACGATCTCGATGATACCAAGGCGCAACAGCCGGTCCGGGTGGTCGAGGGCAAAGCGGTAGGCAACCCTGCCGCCCCGGTCGTGGCCCAGAACATGGGCCTTCTCCAGACCAAGCCGGTCCAACAGGCCGACGATATCGGCTGCCATCCGCCGTTTGGAATAGGTCCGATGCTCTGGATCGTCGGGCGGGGCGTCGCTCTCGCCATAGCCGCGCAGGTCAGGGACAATGACATCGAAGTGCCTTGCCAGTGCAGGGGCAACCTTTTCCCAACAGTGGTGGTTCTGGGGATAGCCATGCAGCAGGACAAGGGGAGTGCCTTGACCGGCCCTGTGGACCGACAGGCGGACCTCGCCAGTGTCGACCATGCTTTGGCTGAAACCGCTGATCATATGACCCTCGTCGCTGTGGGCCATGACACGGGTTGCCGATCATAGCTGATATAGAGCGGGTGTTGGGGGTGCCCCGCCTTTGTCAGGCCCAATACGAAAAGGGCGCGGTCCGTGCCTCTGAGCAGGCCTGCCACATGGGCCCCCTGGTCGAGATGCGCCCCATGGGTGCCCCAGGCGCAGACGATCCGATCCGCGTCGCTGCCGATCCAGTGAGTGGCACTGTCTAGAATGGCGGCGTTGTTCGCGGGCCCGACGGGGTCTGCCGCGGCCTTCATGTCCCTGGGGTCGGTGGCCCGCCAGGCAAAGATATTGGTCACCCTGAACGCCCCGAACCCCAGGGTCCGGGCCCTGCGTTCGCATCGTTCAACGGTCGGGTCGTTCTGCACCTCGGTCGCGGTGGAGGGGTTGAGCATCACGAACAGGGCGCGCGGGCGCAACGGGTCCCATTCGCGGGTCAAGAGGTAGCGATACTTCTCGCAGTCCGAATAAACGGCGGTCGAGGCGGCATCGCCCTTGAGGTGGGTGCGTGTGATCATGGTCGGATCGTGACGTAAAGTAAGGTGGGTTTAAACCCACCTTACCTGAACCCCGGTTCCTATTCCTTCACCAGCTTGTCCTGGGTCGAGGTTTCGAAATCCGACGCGTCGTGGCGTTCGTGCAGTTGCATGTCGAGGTCACCGAAAGCGCGGTTCACCATCCGGCCGCGCAGGACGGCGGGGCGGGCATCGATTGCCTCGGCCCAGCGCACGACGTTCTTGTATGAGGCCACGTCAAGGAACTCGGCCGCTCCGTATTGCCGGCCCAGAACCAGCTGCCCGTACCAGGACCAGATGGCCATATCGGCGATGGTATAGTCGGCGCCGGTCATGAATTCCCGATCCGCCAGGTTGCGGTCCAGAACATCCAGCTGGCGCTTCGTCTCCATCGCAAAACGGTTGATAGGGTATTCCCATTTTTCCGGGGCATAGGCGTAGAAATGGCCAAAGCCGCCGCCAAGGTAGGGGGCGCTGCCCATCTGCCAGAACAGCCAGCTTAGCATTTCGGGCCGGTCCTCGGGCTGGCCCAGGAAGGCGCCGAACTTTTCGGCCAAGTGCAACAGGATCGCACCGGATTCGAACACCCGGACGGGGGACGCGCCGGAGCGGTCGATCAGCGCCGGGATCTTTGAGTTTGGGTTGGCCTCGACAAAGCCCGACCCGAATTGGTCGCCATCGCCGATTTTGATCAGCCAGGCGTCATACTCTGCCTCGGCGTGGCCCGCTGCCAGCAGCTCTTCGAACAGGACGGTGACCTTGACGCCATTGGGTGTCGCCAAAGAATAAAGCTGGAAGGGATGTTTGCCGACCGGCAAGTCCTTGTCATGGGTCGCCCCGGCGATGGGGCGGTTGGTCTTGGCGAAGGTTCCGCCGCTTTCCTGGTCCCAGACCCAGACTCTGGGGGGCGTATAAGTATCCGTCATCTCAGGGCTCGCAATGCTGTTGAGGGTCTGATTTGCGCAAGCCCTAAGCCGGTTCCCCGCCTTGACCAACCCTCCTAGACGACAAAAACCCGCGTCGGATGCAATTCTCCGCTGCGGTATTGGCCAACGGCGACGGCTTTGCCCTCATAGCTGGCCCAGCAGTCCTCGCCGAATTCGACATCGCCGGGGTAGACCATGGCGGGGTTGCCATTGCGCAGCTGCGCAACGCTGTCCGCGGGGCAGCGCACTTCGGGCAGGTCGGCCAGCCCATCCTCAAGCGGGCGCAGCCAGCGGTCGAGGTCGGGCGACTTTGCGCCCGCATCCAGCGCCTCAAGCGTGATACCCTCTTCTGCCGTGAACGGCCCGGACCAAAGGCGGCGCAGGGTGACGACGTGCCCAAGGCAACCCAGCGCCTGCCCAAGATCGCGCGCGATCGAGCGGACGTAACCGCCCTTGCCACAGGTCATTTCAAGAGTGACATGGTCCACATCGGGGCGGCCCGTCATCACCAGTTCCTCGACCCAGAGGGGGCGGGCGGCGATTTCGAACTCTTCGCCATCGCGGGCGCGTTTGTAGGCCCGCTCTCCGTCGATCTTGACCGCCGAATAGGCGGGGGGGACCTGCATGACATCACCGACAAAGGCGTTCAGCGCCTCTTTGATTGCAGCATCCTCGGGGCGGATGTCCGACGTTTCGATCACCTCGCCCTCGGCATCGTCGGTATTGGTGGCCTGACCCAGGCGGACGGTGAAGGCGTAGCACTTCAGGGCATCGGTGATATAGGGCACGGTCTTTGTCGCCTCGCCAAGGGCGACGGCCAGAACACCCGTCGCGGCAGGGTCGAGGGTGCCGGCGTGCCCGGCCTTTTGGGCGTCAAAGGCCCATTTGACCTTGTTGACCACGGCGGTAGAGGTCAGCCCGGCAGGCTTATCCACGACCAGCCAGCCCGAAATTGCGCGTCCCTTGCGTTTGCCCATGATCGTCCCTTGCATCAAAGAACGGGGTGCTACCCAAGCTCCCTCCCCGGGTCAAGCGCAGAGGCGCGGATCGACTGCTACTCCAGCACGCCCACGATGGGACCAAGGACAAACCCGGCGTCCGATCTGCCAAGAGCCGGGGCATGCAACCGCGAGACGTTACCATCAAAGTACAGCGCCTGTGGCAGGCCCAGATGGTCCCGGAAAAAGCGGCCAATTTCGTGGAACGTCACCGGGCCGTTCGAGATTGCGAAAACGGCAAGGTCTCCGGCATCGGTCGTGCCGACCCCGTTGCGGACGTAGCGCGAGGTTGAACGGGTCAGGAACCGTGGATGCAGCGCCCCGTCGATGACTAGCATCGGGCCGGACTGGGCGGCATCGCGGCACTCGGGTTTCTCTGCCTCGAAGCGCAGGGTTTCGATCACCCTTGCATGGGTGTCCGTCAGGCAAAGTACCCCGTTCGGCAGCAGCCCGAAGTTGCCGGGGCCGGGGTTGGTGACCAGCCGCATGGTCTGCTCGCCGTCCTCGACATAAAGGCCCACGGGACTGCGGTCGGAATGATACATGCCTGCGTTCATCGCAAAGCCAAGCCGCCGCCCGTCGGGCTGATCACCGTCGATGGCAGAGAAGCTACCGTAGAGGCCGCCAGTGCTGTCGGAATGAAACAGCCTCAGGTCTTCGGTCGCTGGGGCGACGGTGCAGGTGGTCCAGGACTGGCCCTCAAAGGTCACGTCCTCGCAAACCACAGCACCCGCGGTTGTTCCGGAAATCCCAAGCCAAAGTACCAGCAGGCTGGCCCCGGCCCGCCTCATTCCTCGTCAAGATCCTGTCGGACGTGGTCGTCTGCAAACAAGCGACGGGTTTCGTCCATGCGGTCGAAGGTATCGTCAATCTCGAACCGCAGGTCGGGGGCGAATTTCAAGGTGGTGCCCTTGGTCACCAGATGCCGCAACTCCCCCTTGTTTCGGCGCAGCGCCTCAAGTGCCAGGTCCTGGTTGCGCCCACCAAGCGGCAGGACAAAGGCCGTGGCGATCCGAAGGTCGGGGGTCACCCGGACCTCGCCTACGGTGATCATCATGCCGCCAATGTCGGGATCATGCAGATCGCCCCGCTGCAACACCTCGGACAGGGTCCGGCGGATAAGTTCGCCCACGCGCAACTGCCGCTGCGACGGACCGGCAGAGGTTTGGCGGGAGGTGTCGGGTGATCTATGTTTGGCCATATCGCCTACCTATGCCTTTGGGCACCGATTGCCAAGCGGGGCAGGCGTGGGCTTTCACCATCATTTGCGATGGCCGTGCGACCGGGCTATGAGGGCGGAAATGCTATCGAAAGGGCGCAAGATGTCAGAGATACCGGGGATCGTGGTCACAGGGGCGTCCGGCCGCATGGGGCAGATGCTGATCCATCTTATCCTTGCCTCCCCCAAGGCGCGCCTTGTCGCCGCCCTTGAGCGGCCGGGCCATGCCTGGATCGGGCAGGACGTAGGCGTCGCCTCGGGTGGTGCGGCCATTGGGCTTGCGGTGACGGACGATCCGCTTGAGGCCTTTGCCAGGGCCGATGCCGTCATCGACTTTACCGCCCCTGCCGCCACGGTCGAATTTGCAGCCCTCGCCGCCCAGGCCCGGCTTGTCCATGTCATCGGGACGACCGGTCTGTCGGCTGAGGACCTCACAAAGATCGCTGCTGCCGCCCGTCATGCCATCATCGTGCGGGCCGGAAACATGAGCCTTGGGGTCAACCTGCTGGTTCAGTTGACCCTCAAGGTCGCCCAGGCGCTGGACGAGGATTTCGATATCGAAGTGGTCGAGGCGCATCACAAGGCCAAGGTCGATGCCCCCTCAGGCACCGCGCTGATGTTGGGCGAGGCCGCGGCAGAAGGGCGTGGGGTCATGCTTGAGAATGTGTCGGACCGGGGCCGCGACGGGATCACCGGTGCCCGCCAGTCGGGGCACATCGGATTTTCCGCCATTCGGGGCGGCGATATCGTGGGCGAACACGACGTGATCTTTGCCGGAGCGGGAGAGAGGATCATCCTGCGCCATGTGGCAACGGATCGGGCCATCTTTGGTCGCGGTGCGCTCAAGGCGGCGATTTGGGGACAAGGGCGCGATCCGGGAGAATATGATATGATGGATGTGCTGGGGCTTTCGTCTGACTGAGTCGCCGTGGTGAACCAATTTCAGAGTCCCTGCGTATAAATTGGAGAATTTCAGAAGTTGGGGTTTTGTGATGAGACGACATTTATTTGCCGCCGGTTTGGCCTGCGCCGTTGCGGCACCTGCTGATGCACAGGAATATACCCCCATCACCGAACGTGAGACGTTCCTGTCCCTTTTGCAGGGTCGGCAACTTCAAATGCGGATTTACGGGCTGTCGTTGAATGTACTGCCCGATGGCCGGATCGAGGGCAGCGCTGTAGGCTGGGACATCGACGGCAGTTGGACCTGGCAAGACGGCTACTTTTGCCGCGAGATGGATTGGAGCGGTTATGAAATCCCGTTCAATTGCCAGCTTGTCGAGGTTCTGGGTGACGACAGGCTTCGTTTTACCGTTGATCAGGGTGCCGGAGACTCGGCCGAATTCCGGCTGCGCTGACGCGACCTGCGCCTAAAAGTCGATGGCGAGGCCCTTCTTTTCCCAATCTCCATAGCGCACGGGCTCTGGCCCCCGGGGACCGCCGTGTTCCAGCGGGCGTTCAATCTCGGTCATCGCTTTGCGTCGGGCCTCGGCTTCGGCCAGGGCGCGCTGGGCGGCGGGGGGTAAATCCTTGCGGTCGGTCATGGTGTCGGCTCCTGTCCCGTCGCGCTTGTCTGTGAACGTCTTGATGATATACGGCGCGTTCCAGAGACAGCAAGGGGCAGGCAATTGAGTGATGGCAAGGATCAGCTTGGGCTGGCACCGCGCGACGCCGCGCTGAAGCTGATCGAACAGGTCACCGGGTCAGGCAAACTCTTGCCCGAACTGATCGGGGCCGGGGCCCTTGATGCGCTTGCACCCGAAGACCGGGCACGCGCCCAACGGCTGGCCCTGTCGACCCTGCGCGGGCTGGACCGTGCGGATCGGCTATTAAAGAAGTATCTACAAAAATCCCCACCCCTTGCCGTGCGCAATGTCTTGCGCCTTGGCGTGACCGAGATTGCTGAAGGCACGGCGGCACATGGGGTCGTCAACGCGATGGTGGGCCTGATCGGGCGCAACAAGCGGGCAGCCAACTTTAAGGGGCTGGTCAATGCCGTCCTGCGCAAGGTGGCAGCTGACATGCCACAGGCCTGGGACAGCCAGCCCATCCCCCTGTTGCCCGGCTGGCTGCGCAGCCCGCTGGTCGCCGCATGGGGACGGGACGCGGTCAAGGCGATGGAGGCGGTCCATTTTGCCGGCGCTCCCCTTGATCTGACGGCCAAGGGCGATCCGGCCGAATTGGCGGCCATGCTGGGCGGTACGGTTCTGCCCACAGGCTCGGTCAGGCTTGCGACGCCGGGTCAAGTGACAGCGCTGCCGGGCTATGCCGACGGCAGCTGGTGGGTGCAGGACGCCGCCGCCGCGATTCCGGTTCGGGTTCTGGACCCCAAGGCCGGCGAGCGTATCCTTGATCTATGCGCTGCACCGGGGGGCAAGACCCTGCAACTTGCCGCGGCCGGGGCGAACGTCACGGCGCTGGATGTATCCGAGGCCCGATTGGCGCGGGTGGTGTCCAACCTGAGCCGGACCGGACTGACCGCAGAGGTCGTCGAAGGCGACGCCCTGACCTTTGAAACGGGTGGCTTTGACGCCATCCTGCTGGATGCACCCTGTTCGGCGACTGGCACCATCCGCAGGCATCCTGATTTGCCACAGGCCAAGGACGGGTCCGAATTCGGGGCGTTGATTGAGCAGCAGGCGGCGATGATCGACCATGCTCTGACCCTGCTTCGACCGGGGGGGCGGATGGTGTTTTGCACCTGTTCTCTCTTGCCAGATGAAGGCGAAGTGCAGATCGAAGAGGCGTTGGAACGGCACCCCGGCCTTGTCGTTGACCGGTCGGCCCTTGACCGACCGGGGCTGAACCCGGATTGGATCACCTCCGAGGGAGGCCTGCGACTGCGTCCCGATTATTGGGCAGAAGCTGGTGGCATGGACGGTTTCTACATCGCATGCCTGACAAAGCCTGCGTGACTCGCCCGTTTCGAGGGCATATTAGTACTGTAACGAGAATGATGCCCGAGGCATCCAGATGAGGCAGCGGATTGGTGGCCAAAGGGCAAACATGGACAGCGCGGCGAACGCGTTTCATGAACCGGCTTCACGTCAGCATGGCCGGGCGGGCCCCTGTGGCGACGGGCTTTGTGTCGTCGCCTGAACCTCGGACAATAGGCCATTTTGCGCGCGGCAGGCAGCTCTTGGCGGGCAACTTCATGCTGTCGGGCCGGCTGGTTGAGGCGCCCGATACGCTGATCTGGGACATCGCGGCCGAGGAAGCGCCCTTCGTGGACGATCTTCACGGCTTTGCCTGGCTGGACGATCTGGCCGCCGTGGGGGATGCCAAATCCCGCGAGCGGGCGCAGACCTGGGTCATGAACTGGATCGACCGCTATGGAAAAGGGCAGGGGCCAGGCTGGACGCCTGCCCTGACAGGACGCCGGCTGATCCGCTGGATCAACCATGCACTGCTGCTTTTGCGGGGGCGCGACAAAGAATCGGCTGATCGGTTCTATGCCAGCCTGAGCCGGCAGACAGTCTACCTGTCGCGCCGCTGGCGACGCGCCCCTCAGGGTCTGCCACGGTTCGAGGCGCTGACAGGCATGATTCATGCCGGGCTGTCGCTGGAAGGGATGCAGGATCATGTGGAGCCTGCGATTGCCGCCCTAGCAGCGGATTGTCAGGCCCACATCGGCCCACAAGGCGACATCCCAAGCCGCAACCCCGAAGAACTGCTTGAGGTCTTTACCCTGTTGACCTGGGCCTCGGCCACCTTGAACGAGGCCGGGCGCACGCTGCCCACCGAATTGGTTGAGGCTCTCAGTCGGATCGCCCCGACTTTGCGGGCCCTACGACATTCTGACGGCGGGTTGGGCCGGTTTCATGGGGGTGGGGCTGGCATCGACGGGCGGCTGGATCATGCCCTTGCTGCTTCGGGAAACCGTCGGATGCGCAAAGGTGGCCTGCATATGGGCTACGCCCGTATCGCGGCGGCCCGGACGAGCGTCATAATCGATGCAGCCAAGCCTGCCTCGGGGCGAGACTCAGGCGAAGCACATGCCTCGACCCTGGCCTTTGAAATGACGTCCGGACGGCGACCCGTCATCGTGAACTGCGGGTCTGGCGCCCCCTTCGGGCCAGAGTGGCGGAGGGCGGGCCGGGCGACGCCAAGCCACTCCACCCTTGGTATCGAAGGGACGTCGTCCTCGAGGATGGCCCCGGCCAAGATCGTCCGGGGGCAACAGGTCGAACTTTTCTCCGAAGGCCCCGAGCGGGTCGGTTGCGAGATGCGCCATGCCGAAGGAAGCCAGAAACTTGAACTATCACACGACGGCTGGCGTGCTCATCTGGGTTTGACCCACGCCCGGATCATGGAGCTTAGCAACGATGGGCGCGCGCTCGCCGGGGAAGATATACTGACGACCCTCAGCCCGGGGGATGAGCGTGCCTTTGATACGATGATGGCGGCAACCAGCTTGCAAGGGGCTCCGTTCTCGATCCGGTTTCATCTGCACCCCGATGTCGATGCCTCTGTCGATCTGGGGGGGACGGCTATCTCGCTTGCCCTCAAAAGCGGCGAAGTCTGGATCTTTCGCCACGATGGCAAAGCGCGACTGACCCTTGAACCCTCGATCTACCTTGAAAAGGGACGGTTGAAGCCGCGGAGCTGTGATCAGGTGGTTTTATCTGGCCGTGCGATCGCCTATGCCACCCGCGTGCGCTGGTCCCTTGCCAAGGCGCAGGGGACTCCGGATGCGGTCCGCGACTATGCACCCGGCGGGCGAGGGCTTGAATATGCGCCGCCCGGCAGAATCGGGACAGGCGACGACGATCTTAAATAGGGACGCTGATATGACTGATCTTTACCCATTGCGCAGGGCCCTCTTGTCTGTTTCGGACAAGACCGGGCTGCTGGAACTGGCCCAGGCGCTGGCCGCGCGAGGGGTCGATCTTTTGTCGACCGGTGGGTCAGCCGGGATGCTGCGCGATGCCGGACTTGCCGTCGTGGACGTAGCCGATGTCACCGGCTTTCCCGAGATGATGGATGGCCGGGTCAAGACCCTGCACCCGGCGGTCCACGGTGGCCTTCTCGCCGTGCGCGACAATGCCGGACATGTGGCGGCGATGGAGGAGCACGGGATCAGGCCCATCGATCTGCTGGTCGTGAACCTCTACCCCTTTGAAGCCACAGTCGCGGCTGGCGCGGACTACGATACCGCCATCGAGAACATTGATATCGGCGGGCCCGCAATGATCCGGGCTGCCGCGAAGAACCACGGCTTTGTAAACGTCGTCGTCGATGTTGAGGACTATGCGCCTTTGCTGGCCGAGCTTGACGCCAACGATGGGCAGACGAGCCTGGCGTTTCGCCAGTCTCTTGCCCAGACAGCCTATGCCCGCACAGCGGCCTATGACACGGCAGTCAGCACATGGATGGCCAAGGCGATCGGCGAGGCATCGCCGCGTCGTCGCAGCTTTGCCGGGACCCTCGTGCAATCCCTGCGCTACGGTGAAAACCCGCATCAATCGGCCGAGTTCTATACCGATGGCACAGCCCGTCCCGGCGTGGCGACAGCCCGGCAGATGCAGGGCAAGGAGTTGAGCTACAACAATATCAATGACACGGATGCCGCCTGGGCGCTCGTGGCAGAATTCGCCCCGGCGGACGGCCCTGCCTGTGTCATCGTCAAACACGCCAACCCCTGCGGCGTCGCACGCGGAACCAGTCTGGCCGAAGCCTACATCGCCGCCTACAACTGCGACCAGACCAGTGCGTTCGGTGGCATCGTTGCCTTGAACCAGCCGCTGGATGCCGCAACCGCAAGCGCCATCACCGAGATTTTCACCGAGGTCGTGATAGCACCAGGTGCCAGCGAAGAGGCGATCGCCGTCTTTGCCGCCAAGAAGAACCTGCGCCTTTTGCTGACCGATGGTTTGCCAGACCCAAAGGAACCGGGTGTCTCGGTCCGGCAGGTGTCGGGCGGATTGCTGGTGCAGGACAAGGATGTCGGATCGCTTGATGATGTCGAACTGCGGGTTGTGACCAAGGTTCAGCCGACCGCCGCCCAAATGGCCGATCTGCGCTTTGCCTGGGTCGTGGCCAAGCATGTAAAGTCGAACGCGATTGTCTACGTCAAGGACGGGGCAACCGTCGGTGTCGGTGCGGGCCAGATGAGCCGGGTTGATTCGACCCGGATCGCGGCGCGCAAGGCGGCTGACATGGCCGAGGCATTGGGGCTGGACGACAGCCCCGCCAAGGGGTCGGTCGTCGCCTCTGACGCCTTTTTCCCATTCGCGGACGGTGTGATGACCGCGGTTGAGGCGGGCGCTGTTGCCCTGATCCAGCCGGGCGGGTCGATGCGGGACGACGAGGTCATTGCCGCGGCTGATGCCGCCGGGATTGCCATGGTCTTTACCGGCATGCGGCACTTCCGCCACTAGGCTGGCACTAGGAAAGGGGCAGGGACATGCGACTGACGCTGGTGACAGCCTTCTGGATCTTTGTCTTGGATCAGGCATCCAAGTGGTTCGTCGTGCATTGGCTGGACCTGATCAACCGGCGCGAAATCGATGTCCTGCCCCCGCTCCTTAATTTTCGCATGGCCTGGAACAAGGGCGTGAATTTTGGGCTGTTTTCCGGGGCGGACATGCGTTGGGTGCTGATCGGGCTGGCCATCGCCATCTCGGGTATCGTGCTCTACTGGGTCCGTCGGGATGGGGGCAGCCGCTGGACTTACCTGTCGGCCGGACTTCTGGTCGGGGGGGCGCTGGGCAATGTGGTTGACCGTTTTCGTTACGGGGCGGTCGCAGATTTTCTGAATATGTCCTGCTGTGGAATTGCGAACCCGTTTGCCTTCAACGTCGCGGATATAGGCGTGTTTGTTGGTGCAGTCGGCCTTGTCATCTTTACGTCAGACGGCAAGGGTGATGCAGGCAAGGGCCCCGGTCGCACATCGGGGCGCAAAAAGGCGTCGTGACGCCAGCGTTGGTCTGGGGTAAGACTGCGGAGCGAAAAGCATGAAGGACTTGGCAATGCGTCGGATGATCCTCGCAACAGTGGCGATGGGCCTCCTGGCCGGATGTTCCGGTGACCGTGGGCTGCGGCAACTTTCGGTGGGAAATGGTCCTGACGAATTTTCCGTCATGCCCTCGCGCCCCCTTCAAATCCCCGAATCGTTGACATTGCCGGACCCCGATGCCCAAAGCGGCAACCGTGCCGATTTGGCCCCCCGGGCGGACGCCATTGTCGCGCTTGGCGGTGATCCCGCGCGGGCTTTTGCAGGCGGTATACCGGCCCGCGACTCGGTCCTCGTGGCACAGGTCAACCGGTTTGGTACGTCGCCGGATATTCGGGAAACCCTTGCCGCCGAAGATCAGGCGTTTCGAAATAGGGCTGGCGTGTTCAACGTGTTCAACGTCTTTGGTGGCGACAGATACTTTGACGCCTATGCCCGGCAGGCCCTTGATGCCTACGCCGAACTGGCGCGTTTTGCAGCACTGGGCGTGGCTGTTCCCTTGGCCCCTCCGGCACCCTGATCTGACCACCTAATCCGGCCCCCCGCCAAGGACTGCTCACAACCTCGTAGACCGTGCTTGCGAAGCGGCTCCATCGGCATAGGTTATGCGCAACGTGGAACCGAAAAAAGAGGCCCGGATTATGATGCGCAGTTTTGTGCTGACCGCTGTTCTTGCAATGGCTGGTTGGTCTGCCGCCCCCTTGCAGGCGCAGGAGGTGACGACATTCACCCTCGACAACGGAATGGATGTCGTGGTGATCGAGGATCATCGTGCCCCGGTCGTTGTCCATATGGTCTGGTATCGGATCGGTTCGGCGGATGAACCCGTCGGCGCCTCGGGTGTTGCGCATTTTCTGGAACACCTTCTCTTCAAGGCGACCGATACACTGGAAAGTGGAGAGTTCTCGGCCACCGTGGCGGCCAATGGTGGCACCGACAACGCCTTTACCAGCTACGATTACACCGCCTATTTCCAACGCGTTGCCGCCGACCGTCTGCCCCTGATGATGCAGATGGAAAGCGACCGGATGAACAACCTGCGCCTGACCGAGGCCGACATCGAGACCGAGCGTCAGGTCATTTTGGAAGAGCGCAACCAGCGCACCGAAAACAGCCCCGGCGCACTTGCCCGCGAACAGATCCGGGCGGCCCAGTACCTCAACCACCGCTACGGCGTTCCGATCATCGGCTGGAAGCACGAGATGGAGGAGTTGAGCCTCGAGGATGTGGTTGATTTCTACGACCTCTACTATTCGCCCAACAATGCCATCCTCGTGGTCGCCGGCGACGTGCAGCCCGACGAGGTGCGCGCCTTGGCCGAGCAATACTACGGCGTCATCCCCGCCGAACCCGAATTGCCCAAACGCCTCCGCCCCGAAGAGCCGCCACAACGCGCCGCCCGCCGGCTGGTGTTCGAAGACCCTCGCGTGTCGCAGGACTACGTGACCCGCAGCTACCTCGCGCCCGAACGGGACAGCGGGGCGCAGGAAACGGCGGCAGCCCTTGTGTATCTGTCCGAAATCCTTGGGGGATCGTCCTTCACCTCGGTCCTGAGCGTCAAACTGACCTTCGACAGTGAGATCGCCCTGTTTTCCGGCGCGGGCTATGACGCAGATTCGCTTGACGACACGACGTTCCTTCTGTCCGTCGTTCCTGCCGAAGGTGTCAGCCTGCAGCAGGCCGAAGACGCGATGGACGCGGCCTTGGCCGAGTTTCTCGAAGAAGGCATCGACCCGGCCCAACTCGAGCGCATCCGGACGCAGCTTCGTGCCAGCGAAGTCTATGCCCTCGACAGCATCGACGGGATTGCGCGGCGCTATGGCTCTGCCCTCACCCAGGGGCTGACCGTGCAGGACGTGCAGGAGTGGCCCGGCATCCTCCAGGCCGTCACGGCCGATGACATCATGGCGGCCGCCCGTGACCTTTTCGATATTGATCAATCGGTGACCGCCTGGGTGGTGTCCAACCGGCAGGAGTTGACCCAATGATCCGACTGACGCTTAGCCTGATCCTTGTCGTCTGGGGCGTCGTTGCCCGGGCCGAGGTCGACATTCAGGAAATCACAACGCCCGGCGGGATCGAGGCGTGGGTGGTCGAAGAACGCTCCATCCCCTTTGTCGCACTCGAGATTCTGATGGAGGGCGGCGGGTCCCTTGACCGTGAGGGCAAGCGGGGCGCGGTCAATTTGATGATGGCGCTGCTGGAAGAAGGATCGGGTGACATGGATGCCCGTGCGTTCCAGGAGGCCCGCGAAGGGCTGGCCGCCAGCTTTGGTTTCGATGCCTATGACGACAGCGTGTCGATATCGGCCAAGTTCCTGACCGAGAACCGGGACGAGGCGGTCGCCCTGTTGCGGCAGGCGATTGTCGACCCCAGCTTTGACGCCGACGCGGTCGAACGGGTGCGGGCGCAGGTCCTGTCGGGCCTCGCCTCGGATGCCAAGAATCCAAACCAGCTTGCCACCGATGCCTTTTATGCTGCGGCCTTTCCCGGGCATCCCTATGGGTCGGACATGAGCGGGACGGTGGAAAGCGTCTCGGCGCTGACCACCGAGGACCTTTTTGACGCCCACCGCGACACGGTGAACCGGGCCCGCCTGCATGTGTCGGTCGTGGGCGATATCAGCGCTGATGAGGCGGGTGTGATGATCGACACCCTTCTGGGCGAGCTGCCTGCCGAGGCACCGCCCCTTCCTAGCGACGTGGCGTTTGGCCTGCCAGGCGGCGTGACCGTCGTGGATTTCGCCACCCCGCAGTCCGTCGCCCTTTTCGGCCATGAAGGGATGAAGCGGGACGACCCCGACTTTTTCGCGGCCTATGTGATGAATCACATCCTTGGGGCTGGGGGCTTTGAAAGCCGCCTGATGACCGAGGTTCGCGAAAAGCGCGGCCTGACCTATGGTGTGGCCACCTATCTTGTCCCCCGCGACCATGCCGAAATGGTGCTGGGGCGCGTTGCATCGGCCAATGATCGGATCAGAGAGGCAATCGCAGTGATCCGCAGCGAATGGGCGCGGATCGCTACAGAAGGCGTGACCCCAGAAGAGCTTGATGCCGCCAAGACCTATCTGACGGGGGAATACCCCCTGCGCTTTGACGGCAACGGCCCGATTGCCGACATCATGGTCGGGATGCAGCAGGTTGGTCTGTCGCCGGATTACGTGCTGAACCGCAACGACTTTATCGAGGCGGTCACGCTTGAGGATGTCAACCGGGTGGCGGCCTATCTGCTGCGGCCAGACGCGCTGCATTTCACCGTTGTGGGTCAACCCGAGGGGCTGGAATCCGGGCCGCTTCCGGCCTTGGTGGCGAATTAAGACCCTCGCAGAATCAACCCGCGCCATGCTACCCCTAGTGGCATGGCGCTTCCTGACCCCAAGATACCTGCTGATTTGCCTGTCATCCGACAGCTTGACACTGTTGCGATCAACCGGATCGCAGCGGGTGAGGTCGTGGAACGTCCTGCCTCGGCGGTAAAGGAACTGGTGGAGAACGCCATTGATGCGGGCGCCAACCGGATCGAGGTGGTGGTGGCCGATGGCGGGCGCAGCCTGATCCGGGTGACGGACGATGGCTGCGGGATGACGGGGGCGGATCTGCCCCTTGCCCTGTCGCGCCACGCGACCTCCAAGATTGATGGCACCGACCTTCTGAACATCCATTCCTTCGGCTTCCGGGGCGAGGCGCTGCCCTCGCTTGGGGCGGTTGGCCGGTTGCAGATCACCAGCCGGGCCAAGGGGGCAGAGGCCGCCACGATCACCGTGGATGGTGGGGCGGCCACGGCGGTCCGACCTGCGGCCCTGTCTGCGGGCACGGTTGTCGAACTGCGTGACCTGTTCCATGCAACGCCCGCCCGGCTAAAGTTCCTGCGCACCGACAGGGCCGAGGGGCAGGCGGTGACCGATGTGGTCAAGAGGCTGGCGATGGCAGAGCCTTTCGTGACCTTCATCCTGCGCGACGCGACGGATGGCGACGACCGCACCGTGTTCCGGGTCGAGGGCGAGACAGGCGACCTGTTCGACGCCCTCTTTGGCCGGTTGCGCGCCGTTCTGGGGCGGGAGTTTGCCGAGAACGCCGTGCCGATCGATGCCGAACGGGAGGGGTTCCACCTGACGGGCTATGCTGCCCTGCCGACCTATTCACGGGGGGCGGCGGTGACCCAGCACCTGTTCGTCAATGGGCGACCGGTGCGGGACAAGCTGCTGATCGGGGCCCTTCGGGGCGCCTATGCGGATTTCCTTAGCCGGGACCGGCATCCCGCGGTGGCGCTTTTTGTCGATTGCGATCCGCACCTTGTCGATGTGAACGTCCACCCGGCAAAGTCCGAGGTGCGGTTTCGCGACCCCGGTTTGGTGCGCGGCCTGATCGTCAGCGGGCTGCGCCATGCCTTGGCAGGGGCAGGGCACCGGGCCTCGACCACCGTCGCTGGCGAAACGCTGGGCGCGATGCGGACAGAGCCGCAGGGACTGGCCCGGATCTACCAGATGGAACGGCCGTCGTGGCAGGCGCGCGCCGCCTCCTACGCGGCGCAGATGCCCGAACAGCCTTTGGGCTTTGCCGAGGCGGCGGCCCCGTCGGCCCGGATCGAACCTTTGGAAATGCAGGATGTGGCCCGCCCCCTTGGCGCGGCCCGGGCGCAGGTGCATGAGAATTACATCATCGCCCAGACCGAGACCGGCATTGTCATTGTCGACCAGCACGCAGCGCACGAGCGGCTGGTTTACGAGCGGCTCAAGGCGCAGATGGTTGAACGGGGCGTGGCCTCGCAGGCCCTGTTGATCCCCGACATAGTCGAACTTGACCCAAGCGATGCGGCCCGGCTTCTGGAGATTGCAGACGAACTGGCCACCCTTGGCCTTGGGATTGAACCGTTCGGCGGCGGGGCTGTCGCGGTGCGCGAGACGCCGGCCCTCCTTGGTCAGGTCGATTGCACCAATCTGTTGCGTGACATCACCGATGAACTTGCTGATCTGGGAACCTCGGTCACGGTGCAAACGCGGCTGGACGCGATCCTGAGCAGGGTGGCCTGTCATGGCTCTGTCCGGTCGGGGCGACAGATGCGGGCGGATGAGATGAACGCCCTTTTGCGCGATATGGAGGCGACACCCCATTCGGGACAGTGCAACCACGGACGCCCGACCTATGTGTCGCTGGACCTAGCCGACATCGAGCGGTTGTTCGGACGCCGATGATCACGCTGGGCGGACAAACCTATGCGCTGGATGATCCGGCGGTGATGGCTTTGGCTGCACTGATCGTGCTTGCGCTTGTCGTCATCCTGCTACTGATGACTCTGCGCCGGGCCGGGCGGTCGGCACAGGTGACGGAACTGATGGCCCAACAGATCGTGGGCCAGATGGGGCAGCTGGGCAGCCGGGTACAGCTTTTGTCGGATGGCCAACAGCAGCTGGCCGGAGGGCTGACCCATGTATCCGATGCGCAAGCTGCCTCGCAGGCGCAGATGCTGCGCCTGATGGAAGAGCGGCTGGCCAAAGTCACCGAAACGATGAGCACGAACCTAAGCTCTAGTGCCCGCAACACCGCCCAGTCACTGGGTGAATTGCAACAGCGCCTCAAGACCATCGACAAGGCGCAGGAGAACATCACCAAGCTGTCCGGCGATGTGCTGTCCTTGCAAGACATCCTGTCGAACAAACAGACGCGCGGCGCGTTTGGCGAAATCCAGTTGCGCGACATCGTCAGCAAGGCGTTGCCGCCGGACAGCTATGCCCTGCAGGCGACCCTGTCGAACGGCAAGCGGGCCGACTGCCTGATCCACCTGCCAAATCCGCCGGGACCCATCGTGATCGATTCCAAGTTTCCGCTGGAGGCCTATGAGGCGCTTCGGGCCGCCAAGGATGAACGGGCCGTGGTCGAGGCCGCCCGCTTGTTCCGGGCCGCGGTGCGGGCGCATATCAAGGCGATCTCGGAAAAGTATATCCTTGAGGGCGAAACCGCGGACGGGGCTTTGATGTTCCTTCCGTCCGAGGCGGTCTATGCCGAGCTGCACGCGAATTTCTCGGATCTGGTGCAGGCCAGCTTTACTGCCCGGGTCTGGATCGTGTCACCGACGACTTGCATGGCGACGCTGAACACCATGCGGGCCATCCTCAAGGACGCCCGGATGCGCGAGCAGGCGGGCGCGATCCGGACCGCCCTTCGTCAGCTTCACCGCGATGTGGAACTGGTGGTCGAGCGGGTGGACAAGCTTAACACGCATTTCTCTCAGGCGCGCGGCGACTTGGAAGGGATTTCGGTTGCGGCAGAGCGTGCGGGCAAGAGGGCGGCACGTCTGGACAGCTTTGATTTCGGAGATCAGGTGGAAGGTGCGCCCGAGATTGTTCCGATTGGCGGATCGCGCACCTAGGCGTGGCTGATCCAAAGGACAGGCCTGCGGCCTGACATCGTTTGCCTCGGGCCGCCTGTGGCGGCCCTCAGGCAGGTGCCCCTAGATACCGAAGACCCTTTGCGCCATCCGGGGCAGAATGCCGGAAAAGCGCAGGGGCGCGTCCGTCGCCGAAAGACAGATGCAGTCAAGCCCGGCCTCTGCCACAGGCTGATGCACCATCTCTTCATTCGCGACTTCAATGTCGCCGGGTCCAAAGCGATCGGTCTCGTCCCGGAAGGCGCCTTGCAGCACCAGGGTCAGTTCCATGCCGCCATGGCCATGGTCAGGCACGGCAACCCCGGCAGGAATGCGCAAGAGGCGAACCGTCGCTTCATCCGATGTTTGCAAGATTGCCTGGCTGACGCCGCCACCGATACGCCGCCATTCAACCGCATCCAGATCACCACCAACATAGTCCTGAAGCGGGGCCGGAAAGATCGAGGATACGGCGGGAGCAGGTGCAGGTTTAACCTCAACCGGAGCCGCGGCGATAAGTGCCATGGTCGCGGCCAGGCAGTCGTCACTCACAGCCTCGATCCCGGCTTCGTCCATCAAGACGCCGCCGACGGCATCAAACTCATGCATGCGGGCCCGACACTCATCGCAAAGCGACACATGGGTGGCCACCACAAGGTTGAACGCCTCGGGAAGGGAACCGGCGGAGTACCCCATCAAGAGCTGGTCGGTGAGATGATGATTGATCGACTTCATTGCGGTCTTCTTTACGACATTGAGTGGCGCAGCCTGTCCAGCGCCAATCTGATTCTCGATTTGATCGTCCCAAGTGGCAGACCGGTTTCGGCCGCGATTTCACTATGGGTAAGCTCACCAAAGTAGGCGCGCTCGATCAGCACTCTTTGTTTTTCGGGCAAAGCGGCCAGCGCCTGCCCGAGAAGTTCGGTATCCTGGGCTAATGCCATGACGTCCGCCGGTGAGGCTTCTGTCTCTGGGCCCCAGGGTAAGTCCTCAGGCTCTGGCCTGCGCTGTTTGCGCAGCATGTCGATCTTTCGATTTCGGGCGACAGTAAAAATCCACGTGGATACGCTCGCCTTGGACCCGTCGAACATATGTGCCTTGCGCCACAGCGTGGCCATCACCTCTTGTGTACATTCCTCGGCGAACTCGGCCGAGACGCCGGACTTCATCAGGAAACCTTTGACCCGTGGTGCGAAATGGCCAAACAGCCGCGCAAAAGCGCGTTCGTCCTGGTGGTCGCGGATTGCCTCGATCTCGGCAATCCAGTCCATTCGGGTCGACGATTCCGACACGGGTCCTTTTGTCCTTGCTCTAACTGGACGCTTGGACGGCTCTGCTTTGCCGTTCTGCGACATCGTAGAGGGCGGCAGGCCCAACGAAAAGGTCATGGTTTCCGTTATCATGCATCTGTTACGAGCCCAACAGGACGGCGGATCAGTTCGAATCAAAATTTTCTGAAGAAGACTGTTAAGTCATCCGTTCTTGTTCCGGCGACGTAACATGAAACAGACCATCTTCGGGGTGTGGAGTAGACAGAGACCTATGACTGAATTGACGAAAGCGCTCGCCGGGCGGCGAATTGCCGTGATTGGCGCCGGTATCTCGGGAATGGGTGCCGCATATATGTTGGCTGAATCTCATGACGTGGTCTTGTTCGAGGCCGAGAACCGGCTTGGCGGACATGCCCGGACAAAGATGGCTGGCCGCAACGGCGACCAGGCTGTCGATACCGGCTTCATCGTGTTCAACTACGCCAACTACCCACATATGGCCAAACTGTTCGCTGATCTTGATGTTCCGGTGACCAAATCGAACATGAGTTTTGGGGCCTCTATTGCCGGTGGCAAGCTGGAATATGGACTGGCCAGCCTAGGAGCGCTGTTCGCCCAAAAGCGAAACCTGACCAATCCCAAGTTCCTGCGGATGGTGCGCGATATCCTGCGCTTTAACGCACGCGCCCTTGCGGCATCGGACGAGGCCGGGCTTACCATCGGCGGGCTGATGAACAAGCTGCGCTTGGGGGATTACTTCCGCGATCACTACCTTTTGCCCCTGTCGGGAGCGATCTGGTCGACACCGACCGAGAAGATCCTCGATTTCCCCGCCCATGCCATGATGCGGTTCTTTGAGAACCATGCCCTGCTTGGCATCACGGGACAGCATCAGTGGTACACCGTCAAAGGCGGGTCGATCGAATATGTCACTCGACTGGGTGCCGCCATGACCGAGCGCGGCGTCCAGACCCGGCTGGGTTGCGCGGTCGAGGCGGTGCGTCGCACACCGCAGGGTGTCATGGTCAAGGCACCGGGTGCCGAGTGGGAGGCGTTTGACGAGGTCGTCCTTGCCACCCATTCCGACATTACCCTGCGGCTGCTGGACGATCCCTCGCCGGAAGAGCAGGCGATGCTGGGCGCGATCCGCTATCAGCCCAATTCGATCATTTTGCACTCTGACCCCTCTGTCATGCCCAAGAACCGCTCTGTCTGGTCCTCATGGGTCTATGCCGAGGGGCACGACAAGGTGCTGGATCGGATCGACCTGACCTATTGGATGAATTCGCTTCAGCCCTGGCTGACCGAAGATCCGCTGTTCGTGACGTTGAATACAACCCGGCCAATCCGCGATGATCTGATCTGGGACAAAGTCACCCTTCATCATCCCGTCTACGATCTGGCAGCATTGGCAGCACAGGAGCAGGCGGCACAAATGAATGGTACCAACCGGACATGGTTCTGCGGAGCCTGGATGAAAAACGGGTTCCACGAAGACGGGCTGTCCAGTGCCGTTGACGTGGTTCGCGCCATGTCGGCTGGTCCGGCGGTTGCCGTAGCGGCCGAGTGAACAAGGTCCATCATATTGCAGGCCAGACCTATCACGGCCGGCGGGGTGCGACGAAGAATGCCTTCCGCTACTCCATCGACTATGTGTTGATGGATGCCGAAGCGACGACCGGGCTACAGGCGTCGCGGCTGTTCAGCAGGAATGGCCGCAACCTAATGTCGCTGTGGGATCTGGATCACGGCGGGGTTCCACACCAAGGGCGCGGCGCGCCCTGGGCGCGTGAGGTACTGGTGGCCAATGGCGTCGACCTGACCGGCCGGATCGACATTCTGGCCCAGCCAAGGGTGCTGGGGCATGTGTTCAATCCAGTCAGTTTCTGGCTATGCCACGATGACAAGGGCATCCTTCGGGCGGTGATTGCCGAGGTGACGAACACCTTTGGAGACCGCCATTCTTATCTGTGTGTGCACGACGACCGGCGCGAGATCGTCAAGGCCGATACGATCGCCGCCCAAAAGATCTTTCACGTCTCGCCGTTTCAGCCGATCGAGGGGGGATACACCTTCCGGTTCGATATCACGGCTGAGAAGATCGGGATCTGGATCGACTATTCGCGGGGCAACGGTGGCCTGATCGCCACCCTGACGGGTGACCGGCGGCCCTTGAGCACCATGGGCATCCTGCGGGCTGTCCTGCGACGGCCCTTCGGATCCCGCCGGGTGCTGGCCCTGATTCATTGGCAGGCGCTGAAGCTCTGGTGGAAGGGCGCTTCCTACCGCCCCCGGCCAGAGCCTCCGGAAGCCGAGGTCAGCCGATGACCGTCGCGTCGATCGGGACGCGTGACAGGCTTCCGGCCTGGTCGCTTTATGGCGCGGTGCTAAGTGCGGCGGGGCTGCCGATCTATATCTATGCGCCCAAGTACTATGCTGACACCTTTGGTGTCAGCCTGACGGCAATTGGGGCACTTCTGATTTTCCTGCGGTTGTTTGACGTGGTGCAGGACCCGGTTCTAGGCTGGGTTGCGGAACGGCTGGGCCGGGCACGCGGCATAGCCGTGGCGCTGGGGGCGGCATTGCTGGCGGCCTCGATGGTCGGGCTTTTCGCTGTCGCGCCGCCAGTTGCCCCGATTGTCTGGTTCGGGCTGACGATCACCGGGCTCTTTTCGGCGTTCAGCTTTCTGACCATCAATTTTTATGCGCAGGGCATCGGCAAGGCGGGCAGGATTGCAGGCGGTCACGTCCGGCTGGCGGCCTGGCGCGAAAGCGGTGCGCTCCTTGGGGTCTGCGTTGCCGCGGTCACGCCGACCGTTCTTGTGGGCCTTGTTGCGGCTCCTTACGCCGTATTTGCCGTCGGCTTTGCCATCGTCACCTTTGTGGCTGCGCTGGCCATGGCACCCGAATGGCAGGGCCGGGTCGAGACCGAAACACCGACACCCATCCGCACGATCATCGCCGATCCGCTGGCCCGCCGCCTTTTGATCCTGGCGTTGGTGAACGCGACGCCGCTGGCGGTGTCTTCGACGCTTTTCCTGTTCTTTGTGGATATCCGGTTGGACGCGCAGGGCTGGGAAGGCCCGCTTCTGGTTCTGTTCTTCCTCGCCGCTGCCGTGTCTGCCCCGATGTGGAGCGCGTTGGCCCAAAGGTTCGGGACCAAGCGGGTTCTGCTTGCCGCGATGGTCCTGGCCGTCGCCTCTTTCGGAGTTACATTGACCTTGGGGGCAGGCGATCAGGCAACGTTTGCGGTGATCTGCATCCTTTCGGGTGCCACCATCGGGGCCGACCTGACCCTGCTGCCCGCCATGTTCGCCCGCCGGATGGCCAAGGTCTCTCCCAGTGGGGGGCAAAGCTTTGGCCTTTGGTCCTTGGTCAACAAATTCACGTTGGCCTTCGCCGCCGTCATCCTGCCCGCTCTCGAACTGGCGGGAATCTCTGCCGATGCCGAGGTTCTACCGGCCTCTGCCCTAACCATGCTGACGGTGCTTTACGCTCTTGTTCCGTCGCTACTCAAACTTGTTGCCATCGGCCTTCTGGTCGCCACAACTCTGGAGGACTGATCCATCATGACAGCCGCACTCATCCTGTTCGCCCTCGTCCTGACAGCCCTTGTTGTCCGCACGCGCTATGCGTCTTTTCAGGCTCAGAAGCCCGAAGACTACGCCGAAGGCGGTCCCCAGTTCGACATCCGCGAACGTCTGAATGGCCCCATCGTCTGCGAAGGCGTGATCTACGGTCCGACCGGGCGCGTCACCTCGCGCTTTGTTGGGGATTTTGAGGCGAGTTGGCAGGGCAACGTTGGAACCATGGTCGAGAACTTTCAGTACGACAGCGGCAGCACCCAACGCCGCCAGTGGACCCTGACCCTTGGCAATGACGGCGCCATCAAGGCCGAGGCTCCTGATGTCGTCGGTGTTGGAACCGGCCGCCAGCAAGGCTCGGCTGTCTTGCTGAACTACAAGATCAAACTGACGGAAGAGGCGGGGGGCCATGTTCTGGACACCACAGACTGGATGTACCTGACGCCCAACGGGTCGATCATGAACCGCAGCCAGTTCCGAAAATTCGGGATCAAGGTGGCCGAATTGGTCGCCACCATGCGCCCTCGCGAAGCGGCCTGATCCGCAGGCCCTCTCAAGACCAATCCGAAAGGACACGATGTGAACAACTGGCAAGGTAAGCGGTATTGGCTGGTCGGGGCAAGCGAGGGGCTTGGCCGCGAGGTGGCCTTTGCCCTGAACCGTGCAGGGGCAGAAGTCATCGTCAGCGCCCGGTCCGAGGACCGGTTGAAGGCGCTGGTCGAGGAGTTGCCCGGCAAAGCATCATACGTCGCCCTTGACGTCTCTGACCGCGCCGCGGTCGAGGCGGCAGCGGCGCAGATCGGACCGCTGGATGGTATGGTTTACCTGGCCGGGGTCTACTGGCCGATGAAAGCCTCGGAGTGGAACAACCAAGAGGCCGAAGCGATGGCCGACATCAACTACCTTGGTGCATCGCGCTGCGTTGGGGCCGTGATCGGCGCCATGGTCGAACGCAGGTCGGGGCACATCGTGCTGACCGGATCGCTGTCCGGGTTCCGGGGCTTGCCCGGTGCCATCGGCTATGGCGCGTCAAAGGCGGCGGTGATGTATTTGGCCGAGTCGATGTATGCCGACCTGCGAAACACAGGCATCAAGGTCCAGTTGATCAACCCCGGCTTCATCAAGACCCGCCTGACCGACAAGAACGACTTTTCCATGCCCTTCATCATGGAGGCGGATGAGGCCGCCCGCGTGTTCTTTGAGCATATGAACAGCGACGGCTTCAAACGCAGCTTTCCAACGGTGTTTTCCTGGCTGTTCCGGGTCAGCCAATTCTTTCCGGACTGGCTATATTACCGAATTTTCGGCGCGGGGAAGTAGCGCCTGTTCAGGCCGCTATAGGATCAGGGTGCGCTTGATCATGGGCAGCAGTCCCGCCGCCAGTAATCGGACCAAGGCACAGGCTATCAGCCGTCCTGCTTTACACTCGACATGCAAAGCATGGCGCTGAAGATCGGGCAGACCATCGCGTCATAGGCCTATCACATCAGGTTTCTGGTTTCAGCGTATCCGGCGCGGTCTTCAGTTTAGGGCTTGGACGTCACTCAGTAGTGGGTTCTGGCAAAGGCCCGATCGGGCAGATCAAGGTGGGGCGTTGCGTTGTACCCGGCCAGCAAAGTGCCGTGCGGTGTCACGTGGACCCGATGGATAGAGCTGTTGTAGATCGGCAGAAGGATGCGCCCGAACGCCTGTGTATCGAGGTCCAGAAGGTGCCGCAGGATCATCCCGATCACCCCGCCGGAGGTCACGCACAGGACATGACGGCCGGGCTGGGTCGCCTCTTGCAGCACCCCGCTGACCCGCGTCTCAAACGAGGCGAAGGTCTCGTTGCCCATGATCTCGGCGTTTTGCCAGGCCTCCATCACCTGGTGAACGTGGGTGGCAAAGCCGTCCGGGTCAGGCATCGGGATGCCGCGATGATCCTCGAGCGCCTTTCCAAGATTGAAGTAGTCCATCTCGTTGAGGCGGGGATCGATACGCGGGTCGTCCCATCCCATTGACGCACTGGTCTGCTGGTGACGGTTCAGGCTGCCGGACTGAACCAAGTCATAGCTTTCGCCTTGCTCTCGCATCCATTGGCCCAGCCACGTCGCTTGCTGTTTACCCAAATCGGACAGGGCATCGTAGTCGGCCTCGTTCTTTGCAGCAGAGTTGGCCTGGCCATGTCGAACAAAAGTGATGGTGCCCATGGGATCTCCGAACGCAAAACGACCTCTGTCAGGAACCGGTAAGCCGCGCTGCGTGAAATGGCAACGCGTTGTGGAACTTGTTATTGCATAGCAAAACGGCACGATGGACATTCGAAACATCAAGAATGGCTGCGTTGCACCAGGTCTCTGCCCATTAGGTCAGAGACTAAGGACGAATCGTATGCCAAGGGAGCACCCGCGATGCGTCATCTGATCATAGGTTCGGTTCTTGCCACGGCGGCAGGTTTATTCAATGCGCCCGCCTGGGCAGAGGACACCGCTTTGGTCCTGGCCAATGAACGATATGAAGTGCTTGGGCGATTGTCGCGCGGGGCAGAGCCGGCCGAGGCGGCGCGCGCGCTTGAGGTTATGGGCTTTGATCTGACCGTCCTGCCGAATGGACGGGCGGCAACCCTGTCCGAGACCCTGTCGGGATTTGCCAACGTCGTCCCCGGGGCGGAGCGTTTGATCATCGTGTTGTCTGGTCGTTTCGTGACGGACGGCACCCGAAGCTGGTTTCTGGCCGCCGATACCGCTGAACCGGAGTTTCTGGGCCTTGGCGGGGGGGCACTGTCGGTCGAAAGCGTGATGCAACTGATGCAACGCCAGGCCGGAAGCGCCCTGCTTGTCCTTGGGGTCGACCCCGACGAGGACAGGGTTTTCGACGCCTATCTGCGTGAGGGCATCGGAACGCTTGATGTGCCCCAGGGTGTGACCGTTGTGCGCGGGCTCCCGCGGGACATTGCCGGGTTTATTGAGACTGACCTGGTGCAGCCCGAAGGTGATTTGACACGGCTGATCGCCGCGAACCGAAGGGTTGAGGCAGAAGGTTTCCTGCCCCGGCAGCTCTTGTTCATGGGGCCGGCCCCGGAAGCGGTTGAGATCGTCCCAAAGCCTGTGCCGTTAGAGAACTCTGCAGCAGAGGATGCCCTTTGGGACGGGGCCGTGGCCCTGGATACGGCCGAGGTCTATCGCAATTATCTGTCCCGCTACCCCACAGGCCGCTACGCCCCGGAGGCCGAAGAAGCCCTTGCCGCGATCTTGTCCGAACCGTTTCGGGACAACCGGCTCGCTGAAGAGGCGATGGACCTGAGCCGGGATGCGCGCCGTAACATTCAGCGCAACCTGAGTCTTCTGGACTACAACACCCGAGGCATCGACGGGATCTTTGGCCCCGGAACCCGGGGGGCGATCACGAACTGGCAGCAGCAAAACGGCTTTGCCCAGACCGGCTATCTGTCCACCGAACAGATCAATCTGCTTGACGCGCAGTCCGCCCGCCGTGCTGCCGAACTTGAGGCCGAGGCCGAACGCGTGGCCGCAGAGCAAGCCCGCCTCGACAGAGCCTTCTGGGCGGAAACCGGTGCACGGGCCGATGAACCGGGTCTGCGCGCCTATCTTGACCGCTATCCCGACGGCCTTTTCGCGGAAACGGCGACCGAACAACTTGCGGCGATCGAGGCCGAAAAGCGTCGCCAGGCGCAGGATGAAGAGCGGTCCGCCTGGGATGCCGCCCTTGCCGCAAACACGGTGCCTGCATACACGGCGTACCTGCGAACCTTTCCCGATGCAGCCTTCAAGGCCGAAGCTGAGGCCCGGATTGCCGCGCTCGAGCAGGCTAGAGGGAACAATGCGGCCGAGCAGGCAGCACTGGCCGCTGAAGCTGCACTTGGTCTAAATCCGATCACAGCGCGGCTGGTTGAGGCAAAACTCGATCAACTCGGCCTCAATCCGGGGGCCGTTGACGGGGTATTTGATGACGCGACACGACGTGCGTTGAGACGGTACCAAAGGGATCGTGACCTGTCCGTGACGGGCTACCTGGACGAAGGGACGGTCGTGCGCCTCTTGGCGGATTCGATAGGGATATTGCGATGAAGTCACTAGAGCTTGTTCATCTGTCAGAACGTCAGGATCTCATGCGGCCCGCCGCTGCCT
>ERZ887851.187-NODE-187-length-61799-cov-13.070582_pt1 | contig 61799 bp, 57 predicted proteins | sample MGYA00521100_ERZ887851 | MGnify/ENA primary metagenome ERZ887851 (study PRJEB32303, sample SAMEA104408602) | aquatic metagenome | biome: Brackish water; feature: Pelagic; material: water | place: Baltic Sea | collected 2014-06-06T16:11:00 | depth 11,444 m ... | reverse complement strand
TCTATTCCACAATACTTCATTTATCTATTTGTTTAAATGCATATAACGGTTTGAATATGCGTAGTGCGGGATTTCAAAGAAATTAGTTTTTAAACATGTAATTAATTTATAAGTACAAAGTTCTCTCAAATAACCCCTTATCCCGCATTACGTATATTCTTTGTTATGGGCTGTTTTTTACGAATTCATACCACCTTTTAATCCAAACAATAAAAAGTAAGGGTGCAATTATAACGACCAATCTGTTAAATGCAAATGCTTTCGAAAATTCAAGTTGAGAGATTGCAACTATAGACCTTGTAGTTCCACAACCAAAACATTCATGACCAGTTAGATTCGTGTAAATACATATAGTATTTTTTGATTCAAGCCAATTTAAAGAAATAAATGGCAAAATAAATGGCATAAACAATACAATGAATTCAATGTATTTTATAATATGTTTAATCAAAGAACTCCCCCATTTTTATTATACAAATGAAACGGCTTGATTAAACTGCTGAAGATTGTATTTAAAAGTCCGTTCTTTAGCAGTAAAAATATCTAATAGCCACCAAATTCCGCACCCATAAGCCGTCAAAATTTTAACTAACCCAAGAGCAATGTCATCTAACCAAAATCGCTCCCAACCCAAAAATATTGCAATAATAAATATTGTATCTGGTTTTTGGAATTGTAATCCTTGAATTAAGTAAAACTTATCGTCGTCCAATTTTTCTAACCTTTCTTTGATCATAATCCAATCGCTTGGTTTAAAGTTGGCCGCATTCATTGATAAAAACATGTCTATTTTTGATTTTTCCATCTTTTTGATTTTTAATTTCCCTACTCATTAGGTTTTTCGGAATACACCCCGTTATTTTAAAGTGGTTTCTGGTCTCCACATTTCTTATTTTTTTTGTTACACTAGCTGGTCAGCCCTTAGGCTTTCCTCGACCGTCTTGTAGTTTTATAATTGCCCATCGGTTTGAATATACGTAATGCGGGATTTCGATGCCTTTACCTTTCAGTTTTATACTAAACTTTGTTTGATGTAAATACCTTGATGTAAGCAGAGATCCCGCATTATGTATGTTTTTTTGTTATGGGCTGGTTTTAACTAAAAGCTGATAAAAGTGCTGCACCAAAAACGAGAGCAAAAAGAATGTAAATACCTATTATGATAGCAAACCATATTAACGCTGCTTTTGCAAAATTTGCTTTGCTCTCATTTGTATTACTACCAAAGGCCCAAACAAACAGCATTATGAAGCCTATAACTGGTATTGAAGTAATTAAAAAGGTTAAAACCCATTCTCCGGTTTTTACAGACACTTGATTCGTTGAATTTTCCATATTATAAATTTAAATTTCCCTACTCGTAAGGCTTTTCAGAATACGCCCCGTTTTTTAATGTGGTTTCTGGACTCCACATTATTTATTTAATATCTATTGACATTCTGCAAAAGCTTTCAAATATGCAGCACTAAATTTTTGAGAATCACTTGCATCTTTGTATTTGCCATGCATTTCTGTTGCAAGCGAAGTGGCTTCAGTTATTAATTTTGTGCTTTCTGTCATAGCGGACATATCCCCTGCGGCAGCTTTTGCAGCTCCTTCGGTAGCCAATTTTTGTGCTTTACACATTAGCTCTGCATATTTCTTAGCATCGCTTTCAATAGAGTTACTTCCGCAACTTGTTAGAATTACTGAAGCAATAAACATTGCTCCGAAAATGGTCATTAATTTTTTCATTATTATTAAAATTTAAGTTTCGCCTACTCCAAGTTTTTAGGTCTTATTCGGCTTATTCTGACCCGATATAGGTAATCTTTCTTTGAAATATTTTTTGATTTTTCTTTTATGAGTCCGATTAAGTCGGTGGCTTTTGTCATTTCTTTTTCTTTTTCTAATTGTCCATAACGTGCGAGTATGTGTAATGACCAAATATTCAGACATTGCATATATTCGCACTATATAATATTCGTAATATAAGCAATCTCTCAAGGCTTCCTTTAATTTTTGCTTTTTTTTATACTAGAACTTGTCCACACATGGAGATTAATCACTATAGAAACTTGATACCTTTACTATCGTTTCATAAACAATTTGTGCCAAGATTGTCCAGAATCAATTTTTAGTTTTAAGGTGTAAATTCCTTTTGTCAATTCGCTAACATCAAAATTCTGTTGTTGTTTTTAGTTTCAATTGCTGTCTCCAATACGACTTGTCCATATTGTCAAACTTCGCACAATTCCAATATGGAGTCTTTTACTTTTCCGCTTATCTTTACTTGATGAGTTTCAAACAGAAATACGGAAAAACAGCCTTGGTTGCTGGAGCGTCAGAAGGAATCGGTGCCGCGTTTTCAAAACATTTAGCAAAGCAAGGTTTAAACCTGGTGCTAGTAGCAAGAAGAGTTGAACCCCTGGTCGCTTTAGCTAAAGAAATACAAGAACAATACAAAGTAGAAGTTCAAACTGTTTCTTGTGATTTATCTAAAATAGATGCTGCTCAAACCTTGATTGATGCGGTTAAGAATTGGGATATCGATATTTTCATTTACAATGCAGGTCTCTCATACATCGGAGCCTTTGAGAAGAACGACCCCAAGCATCATGAACAGATTGCAATTACCAATATCTTAACTCCCTTGAGTTTAGTGCAATCCTTTGGAACTCGAATGCTTGCCCGCAAAAAAGGGGCAGTTGTTTTAATGGGCTCTTTAGCCGGTATGCAAGGTGCTGGCCATTTGTCAACCTATGCAGCGAGTAAAGCTTTTGATGCCATCTTAGCGGAAAGTCTATGGTATGAATGGAAGGATAAAGGAGTCGATGTAATTGCCTGTGTGCCAGGAGCTACTTCTAGCCCTAATTTCTTAAATACCAAGCCTAAAAAAACAGGCTTGATTGAACCTAAAGTACAGACGCCTGAAGAGGTGGTAGAGGAATGTTTTGCTAAATTGGGCAAACAGCCTCGTATCATCACGGGCTTTGCTAATCGTTTGGCAAACTTCTTTATGCATCGAATACTATCTCGAAAAATAGCTGTTAAAATTATGGGTGACACGACTCGAAAAATGTACGGAGTGTGAATTACGATTTACCAATTACGATTGATTGCGAAAGGGAGTTTCTGATTTTCACCCTCAGTGGCTTTTAGTCAAGCACCCATCGGCGTATGCCTATAAAAACAAAAATCAGCGCAGAGCTTGCAATGAAGAATGGAATGGTATACATTTCCAAATTAAACACGAGCAACAGCGCCATGATTAAGAGTTGAAAACCAAGTCCAAAAGAAGAGAGTATCGTCATAAACCATTTCGGAAAAGGCTTGCTATTCATGGCTTCTTTATCCATTAAGTAGATGGCTTTATCAAATGGGATATATAAGAAGTTGTAGATTTTATAAAAGATGTTTACGGCATGTTGAGTTTCCCCTTCCATTGCTTTAGGGGTATGATCTTCAAAAATTCGACTAGTTATATCTCCATCTACATGGTTGCGTAAAATCACATAGTAATAGTTGTATAAAGTACCTTGCAATTGAATGCCAATAAAGGCCAATAGCATTAAGTAAATAGAGCTTTCGCTGATGTAATAAAAAGTGAGTAGAAACAAAAAATTTAAAAGGATGTCAGCTATGGAATCATAATATCTTCCTACATAAGAGGGGGTGTTTTTTAGTCTGGATAGTTCTCCATCTGCTGCATCTAAGATTGATTTTAAAATCAAAAAGAAGGCCGCTAATAGGTAAAAATGATTGAGCATGCAAACAACTGCCAAGAGGCCAGAAATGATAAACCAAGTGGTTACATGAATAGGAGTGAAACTGGTCTCCTTTAAAGCGGACGCAATCCTACGAGCAATAAATCTTCCGTAATCAGATAGATCGGTAAATTGATATTCTGTAGGTAGTTTAGCCATTTAAAATTTATTAGAATAACTAAAGTTTACAGCAATTCTTATGTTTTCAGCGGGTGTTTTTCTTGACGCTAAGTTACGACCATTAGGAAACAGTTTACTGAATTTTAATAGTTATTAATAAATCTTCGGAATGATTCGATAAGGAACCTTTTTTAAATACTCTTCCCATAAGGGGCCATATTTTGCAGCACAACGCTTGTCGTCATCCATTTGTCGTGGAAACAAGAGTGCCACATAATACAAAGGATATAACCACGGCCATGGCAATAATAAGTGTCCAATAGCCACAACAATCCCTGTTGCCATTCCAATTTCGCCTAAGTAATTGATATGTCTACTTAGTCCCCAAAAACCATTGACTAAGAGTGTTCGTTTCCCATCACTTATAGTTTCTGCTTGGATACCTAAAAAGGAACGAGAAGGGTCTCGTTTAAAGAAATACTTTTGCATATTAGCTCCTCTTGCCAAGCCCCAACTGCAGAAAAAGATAATTACCCCTAATGCTATAAGTAAGGGAGATTGATTCGGGCTAGGTAAAGCTGCCGTTGACCAAAACGGAATACTGTAAAAGAAAGGATAGAAGGCAATGCATCCCCAGCCTAATTTAAACCCTACTCGTTCTGCAAAAAAATCGTAGGTATATAGGTGTACTTCTTCAAAAGTTAAATAGTCTACTACGAAGAAGGTGAGGAGTCCGGTAGCCGCAAACATTCCTACATTAGCCTCAAGGCCATAAAGGAGGTAATGATGAGCTGCAAAGCTTAGAATATTGATTTCTAGCATGATGGCACCTATTAAATATAACCACATTTTAGCATCTATCCGACCGCTCCAAAGCTGAGGGTTTTCTAGTCGACCTAAAAAGAAATCTGCTAAAAAGGAGTCTTTTACTTTAGGGTAAGGGATGACAATGGCAAAAGAGAAAACCAAACCAAAGAATATCGCACCAAACAAGGCTGGCCAACGAACGGTATAAAACCAGTCCCAAGGAAGAATTTCCGTATAACACAATCCGACCCAAGTAGCTATGGTAATGAAAAGAACAAGTAGCCCATTTAAGCGATACTTCAATTTTTCATCAGTACCCGTCTTGCATACATAGCCAATTACCCAGCGACCAGGAACTATGGCGTTTAAAATGAAGATGAAGAGATAGACGATTCCGGGTGCTAAAAATCCTAGTACATTTTGCATATAGATTGATTGGTTGCTTCAAGAACAAAACTAGCCATAATATGTTTAAGCTGGTTCCAGATTACGCGAATTGGACGGATAGCGTATTGCAGTATTTATCTTTATAGTCTTATTTTTTGTGATTCAGTTTCTCTGACAAGCTAATCAGATAGTTTTCAAAGCTTAATAAACTATTCAACTTAGACTTTTCTAAGTCATTACAAGAACTTATGACATAATGTAAGGAGCTACTGTATTCGGTCGACTTCCTTGAGCTCGTTTGGCTTTATTATCCATTGCTGTTTTAACGCAGTCCAAGTAATAATCTTTAGATTGATTTCCTCCTTTTTCGTATTGTTCTACTATGGCACGGAGCAAAGGTGCATTGATCCAAGTCCATTTAAACTGTTGAGCGGGCAAGTATTTCTCATGAGCAAAATTACTCAGGTTATCAACCCAAGTTTGAGCATGAGCGAAGCTCACGAGTCCAATCAAGAGGATTAAGGAATTGATTTTCTTCATAGGAGGTAAAGCAAAGTTAACGCGTAAACTTCAAGGTTCAAAGTTTAAGTGCTAATGTTTGAAAGTATGCATTTAAGATTTTACCCAAGCTTAAAAGTCTTGCTTTTTTCCGAAGTTAATATACCTAATAAATGGCAGGGTAAGTCCCTTTACAGGGCCTTGGCTTGACGAATAAATTCATCAATGTTATCTTCTACAACACCACTTCCTGGGGTCTTGCCTAAGCGCACGATAACCATATCCTGACCGGGGACTACAATAATGTATTGACCTAAGTGACCCCGAAAATAATAGTAAGGTTCCTCTGCGTCTTTTCCTAACCAAGTAGAGTATCCGTAATTGTTTACAAATATCGGTTGATGCATCATGGTTACGTAAGAACTAGATAGGAGAGTGTCGTTATTCCAAGCACCATTTTGTAACATCAGCTGACCTAGTTTGGCGAAGTTGCGGGCATTTGTACTAATACAACAATAAGCTAGTTCCATGCCATTATTGTCTAAGTGCCAAAGGGCATCGTCGTTCATTCCTAAGGGTTCCCAAATCTTTTCGCTTAAGTATTCGCTTAAGGTAATGTCAGGATCTTGAGCCTGTAATGCTCTTTTTACCGCAATGCTTAACAATTGCGTAGAGGCACTAGAGTAGTAAAAGTAAGAATCGACTTCTTTGCTAAAATGTCCTTTAGTTAAGAAGTCAATGACATCAGGGCCATAATACAACTTTACTGTTGGACTAAAAGGATTGTAATAGCTTTCATCCCAGTCGTAACCCGATGACATGGTTGAGAGAGAACCAATGCTTGCATTTTTCCCAAACTCATCATTGGCAAACTCTGGAAGGAAGTCCGTTAAGGCTTGATCTACACTTTCAATGTATCCTTCGTCGATAGCAATCCCCATCAGTAGAGTAATGACTGTTTTAGCCATAGAGAAAGAATTGGTTTTACTTCGGTCGGTATATCCGTCAAAATAACTTTCGGTAACGATCTCCCCGTTCTTAGCCACTAAGAATGCAATGGCATCATTTTGTTCTAAATGATCTAAAAAATCTTGAGGCAAAGCATCTGCCTTAAAGCTTTCAATCTCAGGCCATGCTTGAGGCGTACTTGTTGTAATGGTATTGGTTTTAAACTGTTGATGATCATCAATGTTTGCGGTAGGATGTCCTACTAAGTAAGTTCGGGCAATTCCTGTTAGGATAAATGCATTGCCAGTAATCCATAATCCGAAAATCGCTAAAATGAATACGGCGATTAAGCCTAGAACTAGTTTTTTTAAAATTCCCATATTTCTATTTTGAGCTTTTAAGTAAGGTTTTAGCTAAGTTAAATAATAATACGGCGTATATATTTTTGAGTTGCTTGGCATGTAAGTTATTGTCGGTCAAAGTTTTGTCTTATAAATAGGCTATTTGAGTTCTCGCAATCCCGATAGTCATCGAAACACCAAGGCGCAAATCCTAACCTAGGTGCTCAATACTTGGTACTTCTTCTTTCGAAGAATTATAACTAACTAACAACGGGAAATTATACATTATTTATTATCAACTAGTTACGTCTCACCACAGAATTTTCCATAGCGGCAACTTTCTTTTCTTCGCTTGAATTTACTCCATGGTATTGAGCTATTAGATCGGCAGTTATATCTTTTACTGGTCGAATAGACTTTGTATATTCAATAGAAGGGCCTGCACACCATACTGTTTCGTAGGTAGAAGTGAATGCTGCTTTTTCAACAGATTTCATTCCTTTGTAGAAAGTTAGCATTTTAACATACTTCTTCAGCTTTTTGTTCTTACTTAACATCTTCTCCAACCAGTTTTGTTTGGTTCCTACGTCTTGTACATAAGGCGTATTGATTACCGTACAAGGTGATCCAGATATTTTAGTAGTCATTACGATGTCATCTGCACCATAGTCTACACATGCTTGCTTGTATTCTTGTGAAACAGGAGCTTCCGGAGTTGCAATGAAAATACTTCCCATGCTTACCCCTATGGCACCGTCTTGATTGATTCGTTTCCAAATACCTGCTCCGTCGCCAACACCTCCAGCTGATATTACGGGAATGCTCACTTTTGACTTTAGTAAGGGAATCAGTTCCGTACTCATCATTGGACCAGCATGTCCACCAGCTTCTTTATTAACAGCTATTACAGCATCTGCTCCAAGTGCTTCACACTTCTCTGCATAAGCTACATCTACTACATCGCAGAATACTTTTATGCCATGAGGCTTACATTGCTTAATTACCTCTTCAGGCGAACCTAGTGAAGTGATAATGAAATCAACTTTCATATCTACACAGCTTGCTAATTGTCGCTTGTAGTGAATGTTAGATTTGTTTACAATCAAGTTAATCCCAATTGGACCACCAGCTTTTTCTTTTATTTCTTTCAAACCAGCTCGCATTTGCTCGTCCTTTCTCCAGTTTAAAGCTGGAATACAAGGTGCTATACCTGCTTTAATAGCTTCAATACTCATTTCTTCATTACTCACTAAAAACATAGGAGCAAGAATAATGGGGTACTTGATATTTAACATTTCTGTAAGCGGTGTTTTAATGTTTCCCATAGCGTGCATAAAAGTAATAATAATCCTATTTGAAAAGGCGAATGAAGCTAATTTCTTGGTAGAGCGTTTAATCATTTTTAACACTAAACCCCTATATTATGAAATTTGCACCAATAGTTTTAAGAGTATTACTTGCGATGCCATTGATTATTTTTGGCTTAAATAAGTTTGTTGGCTTTATGGAAATGCCGCTACCCGATGAAGGTTCTATGGCTGCAACATTTATGATGACTATGTATGGAACTTACCTTGCTAAATTCGTTGCTTTAGGCGAGATAGTAGGTGGATTAATGTTGTTAATGAAAAAGACTTCCGCTTTAGGAGCAATTATAGTAATGCCAATATTGTTAAACATTTTAGCTTTTCATTTATTTGTAGATGGAGAAATGTCAGGAATAGGTATGGGTGTAATGCTTGTAGTTTTTGATGCTGCAATTCTTTACTTTAACAGAGAAAGATTATTACCGATATTAGGAGATAATGGAGCTGCATAAGTAGTTCTCAAGCTATAAAAAAAGCCCTGAAACTATTTGTTTCGGGGCTTTTTTATGTGTAAGTGTCATTTCGAGCAGCGAGAGAATCGAAGCTCAGGAATATCAATAAAATTAAATCATGCATGAATAAACCTTCTGTGTTTGAAAGATGTAAGTCCTTGAATTAGCTATAATTACTTTAAAGATATTTAGCTTAAAGAAGGCAACTGTACTCGTCAAGATGGAGGATATCTCTCGTTGTTCGATATGACCGTGTGAAGGCTTATTTTATTAGTCTCAGACTGTCTAGGTCTCTACGACCAGGAAAGTCTATTTCAAAAATAATAGGATATCCGCTGCACACTTATCCAACTCTTCCAACATAGGTGCATGTCCGCAATCTTCGTAGGTCAGCAATGTATTGTTAGGCAAGTCTCTATGAAAGCGCTCTGCATGACTATAAGGAATAATTTCATCTTCTGTTCCCCAAATTAATAGGGTAGGTGTTTGAATTTGTTGAATAGCGCTAGTATCCATAAAATCTTTATAACCGGCTAGTTGTCGGAGGTAATCTAAATTTCCTTCCTTATTCATCATTCCATATTTTCTTTCTATTAGCATTGAATCCACGAGTTCGTCATTATGAAAGCACATTTCTACATTAGTTTTTGCAATGAAAGGAGCGGCACCTCTAGCTAACAAAAATTGGATACTAGGTTGCTTAATCCATTCTGCGTTTTTTTCTGCTATCTCAATCATGTCATACCCAGCAGGAGCTAGTAGTACTAATTTCTGTACTTGTTTCGGATGTAAAAGAGCGGTATTCCAAGCGATCATTCCCCCCATAGAATTTCCTACAACGAAGCAAGTATCACTAGCATAGTTGTTAAGGATAAAATCCATGAAATCTGCATAGATTTGTTGAATGTCATCGGAGTGAGTAGGTGCATCACTCAAGCCAAACCCTGGCAAGTCAAAACTCACTACATGGTAGTTTTCGGCTAGTCGCTCTGCCAATGGATTAAATTCATGTAACGCTCCACCAAGCCCATGGATGAGTATCACACTTTGATTCTTAGGAGACCCATGTTCTAGCACATGCACATTGATACCTTCCCATTCTACAAACTCAGAATTTGGAAATTGATAAGTTTCTATTGCTTCCTCTTTAGGAATGAAGTGGTTTTTTCTAAATAGGGCATATCCAGCCACTAAAAAGACCAAAATTAATATTAAAAATGCAAGGACGCGGAGGATTATTTTCATGCTTGTATTAGGATGCAAAGCGCTTTAGTAATATCGCCTTCTTGAATAAATGTTTTTGCTTTAGCTTCTCTTTCTGACTTATCAATGTTTAAGCCTTTAGTTTGGGCTAGTATGGTTTCCTCATTAGGTAATTCAGTTTCCATAGCTAATTGAGCTATTTCATTTCCTGTTAAGACTTTACTTTCCACAATATGTTTGGGTAAACCATCAAAACCGATATTAATCTTACTGAATGGATTATTGATTTCAAAGATTGCTTCACCCTTAGCTCGAACGTAGAACTCTTTGCCCATTCGTCCAACTAAATCAATTTTTTGCGGATCAATCATTTCATTCTCATCTAGAATAGATTCATCGATATGTATTTGAACAATTTCACAAATGAATAGATTGGCTGAACCACCAATTTCACCAAATGTAATAATGTCTTTTACTTTGCATTCAAACTGCACAGGGCTTTCTTTTACTCGCTGTGGTTTCACCAATTTGGAATCAATTCCTGTTACACCCGCTTTTTCAAACTCATTCACATCACTTGAATAATCGGTACTGCTAATGTTCATTTGATTAACCAAACGGTGTGGCACAACATTGATAACTACTTCCATCGTCGCTTCGATATTATGCAGCGTGTCTTTAGTCGTATTATCTCTTCCTCTTCTGTTGCTTGAGAAAACAAGCATAGGCGGATTAGAGCTAATGGCATTAAAGAAGCTGTAAGGAGCTAAATTAGCCTCACCTTGCTCGTTAACCGTGCTAGCCCAGCAAATAGGTCGTGGACCTACAGAACCAGTTATATATTGGTGCCTTTTAGGAATAGGCACATCGTAAGGATCAAATGATATCATTGTTTATTGGTTTTAATGATTTCCAAGAGTATAAAGCTAGTAATTAAAGGAATACCTATCCAGAAAATTTCGCTCAATAAGACTGAAACACCCCATTCTGATAAAAAGTTTTTTAAGCCAATAGGGGGGAGACTTTAATTACACGCCAAGGTAGAAAATAACGTGAATTATCGAAGGGTGCAAAAAATGTAACTCCTTTTCCTCCGGTTGTCATAGCATCTAGAAGGCTATGTGAAAAGGGGGCTAGAAAAATGAATAGCGAGCTGGCATAAAATTGCTTTTTTGATCGGCTTAGGAAATAACCCGAGACAATAGCCAGTATGACGGCAAAAAAGATAGCATGTGTAATTCCTCGATGACCCCACATGCTTTCGTAAGGAATTCCGAATTTAAAAGCGATGATATCTATATTAGGAAGGATACGGCAAATAACACCGAAGCCAATTATTCCAGCAGATAATTTTGTTTTGAGTTTGAAGAGCTTACTAATTGCTATTGCTCCAGCTGCATGTCCGAAGGCCGAGGCCATTAAGTCGCAGGAAGAATCTTTACAACAGATTCACCAAACCCAATTCGTACACCATCTTTTTCTGCATGAGCACGCATGATACAAGTGTCTCCATCTTGCATGAATTTACGCTCAGTTCCACCAGCTAAAGTAATTGGTCTAGTTCCTTTCCAAGACAACTCCAACATAGAGCCGTATTGGTTTTCTTCAGGGCCACTTATAGTTCCGGAAGCGTACATGTCGCCTACATTTAAGTTACATCCATTGACAGTTTGGTGAGCCAATTGTTGGTTCATATTCCAATACATGAATTTGTAATTAGAGGTACAGATAGTTTCAGCCTTACCATTCTCAGGTTGAAGAGCAACTTCTAAATGAATGTCGAAATTGGCATCTTTGCTATGCTTAAGGTAAGGCAATACTTCGGGGTCTTGCACATAACCTTTTGTTCTGAAAGGTTCAAGGGCATCCATAGTTACTACCCATGGTGAAATAACAGAGCCAAAGTTCTTAGCTAAGAAGGGTCCTAGAGGAACATATTCCCATTTTTGAATATCTCGAGCACTTAAGTCATTGAAAACAACCATTCCCCATATTGCATTTTCTGCTTCATCAATTGGGATGGATTCACCTAACTTGGTTTTTTTACAAGTAATGAAAGCCATTTCCAATTCGAAATCTAACAATCGGCTAGGGCCAAAACTTGGAGCAGCTGCATCATCGGCTTTGGTTTGTCCTTTTGGTCTATGAATTTCTGCAGGAGAAACCACAATAGAACTTGCTCTACCATGATAAGCTACTGGAAGATGTTTCCAATTCGGTAATAGCGCATTATCTGGATCTCTAAACATGGTACCTACGTTACGAGCGTGATCTTCGCTACTGTAGAAATCAGTATAGTCACCCACTTTAACAGGCATGTGCATAGTGGCTTCACCCATGTTTACCATAATACTGCCTCTATGAGTCGAATCTTTTAACTCGTTATTATCTGCTTGCAATAACTCTTGAATTCTATTTCTAAGCTTAGTAGCGACTGGGCGACCTAATGCCATGAAGTCATTTAAACTATCTTGATTAAACACTTCTTCATCCAATTCTATAAAGTTATGCTGTGCTAGTTCTACTAGATCAACAATTTTTTTGCCGATTGCAACACCAGCTCTTGCTGTTTTTTTACTAGTCGAAAAAATACCAAAAGGTAGATTTTGAATGGCGAAATCTGATTTTGGTAAAATTTCAATCCACGATTTCATGATAAAGTCAGTCATAAGTAGTTAATTTTTCTCTTGTAAAGTGTTGAGTGGTTATTGCGAATACAAATTTAGACCTTTCGACTTTAAAGTACTAACTTTAAGCTAAATATTATTGCACATGAAATTGATTGGTAACGCAATTTGGTTGGTGTTCGGCGGTTTTTTAACTGCTATCGAATACGTAGTAGCAGGAATAGCTCTTTGTTTGACTATTGTTGGAATTCCTTTTGGGTTTCAATGCTTCAAATTGGCGTTTTTTGAATTGATGCCATTTGGATTGGAAGCGCAGAAAGTTGAGGATGGGAACGGTTGCATATATACCTTAATGAATGTGATCTGGTTCTTTGTGGGAGCCATTCCTCTTGTGTTGACTCATTTACTTTTAGGGGTTTTGTTTGCTATTACCATTATTGGATGGCCTTTCGCTAAGCAGCATTTTAAAATGATGAGTTTGAGTTTAACTCCTTTCGGTAGAGATATTGTTGAAGTGGGTGATGGTCCATTTAGTTAGATTACTCGTGAACTAGCTAACTAGATTACTAGACTAGCCAAAAAAGAATTGGAGTAGGAACCTTCCGGGCATTAAGGTGAATCCTCCAGCAATTACTATTGCTCCAAAATATAGTAGCACCATTTTCCATTTATGTTTTTTAACATCGCCTTTTTTGATTGCGAGGATAGCTGTTGGTACGGAATGTAAAGTTAAGAAGCTGAACAAGTGAATGTGTCCAATGTGTCCAAAAAACTAGGGTCCAACAAGAGCCGGCATAAACAAAGTTATAGTGGCCGTTATCGTCATGAGTATCATGTAGATTCGCCCCAATAGTTTATGTATTCCAGTTCCTTTTTGTACGATAAGAAGATATGCTCTTAAGAATGCGCATGGTACAATAGTAAGCAAGTGGAAGTGCCTCAGATTTCCATAGCTCATAGTTGGAGGTGTTAGCGCTAGCTAGGGTAGTCGTTTTGCTCAAAAAATAAAATCAAGTAAACATTTAAGCCCATGCAGTCAGCAACCCTGGCTAACTTTGCTCTAGTATTTGGATTTCTTAGTTCTTAGTGGTGGCATGACTTGGAGTCATGCCACCACTAAAGCCCTTCATGGAGCGAGCGGGTGATGGGGCATAAAAAAAGACCCAAGATATTTCTTGGGTCTTTTTTTATATTATTCATCCAGCAAGGCTGGTGATTAGTTTCAATTAAGGCTTGAAAGTAATTTTACGCATTCTCAAGCTTTCCGGAGTAACCTCTAAGTACTCATCTTCGTTGATGTATTCCATAGCTTCTTCCAATGAGAAGTCAATCTTCGGTACAATCTTAGCGTTACCATCCGTTCCTGAAGAACGCATGTTTGTTAATTGTTTTCCTTTTGTTGCATTAACACCTAAATCATTTGCTCTAGAGTGCTCACCAATTACTTGACCAATATACACTTGATCTCCTGGCTCTACAAAGAATTTACCCCTGTCTTGCAATTTGTCTAAAGAATAAGCTAATATCTGACCTTTTTCAATAGAAACTAAAGACCCCTTTGATCTAGAAGGAACATCTCCTTTATGTGGGCCGTATTCTCTGAAACGGTGAGTCATAACTCCTTCTCCAGCCGTAGCTGTCAAAACGTTGTTTCTCAAACCAATTAAACCTCTTGAAGGGATGTCAAATTCTAAGTGCATTAAATCGCCCTTAGGGTTCATGATTAGTAAATCACCTTTACGCTGAGTAACTAATTCAATAACTTTCCCTGATTTTGATTCTGGTACATCAACTACTAGAGTCTCTAGTGGCTCATGTTTTCTACCATCAACTTCTTTAATGATTACTTGTGGCTTACCTACTTGTAATTCATATCCTTCTCTACGCATGGTTTCAATCAAAACAGATAAGTGAAGAATACCTCTACCGTAAACCATGAACTTATCTTCCGTGTCCATATCTTCAACACGTAGGGCTAAATTTTTCTCTAACTCTTTGTATAAACGATCTCTCAAGTGACGAGAAGTAACAAACTTACCTTCCTTACCGAAGAAAGGAGAGGAGTTAATAGTGAAAAGCATACTCATTGTAGGCTCATCAACTTCAATTCTTGGTAATGCTTCTGGTTCTTCTAAATCAGCTACAGTATCTCCAATTTCAAAATTGTCAATACCTGTAATAGCACAAATGTCTCCACTACGAACTGAAGAAACTTTGATTTTACCCATTCCTTCGAATGTGTGCAATTCTTTAATTCTAATTTTTTTGTTGCCATCTTTCTTGCAAAGCATGTAATCTTGTCCTTCTTGTAAAGAACCTCTCAATAATCTACCTACAGCAATTCGCCCGGTAAATGATGAAAATTCTAAAGAAGTGATTTGCATTTGAGGAGTACCCTCATTTTCTGGTGCTTCTGGAATCTCTGTCAAGATAGTATCTAAAAGTGGTATGATGTTATCTGTGGGCTTTTTCCAGTCAGTACTCATCCAACCATGTTTTGCAGAACCGAAGATGGTTGCAAAATCTAATTGATCTTCAGTAGCATCTAAATTGAACATCAATTCAAATACATCTTCTTGTACAATATCTGGAGTACAGTTTTCTTTATCTACTTTGTTTACTACAACAATTGGTTTGATACCTAATTCGATAGCTTTCCCTAGTACGAAACGAGTTTGAGGCATAGCACCTTCAAATGCATCTACTAATAGTAATACACCGTCAGCCATTTTTAAAACTCTTTCCACTTCACCACCAAAATCGGCGTGACCAGGAGTATCAATAATGTTGATCTTTACACCTTTATAACTAACTGAAACGTTCTTAGAAAGAATTGTAATTCCTCTTTCACGCTCTAAGTCATTATTATCTAAAAGGAGCTCCTGAACTTCTTTTCTATCATCAAACACTTTACATTCTTGAATGATTTTGTCTACCAAGGTTGTTTTTCCGTGATCAACGTGGGCGATGATTGCGATGTTTCTTATTGACTGCATACTCTGTTTTATTTAAGCGTGCAAAGGTACGGTTAAATAATGAGCTTATTTTGTTTTCTTATCTTTTAAGAAGAAATGAGTGTAATTTAAAATTTAATAGCATTTTAAAAATAAATAGCATACCTTTGTGAAAATTTAAAATAATTACAATGAACAAAGGAACAGTAAAGTTCTTTAATGAGACTAAAGGTTTTGGTTTTGTTAAAGACGAAGAGAACGGGCAAGAATATTTCGTGCACGTATCAGGATTAGTTGACTCAATTGATAAAGATGACGAAGTAACGTTTGATTTACAAGAAGGTCGTAAAGGATTAAATGCAGTAAACGTGAAAAAAGCGTAGTCAAACATATAATTACAATCTAATCAAAGGTCTCGATGAATATCGAGACCTTTTTTATGTCCCTACCTTAAACTAGCAAAGTCTCGAAGACTTCGCTAGTTTAAGTCTTTCCAGGTCTCAAATACCTGGAAAGACTAGTTTCGGAAACAATTTACCATTCAACTTTGTTAAAATACTAATAGAATAAATCAATAAAGTAATGAGCAGAATGAAAGTAATTGTAATAATAAGCGTAGTGTTTCTATCGATATTTGTAGTCGTGCAAGGATTTGCCATAAAAAGTCGAAGTAATATTGAAAGCTATCCGTATAAAGTAGTTAAAACCTATGCACAGTTTGAAGTTCGAGATTATGAAGCGAGCCTTTTTACATCGGTAAAGTTGAACACCGGAAAGTATGAAGAAGCATCCAGTCAAGGATTCTCTAAACTAGCAGGGTATATATTTGGTGGTAATGAGCAAAATGAAAAGATTGCCATGACTAGCCCTGTAGCTATAAGCCTAGAAGATTCAATGACCGTGATGTTTTTGGTTCCTAAAGAATATTCTAAAGACAATTTACCAAAGCCTAATGGGCAAGATATCGAGTTTATTGAGGTGTCCGCAAAAACAGTTGCTGCGATCACTTTTAGTGGCTGGGCTAACTCTGATAGAATAGAAGAGCAAAAGAAAATACTCATTGCGGCCCTAGATGCTGAAGGAATAACTTACACCAACAACTTTTACTTGCTGGGGTACAATCCTCCGTTTGAGATGGTGGGGCGTAAAAATGAAGTGATTGTGGAGTTGGTGAATCCTTAACTTTAGAAAGGGCAGTGTTTGTTTTGGGACGTCTTGCTAGTGGTTAAAGACTTAGCTACAAAAAGGATAGCTTTGTATCTCAATTAATCTTAGAACGTCATTCCTAGAACGAAGAATGAGTTCGCGGCAATCTCTTTTAATTCACTACCTGTCAATATTTAAAGATTGGGTCTTCCCATCTTCTAATTCTAAGCAATCAGGATCCATGTTGACGTTGTGTTTGGGATCGTAAGCGATATCGTAAATTCAGATATAATCTTCAGTATAGTCAGGTGTTCCTGGAAGTTTTATAAGGGCAGCACTGTCCATTCCCATTAAGGTATTATTTTCGATCAAATCATTCACATATTCATAACGGACATCTTGTTGTGTTTCCCAAGCACCACTATCGAATGCTTTTTTTGATATTTAGAACTTAAAAACAAGTAGGCATAAACGCCTCCTATTAAAAGTATAGGAGTAATTATGAAACTGCTTAACCCGTAGAAAGGATTCTAAATGGAGATTGGTCAATTTGCCTCTTTTTAAAGAAGAAATAGGAAATGGATAAACTTAAAACAGTGAAGAAGATTATAAAAAGGAATAGACTGTTCATAAGTTAGTTTTTACCTGGTTAAATTATCATACTGCCACTGGTGCTTTAATGCTTGGATGACATTTGTAATTTTCTATCTCAATATCCTCGTAAGTGAAATCGAAAATGGATGTGATCTTCGGATTAAGCTTAATAGTGGGTATATCATAAAACTCGCGACTCAATTGCTCTTTTACCTGATTAACATGATTGCTGTAAATATGCGCATCACCAAAGGTGTGTACGAAATCACCCACTCCTAAGCCACATACTTGCGCTACCATGTGCGTTATTAAGGCATAAGAGGCAATATTAAATGGAACTCCTAAAAAGACGTCAGCGCTTCGTTGATAAAGCTGACAACTCAACTTTCCATTTGCTACATAAAATTGAAACAAGGTATGGCAGGGTGGTAGTCCAGATTTTGCCATTACCGGAATATCTTTCGGATTCCAAGCGGATACAATTAAGCGCCTACTATCGGGATTAGCTTTGATATCATCAATTACATTTTGCAATTGATCCACACCTTCAAAATTACGCCATTGCTTACCATATACAGGGCCAAGCTCACCATATTGCGCAGCAAAGTCATCATCTGTCTTAATTCGCTCTACAAACGACTTTAACTCTACTTTCCATTCCTCGGTATATTTGGGGAACTTCTCTTCTAGATTGGTTTGTTTTAAATAGCTTTGAAATGGCCATTCATTCCAAATACCCACTCCATTTTGTACTAAGTATTGAATGTTTGTACTTCCTTTAATAAACCACAGTACTTCATGAATAATGCCTCTAGTGAAAACCTTCTTGGTAGTCAACAGTGGGAATCCTTCTCTTAAGTTGAAGCGCATTTGGTAGCCAAAAACACTCTTAGTTCCGGTGCCTGTTCGGTCAGATTTCTCAAAGCCGTTAGCTTGTATGTGTTTTAGTAAGTCGTGGTATTGCTTCATGGTTTTTTCTTATGTAGTAAAGATAAGCTATGAAACACTCTAGAAGAGGCTGAATTATTAACGCTTGTGGACATCTATGATAGGTTTCGGAACCCTATGTTATAACCAAAAAAAAGACCAGCAACTGCTGGTCTTTTTTACTTCTATATTTAGAAAAATTTACTCTTTCTTTACTTTAGATTCCTTCTCTTTTTTTACCGTAATCTCAATCTTACCTTCAGCTTTATTGTAATCCGCTAATAGCACATCACCATCTTCAGGTTTGTTGTTTAGGATTTCTTCAGCCAATGGATCTTCCAAATGCTTCTGAATAGCTCGATGGAGAGGTCTTGCACCAAAAGCAGGATCATATCCTTTATCTGCAATAAAATCTTTAGCTGCTTTAGTCAACTTGATTTTGTATCCTAAATCTTCTAAACGCTTGTAAACACCTTTTAAAACGATATCGATAATCTTGTGAATATCCTCTTTGTTCAATGAGTTGAATATCACTACGTCGTCAATACGATTTAAGAATTCAGGAGCAAAGGTTCTTTTCAATGCTTTAGAAATTACCCCACTATTTGAATCATGAACAGCCGCTTCTTTTGCTTTGGTAGCAAAACCAACACCTGAACCAAAATCTTTCAAATCACGCGCTCCAATATTCGAAGTCATGATAATTAGGGTATTCTTAAAATCAATTTTTCTACCTAATCCATCGGTTAACATACCTTCATCTAAAACTTGTAGTAACAAGTTGAAAATATCAGGATGTGCTTTTTCTATTTCATCAAGAAGTACTACTGAATATGGTTTTCTTCTTACTTTCTCTGTAAGCTGTCCACCTTCTTCATACCCTACATATCCCGGAGGTGCTCCAATTAATCTTGATACAGAGAATTTTTCCATATACTCACTCATGTCGATTCGAATCATAGAACCGTTACTGTCAAACATTTGTCTAGCTATTGCTCTAGCCAACTCTGTTTTACCAACCCCAGTTGGACCTAAGAAAATAAATGTTCCAATAGGTTTGTTAGGGTCTTTCAATCCCACTCGATTACGTTGTATAGCTTTAGTAATCTTTTGAACGGCATCATCTTGGCCAACAACCATTTTCTTCAACTCATCGCCCATGGCAACAAGTTTCTTGTTCTCACTTTGTGCTATCTTATTTACAGGAATCCCTGTCATCATACCGATTACCTCAGCAATATCATCTTCAGTAACTGGATATCTTTTCGTTTTTAAGTCTTCTTCCCAAAGGTTCTTAGCAGCGTCTAATTGCTCTAGCAATTTCTTTTCAGTATCTCTCAATCGAGCAGCTTCTTCATAACGCTGACTTTTAACTACTTGAGTTTTTTCCTCTTTTACTTTTTCAATTTGTCCTTCTAAATCTAAAACATCTTTAGGCACTTGAATATTTCTTAAATGTACACGTGCACCTACTTCATCCATTACATCAATAGCCTTGTCTGGAAGGAATCTATCTGTAATGTATCGATTACTCATTTTAACAGCTGCTTCGATAGCTTCTTTGTCGTAATTTACATTGTGAAACTCTTCATACTTAGATTTGATGTTCTCTAGTATCACTAAAGTATCTTCAACAGAAGGCGGGTCAATAATTACCTTTTGAAAACGTCTATCTAAGGCTCCATCTTTTTCAATATGCTGACGATACTCATCTAAAGTACTTGCTCCAATAACTTGAAGTTCTCCTCTAGCTAATGCAGGCTTAAAGATATTTGAGGCATCTAATGAACCTGTTGCTCCACCAGCACCCACAATCGTATGAATTTCATCAATGAATAGAATAACCTCCCGGTTCTTTTCTAATTCATTCATGATGGCTTTCATTCGCTCTTCAAACTGTCCTCTATATTTGGTGCCTGCAACAAGTGCCGCAAGGTCCAACATAACAACACGCTTGTTAAACAATACTCTTGATACTCTTTTCTCAATAATTCGTAATGCTAAGCCTTCAACGATAGCTGTTTTACCAACACCAGGCTCACCAATTAAAATAGGGTTGTTTTTCTTTCTTCTACTCAATATTTGAGATACTCTTTCAATCTCGGTTTCTCGACCAACAATAGGGTCAAGCTTGTCTTGTTCTGCTAATTCAGTTACATCTCTACCGAAGTTGTCTAATACGGGTGTTTTAGATTTAGGTTTGGCACTTTTACCTGCTCCGCTTCCTCCGCTGAATGGTGGTTTCTCGCCTTCTTCTTCAAACCCTTCGTCACCACCTTCTTCAGGTATTTCAGAACGGATATCGTCACTAATAAAGCTTAGTTCAGATTTGAAGATGTCATAATCAACATCGTATTTAGATAAGATTTGAGTAACTACATTGTCTTCATTTTTCAATACAGATAGCACTAAGTGATCTGTTCCGATAGATGCAGCTTTTAGAACCTTGGCTTCTAGAACCATGATTTTTAAGATTTTTTCAGCTTGCTTCGTTAAAGGCAAACTTCTTGAATCATGAATTTTTTTAGCATTGCGTTCTTTCATAGAGTTCTCAATAGCTCTGCGAAGTAAAACTGGATTGATCTCTAAAGATTTCAATACTTTTACTGCCACATTGTCATTATCTCTTAATAATCCAAGAATTAAATGTTCAACACCGATGGTGTCGTGATTTAGGCGTAAAGCCTCTTCTCTACTGTTGGAGATGACTTCTTTTACTTCTGGTGAAAATTTTGCTTCCATATACTATTTTATCTTCAAAAATTAGGCCATTGGCCTTATTGAACGTCTAAGTTAAGTTTAATATTCCCTATTAAAATCTTTTTTTGTACAATTTAGTTCACATCGATTTGTGAAATATCCTTAATAATGATTAGTTTTGATTTAGACGAAAGGAGTATACCCTAAAACTTGCAATTATTATGAAGTACGCTATTAGCAAAGAAGATCGATATGCAAACATTCAACCTGCGGAAGAAAATTTGACTGCAGCTTTTGCGCCTGCTTTAAAAACAGAGTTTGTTTTATTGAATAATGGAGGATTTCACAACATCATTTGTGACCTAAGTAAAGTGAATTATGTTGATTCATCTGGGCTAAGTGCCTTCTTAGTTGGCGACCGAATTTGTAATGAGAAAAGAGGAAAGTTTGTACTCTGCAATATCAGCTCATCATTAGAGCAATTGCTTAAACTGTCGCAACTAGACAGTATTCTTAATGTTGTTCCTAGCTTACCAGAAGCAGTTGACTTCGTGTTGCTTCATGAATTGGAACGAGATTTAAGAGGCTAATTTAATGGCAGAATTTGAGCTCACTATACTAGGAAGTAACTCTGCCGTCCCTGCACACAATAGACACCCATCTGCACAATTTTTAAAACATCATCAAACAGGAATCTTAATCGATTGCGGTGAAGGAACTCAGTTCCAAATGAATAAGTATCACATCAAGCGTGGTCATCTGAATCACATCTTGATTTCACATTTACATGGTGACCATTATTTTGGACTTGTTGGCTTAATTAATTCATTTCGATTGAATAATAGACAACATGACTTAAATATTTATGGACCTCCTGATTTAGAACAGATTATAGCTCTGCAAGCTAATCACACCGATCTAGATTGGCCGTATCGTATTCGTTTTCAAGCTTTACGATTTGAAGAGGTTTACACCTTGTTTGAAACTGATGATTTTGTTGTTACAACCATCCCCTTAAAACATAAAATTCCTTGTAGTGGTTTTTTGATTCGAGAAAAAATAAAAGCACGCAAAATAGTTTCTGATGCTATACGACAGCATGGTATTCCCCATCAAGAGATCAGCGCTATTAAAAGGGGCGGAGACTACATAAAGGAAGATGGTAGTGTGATTCAGAATGCCTTACTTACTGCCAACCCTCCACCGTCATATAGTTATGCCTACTGTTCAGACACCTTATATGATGAGGAGTTGATTCCTCTGATCAAGGATGTAGATGTGTTGTATCATGAAGCTACCTTCAAAGAAGATAGCAAGGAAAAAGCAGCGCTTCGATTCCATAGTACAGCTAAAGAAGCGGCTAGCATTGCTAAACAGGCCAATGTCAAACAACTGATTGTTGGACACTATTCCGCTAAATATAAAGATCTTGGTGAATTGTTAGCTGAAGCACAAGAGGTATTCCCTAATACAGCCTTAGCGATAGAAGGGAATTCTTATGAGATTAAGAGTTAGTTGACTACACTCGTTTTAAATCGTACTTCTCTATTTTGTTGTAAAGGTGACTTCTTTGAATATCTAAAATGTCAGCAGTTTTAGAAACGTTCCATGAATTTTTCTTCAACTTATCTTCAATGAACATACGTTCCATGTATTCCTTAAAGTCTTGGAATTTTTCAAACTGGTCGAAAAGCATTTTTGGCGATTTAGCACTTACTGCATTAGAAACATAATTGCTTACATCTTCGCCAGAAATTTTATCGCCACTTAGAATTACTAAACGCTCAATGATATTTCTTAACTCCCGAATATTTCCAGTATAATCAAATTGACCTAAAGCTTCAAAAGCCGAAGGGGTGATCTTCTTAATTGGCATCCCGTAGTCTTCACAAATTTCTTTTACAAAACGTTCAGATAATATAGGAATATCATCTTTTCGATCATTTAAAGAAGGCACGTGTAAAAGAATAACACTTAGCCTATGGTATAAATCCATTCTAAAGTTCTTCGCGTCAATCTCCGCAAGTAAATCTTTATTCGTAGCGGCAACTATACGCACATCTACTTTGATTTCTTTATCTCCACCAACTCGAGTAATTTTCCCTTCTTGAAGCGCACGGAGTACTTTAGCCTGAGCCGATAAATCCATATCACCAATCTCATCTAAGAAAAGCGTTCCGCCATGAGCTTGTTCGAATTTTCCAATACGCTGGTTGATAGCTGATGTAAATGCCCCTTTTTCGTGGCCAAACATCTCACTTTCAATTAGTTCAGAAGGTATTGCTGCGCAATTTAACTCGACTAATGGTCCTTTAGAACGATTACTTTTTTCATGAATCCAACGAGCTACTAATTCTTTGCCCGTTCCATTATCTCCAGTTACTAAAACTCGAGCATCTGTAGGAGCAACACGCTCAATGGTTTCTAATATTTTTTTGATTGCTGGACTTTCCCCAACGATGTCGCGACTTTTCGATACCTTTCTTTTCAAGACCTTAGTCTCGGTAATCAAGTTTGACTTGTCTAGCGCATTTCTTACAGTGATTAAGAAACGATTTAAATCTGGTGGCTTTTGAAGGTAGTCATAAGCTCCTTTCTTCACACACTCAACGGCAGTTTCTAAGGTGCCGTGACCTGAAATCATGATGAATGGAGTATCTGGGTTTTCTGCAGCAGCTTTTTCCAAAACTTCGATACCATCCATTTTTGGCATTTTGATATCCAATAGAACAACATCATAGTGGTTATTGGAAATCATTTCATAGCCTTTCGCTCCATCCTCGGCTTCTTCTACTTTATATTTCTCATACTCTAAAATCTCTTTCAAGGTATTTCTTATACTTTTTTCGTCATCTACTATGAGAATCTTTGCCATAATCTACTTGGTTTTTTGAAGGTGTATAAAATTATGTACAATAACCGTGTTAACCAAATTATTGTCTACTAAATTAAACACAAATTGAAAATAAAAAAATGCAGGTCTATAAGCCGGGTTCTGTATCCCGAATACTCGGGATGCCCATTATTTATCTCGCTTTGATATTACTATCAAAATCTAGCTGCCTACCCACGAAAATCGAACTAGCTGTTCTCAAGCTCCCGCTTATTTGGCATTGCAACGCTATGGGTTTACTCTCACAATTTGTCACCAAGTTGTGCCGTGAGCTCTTACCTCACGTTTTCACCTTTGTCCCGATAATTATCAGGATAGTTATTTTCTGTAGCACTTTCCCTCCCGATATTTCGGGAACTGGTCATTAACCAGATAGCTGCTATATGTTGCCCGGACTTTCCTTTCCGCCAAATGGCGGAACAATGAGCCGACCTGCGAAGCAAAGGTAATGTATAATTAGCTAGCTAGTTGATTAGTTTGCAAGTAAACTAATCAACTAAAACATATACTTTTGTGTGGATGAAAAAAATGCGTTGGCAGATAGCACAGTTTTTTGAAAGACTTTGGTGGCGGAAGTACATCCTCGGGAAGGATAAGCAGGAGTATTTGTCTTGGAAGAGAAATTATTGGATTGAATTTCTAGAAAAGATTGATCGGCCTTTAGATTCTTTGAAATCACCTGTGATAGATATAGGCTGTGGCCCAGCAGGAATTTTTATTAATATGGAAGAGCAGGCAACAGTTGCCCTTGATCCATTACTCAATCATTATGAGGCTTTGCCCATTTTTGATCGTGCGGATTATGGCTCTACTGAATTCGTAGAACAAAGCTTTGAGGAATATTCAAGCAAGCAAGAGTTTCAAACGGTCTTTTGTTTGAATGCAATAAACCACTTTAAAGATTTAAAGGGGAGTTTTGATAAGCTCTATACGATTACAGCGAACGGAGGGGAAGTCATCGTGTCTATTGACGCACATAATCATACGATATTTAGAAGATTATTCGCCTGGTTGCCTTTGGATATCTTACATCCACATCAATACTATTTAGAAGAATACGAAGCTTTTCTAAAAGAGAGTGGGTTTTCAATGAGCAAGAAAGTATTGATTCAGAGGGCTTTCTTTTTTGATTATTGGGTCTTACTTGCAAGTAAGAATGGATAATTAAGAATGAAAAATTTCTAATTAGCTGGTAAAGTACTTGTAGAATTCAGAAGCTGAAGCGAATAGCATAAACACAGCTAAAACCTTAAGGGTAATCACCTATCCTTTTACACCAAAGATTCCTTTGAAAATTTTGACAAACCCTGTGGCTGATTCTTCTGTGGCATCTTTAACCATGACGAACCAAAAAAATGCGGCAAGAGCAAGTAATATAAATCCTGAAATCATAAGGTTTAAATTTTAATCATCTAAGAAATTTTTCAATTCATTTAATTTCATCAAGGCTTCAACAGGGGTTAAGGTATTAATATCTAAATGATCGATCAACTCTTTAAGTTCGGCAGCCTTTGGATCCGCAGCATCGAAAATACTCAGCTGCATGTTTGCAGGAATATGCTTGACTTTCTCGTGCATATCACCATCAATATGTTTTTGTTCTAGCTGTTTTAATATTTCAATGGCACGATTGACTATTTCCTTAGGCATTCCTGCCATTTTAGCTACATGAATACCAAAACTGTGTTTAGAGCCTCCAGCTACAAGTTTTCTTAAGAAGATGACTTTATTGCCAAGTTCTTTTGTAGAAATATTATAGTTTTTGATTCGATGGTATTTCTCGGCTAATTCGTTCAATTCGTGATAGTGGGTAGCGAACAATGTCTTAGCTGTAAATTTTGGATGATTGTGCAAGTATTCTGCGATACTCCATGCTATAGAAATCCCATCGTAGGTACTCGTACCTCGACCAATTTCATCCAACAGGATTAAACTTCGATTGCTGATGTTGTTTACAATGTTGGCAGTTTCATTCATCTCAACCATGAAGGTACTCTCGCCACTACTAATGTTATCACTTGCCCCAACACGGGTGAATATCTTATCTACTAATCCAATTGTGGCACTCTTTGCCGGAACAAAGCAGCCCATTTGAGCCATTAACACAACCAGTGCTGTTTGTCTTAATACGGCCGATTTACCGGACATATTGGGACCTGTAATCATTATGATTTGTTGATCATCATTATTTAAGTAGATGTCATTCGGCACGTAGCTTTCTTCAGCAGGCAGTTGAGCTTCAATTACGGGGTGTCTGCCTTCTTTAATATCTATAAGCAAAGAATCGTCAATAACAGGGCGGCAGTAATTATACTTTTCAGCTATCAAAGAAAAGGACAGTAAGCAATCAATTTGAGCCAATAAAAATCCATTAACCTGGATAGGTTGAATGTAATCTCTAAGGTAATGAACCAAGTCTGTAAAGAGTTTATTCTCCAATGCTTGTATCTTGTCTTGAGCCCCTAGTATTTTCTCTTCGTACTCTTTGAGTTCTTCTGTAATGTAGCGCTCTGCAGCCGTTAAGGTTTGCTTGCGTATCCATGTTTCAGGAACTCTATCTTTATGCGTGTTTCGAACTTCGAGGAAGTATCCAAATACATTATTAAATCCAATTTTTAAGGATGTGATCCCGGTCTTTTCAGCTTCTCGTTGTTGGATCTCTAAGAGGTAGTCTTTTCCCTTGGTTGAAATTTCTCTGAGTTCATCCAATTCCCCATTAACGCCTGCTTTAATAGTCTTGCTTTTATGTAATTGAGCTGGAGCTTCTTCCTCCAATTCATTGGCCAATTTTTCTATAAGAATAGGGCATGGGTTCAATTGGTCAGCAAACTTCTCCAATGCGGCAACCTTACTCTTTGCCATGACTTCTTTAATCGGCTCAATAGCTTGTAAGGCACGCTTAAGTTGAACGACTTCACGTGGACTAATTTTTCCGGAAGGAACCTTCGCAATCATACGTTCGATATCCCCAATCTTTTTTAACTCCCCAATCAGGTTTGTTTGTATGTCTGTATGGGCAATAAAGAAATCAACGATATCTTGTCTTTCATGAATCCTAGCAATATCAACAAGGGGCATAAGAATCCACTTCTTGATTAAACGAGCACCCATTGGACTCACGGTGAAATCTAATACGTCAGCCAAGGTTTTCGCATCGTGATGATGACTATAAATCAGCTCTAAGTTTTTAATACTAAACTTGTCCATCCAAACATGGCTATCCTCTGTTAAGCGGGAGAGCGTGTTTAACTGTTGGATATCAGTGAGGTGATTGTCTGCAAAGTAATGCAATGCGGCTCCTGAAGCTAGGATTATTTCTGGAGATTTGTCAATCCCGAATCCTTTTAATGACTTGACTTCAAAATGCTTTTCAATTGTTTCTGTTGCATATTCGTTAGTATACAACCAATCTTCTAGACGATAATGGTAATATTGAGTGCCAAATTTCTCTAGATATTCTTTCTCTTGTTTTCTAGGTATTAATACTTCGGAAGGATTAAAGCTTTGTAACAACTTTTCGATGTAGGCTTTACTTCCCTCTGCTACGTAGAACTCTCCTGTAGAGATGTCAATAAAAGAAACACCATGATTAGTTTTCCCTAAATGAACAGAAGCAAGGAAATTATTCTTCCCTGTATCAAGAATGTTATCATTAAGTGCAACTCCTGGGGTGATTAATTCAGTAACTCCTCTTTTAACAATCTTCTTTTCTTTTGAAGGCTTTTCTAGTTGATCACAGATAGCAACCCGATAACCTGCTCTAACTAATTTAGGGAGGTAGGTATCTAAACTATGATGAGGAAATCCTGCCAACTCTATTTCAGAAGCAGACCCGTTATGTCTTTTTGTCAAGATAATACCCAGAACCTTTGCTGCAGTGATTGCATCTCCGCCAAAAGTCTCATAAAAGTCGCCCACGCGAAAAAGCAAGATAGCATCGTGATGCTTCGCTTTGATAGCGTGGTATTGCTTCATTAAGGGGGTTGGTTCTTTTTTCTTAGTTGACATTCTTCTTTTATACGGTTTGGGAATAAACAAATTTAACAATATCACTATGTTTGCAAGATATTTATCTAGACAATCTATTCACCAAATATCCACATGAGCAGAAAAATACCTAATGAAGAATTAAACAGACTAAGTGCCGAGGCTTTTAAAGACGCCGAAAAGACGCCGATAATTGTTGTGTTAGATAATATTCGTAGCCTGAATAATATAGGCTCGGTATTTAGAACCAGTGATGCATTTTTAATTGAGAAAATCTACCTCTGCGGAATAACGGCTCAACCTCCTCATCGAGATATTCGCAAGACCGCCTTGGGCTCAACAGAAACTGTGGACTGGGAATATGTAGAGAGCACCCTTGAATTGGTGAAGAAACTTCAAGCTGACGGGACAGAAGTTTACGCTGTCGAACAAGTAGAAGGAAGTATTATGCTGAATGATTTTCAGCCTAATAAACGTGTACAAACGGTGTTGGTTTTAGGAAATGAAGTGGATGGCGTGCAACAAGAAGTAGTCAATCAATGCAATGGTTCTATTGAGATCCCTCAACTAGGCACCAAGCACAGCTTGAATATTTCTGTTAGTGCAGGTGTTGTAATTTGGAATGTTTTTGAAAAACTACACTTCTAGGGTTCGAAACCATTAACTTGGTTCATCGCCATGTTCCTTTCTTAGCTTTTTGAGCTGTTTGATTCCCTTGTAAATGGATTCTTGAGTGAGATCTCTTATCTCTTGTAAACTATCGTTGGAATGTTCTCCATTAAGGTGCTCTGTAGGGATTGCTTTACAAAATTTATAATAGATTTTTTTTCTTTTAGGTAAGAATGAGCCTTTAACTCCTTTAATGATTGGAGGGATAACTTCCCCACCTCTGAAGTATTTATCTAAAATACCTTCCTTTTTTAACCAAGAACCAAACTTTGATTTTTTTAAGTCTTCTTTATCCGCAACAATATCGTATAATTCATCACCACCTAATGAGGCTATGGGTATAATTGGATAGCCATGTTCAATAGCCATCTTTACAAAGCCAAATCTGTTTTTCCAATCTAGTTGATACGCATTGTCTTTTGTTTTACACACTTCATTAGCTCCTCCAGGGAATACTAAGATGTGTTGCTTATGCTTCATTAAATCATGTGCGTGTTCTTTACTCGCTGTTACCGCACCTAAATCAGTAAGTACGCTTCTCCATAAGGGCAGCGAACTATGAAAATTATCTACAAGAACACGTAAATAGATATCTCTTTTTTCATAAAGCTTAGGGATATATAAGGGGCCGTCGGTTAGACCAAGTAAAGTATGGTTAGAAACGTAAATTGCTGGTTTTTTGGAAGAAACATTTCTAAGGCCTACGTATTCAGGCTGAAAATACCAATTGGCAAACTTGCCTAAAAATTTAATGATGTCCTTGGAAGGGGGCTTATAGTTTTCATTAATTTCTAAATAGTCTGCCATCTTCTTGGTTTTTGGTCTAAACAAATTTAATGAATCTTAAGCAGAAAGTTATGGATAATTCTAAGCACTCTTTATTTATAATCACTACTTTTGTACGACAATCTTTAAAAGAAACCCATGAAAAAATTCAACGAAGCTAATGCGCTAAACGATGTAGCTGTATTCCACGATACTTTTAATGCTCCAGTTCTTGATACGCCAACTATCCCAGCAAAAGACCGCTGTGAATTGCGTATTGCCTTGCTGCAGGAAGAATTGAACGAGTTGAAAGATGCTATCGCAGATAATGATATGATTGAAATTGCAGATGCTTTGGCGGACATTCAGTATGTCTTATCCGGAGCGATTCATGAGTTTGGATTGGGTGATAAGTTTAAAACGCTTTTTGATGAAGTTCAACGAAGTAATATGAGCAAAGCATGTGCTTCGCAAACGGAGGCAGAAGCGACACAAGAAGCTTATCAAAAGAAGGATGGCACGAAGTCTTTCATTAAGCAAAAAGAAGCTAAGTATTTAGTGTATCGGGAAGGAGATAATAAGGTGCTTAAATCTGTGAACTATTCACCTGCAGATTTAAAATCTATCTTGGAACAATAAGATTTGGCACTCTTTTAGTACCTTACTCATTATGAAACTTGTTCGAATATTTATCATTTGCTTGATTGTTGCACAAAGTGTAAATATTCATGCACAGATTTCAATACGAGCAAATTTAGAATTCTTCTTTACGGATTCAGCGGAGCGCTTTGACCGTTCTACTTCAATTAATTCCCCAATATTAGATAGTCTGTATAGAACGAATAATTTCAAACCACTCTTTTCAAGAGCGATGTCTGGGATGTATTTGTCGTATTTAACGGAAGCAGAGCAATTAGGCTTTGACCTAAAGATGTATGACTTTTACACCTTAGATAGCCTGCACTATATTAAAAACGCAAGTGCGTATGCCAGTATTTTGATTTAGTGAGCGGGTTCACTACATACTATGCGTATTAGAACGTCAAATAGTTGGTCTTTAGTCGAATTTTCTAGGAAGTTTATTAATTTTGACCAAAATTATCTCATTCAATGGCTAAGGCAAAGAAGAAATACAAAATTAAAGGACACTTGCTTTATAATGCCTTACCTTCAGTTTGGCGCGAGTTAAAAAGAGATAATAAGATAGAGGGCATCTATAAAAAGAAAGCCGCATACATTTCTTGGATGGTTTTTTTTGTGATGCGTCCGCTAGTAGTGCTTCAAAAAATTGTTTTTGGAAAGCGAATTAAGGCAGAAGATCTTTCGAAGAAACAACCTGTTTTTATTCTTGGTCATTGGAGAAGTGGAACGACTCATTTACATTATCTCTTTCATAAAGACCCTCAGTTTGGAACCTTAAGCAATTATCAAAGTTTCCTATTCAATATTGCAATGTTGAGCAAGTCGTGGTTGAAGTTTTTACTATCTCCATTGATGCCTGAAACTAGACCTCAAGACAATGTGAAAGTTGATCCAGACTTGCCTGCTGAAGAGGAGCAACCTTTAAGTGTGATGAGCACGAAGACAGGGTTTCATACCTGGAGTTTCCCTAGTAATCGCTCGTATTTCGACAAGTATAATACATTCAAAGGATTAACTCCTGAAGAAAAGGAAGGGTGGCAAAAGGATTACCATACGCTATTGCAAAACATCAGTCTTTTTAATGATGGGAAGCAATTGGTGCTCAAAAACCCACACAATACGTCTAGAGTAAAAGAATTACTTGAATTGTACCCAGAGGCAAAGTTTGTGTTTATTCATCGTAATCCTTATGATGTGTTTGTTTCTACTCGACATTTAATGTTTAGAGCCTTACGCGGTCAATTCTTAGAATTTGTTTCTCATGCTCAAATTGAAGATATGATCATGTACTTCTTCACTCAAACCATGAAAAAGTATATTGCTGAAAGGGATTTGATTCCAAAAGGGAACCTAGTTGAAGTAGGCTTTGATAAGATGGAAGGAAATTCAGCAGAGCAAATGGAAAGGATCTACATGGAATTAGACCTACCAAATTTTGATGTAGCTCAACCTCATATTGAAAAGTACTTAAATTCGGTTAAGAACTACAAGAAGAATAAATTCCGTGATTTACGCCCTAAGATTCATGAAAGAATAAATGAAGAATGGCGTTTTGCTTTTGATCAATGGGGCTATTCGGTGGAAGAGATATAGCTTACTTGTCTATAAAACCAATAACACTTGGGAAGTCGTTTTGAGTAATGTAGTTAAAACGCTTGTCGAAGGTAACTCTATCTATTTTTTCAATAGCGCTAAATTCATATTGTTTATCTGCCTCTGGGTCATTGTATAGCTTTTCAAAGTATGCTTTGCCTTCTTCTGAATCTAAGGTGTAAAATTTAAAAATATTTTTAGCTGATCCGCCACCTGCACCACGATTGAATGGCGTTAATACATTGAGGGTGTCTCCTGAGCTTTTATTTAAAGCCACGGCATGCACGAAGTAAGTTAGGTGCTCTTGGTCATCTGGAGAGGCACTAGCATAGAGTAATTCTATCTCTGTCAAATTTGCCAAAGCATTTTGATCAATTTGAAATTCATTCAATGCGCTATACTCCATATCGGGAACGCAAGAGAATAAAAATAATCCTAGGAAGGCTAGTATAATGAGAGATATAGTTTTCATGACGCAAAGATAAATGATTCTAGCACTAAATAAATGGGGTATAAGTGTAAAGTTACGCTTCATTCATTTATATTTGCTAGCCATGAGCCCTCGCATCATTTTAGATACTGCTCGCTTTCAATTGGTCATTGATCGACTTTGCCACCAATTAATTGAAAATCACGGAGATTTTAAGGAAACTGCTATTATTGGTGTTCAGCCTAGAGGTATATTTCTAGCAGAACGAATTGCCAAGAGAATTGCTCAATTAAGCAAGAATAAACATATTGAACTGGGTAGGTTGGATATTACTTTTTATAGAGATGATTTCCGTACCAATAAATCACCCCTTAAAGCAAATAGAACAGAAATCGATTTTTCTTTGGAAGGGAAACAAATCATTTTAGTAGATGATGTCCTTTATACGGGAAGAACGATCCGTTCGGCCTTAGATGCCTTGCTTGATTTTGGAAGACCTGCGGATGTTGAACTGCTTGTTTTAATAGATCGAAGATTACACAGACATTTACCTATTCAAGCCAAGTACGCTGGTAAAACCATTGATTCTATAATAGATGAGAAAGTTTTAGTGGAATGGCAAGAACAAGGAGAGGAAGATAAAGTTTGGTTAATTCATAAAACAAATCCCGAAAAGTAATGAGTCTGTTAAGCCAAAAGCACCTATTAGGAATTCAGAACATCACCAGTGATGACATTCGATTAATTTTTGAAACGGCTAAACAATTCAAAGAAGTACTTAATAGACCTATTAAAAAGGTTCCTTCTCTAAGAGATATTACCATTGCTAATTTATTTTTTGAAAATTCAACTCGCACAAGAGTCTCTTTTGAGTTAGCTGAGAAACGATTGTCTGCGGATATCGTTAACTTTTCTGCCTCAGCCTCTTCAACTAAGAAGGGGGAGACACTTATTGATACCGTGAATAACATTCTAGCCATGAAAGTGGACATGATTGTGATGCGGCATCCGAATCCTGGGGCTCATGCACTGTTAGCTAAGCATGTTGACGCACAGATTATAAATGCAGGCGACGGAACTCACGAACATCCTACGCAAGCCTTGTTAGATGCCTTTAGTATGGAAGAAAAGCTTGGGGATCTGAAGAATAAGAAGGTCTTGATTTGCGGTGATGTGAAACATAGTCGTGTAGCTCTATCCAATATTTTTTGCTTACAAAAACTAGGTGCAAAAGTTCGTGTTTGCGGCCCTCCCACCTTAATACCAAAATATATCGAAAAATTAGGCGTTGAAGTATCGTATGATATAAAGGATAGCTTAGCTTGGTGCGATATCGCGAACGTTTTACGTATTCAATTGGAACGGCAAGATATTAAGTATATTCCAAGCTTAAGAGAATACAACATTGCTTTCGGTATTAATAAAGCCTTGTTAGATAGTTTAAATAAAGAGATTGTAATTATGCATCCTGGTCCGATGAACAGAGGAGTTGAAATTGATAGTGATGTAGCAGATTCCTCTCATTCTATTATCTTACAGCAAGTTGAGAATGGCGTTGCAATTCGCATGGCTGTCTTGTATTTATTGGCTGGAAAGAAAGATTAGTCAAGCCTTATTACCTATTTGATTAGCTAAACCACACGATTTGAGAATCTTACAACTTTGTAAAAAATCACCTACCCCACAAAGGGATGGTGAGTCTGTGGCTATTCATCAAATTACAAAGTCATTTATATTAAAGGGGGATGAGGTGCATGTCTTGTCTATGTTAACGAGTAAGCATCCTAATTTCGATGCATCTAGTGAGCTAAACGGAGCGAGTTACACCTACGTTAAAATTCCAACTGAAGAATCTATCATAGCTGCATTTAAAAGCATTTTTACGCAAGATCCTTATATCGTAGAGCGCTTCTATCATAATGATTTTCTTTTAGCTTTAATAGATAAACTCAATGAACAAAAGTATGATGTCATACTTTGTGAAGGGGTTTTTCTAGGGCTATACTTAGACACCATTCGTAAGTATAGTCAGGGAAAAGTGGTTCTAAGAGCACATAATGTAGAACATGTTATTTGGGAAAGACTAGTTCCAGAAACGAAGAATTGGCTAAAAAGAGTGTACTTAAAGCGGGTAATGCTTCCTCAGTTTAAACATTTTGAAGAACGCTTCATAAAGAAAGTCGATGCTATTGTTCCTATTTCACCTATTGATGAGGTTTATTTCAGCGCATTCAGCAAGAAGCCAATGTTATTGATTCCTGCAGCTACGGATGTTTTTGAGGTTTCAGTGCTACCCAAGGTGTTTTCAGTGGGATTTATTGGAGGAATGGACTGGCAGCCGAATAAAGAAGGGGTTGTGTGGTTCCTCAATGAGGTTTGGAAACCCTTCGTTCAAGATGATAAAGATGTACAGCTTTCAATAGCAGGAAGAAATTTTCCTGAAGAAATGCTAAACTGGGAGTACCCTAAAGTTTCTTTTATGGGCGAAGTTTCAGATGCAAAAGTATTTATGGAGCAGCAATCTGTAATTATTGCACCAATATTTAGTGGTAGTGGTATGCGGGTTAAGATCATTGAAGCGATGAGTTTAGGGAAATGTATTATAAGTTCTCCGGTTGGAGCTGAGGGTATTCAATGCGAAAATGATAAGGATATACTTATCGCAAAGGAAGCCGATCAATGGATTGAAGCCCTTGATCAATTATGGCAATCTCCGGACAAGCTTACTCGTCTAGGGACCTCGGCAAAAGAGCTTGCAGAAAGAGAATACAGCTTATCGTTTTATGCTGAAAAATTACATGTATTTTTGCAGAACTTATGATGTCATTCTTAACATTTATCTTGCTACTTACTGTCGGATTAGTTGTGTATAATTACCTTCTATATCCCCTCGTTTTGGCTTTCTTTTCTAAAGGGAAATCAATAAAAGGAGAGGAGTTTTCTAGAAGCGAATTGCCTAAGATTGCGCTGGTGTTTGCAGCCTATAATGAAGAGAAAGTTATCGTTGACAAATTAATGAATTTAGATAGCTTAGACTACCCACTAGACCGATTAGATATTCACGTGGGTTTAGATCACCCAGATGACCAAACTGCTAGCTTGATTAAGCAGCATTCCCCCCAAAAATTTCCGTTTTTTGTGCATCACTTCAAAGAGAGAAGTGGAAAAGCTAACGTGTTAAATAAAATATTTAATTACTCTTTAGAAATAACTGATTATGATATAGTTGTGATGATGGATGCTAATATTATTAGCAAGGAAAATTGTCTGATTGAGCTAGCGAAATACTTTAAAAATGAGGATGTAGGCTTGGTGGCGGCTGTAATTGAAAATAGTGTAAAAGATGACACGGATATTGCCAAACAAGAGCAATATTACATTAAGAAAGAGAGTCAAATTAAGGTTCATGAAGGCTTGCTTTTTGGGGCAACTATTGGTGCTTTTGGAGCTTGTTATGCCATTCGTTCGAAGTACGTCAAAACGATACCTTCTAATTTTTTAATGGAGGACTTTTATCTAAGTTTGAATGTCTTGGAAGAGGATGCTATTTGCATGACGAATCCTGAGGCAATTGTTTATGAAGATTTGCCAGGAACACTTCAAGAAGAGTTCAAAAGAAAAAGAAGAATTTCTGCTGGAAATTTTCAGAATTTGAAAATATATATTCACTTGCTTTGGACAAAGAATTGGAGAGTAGGATTGCCGTTTTTTTCTCATAAAATATTACGATGGATGAGTCCATTTCTGATTTTGACGGCCATAATATTGAGCTGTTTATTATTAGCCATGGAACCAAATTCCTTTTTTTATCGCTTAGTGTTTATTCTGATGCTAGCCAATTTAATTCTACCTCTTGTAGATATTGTTTTGAAGCGAATGAATATTAGCGTAAATTTGCTGCGTCTTCATCGATATTTTATCAGCATGAACATTGCGATGTTTTTAGGGTTTATCGATTGGATACGAGGAGTGAAGACAAATATTTGGAAACCTACAGAGAGATTATGAGTAAGATACAGTTAAATAGTATTGAGGAAGCCTTAGAGGATATCAAACAAGGGAAAGTTATTATTGTTGTAGATGATGAGGATAGAGAGAATGAAGGTGATTTCGTTACCGCAGCTAGAAATGTAACGCCTGAAGTGGTAAACTTCATGGCTAAAGAGGGGCGAGGCTTAATTTGTACACCTTTAACTGAATCAAGATGTGATGAATTAGGTCTAGATTTGATGGTTGGTAAAAATACGGTACTTCATCAAACGCAGTTTACGGTAAGTGTAGATTTGATTGGTAAAGGATGTACAACTGGAATTTCTGTACAAGATAGATCCAAGACGATTCAAGCATTGATTGATCCAGAAACTAAACCAGGAGATTTAGGAAAGCCTGGACATATTTTTCCGCTGAAAGCAAGAGAAGGTGGCGTATTAAGACGTGCCGGACATACTGAAGCTTCTATTGATTTAGCTAGATTAGCTGGTTTTGAACCAGCAGGTGTTTTGGTAGAGATTCTTAATGAAGACGGAAGTATGGCTCGTTTACCTGACTTGATGAAGGTTGCGAAAAAACACGATTTAAAGATTGTTTCGATAGAAGATTTAATTGAATATAGAATTAAGCACGAAAGTTTAATCAGAGAAGAAGTTCAAATCAACATGCCAACAAAGCATGGTGACTTTAAACTAACCGCATTTACACAAACCAATACAGGTGATCTGCATTTTGCTTTATCTAAAGGGGAATGGAACGATGGTGAGCCTGTTTTAACACGAGTGCACTCTTCTTGTCTTACAGGAGACTTATTGGAGTCCTTGAGATGTGATTGCGGTGACCAGTTAGGTGAATCGCTGGATATGATTGAACGAGAAGGACAAGGTCTATTGCTCTATATGCAGCAAGAAGGAAGAGGCATTGGTCTGTTAAATAAACTTAGAGCTTATAAGCTTCAAGAAGAAGGCCTAGATACTTATGAGGCTAATGAGAAGTTAGGTTTTGATATGGATCAAAGAGATTATGGTGTTGGTGCTCAAATTTTGCGTCACTTGGGAGCTACCAAGCTAAAACTCATGTCTAACAACCCTAAGAAGCGTGTAGGATTGATTGGTTACGGTATAGAAATAGTAGAAAACGTTTCTATTGAAGTTTGTGCTAACCCGAACAACGAGACATATCTTCAAACCAAGAAAGAGAAAGGTGGACATGAAATCCTCAAAAACAAATAGGGAGTCATATCCAACAATTGTTATCGGAAGCGGAGTCGCAGGCTTAGCCGCTGCCTGTAGGCTTGTAAAACAAGGAAAACAAGTGCTTGTTTTAGAATCAGCACCTACTTATGGTGGAAAGATTGGCGAATGGAAAGAGTCGGGCTTCAGATTTGATAAAGGTCCTTCCTTATTTACATTGCCTCATATATTAGATGAAATATTTGAAGATTGCGGATGCAACCCAAGAAATTATTTTGAATACTATCAATTACCAGTAGTTACGAAGTATTTCTACCCGGATGGCCAAGAAATTGTTGCTTATGCAGATATCGAAAAGTTCAAACACGAGTTACAGTCTAAATTAGGTGAGAATCCCAAGCAACTCAATCGTTTCTTTAAGCGAATTGAAGAGGTCTATGATTTCGTTTATCCCATTTTCTTAGATAATCCTATTCGAGATTTTTCGAAACATTTGAAAGGGCCCATTATTGGAATTTTAAAGTTGTTGATGAAAATGGGATGGCATAAAAGTCTAGACAAGAGTAACCGCTATTGGTTTAAACATCCTAAGGCTGTTCAATTGTTTAATCGATTTGCTACCTACAATGGGTCCAATCCATTTAAAGCACCAGCTACTTTAAGTGTTATTCCTCATTTAGAACATACACTTGGGGCATATTATGTAAAGGGTGGGATGAGAAAGGTAGTTGACGCTTTATATCAATTAGCCAAGGAACAAGGGGTTCAGTTTGAGTTTGAAACAACAGTTGAAAAGATTAGTATTCAAAATGGCAACTGTGATGGAGTTTATGTTGGTGGTCAAAAACGAAATGCTAAGAAAGTGTTTTGCAATATGGATGTTAATACAGCTTATCCAAATTTGTTAAGTGAACAAAAACAAGCTACTTTTCTGCTCAAACAAGAAAAATCCACATCTGCTTTGGTTTTTTATTGGGCGATGGACCTAAAGAATAGTCCTTTTGATGTGCACAATGTCTTATTCTCAGATAATTATAAGGAGGAATTTGATTGTCTTTCTAAAGGAGAAATTAGCGATGACCCAACAGTGTATGTTTACATCAGTTCTAAAGTAGAAGAACTAGATGCTCCAGAGGGTAAGGAGAATTGGTTCGTAATGATTAATGTACCCATGGATACTGGACAAGATTGGGATGGCGTTAAAAGAAGGGCAAAAGAAAATATTATTAAGAAGCTAAACAAACAGCTAGGGATAGATGTCTCTAGTCATATTATGTTTGAGGAAACCCTAGATCCAATAAAAATTCAAAGGGAAACTTCTTCTATCGGAGGGGCGCTATACGGGAACAACAGTAACGGAATATTTGCGGCCTTTTTGAGACACCCACACCACAATAAACGCTTTAAAAACTTGTATTTTGTAGGTGGAAGTGTTCATCCTGGTGGGGGAGTACCGCTGTGCTTGCTATCAGCTAAAATTGCGGTTAATGCCACTTAAGTCAACAGACAGAATACCTGCTATTGCTATGTGCGTAGTTTTAATACTGCACATTGTAGGCTTTTTTGGTCTGCAATCCACTCAAGTATCTCAATTTGAAGCACTAACTCCGCTCAATCTGCTCATTGCTTTTATTTTAATGATTCCCTTTTCTCAAAGTGGTAAAATGAAGCTCGTTTCATTCTTTCTATTTTCATTTACAATAGGAATGCTTATAGAAATTATTGGTGTGCAAACGGGTTCTCCTTTTGGGACTTATAGTTATACCAATATTTTGTCAATTGCAGTTTTTGGTGTACCGATATTGATTGGAATTAATTGGTTTATGTTGGCCTTTGGAATAATAAGTCTGATGAATTTAATCTATAGTCAAGGAAGCTATTTGCTTAAAGTTGGGCTAAGTGCCTTAATTATGATGAGCATGGATGTATTGATTGAGCCTTTTGCAATTAAACATAATCTTTGGGTGTGGGCCAGCGATATCGTTCCGCTTCAAAACTATCTAGCTTGGTTTGTAATTTCCTTTGGAATCTTTCTTATCGGCTATAAATTGTTAGCTAAAGAGAAGAATAAAGTGGCTGCATTTACGATACTTGTTTTTGCAATCTTCTTTGGTTTAAACCTTTTAGTTAACTAATTGTTCTATTTTTGTGAAAGGCATGGGTCAATATTCAATAAAAGATTTAGAAGTTTTGTCAGGTATTAAGGCCCACACCTTAAGAATATGGGAGCAACGTTATGATATTGTAAAGCCCTTAAGGACAGATACAAACATTAGGTATTATACCGATGAGCAACTTAAATTAGTGTTAAACGTCGCTGTATTAAATAATAGTGGATACAAGATTTCTAAGATTGCTAATCTAACTTCTGAAGAAATAGGACAAGAAATACTTCGTATTGATCACAAGGAATTAAAAGAGGACTTGTTAATTAATCAATTGGTTGAAGGAATGGTTTCCCTTGACAAACAACTCATCTTGAAAATTCTCCACAAGGCAGATGATTTCGCTTCAGTGACTGATTTCTTTCTTAAAGTAGTGTTTCCTTTCTTTGGTAGAGTGGGTATGTTATGGTCTTCCAATAGCATCAACCCTGGTCAAGAGCATTTTGCTTCTAATATTATTAAACGCTTTTTGTTAAGAGAAATAGAAGACTTAGATGAGCCTAAGGAAGATGCGCCGATGTTCTTGTTGTTTTTACCCGAAGGGGATTGGCATGAGCTCAGTCTAATGGTTGCTGAGTATATATTAAAGAAGTCAGGTAAACGCGTACTCTATTTAGGAGCTTCAGTTCCAGACAGTGATATTGAGGCTATAATGAAGCTTACCTCAATTAACTTCTTGTTATGTGTCGGCATACTATCTCAACCTATCTCAGCTATTCAAAATATTATTGACAGATTTTCAAAACTAGCACAGGATGCAACAATAATATTTGCCGGTCGCTCCTTTTATCATGAGGATCTAAAGTTTCCCAGAGAGGCACAGATACTGCACTCTTTCGATGACTTAGCCTCTTTTTAACATTTTTTGTTTAACATTGTTTATAAATAATTAAACAAAATATTCACATCTCAAATTATTTTGTTTAAGTTTACATTATAAACGTTTGACAAAATGATGGAATCTAAAAATTTTTACCAGGAAGTGAAGCCGTTCGAGCTTCTTTTAAAGTCAGTAGCCTTCAACTTGACTAAGTCGTCAGCAGATGCGGAAGACTTATTACAGGATACTTATTTTAAAGCTTGTAAAAGTTTAAGTAAGTTTCAGGAAGGAACTAATCTTAAAGCTTGGATGATAACCATTATGAAGAATACCTTCATTAATAATTATCGCAAGAAAAAGAAAGAGCAGGAAACCATTACGAAGCCAGGAGAGATTAATGATAGTATGTTACATCAAAGTGCTTTAGAAATCGAACCAGGTGTGCGAATTTTACTAAGTGAGACTCTAAAGATGGCTATCAATGGTTTGAAGCCAGAAATGGGTATCACCTTTATGATGTATTTTGAGGGATATAAATATCACGAAATTGCAGAGAAACTGGAATTGCCATTAGGTACTGTGAAAAGTAGAATTTTCTTAGCAAGAAAAGAATTGATTGTTTTCCTTCAAAAAAATGGAATACATCATTCAAGTTTAGCTTCATAAATGAAGGATACAATTGTCATAGGAAGTGGTTTCGCAGGATTAGCAGCTGCATGTTATCTTGCCAAAGAAGGTAAGAGTGTGCTAGTTCTTGAAAAAAACGAGAGTATTGGAGGAAGAGCATCTTTCTTTCAGGCAGAAGGTTTTTCTTTTGATATGGGACCTAGTTGGTACTGGATGCCGGATGTTTTCGAAAAATTCTTTGCAGATTTTGGTACAAAGCCAAGTGACTTCTATGATTTAAAACGCTTAGATCCTGGCTATAAAATTTTCTACGGCAAGAATGATGAATTTGAAGTGCCCGCTTCAACTGAAGAACTTGGAGTACTTTTCGAAAAATTGGAGCCTGGAGCCGCTGAGCAATTAAGGAAATTTTTGAAGGACGCAAAGTACAAATATGAAAGAGGCATAAATGACCTTATTAATAAGCCATCTCTCAGTTTGATGGAGTTCGCTAATCCATTGTTACTGAAGGATTTATTTGCATTAGACCTGCTTAGTTCTATTGAAGGGCTAGTAGGGAAATACTTTAAACATCCTAAAATTAAAATGATTTTAGAGTTCCCTTCTTATTTTCTTGGGGCAACACCGAACAAAATTCCAGCGTTGTATAGTTTAATGAACTTTGCTGACCTACAATTAGGTACGTGGTACCCGATGGGGGGAATGCATGAGATCATAAAAGGAATGTATTCTGTGGCCAAAAAACTTGGCGTAGAAGTTGCCTTAGATACGGCAGTTGAAACACTGACAATTAATAAAGGTGTTGTTACTTCGCTGATCACAAGCAAAGGGGTTTTTAAAGCGAAAAGTGTTGTAGCTGCTGCGGATTATAACTTTGTTGAACAAAATTTGATTCCCGAAGCCTACCGACAGTATGATGAAGCTTACTGGAATAAGCAAATTCTGGCACCTTCTTCTCTAATTTTCTATCTAGGTTTTAACAAGAAGATTAAAAACCTGAGACATCACAACTTATTTTTTGATAAAGATTTTGCCGCATTTGGCGAGGATATCTATGAAAATCCTAAATGGCCTGAAGAGCCTTTGTTTTATGCCTGTGCTCCATCTGTGACTGACAGTACTGTTGCTCCGGAAGGATGTGAAAATATATTCTTATTAATGCCTGTTGCTCCTGATTTAGAAGGTAATGATGAAATTTATGACCGCTATTTAGATATGATGTTACAGCGTCTTAGCGATTATACAGGTGAAAAATTATCTACTAAAGATTTACTATATAAACGTTCTTTTGCCCACAAGGAATTTAAAGATAGATACCATGCCTACAAGGGTAACGCCTATGGTTTGGCAAACACCTTAAATCAAACAGCCATTTTCAAACCGAAAATGATGAATTCAAAAATCAGCAATTTAGTTTTTGCAGGACAACTTACCGTTCCGGGGCCTGGTGTACCGCCTTCTTTAATATCTGGCAAATTGGCAGCTGAACTTTCTATTAAACATTGTAATTTATAACCCTATGATCGCGCTATACAATAACTTTGCAGAAAATAGTAGCAAAAGAATCACACATGTCTACAGTACCTCATTTACCTTGGGTATTAAAATGTTAGATAAAAAATTCCATAAGCACATTTACAACATCTACGGTTTAGTAAGACTGGCTGATGAGATAGTGGATAGCTTCCATCAACATGACAAAAAGGAACTGTTGGAGGATTTTGAAAGAGAAACTATCCAAGCGATGAAAAGAGGATTGAGTACAAACCCTATCATTCACGCTTATCAAATGACGGCAAATGCTTATAAAATTGACGATGCTTTGTTAAGCGCTTTCTTCAAGAGTATGAAGATGGATTTGTATCAAATAGAATATGATGCAGAAAATTACACCGAATACATCTATGGTTCTGCAGAAGTTGTAGGCTTGATGTGTTTACGGATATTCTCGGAAGGAAATGATGAACTCTTTCAATCTTTGAAAAGTGGTGCAAAAGCATTAGGGGCCGCATTTCAGAAGGTGAATTTTCTAAGAGATATACAAGCAGATTTTGAAGAACGGGGAAGATCTTATTTTCCGGGAGTTGATTTTGTAAATTTCAATAAAGAGCAAAAAGTTCTTATTGAAGAGGATATCCAAATAGATTTTAATAATGCAAGAGAGGCTATATTGAGTTTGCCAGAAACGAGTAGAGTTGGAGTTTACTTAGCCTATAAATATTATTTGAAACTATTTGGAAAAATACGTCGAGCATCTGCTCAAGATGTTTTAAAGCAACGCTTTAGAGTTCCGAATGCTGAAAAAATGTACGTGCTAGCGAATACCTATTGTCGAAGTTTGGTAGGAGTTCTTTAATAAAGAGCTAATAACGAATCTATTTAAAGTCTTATGTATTAGTTATTTTCTAGGTGTTGTTAAGAATTTAATTAGCTCACTAACATCTGCATCTTCTGCTTGACCTAATTTCTTCGCTTTTTCACCAAATTTCATAGCACTATCAATATCCCCTAACTTTACACAGATCCATGTGTAGGTATCCGTATTATAATAGTTTTCATCTAATTCTATAGATTGCTTAGCAAGCTTTTTCGCAGCTTCCAATTGTGCTCTGTCTTCAGACTCTTCATAAATTCTCCAAGCAAAACCATTCAGTTCACCCCAGTTATCTGAACCGTACTTTTCAATGAAGGATATTTTTCTAGCTATAAACTCATCTTTGTCTTTGTCTAGTTTACTTTTTTCCAGTATAGATACTTTATAGTTTTCCGCTTCTTTCTCCCAAGATTTTGGGTAAAATGATTCATAGAATTCATCTATTTCTTTATCGCTTAAATCTCCCTTTGCATCCAATGTTTTTGAAATGGATAAGTTTATATTTTTATCCAAAATTTTAGCATCACCCAGCATATTAACAAACAGGTCTTTCTCTTTTAGGATATATTTAAAAACTTTGCCTTCTACATCACTAGGAAAGTGTTTTAATATGAAATTTATGTTTTCGTCGCTTCCCCAATTATTCTGAGTTTTTAAATAATCCAAAGCTATTTCCTCAGATTCAGGTAGTCTTGCCGATTGTAGAGCATTTGCGTAGTTATTAAGTAATTTTGGACTTAACTTACCACTGTTATGCTGAGTTTGCAACCAGAGTAGTTGACCTTGTTTAGAGTTAGCATCTGTTCCTAATTGCATGAATTGTTTAACATCTTTCGCGCCTATTGCCTTATGGGCTAATTTTCCTTCTGCATTAATAAATAACAAAGTTGGGTAAAACCTTACTTCATAAGTTTTTGCAAACTCAAGTCCTTCACCTTCCTCTTGATCTAATTTTAAATTAATGAACTTTGAATTGAAATATGAACCTACAGATTCATCTGTAAAAACATCTCTACTCATATACTTACAAGGTCCGCACCAAGTAGTATACGCATCTACAAAAACTAGCTTGTTTTCCTTCTCAGCTTGAACAAGAGCTTCTTCAAAACTCCCTTCAAAGAATTGAATCCCTTGAGCGAAACCTGCGCTTAACATTAAAACACTAAATAATACCGTAATAATCTTCTTCATAATGATATAGTTAGGCTAACAAAACTAAGGTTTTTTTACTAGAATTAAATGGAGGTTAAAACTACTTAGTTTTGAAATATTCGAAACACAGTATGTTCAAAGCAATTAGATTGAAGGAATAGGAGAAATCTTCAATGGGAATAGTGAAAATTCTAGTGCCCAAATTCTCTGCATCATTATACCATACTATGGCTTGATCGGTAAACATTCCGGTTAGGAATCCATTGACGATTAGAAATGGCAAGATGGATATAAGAAAAGCAAGAAGTAAGTACACTCTTCCTTGCGGATGTTTCCAACGCAGATAGAATAAAATTATAGCGGTAAAACTATATGTTGCAGTAGTATACAATCGTTCGGTAAATATTATAGCCAGTATCGCAAAACTAAAAGCTAGAATGAGTAATCCTTTATCTAAGTATGGGGAAGGTTGAATGGGGAGGTAGGCTTTTGTTACTTCATAGATAAACAAACAGGCAAATGGAATAACTAGAAAGAAACCAACTTCTTCCAAAGGCAGATTTACCAATTTCGGGCTTAAATGAAAATTTTCATTAAAACCCCAAACTCCTAAGTAGGTATATAAGATATCGCCAATTATGAATAGTAGAGCAACTAAGCTGAGACTTTTCAAAAGAGTAGGGAAGTATTGTTTAAAATTAACTTTCTTATCAAAGCTCAAGACAAAAGGAAAGAAGATGCTTCCAATTAAGGCGAGTAGATAATAATAATGAGTATCTATATTCATGCGAATAATCCTTTAGTTGGTACTTGAACTAGTGTCTTTTCTTGAACTCCTTCGGCCTTTAGAATATGATTAGCCGCTAGTGCGCCAGAAACATAAGCACCTTCCATCAGCATAGCACAATTGTCCATTTTCACCCAGTCTCCCGCATAGAATAATCTAGGAACTTCTGTCTCTACTGTTGGTCTATCAGCATGCAGTCCGGTATGAAAGGCAGAAAAGTCATTTCTAAACTGATAATATTCGTGCTTAATCTCCATTCCTTTAAGTTCAGGAAAATAGTGATACAGTTCATTCATTAATTCTTTTCTACAAGTCTCTTTATCCATCCCTTCAGGAACGGCATAACTATGTAATTCGAAAATGCCCCCATTATTTTGTTTACTCCATGCTTGCGATTCTTTTTCCATCTTGTGATACAAGGACACGCTATCTAAACATTTAAGTCGATCGGTGAAAATGAAAAACGGTAGACGCTGATCTTTTTCAAATGCATCTGTCCACAAACGAATAACCGCATACTTGCCTGAGTTTTGCAGACCTGCGGCTTGCCGGTTCAAATTAGGATAGTTTTCCAAGCCTTTTGATTGACCGATTATCGCTTTCGTAGCGTTAACGTCGGTACAAAGAATACAATAGTCAAAATCTTCTCCATTGACTTTAAATTTATCTTCTATATATTCTAATTGATCAATTCCTCGACTAAGGTGAATTTGTACCTTGTGTTCTTTTAAGTAGCTGATGCAGTAATCGATAAAGCTAGTTTGGAAATCACTGTCTAGTACATCATAGATCAAGCCTTTGTCATTACTTAAGAAGTAGAAATGGAAGCCTTTTATCAGCTCAGCCATTGACATGTTTTCGGGTTCGGCAAAGAAAGCCCTAGCAAATGAGTTAAAGACTAACTGCATCTTTTTAGGCATAAAGGTTCGTTTCGCGAATTGAGCAAAATTCTCTTTATCAAACTTTTTAAACGTCTTCTTGAAATCAAATTGAAGGAGCCCTAATAGCGGCATACTAAATGGACTGATTAAAGTAATCCAATTGAAAACACCGTATTTTCTTAAGTCTAGAATATTAAGACCTGGAGTAGTTTCAACATCCTTAAATCCTTGCTTTTGATTATTCTCATATAAGAGAACATAGTCATCAATCGGAATTAAATGTTTGTCTGCGCCAATTTGTTTCAAGAATCCTAATAGGTTAAAGTATTGTCTAAAGAATGCATGGAAGCCGTGTTCGGTTCTCAAGGTTTCGCCATTGGATTCAAATTCCCATGAGCCCACTTTCCCACCAAGAAAACTAGCTTTCTCAAAAAGTTGAACGTCAAAACCTTTTTCAGCTAGGGTAGCAGCACTTGATATTCCCGCTATTCCCCCGCCAATTACCGCAACTTTCTTTTTGGTAGTTAAAGTGGTGGATTTACTTTTATCGGGAGTTGCTAAAGGTACTTGATAGCCTTTCAGTCTTTTCTTAATCCAATTTCTCATCGCTTGCATTAAAGTTTTTATTCCATAACTGCATAAAGCTTATGCTTGGTTCGTCACCCTTAATAATTAAATCTGTCAGCTTTTGTTTATCGTGCCAGTGCTTGTTGCTTTCGAGAAAGGTAATGTCCTCTTCCACGATTTGATCGCTTTTACGTTTCATAAACCATTTTGCAAAAAGTGGATTGAATCTGAATATATTCTTCCAAGCAGTGATTTGAATCATCATCACTTCACCATCATCGATCTCATAAAAATGTTCATAGATCACTAAGCGTCGTGCAGGGAAATGCATGTGCTTTGGAAAATAGGAGTCAAGCATGCTTGAATGCGGATACCAAAAGGCAAACTTGGTTTCAATATACACGTCCCAGCCAAAATAAATCTTTTCGAAAATACTGCTGTTGTTTATGCGCTGATAGCTGCCGTAAAGACTTTTATCTTTAATATCTATAGTGTATTCCGTTTTAGGTTCTCTTAGCTTCCCTAATAAGGTCTTAATACTGTTTTTGTGCACATGGTTGATGTGCTGTGCATCAAACAAGCTTTCGGCAACCAATTTAATGTTCGCCTTCAAGGTGTGTTTATTGTGTACGAATGGATATTCATCGAGTTCTGGCATTTCAGGAAGTATAGCTTCCTTCATTTTACTTTCATCTCCAAAATAGACCCAATAGGCTTGATACTTTTTTTGAAGGGGATAGTTTTTAACGCAAGCGGTATTCGGGATACTTAGCTTGTCTTCTAGCATGGGAATATGAACGCATTTCCCTTCAGTGTTAAATTCCCAACCGTGATAGCCACATTTCAAATGACCACCTTTTACTTCTCCTTCTGATAAATGTACATTTCGATGACAACATCGGTCTTGCAGAGCGCTAACCTCTCCTTGCTTGTTTTTAAACACGACGATTTCTTCCCCTACAATTTTACGCTTGACTAGCGTCCCAGGTTTTAATTCATCATCAAAACACGCAATATACCATTGGTTCTTTAACATCTAATAAATAATAACAATATAAACAGAAAATTGTTTTGCATACAAAGCTAAGCATATAAAAAAGACCAAACTCGGAGGCTTGGTCTTTTTTGTTTTAGAATGTCAGGCTAGCGGAAAAAACGTTCAATCCTTTACAGTTATAATCCACAAATAATCCAGTTGTTGCCTCCAATGTAAAAGGATAATCTTGAAAGGCCCCCATGTCTTTAGCCACGCCAGTAATCGTTATGCTTCTTTCACTTGTTCTTGTTACTGTCCCTTTATGCATATAATGGGGTTTTTAACAGGGGTTAACTTACTTGTAATTCTTCTACTAGGATATCTTCTATGTGTTCCAAGCTTTCAAATAACTGCTCGTAACTTTTTATTACAAAATATTGCTTTTGAAAGTCATGCTTGTAAAAAGGCGTTTGCATAATGTGACGCACGTCATAAGGGTGTCTAGGAACTTCTTTGTCGTGCACAGAGAACTCAGATTCTCCAATTGAAGATAATATTCCAGCACCATAAATTCTTAAATGGCCATCTTCGTTTATTAATCCAAATTCAACAGTAAACCAGTACAAACGACTGATTAGTTCTACTGCTTCAGGATTGTCAATATGCTTCAATGCAATTTTAGCAAGACCTTGAACAAAGTCTACAAAACTTTGAATACTTAACAAAGGTACGTGTGCAAACACATCGTGAAACATATCTGGCTCTTCTAAATACTCTAGCTCATGTTTTTTTCTGATCCAAGTGGTAACAGGAAATCTCCTATTCGCTAAATATTGAAAGAAAGGTTTGTCATCTATTAATCCTGGAACAACATAAGTTCTCCATCCTGTAGAATTCTTTAAATGCTCATTAACACTTTTGATATGAGGAATTTTGTCACTTTCGAAACCACATAGTTTTAAACCTTTGAAGAAATCTTTAGTTGCATCTTCTTTTAACTCTTCCATTTGTCTGGTGAAAAGAATGTTCCAAACTTCATGATCTTCTGCAGTATATTTATCATATTCCTGAACCAATTTATTGGTAGGAAAGTCATAAGGTTTTTTATTTTCTAACATAAAGTAGTCGGTTTGGTTGGTCTAGTAAAGATACGAAATCCTAAAAATTAAGACTCATTATGCAATATAAAGTTTCGAAGCATGTTCAAAGCAACTTGTGCACTTATCTTTATGTTGTATTCTCTTTGTTGAGTAAGGTGGTAACAACGAGCTTGAATAGAATCTTTGTTTCCAACGGCAATCCAAACAGTTCCGACAGGTTTGTCGGTTGTTCCTCCACCTGGACCAGCAATGCCGCTTACGGCAATTCCATAGGTCGTGCCTGTTTGCTCCAGAAGCCCCTTAGTCATTTCTATTACGGTCTCTTCACTTACAGCTCCAACCGAATTTAAGGTTTCGTGTTTGACGTTTAACAGCTTTTCTTTGATATCGTAGCTATAAGCAGCTATAGCTCCTTCGAAGTATTTAGAACTTCCAGGAATCATTGTGATGAGATGTGAAATATATCCTCCCGTACAGCTTTCGGCGGTAGAAAGTGTTTCTTTCCGCTTAACTAGCAATTCACCAAGTGACTTGGCTAAGCTATCATTCTCATTATAACTAAAGACATGTTTGGGGATGCGCTCTCGAATGGCTTCTTGAATTTTTTCTAATTCTATAAGGGCTTCTTTTGCATGCTCGCTTACTTCCGTAGTTAAGCGCAATTTCACATTTCCTAAATTAGGCAGATAAGCCAAACTGGTGCCTTTTGGAAGATTCACTTCAATGTCTTCTATTCGCTCATAAATAGCGCTTTCACCTATACCCGCACACATAATATATTTATTGATGATAGTCGGGAGTTGTTTTTCTCTTATGATTTTGGGCAATACAAAATTGCTTAGCATGTGTCTCATCTCATGAGGCACACCGGGCATGGAAACATAAATTTTGTCTTCGTGATCGAACCACATACCCATTGCGGTCCCACGAGCATTCTCAATTAGTTCGGCATTGCTTGGAATCATGGCTAATTTCCGATTTAACTCGACCTGCTTACCACCTCGTTTTTTAAAGTGGGCTTCAATTTTTTCAAACACATTCGCATCGAAATCTAAAGTAGCTTTAAAGAAGTTGGCTAATGCCTGTTTAGTAATGTCGTCTTTCGTTGGTCCTAAACCTCCTGTGATGAAAATAATTGAAGAATTTTTCTGAGCAATTTCTAGCCCCTCATATATTCCATCATAAGAATCAGAAATGGAGTAAATTCCTCCAATTGAAATCCCCTGTGCTACGCACTCTTTCGCAATGAATGCACTGTTTGTATCTACAGTGGTCCCATTCAATATTTCATCTCCAATGGTTAGTATACTCGCCTTCATAAATAGCTTTAATTTGAGATGCCTTATCCCAATTTCAGTAAATATTATTGCCTTTGATGTTAAAATCGTAAATTTGGCAATGTTTTTGACAAACTTAACTCAAAATAAGATAACTATGTTTAAAAAGATTCTTCCTTTATTAATGGGTTTTACCATGCTATTTAGTGGCTGTGATACAGCTAGTAACATTTTACAACAGGCCGGTGGGGTTTTAACTGGTGGAGGAGGTAGTTACCTACCAACTTCAGGAGAAGCTGGGAGTGGACTTAAACAAGCGCTTGAGTTTGGCATAGCTGCTGGAGCTAATCGATTAGCAGATAAAGATGGCTATTTTGGGAACCCTTTGGTTAAAGTACTTTTTCCACCTGAAGCACAAAAGGTTGAGGATGCCATGCGTAATTTGGGTTTAGGTTCAATGGTAGATAAGGCTATTGAGTCGTTTAACAGAGGAGCAGAGAAAGCGGCAAAAGAAGCTGCGCCAATCTTTGTAACAGCTATTAAGTCAATGACAATTAATGATGCAATGGGCATTTTGCTAGGAGACAATGGAGCAGCAACTTCATACTTAAAGTCATCTACTTTACAACAATTGAACGCTCGTTTTACTCCGGTAATTGATAGAAGTTTAAATGAAGTTAATGCAACGAAATATTGGGAAGACGTAATTGTACGTTATAACAAAATTCCTTTTGTACAGAAGGTGAATCCAGATTTAACCTCATTCGTTACAGAAAAAGCCTTAGATGGTTTGTTTATGATGGTGGCTAAAGAAGAATTGAAAATTAGAGATAACGTTTCTTCAAGAACAACTGATTTACTGCAGAAAGTATTCGGTTATGCCGATTCTCAGAAGTAATAATTCGTATAAAAAGATAAAGGAAAAAGGGTGGCACGTGTCACCCTTTTTCTTTGTGAAAAATTGTGATTAAATTTGTACAATGGAAGAGCAAGAACAAAAGTCGGAAGAGCAGGCGCAAAAGCCCGATCACAATGCGGTAGAGAAAGAAGTTAAGCAGGAATTGCAAGAGCAAGAGTCTAGCCATGAGGGTCAAGAAGAAGTTCCGATAGTAAAGGAAGCTAAGCAAGAAGTAAAAGAGGCTGTAATGCTCCGTAAAGAGGAGATTATTGCACGCTTTGAATCCTTAGTGAAGTCGGAAGATGTAGTAAAGAAGAAGTCTAATGTACAAGAATGGAAGAATCAATTCCATGCCTTAACTAAAGCAGAGGAACGTGCGCAAGCAAAAGCTTTTGAGGAAAAGGAAGAAAAAGAAGAAGGTGAACAATTTGTTTTTGAAGCAGATCCTTTAGATAATCGTTGGAAGGAGTTGTACAATATTTATTTAGATAAAGTTTCGGCCTATAAGAAAGCCTTAGCGGATGCTGAAAAGGAAAATTTAAAAGCAAAAGAAGATTTAGTTAAAGAATTAAAAAAGCTGGTTGAAGAAGAGATGACGAATGTAGGAGCTGCTTTTACTGCATTTTATGCCATACGTGATAAATGGACAGCAGTGGGTGAGGTAAATAAAGCCAATTTCAAACAACTGCAATACGATTATAGTCACTACAGAGATTTATTCTACTACAACGTGGGGATTCATGACGAGTTGAAAAACTATGATTTCAAGAAAAATGCAATACAGAAAAAAGAAGTCTTAGAAGAACTTAAGGCATTAGCGGGACAAGACAGTATCCGTAAAATGGAAAAAGAGATTAAGGACTTACAAGCCCGATGGGATGATATTGGGCCTACTTCGAATGAAGTTTGGGAAGAATTGAAAACTGGCTATTGGGATATGGTAAATGGTATCTATGATAAGATTAGAGACCATTACAAGGCTATTCGAGAAGCACAAGGAAAAGTTTTAGCGCAGAAGAACGAATTGATTCTGAAAATGGAAGAACTAGTTGCTAATGCAGAGTCCTATAAATCACCTAAGGAGTGGATTCAGTCTAACAAGTTCGTTAATGAGTTGCATAAAGAATGGAAAGCTTCTGGATATGCTGCCCGTACTAAGGAAGAAGAGATTTGGGCGAAGTTCAAAGAGATGTCTGATCAGTTAAGAAAGCAGCAAAATGTCTTTTTTGATGAATTGAAGCAGAGTAATGAGAAAGTAGTTGAAGCAAAGAATAAGTTGATTGAAAAAGCAAAAGAATTGAAGGATTCTAAGCAATGGAAAGATACCACCGAGGCTTTAATAAAATTACAGCGTGACTGGAAAAATATGGGTCATGCTCAATACAAACAAGATCAGAAGCTTTGGGAACAATTCCGTAAGGCATGTGATGGTTTCTTTAACTCGAAGAAAGAATATTACGATACACTAGACGACCGACAAGCAGAGAACTTCAAACAGAAAGCAGCAGTAGCTGCGAATATTGCAAAAAGTAAGACCGAAGAGGAGTTAAGAGTTTTGATTGCTGAATGGCAAGCAGTAGACTATGTACCTAAGAAGCAAATAGCAGCTGCTGACGCATCTTTTAATAAAGCAGTTATAGCAGCAGCTAAAACGCTTAAAATTGATGAAGACTCTTTAGGGATGATCAAATTTGAGGCTAAAGTGTCAGCCATTAAGGATGATGAAAATGCTGAATCTAAGTTGAAATCTGAAAAAATGTTTGTTCAAACGCAGATTGAAAAGATTCAAGAGGAATTACATCGTTTTGAAGAAAATATGGCCTTCTTTGGTCCTTCTAAAGGTGCCCAAAAACTAAAAGAAATCGTAGACAAGAAAGTAGTAGAAGCAGAAGGAAAGCTTCAAGCTTGGAAAGACAAAATGAACTTGTTAAGGTAGCCACCCATGCCACAACAAACAAAATGATTGTGGGAACAGCAATTTTAGATTTGTATTATAGAACTACTGACCTGCTATTAATTTATTTTATTGAAACTTAGTATAGTTCGTTCACCTTCAATAAGTACTTGCAATAAGTAAACTCCTCCAGCTAATGCTTCAGTTGGTAGGCTTACATTTCCGCTTTCGAAACCATTCAATTCTTTAGCCCAGATTTGCTGACCTAAAGGATTTAAGATGCTAAGTTGAACGATGTTCTCATTCTCTAATTGTAAGTAGAGTTGAGCACCGCTAGATGTTGGGTTAGGATATAGCTTGATTTCAGTAATCGATTGAATATCATTAAAACCAACAAAGCCAATACTTGCTGTATCATAAGTTAAACATCCATTGTCATCTGTTATAGTCAAATCATACTGACCGCCGCTTAGGTTGTCTATAAAGTTGCCACTTAAGGCTCCGCTATTCCAAGAATAGGAATATGGTGCAATTCCACCTGAAGCCATCGCAGTAATACTGCTATTGCTCTGTGTAGCTGAATTGTCATTTACAGTTAAACTGTTTCCTAAACTAAAGGTATTCGCCACAGTTACATCAGCCATAATTGTACATGAAGTCGTTAAGTCTGTAATGCTAACGCTGTAAATACCTGCTTCTAATCCAAGCAAGTCTTCATTCATTTGACCATTACTCCATTGGAAGTCATAGTTTCCAGTTCCACCACTTACAAAAAGATCGATTGAACCATTACTTAGTCCGTTACAAGTTGAATTACCAACAATAGCGGTATCTAACACTGGTGGTATAGCATTGTTGATGGTAAAGCCAAACGTAGCTTGACACATAGCAGCATCTGTAATTTCAAGAGCATAAGTGCCTGGTGTTAAATTGATAATACTAGAAGCATTTAATATTCCAGGTCCCCAGTTGTAGCTATAGCTTCCTACGCCACCACTTACAAATACTTCAGCTGAACCCAAATTACCATTTAAACAAGTCGCTTGGTTCACATAGGTACTATCTATTACTGGTGCACCCAAATTACTGATTTGAACATCATAGGAATCTGAACATCCTGTACTGTTGTTCGTTACCTCTACTTGATAAATACCTGCAGCTAAATTACCCATAGTAGCGGTGTTTACTCCTGGATTATTTGACCATGAAAAGCTGTATCCAGCGCTAGATCCATTAATACTTACTGTAGCTGTTCCATCACTTAAGCCACAAGCCGCATCAGTAGTTACAAAGTCAACATTAAATGTACTTGCCTGAGTTACGATGTAGCTCGCTGAGCTACCCACACATCCAGATGAGCTTGTAACGACTACTTGGTATGTGCCTGCATTAGAAACGGTGTAAGTGGAAGAATTTGCACCTACATTTACTCCATTTTGCAACCATTGGTAAGAAGTAACACTTCCTTGTCCAGGATTCGCATTTGCAGTTAATACAGTTGTACTACTCGGACAAAAAATATTTCCACCTGAGATGGTAACTGTAGGAGAAGCAATTTCATTAATGACATTGACTACGTTTGAAAGGGTAGTGCAGCCAAATGAATTGCTAACCAAAACAGTATATCCACCTAATTGAGTGGCATCGTAAGTAGAACTTGTACCATTAGAAACAACTACATTGTTATTACTCCATTCATAGTTTGTTATCGATCCACTTGGTGAAGAAGCATTTGCTGTTAAGGTCGTAAATCCCCCTTGGCAGAAATCTACACTACCTGTAAGGCTAACAGTAGGTAAAGCAGATAAGCTTAAAGTCAAGGCAGAAGAAGTAACAGAACAGTTATTACTATTACTCACTTCTACCGTATAGTTCCCCGGTGATGTAGCTGAATAGGTACTTGTATTAGTTCCTACTGCGTTACCATTCAAATACCATTGGTAAGTAGTAATACTTCCGCTTCCCGCATTGGCATTAGCCGTTAATACCGTTGAACTATTTAAACAGATACTTGAGTTTCCAGAAATACTAGCTGTAGGTGAAGCACTTACCGTAATATAAGCTGTTTTAGTTTCTGTATCACTCCCACCAGTTCCGTTTACAGTGTAAGTTACATTGTAGGTGCCAGGAGTATTATAGATAATGCTTGGACTTGCTGCAGATGAACTACTTGGTGTTCCTCCAGGGAATGACCAAGATTGAGAAGCAATAGTTCCTACACTATTGTCATTAAAGGTAATGGATGCACCGGCACAAATTGATTGAGTGGATGAAGTGAAGTCTGCATCCAATGGAGATCCTACACCAGTTATGTTTATATTATCTAAGTATAGATTATTACCTACCGTTCCACTATTGAATCCTTCAAATTTAACAAGAACTTCATTTCCTGCAAAAGAGCTTAAGTCTACACTGAAACAATCCGATCCTACAGTACCCATACACCATTCTGTTGAAGCAGCAGGATTGAAAGAATTGGTATTCGTTGATGCTGTTGCAAAAGACCCAGTTGCATCTTCACCCGCAGCGAAAACTCTTTGCCAAGATGTTCCACAATTAGTAGAGACATAAACAATTAATGAGTCAGTAGTTGTTTGGTTGAATCTTCTATAAGCATGCTCAAATGTCATATTGATACTGGTGTATCCGTTGAAATTTAGTGAAGGACTAATCAATCCATCTCGTTGAGAAGATTGTGCATAGTTAAAGAAATCCATTTTTGCTCCGGTTGTTCCTGGTGTCGTTCCAGAAACAGTAAGCATCTCCCATGTTTTATCATTGTCAGGATTACTTAAAGACCAAGTACCATTCGTTAGAGAATTCGTGCTGAAACTTTCCGTAAACGGTAAGCCTAAGCTTGTAGATAAAACGTTAAATGTAGCTTGACTCTGATCATTTAGACTGTTTTGATCTGTGTTGCCATTAGGATTTAAGGTACTTGCTGTTAAGGTAATATTACCTGAATTGGCTGTAATACTAGCTAGGGTAACTACTTGCGTTTGTCCAGTGCTCAAGTTGCCCGTCCAATTAAAAGTTTGATTGGCACCTCCTACATTATAGTTAATGCTTGCCGAGGTAATATTGTTATTTCCAAAGTTTCGTATTCTAACTTGTGGGGCAAAAGTTCCTGCACAAATTATACCCGAAGGATAAACGATTTCGGTAATTCCAGCATCATCATTTACCGATGGATTAATAATACAGAAGTTATGGCTAGTACCATTTCCAAAGTCTCCATTTGAAGCAGTCATTTGGAATAGGTTTCCACCATTTGCTCCAGTCATTGAATAATTTCCGTTAACGGTACAAGTCCATTGACTACCATATAATCCATCTCCGTAAGAATCATAAATATTGAAGGTGTAGCACCCAATAGGCAAGCAATAGGAATCTGTAAAAGTTTGACCTCCTGTTACATCCGAATATGGTCCTCCAGATACAACCACACTATTCGTATTGTCAATGATTTCCCAAGTAGTTTCTGAACCGTAGCAATCTGTAGTCAAACTCAAAGTAACTACTTGGCCATTAGGGTCAAGAATAAATGCTTTACTTAAACTATTATTTGTTGCGTTTTGGTCGCCGCTTAGATTTGCGCTTGCTGTAAATGTAAAGTTCCCACTTCCCGCAGAACTTTGAATCGGTAGAGTTACCACTTGACTCTGTCCAGAACTTAAACTCCCTGTCCAGCTATAGTTGCTGTTAACCACACCCCAAGTGTAGTTAATGGTTAAACTAGTGATGGTATTACTACCAAAATTTCTTAAAGTAAGCGATGGAGTAAAGGTACTACCACATATCGCACTAGCAGGCGCATCAATAGCTGTTATTCCTGCATCTGTTTGAAGAGTAAATGAACTTACACATTGTAAAGCTGCAAATGCATTTATTCGACCTGCACCCATCTGACTCGCATTTGAAGTTACTGGATCAGCGCTTGAATACAAACAGTTTATTAAATTTGTATTACTTGCATTTGGCGCATAACTCTTCATAAGTCCTAGTAAACCAGATACGTTAGGAGAGGCCATTGAAGTTCCGTCATATCTAGAGTAACTATTATTCGTGGCTACTGTACTTAGAATGCCAGAACCTGGAGCGGAAATATCAATCCATGTTCCGTATTGAGAAAAAGAAGATCGAGCATCGGACGTATTTGTTGAAGCAACAGCAATAACATTCGTGTAAGCTGCTGGATAAAGTTGAGATGTACTTCCATCATTTCCAGCGGCTGCCACTAAAATGGCTCCTTGGTTATAGGCCGCAGTGGCGGTATTTTGACCAAAGTTGGAAGAACCTCCACCTCCCCAAGACATATTAATTACATCTGCTCCATTGTTAGCTGCCCATGCAAGTCCTTCATAACCTGCGGTCAAAGAACCGTCTGAGCATCTACCGATTTTAACTGGCATAATACTTACATCAAAACCGATAGAAGCAACACCTGTATTGTTATTGCTCTTGGCTCCGATGGTACCCGTTACGTGAGTTCCGTGGTTACCATCATTTCCGCCACAAGGATTGGGGTCTGTGCTGTTTTGATCCGTAGCATCATTTCCTGCTACAAATTTTCCTGCCAAATCTGGATGTGTTGTTTTAATCGCATCATCCGTAACCGCTACAACGACACTAGCACTTCCTGTACTTAAATCCCATGCTTGTTGGGCTTGCATTCTGTATAAATGCCACATACCTGTCCCAGAACTTGAGTTTGCACCAAGGTCATTAGGGGTTAAGGATTTAACATGTAACTCTTTCTTTTCAGCATATTCAATAAATGAGTACTTGGCAACTTCTTCAATAAAAGCATCTATTTTTTGAGCTTCCGTGAAATTAACTTGAAAAGTATGGTTTAGCTTAGGATCTGGATGGTAATAAAGTATTCTGGACACTTCAGTAATTCCATAAGTGTCTCTCATATCTTGAAGGAAAGCTACCTCATCTAAATTGACTTCATAAGTCTTCGAGTGGATGTCGTATTTTGTGTCAGTATCTAGTTGGAAAATTAGCACCCCATCTTGGTACCATTGATAAATGCTTTGTGCTGAAATTTGGCTGATTGCTAAAAATGCAAAGCCAATTAATATAAATTTTTTCATAGAATGTCTATAGGTCTTGAATGAGGTGTTTTTTGCCGTCCTAAAAATAACCAAAAACTAGTACTTAATGTTTATCAAAATGATATAATTTTTCCACAATGCTTTGAACCTCCGTGGAATCTACATAATTTTCTATAAGATGGGTGTTGAAAGTAAGGAAGAAAGATCTTTAGAAAAGACCAGAAAAGAATCCTTTAATGCCATTTAGAGCTTCAGGTCCCCAAACATAAGTAATTGAAAAGATAGCAATCCATCCTAGTCCTTTGATAAAGAAAAACATGAATCCTAAAAAGCCCAATCGCTTCCACCAGGGTAGCGGACACTTCTTAGCTTCCACTTGGTCCTGAGTTTGTGCTTCTATTGTTTTAGACGATTTATCCATTCTCATCGCGAAATTACGTTATAAGTTTTAAAAGAAGAAAACTTTTGTGTCACTTTCTATGTAAACAATGTCTTCAACAATTAGTTTATTTAAAGCTAAATTTTTCTCCCTTTTAATACAAAGGCATTCCCAACAACAATTAGATCAGAAAATATCATAAAGAAAGCGGCAAACATGGGATTTATAATTCCAAAAGCCGCAAGAGGTATTGCCACTAGATTATAAGCGAAAGCCCAAAATAAGTTTTGCTTAATTGTTCGATAAGTTAGCTTTGCTATTTTGTGAGCTTTAACTAAGGCATTCATGTCATCGCGCATCAAAATAACATCTGCGGTTTGCATAGCCATATTCGAAGCATCAGCAAAACTGATTCCAACATTAACGATGGCTAGGGAAGGAGCATCGTTTACACCATCGCCTAACATAGCCACATTTTGACCTTCCATTTTTGATATAAGTGCTAGCTTATCTTCTGGTTTTAATTCCCCTATTATTTCTGTTTGCAATTTCTCACTAAGTGCATCACATTTTTCTTTCTTGTCGCCACTTAGTACTAAATTCTTAACATTCGAATTTTTGAAATAATCTAGCGTACTTTTTACGTTCTCCTTCAATTCATCTTCAATTCGAACATGAGCAACAAGGACCTCATTCTTTAGTAAGAATAAATCACCTACCGATTTATCCTGTTTGGTAAATGAAGCACTTCCTAAGCTATAACTGTCACCAGAAACCGATTGAGCAATCATCCCTTCTCCCTTTACTTCTTCAACAGTATTAAGTTCCAAAGAGTCTTCAACATCTGCATAAAAAGTAACTAAGGATTTCGCAATGGGATGAGAAGATTTCTTTTCCATTGTTTTAATGATACCTTGAGCTTCCTCTTTAGCTATACCATGAACGCATAACTCTTTAACCCCAAATTTACCTGTACTCAAAGTGCCTGTTTTATCAAAAATAATTTGATTTAAATTGGCTAAGTTTTCAAAGGCATCTGGATTCTTAACAAGGATACCTTCTTTACTCATTTTACCTAAACCTACAATAACAGAGATTGGTGTAGCTAAACCCATGGCGCATGGACAAGAGATGACCAGTATAGCAATGCTTCTTAATACAGCGTCTTCAAGGCCAACACCAAGAGCAAAGTAGTTGACTAGGAAGCTTACTAAGGTTATTAACAAGACTAAAGGAACAAAAATGGCAGAAATTTTATCGGCTAGTTTTTGAACACTAGCTTTCTGTCCGCTAGCTTTTTGAACCAAGCTATCTATTTTTGCTTTAGTGGATAGGTGTGCATTCTTGCTTACTTCATAACTGATGTTCCCATCAACAATACTAGATCCACCTAAAAGTAGATCCCCCACATTTTTTGAAATTGGAATGGATTCACCAGTAATTAAGGCTTCATCTATCAAGGCAGTGCCTTCGATCACCTTTGCATCAGTATGAATCTCATCACCTAGGTTACCTTGTACAAGGTCTCCAACTTTAAGCGAATTAGTACTGACCATTTCAATAGTACTATTCACTATTTTCTTAGCTAGGCTAACTTTGTTTTTTGCTAGGTTTGAAATGGAACTTACTGTTTTCTTTACTGCATTATCTTCTAGGATATCTCCAATTAACACCAAGGCCACTAATACTGCAGTGGTCTCAAAATACAAATGCTGACCTGCTTTGAACAACATCAAATAGAGGCTAAAGAAAAAGGCCGTAGTTCCACCTAACAGAATGAGAACATACATGTTAGCTGAACCTGATTTAACAGAAAAGAATGCTCCTTTACCAAATTTGTAAAATCCAATAAGCAAGGAAACTCCAGCTAAAACCGCATCTACAATAGGATGTACGTGAAAGGGGAGAAACATGATTAGCATAAAATAGATAGCAACTATAAAACTATAAGCCAATAGAATTTTTTCAATCCATTTAGTGATTTTGTTATCTTTTGCTATAGAGAACCCCGCATCTTGAATAGCTTTTAAAATCAGCGCATCATTCACGTTTTCAGGTCTTTCAAATAACAACTCCTTACTAGCAAAATTAACATGCACCTGATCAATACCTGCCTTCTTAACCGAGCGCTCTAAGTTCAGCGCGCAATTAATGCATGTCATGCCATCAATTTTGAATGATTCAGTAGCTATGGTTAGTTCTGTTGACATGATTGTATAAATCAGAGTTGAATTACTTGGCTTTGTTAATTACTTTAAGCATTTTTGCACCTTAATCGTTCACAAAAATAAGATAATGAGAAAATATATAAGTATTCTAGCCATAGTTAGTTTAACTTTTTTTGCTTGTAAAGAGAATTCTTCTGCTCCAGAAGTAGATGAAGACGTGGTTGAAGTTGTCGATTTACGGATGGAAAAGGATGGAATAAAGTTAAGCACAAATGTTTTAGCAACTGAATTTGAAGAAGCTTCTTTAAGCTTATTAGCGCCAGGGGAGGGAGATCCAATTTTCCCAGATAGCGTGCTATTCAGATTTGGTGTAGAAAATTATGAGTTAGGGGGAAACACCTCTGATCCCTTGAGTGGGCAATGTGCAAACTCAGGAAAAGGACAGCATATTCATTTCATTTTGAATAATGCACCTTATACTGCTCATTATAACGCGGAGTTTAAAAAGCAATTACCTGCTGAGAATAATGTTTTACTGGCATTTCTTTCTCGTTCATATCACATGAGTATTAAATCTAAAGATGCTTATATCTTGACAGAGTTGTATTCGGGTGATGCTATAGATGAATTTGATGAAACTGCCCCTCATCTATTTTATAGTCGCCCTAAAGGGACTTATACCGGAGCTGATGCTGAAAAAGTAATGCTTGATTTCTTTCTAGTGAATACGGATTTAAAAGACAAAAATTATTTGGTACGTGCTACAATCAATGGGCTTAGTTTTGACATTGAAACGTGGGAGCCGTATTTTATTGAAGGATTAGTAGAAGGGGAGAATTCTATCTCTTTAGAATTGTTAGATGCCGAAGGAAATTTGGTTCCAAGCCCTTATAATCCTGTGCATAGAACAATTAGTGTAAATTACAGCGAAGAAAGTATTTAATAATCTAAATTTAGCTTTATATTTGCCTTCCCAAAACATTATGGTGGTTGTAGCTCAGTCGGTTAGAGCACTGGTTTGTGGTTCCAGGGGTCGCGGGTTCGAATCCCGTCTTCCACCCGCTTTTAAAGGTTTAGTTTCGGCTAAGCCTTTTTTTTTAAACTTCTAAATAGCTCAACTATGTTTAATTACCCCTTAAAGTTTGAATTTAAAATCAGTACACTTAGCAATGACTTTACTGCTAAAGATAGTCAAGGTCAAACCATTGCCTATGTGCGTCAAAAGATGTTCAAGCTTAAAGAGAAGGTGATTGTATTTTCTGATGAGTCAAAAGCTAAAGAGTTGTTTTATATTGAAGCAGATAAATGGTTAGACTTTAATACCGTTTACAATTTCACCTCGGCAGAGGGCGGAGTGAACTTGGGTAAAGTAGGTAGAAAAGGATGGGCTTCATTATGGAAAGCTAAATACGAGTTGTTTGATGAAGAAGGAAATCAAGATTTGTTAATTGAGGAAGAAAATCCTTGGACGAAACTTTGGGATGGTATTTTTATGCAAATTCCAATAGTTAACATGTTTACCGGTTACTTTTTCAATCCTTGCTATACAGTAAAACGTCCTGATGGAACTTTAGTAGGTAGATTCTCCAAAGAGAAATCATTCTTCGGCCGTCGCTTCAACTATGATAATATAGCGGAGTATGAAAAAGGCGAGGAGATGAGAACTTTGTTAGGCTTGATGATGATGGTTCTCTT
>ERZ887851.184-NODE-184-length-62370-cov-20.747846_pt1 | contig 62370 bp, 63 predicted proteins | sample MGYA00521100_ERZ887851 | MGnify/ENA primary metagenome ERZ887851 (study PRJEB32303, sample SAMEA104408602) | aquatic metagenome | biome: Brackish water; feature: Pelagic; material: water | place: Baltic Sea | collected 2014-06-06T16:11:00 | depth 11,444 m ... | reverse complement strand
GAACGGTTAGATGGACTCGCGCTAAAGCGCTCGGGGTTGCACCCCGCCTTCGCAAAGCGAATGCGCCCAAAATGCTGCGCATTTAGTCCGAGACCGTCTGCGTACTTAACTATTTAGAAGCCTCAAGTCAGCAACTCGCCATACCGACGGAGAGGCCTCACTCTAGGTAACCCGCCATCCCTGCAGAGAAGCCCCAACCTAGCTAACCTGTCATCCCGACAGAGCGAAGCGACGAGGGATCTCAAAGCAGCAGACTAGATACTTAAATTCTCAAGATCTTCCGCAGACGATATCGGCAGACTTAGATCTTTCAAAAGCCCATTCTCAATACTGTAAATCCAAGCGTGCACTGAAAGGTCGGCACCGCGCTTCCAGGCACTCTGCACAACCGTGGAATTACACACATTGGCTGCCTGCTCCAAAACATTTAATTCACAGAGTCTGTTGAACTTCTCGTCACCCTCCAGCTGACTCAACTCCTCAGCATGAAAGCGACTAACATCTTTAATATGCCCTAACCAATTATCGATCAGACCATTCTCTTCATTGCCCATGGACGCTTTAATACCGCCACAACCGTAGTGGCCGCAGACAACAATATGCTTAACCTTCAGCGCATCCACTGCATATTGAATAACTGACAGGCAATTGAGATCTGAGTGAACGGCAACATTGGCGATATTGCGGTGAACGAAAATCTCACCAGGGGGAAGTGCAACTATCTGATTGGCTGGAACCCGACTATCTGAACAGCCAATCCAAAGATACTCTGGGGCCTGCTGCTTGGACAGTTGAGTAAAAAATTCTGGGTCCTTGTCGTTAACCTCAGTGGCCCATTTAACGTTTCTTTCGAACAGATGTGATAAATCTTTCAAGACGGGGTTATCCTTTTAGGCACTGCCTCAGGGGCGTTAGATCTATCTGGTATTTTACAGATAGCGGGCTCAATTAATAGCCTGCTAGATAAATAGCCAACAAAGTTATGGCCCCGAAGAATTTAATAACCGCTCAGGAGAATCCCCGCAGGAGTCGTTGGATCAGGCTGCGCACTGGTAAAAGCACGCATCAATGAGCGACTGATATCCTCGCCCAAATACTCAGACAGCTCTTGTTCTCTGAACACGGCGGCCTCTCTGATCATCTGGATACCCTGCTGAGGATTAGACTTGCGCACAAAGTAGCCTTCGATCATTTTCTCCTCGCCGTCCGAGATAATTTTATAGGCAGACAATATCTGATTTTCGTTTAAGTAATGGCTCTCCCCGGCCGCCTTGAGCGCTGCAAATCGGTTATCCAGATTAGCCAGAATCTTTAAAGCATTGTCACCACCCATCAATTCTTTGAGCTTGTTGCGTTGAGCCATAAGGCTATTGGCATCAAAAGCCACGCTCTGCTGACTGTCATAGATAGGCGCCAGAGCCATATAGCTATCGCGAAAGCTCTGCTCAGTAAATTTCACCCCACTATTTAACAGTCTATTGGCCAACGATGAGTAGCGCAGGCGATACTCCAAAGCGCCGCTCTTACTTAAAATGCCAGCACTAACTAACTCATCAACACTGGATATTAGCTGATTAGCGATAGTCTCTTTCTCGGCTCGCAGATTATATTGACGCAGGGCAATCTGATCTCTAGCAGACAAAAAGCGCCGAGATACTAGGGGAGTAAAGCTCTGATCTATCAGCTGATGGGCATGATCGCCGAACAAATTTACCAGCCTGTTTCGCAGCACTCGCTCATGCTCAATTTTGTCTTCGATCTGTCGAGCTAAATCATCAGAACTTGTGGCTCGCCAATATTGATCATTAAATAAGGTTGACCGAACGCTAGCTTGCACTCGGAGCTCCTGCACAATCAGCATTCTCGCCTGCTCTTCGTTCAGGCCAATTTTTTGCTGGTGCTTTAGGTCGCTGTGCTGATAAGGCTGAACGGCTAAACCGGCATCAGTTTGAGTGGCGACACCGCCAGAGGGAGCGATGACTGCTGCCGCAGAATCTGTGCCAGCAGTGGTGCTATCTGCTGCCTTATTGGTGTAGAGATAAGCAACCGCCAATAGGTTGAGCAACAACGACAGCACCAGTATTATTTTGAATTTCATATTCACCCTTTTATACCAAGTTAATTTCCATATAACCTGTAGTGAATATAGGTGAAATTTGCTGAGTCTGCCTAGGGTCTCAGTGTGTATGATATTTAGTTGAGTCTTATCCCGAGACAAAAACTGGCAGGACAATGACCAAGGTTTAGGCGTATAGATGTGATCTTATTCACATCCATCTTTTTAATCGTCACACCCATCATCGAGGCCAGGTGAGCACATTGTTAAAGCAACCTGACAAAAATAATGGAGTTAATGGCCTTGTAGGAGATGTTCCCGACAGCCCAAGAGGTAACTGAGCACGACTTACTAGCTAGCACCCTGCTCAATCAAACAACAGCCCAACCTCTTCTTTGGGCTCATCCATCTCCGACACCGTTCCTGAACCCAATAAGACACCAATCCAGCGAGTCTCTTCCTGATTTTCGAGAGCAATTTTGATCATAATGGTCAGCGGAATTGAAAGCAGCATACCCACCGGACCCAGCACCCAACCCCAGAGTACCAAAGAGACAAAGACCACCAGTGGCGAAAGATTTAATCCCTTACCCATCCAGCGTGGCTCGACGGCATTGCCCATCACCAAATTAACCACGACAAATCCGGCGAGAGTTAGGCCCGCGGAGAACAGGCCAAGCTGAACAGTGGCCAAAAGTACCGCCGGCACTGCGGCGATAAACGAGCCCACGGTAGGCACAAAGTTAAGCAAAAAGGCCAGCAGAGCCCAGAGCACGGGATAGTCCACACCCAAAATCGATAGCCAGATAAAGATCAGCAGGCCAGTGATAAGACTGATGCCAGTTTTGATCGCGAGATAGCTGTGCACACTTTCGGAAAAGCGGTTGAGCCATTCCTCGGAGACATCTTTGCCTCGGGCCAAGCGCAGTTTCTCACCGAAACCAACATTTTCAGTGAGGATGAAAATCACCGTCAGCAGAATCATTACGGCATTGGTCATAACACTGCCAAAGGAGGCTAAGGTACTGCCAGCAAAAGACATCACCACACTGGGATCAAAGCTGCTCTGCCACTGCTGAGGATCGATTTCTATACCGCGCAGACTCAGCCAGGACTGCGCGCCGACACTCATGGCAGATAATTTTTCTGAGTAGAGAGGAATGTCCTGGCGGAAGTTTTCCACTGAGGAGCCAATGACAGCGGTTAGCCCCAAGCCCACCAACAGAATCAATACAACAACTATCAGGATTGCTATGGCACTGGGAATACTGCGGTGTTTTAGCCAGCTAAGCAGCGGCGAGACGATCATGGCGATAAATACCGCCAATAGAAAAGGCACCAACAGTTCACCGGCCATTTTAAGGCCGGTGACAACAATTACAAAGGCAGCGGCAACAACCAAAAACCGTGCTATGGGCGAGGTCTTGTCAATCATGGTGATGCTCCGTATCTGGCAGTAAATCGCTATTAATGCGGGTTAATATCGCACTCAATTCGCCGCGGCCCGCCGGGGAAAAATGCACCCGTTCATCGCGCAGGCTCATCTCAGTCTCGGCTAACATAGCACATTGCAGACGAATTTCATCAAGGTCAGGATTATGCCGGATCGTCATACCAATAAACACATCCCAGTCGGCTTCAGTGGCCTGCCCTTCGAGCACCAATTCAAGCAAAACTTTGACATTGATCGGTTCAACTCTATAGATCGGCAGTCCTATATAGCGAAACACTAGCAGTGCCGTGAGGATAAGCGCGAAGGAGAGAATAAGGGTGATAAAAAAGTTCATGACCCCAGCTTAAGCAAGACTTAAGGAAAGAACAATAATTTGATCGCCATCAACAGGGTAATGGTGGTGATAATCGGCTGCACAAAACCACTGCCGCGTTTCATTACCAGGTTAGAGCCCAAGCGCGCACCAATCATCTGGGCGATAGACATGGCAATTGCCAATCCCCACAACACATGACCGCCAGCAATAAATATCAGCGCGGAAGTACCGTTGACCACCAAGATCATCAGTTTGGTTTCAGCGGTGGCGGTGACTAGATTCCGCGCTACCAACCAAACCAGCAAGAAGGGAAATATGGAGCCCATGGCTGGGCCAAAAAAACCACCATAAAAACCCATCCCCAGTCCCGCGGTGCAGGCAAACCAGGCCTGACTGATTTTGGGTTGTGGATTGGCCACAGACAGTTTTGGCATCAATAAGAAGTAGACGGCAATGGCGATTAATAGAAAGGGGATAAGCTTTAACAGAATTTCACTGTCGAGCTGTTGCACCACAAAAGTGCCAATCACCGAACCGACAAAACCCATCAGTAAAACAGGCAGTAGAGGCTTGATATTGATATGGCCGTGACGAAAGAAATTCCACGCCGATGACAGTGTACCTATGGAGCTCTGCACTTTATTAGTGGCTAGAGCGTTAAGCGGTGGTAACCCTGCCCAGAGTAGCGCGGGCAGAGTGAGAATGCCGCCGGAGCCGGCAATCGATGAGATAAGTCCGGCGAAAAAGGCGACACCAATCAAGCTGGCTTGGATAAAAACTGATAAGTCCATTTATAAAAGTCTTTTAAACGACCCTCTCTGAGACAAATTAAAGCCTAAAATTGATCTGGGTACTTGCCTTCGTAGCGACTGTAAAATTTCTGCAGTGTCGCGATATCGGCATCGTGATCGCCGGTGGGTTCAAACATCTGATCGAGCACAATACGCTTGTTAGGGAAATCCAAACCAATCAAAAAAATCTTACAATCGATGGCATCGGCGATACGCAAAAATCCGGTTTTCCATGTCGCGACTTTTTTACGTGTTCCCTCTGGCGCCAAACCAATAACAAGCCCCTTATCTTTCGCTACCAGACGAGCGACGTTGTCGACTATGGATTCCGGCTGACCACGGTTGACGGGAATACCACCGAGCCACTCCATAAACCAGGTTACGCCAGGCATAAAAATGGTGTGTTTGCCGAGCCAGCTCAGCTTGATATTGATCGCCAATATCGCCGCCATCGCATAGACAAAGTCCCAGTTAGACGTATGCGGTGCGCCAATAATCAGCAACCGCTCATGATTGGGAATCTCTCCTTCCACACGCCAGCCAAATACACGCAACAGGGTGCGCCCAAACCACATGGCAAAAGCCGAGCGATTGGCGCGCAGATGCACAGGTGTCATCTCTTGGCTTGCAGATCCGTTTTTAATACTCATCCTGACCTCTATTCGCTCTTATTATTTTTTTTGAACTAGGCGTTTAATGCTCTCTTGTAGAGCGAAATGCAATTTCAGGATAGCGCTCTTCAGTCAGTGATAAGTTAACTCTGGTGGGTGCCAAGTAGGTTAAATGGCCACCCCCATCGACTGCCAGATTATCCTGAGTTTTATTCTTAAATGACTCAAGCTGCTTATTATCACCACACTCAGTCCAGCGCGCAGAGTGAACATTAACCGCTTCATAGATGGCTTCGACACCATACTCTTCCCGCAATCTGTAGGCCACTACTTCAAACTGCAGCTGCCCCACAGCACCAACAATAATGTCATTGTTGCGGAAAGGGAAAAATACCTGGGTGCTGCCCTCTTCTGAAAGCTGGCGAATACCGTTCTGCAACTGCTTGGCTTTCAGCGGATCTTTTAGGCGGATGCGCTTAAACAGTTCTGGAGCAAAATGCGGGATGCCGCTAAATTTTAGATCTTCGCCTTCGGTAAAAGCATCGCCGATCTGGATCGATCCATGGTTGTGCAAACCAATAATATCCCCAGCGTGGGCTTCTTCTAGAGAGACTCGTTCACCGGCTTTAAAGCTAAAGGCATCGGCAATACGCACAGTCTTACCGGTGCGCACATGCTTCATTTTCATGCCCTTTTTATATTTGCCTGAGCAGATACGCAGAAAGGCGATACGGTCGCGATGCTTGGGGTCCATATTGGCCTGAATTTTAAACACAAAGCCACTGAAGGCGCTCTCTTCGGCAACCACTTCACGTTTGTCCGCAGCGCGGGGCTGAGGCATAGGTGCCCAGCGCACAAAGTCATTAAGCATTTCACGCACGCCAAAGTTACCGAGGGCAGTGCCAAAAAATACCGGCGTCATACGGCCGGCAAGAAACTCGTCCATATCAAAAATATTGGTTGCGCCCTTTACCAACTCCAGCTCTTCCAGTACATCCTCGGCATAATCACCTAGCGCCTCCCGAGCTTCTGGAGAGTACAGACCTTTGATCTGAATATCATCCATCAGGGTGTGGCCCTTGCCCTGAACATAGACATGGATAGTATCTGTATAGAGGTTGTAGACACCCCGAAATCCGCGGCCCATGCCGATTGGCCAGTTGATCGGTGCAGCTCTAATCTTTAGAACGCTCTCGATCTCATCCAGCAATTCAATGGGTTCACGAATTTCGCGGTCCATCTTGTTCACAAAGGCAAAGATTGGCGTATCGCGGAGTCGGCAGACATCCATCAATTTGATGGTACGGGCTTCTACACCTTTAGCGCCATCAATCACCATAAGTGATGAATCCACTGCAGTCAGCGTGCGATAGGTGTCTTCAGAGAAATCTTCGTGGCCCGGTGTATCCAGCAAATTGACCATACAATCGTGATAGGGAAATTGCATCACTGAGGAGGTCACGGAGATACCTCGCTCTTTCTCCATAGCCATCCAGTCCGAGGTGGCATGGCGATCGCTCTTGCGCCCCTTTACTGTGCCCGCCACCTGAATCAAATTGCCGAGCAGCAGGAGCTTTTCGGTGATCGTGGTCTTGCCCGCATCCGGGTGCGAGATAATGGCAAAGGTACGGCGCTGTTTGACAGATTCAGTCATTGGGATTTCTGGGCTTATTGAGAGGCGCGCATTATAGCGCTGTGGGGGTTGGTGGTCAGCTATTAATGCACAAGCGCTAGGAAGCGATTAACGGCTGTTGATAAAAGATAGGTTCGACTTGCCCGTTTATATGGAAATATCCCAAATCCAAACTAATGTTACTGAAATAAGAAAACGCAATAACAATAATTTGGAGGCACAATATGACTACAGTACTCGCACAATCCCAGACCGACATAGATGAAATAAGCAACCTGCTCAAAAATAAGCTCCCAGCCTACCGAAAAGCCTACAGCGACAGAACCAGCTGGCTTATGGCCTGTATTGCTGAACTCGCCTACCTGCGCTTTAACCCCCTGTTCCCAGATGATTCCAAGAAAGACTATTTTCTAAAAGCGATAAAAAAACTTATCGATCAAAACAATCAGTCGGCCCTAACAAAACTGATTGACCTAGTTAGTTATGATCATAAAAAAGAAACGGCAGATTTAGCCGCCAACTTGACGCTGCTCAGCCTCAGGCTAGTTGAAACCTTTGATAGCAACGGTACTCAGGCGATTATTGTCGCCAATAGCGACTTTGCAGTTCTGGCCTTTAGGGGCACAGAAGCCAGCAGCATTAAGGATATTAAAGCCGATGCCCGAGCTATAGCCGTCGCCTGCCCCACTGGTGGCAATATACACTCAGGATTTAATGATGCTTACAATGAAGTGGCACTCTGTATTCAGGGGCGACTCGACGAGGATGACTTAAAAGATCTGCCGCTGTTTATTACAGGACACAGCCTAGGCGGAGCACTAGCTACTATCGCGGCGAAAAAGTTGACCCACCCAAATGCGGGTATTGCCGCCTGTTACACCTTCGGGTCCCCAAGAGTAGGCGACCAACATTGGTTGGCTAGTTTTAAAACACCCATTTATCGACTGGTAAATGCAGCGGACTGCGTCACTATGCTGCCACCGGGAGACGAAATCATTTCGACACTGGGTTGGCTAGTTAAGGGAATTCCCTATGTCGGCAGATCTCTCCGCGCTTTTTTGCTTAACAAAATTAGCGGTTATATGCATATCGGTGACATGCGCTATATGACCAACTGCGCCACACCAGCAGACTACCGGAATGTCGAGTTACTTTACTCTGTCAGTCTATTTCGGCGAGTTAAAGGGTTTATGATTAAAAAGGCGCCGTGGCATAAAGTGCTCACAGATCACTCCATCAAAACCTATCGTAAAAAACTATTAGTGATTGCCTCAAGACGCAATGCGTAACACTTAGTACCCATAAAAAAACGTAAGAAACAGACACCTGTGTTATCAACTCAAGGAATGAGAAATCACCCATGCACCCATACAAAAAAATCCATCAATTTATTCTTATAACGATCAGCCTGTTAATGACAGCCTGTGTCTCCATCCCCCCGGAGGCACCAGAACTATCGGCACAGCTTGGCAATCGAATCTCAGCTATTGAACAATCCAACCTGACCTTGCTGCATCGCTATTTCGATCGCAAAAAGCAGGATGTTGACGAGTTTATTCAAAATGAATGGGTGCCTGAATTTGCCAATCAATTTTTTGCTGAGCCAGCGATTGCTAATGTGTGGGATAAGGTTGTGGCCGGTGGCAATAAGCAGGATCGGCTTAAGTTTATTCTTAAAACCAGCCCCAAACTGCAACAGAAAATCAATCAGAAACGTGTGGAATTGATTCAGCCTCTAGAGGTATTGGAACAGCGTATAGAAACCAAACTAAAGGCCGATTATGCTCAAGCAAAAGCGATTAACAATAGCATTACGGGGTTTCTACTCTCAGCCTCTAAGGTGGTGGAAAACCGTGATCGGTATCTTGAAATGGTTGGTGTTACCGACGATGAGATAACTGAATTTATTGATAAAACAGAGGCTATTGTCGCCGATCTACTAGAAAGTTCGCATGATATAGAAGGAAAAGTCGCTAAGGGCGAAAAGTATCTGCGAAAAATCAATCAGCTGCGCGACTCGTTATAAAGCTTTCTAGTACAAGGCTTTCTAACACACGACTATCCAATACACAGCTCTCAATTAAAGAGCTGTCCAATTTAAAAATTTATTACAAGGAAGGATTAAATGGCTATCGACTGGGATCAATTCGATATAGACGTTGACCAAGCTGCTGAACGCAGCGCTGATGCAACAGACGAGATATTGGCCTCCAAGGTCTCCTCGCTCACCAGCATGACCGACGCTGAGGTGAAAGAGCTTTTGCCTCAGCCCGCCGATGTCAAAGCACTGGGCAAGCTCTTAAAAATTGTCCAGTCAGCGGAGAATAGAAACACCAAGATTAACCAGATCGTCAACAATGCTGAGGAGTTTTCCGGAGTGGTTTTGGCACTAGCCAAGAAGCTTATCTAACTCAAAAGCAACTGAACGCAGTTCATCCAGCCGCTCCTGAAGCCCGTATATCGGCGGTCTTTGCATGAATAATATTTGTCGATCCGATGCGCTTGCCGTATGGTCTCGGATTTAGCGCAATCACCCCCATTCAGGAGCGATCAATGAAATACCAGGGCCAAACCGACTACGACCACCAAGGGCCTTCACCGCGTCGAGGTGTGCTGCTGTGTAATCTGGGTACGCCAGATGCACCGAAAACCGCTGAACTGCGCCGCTACCTAAAAGAGTTTCTAAGTGATCCCCGGGTTGTAGAAGTCCCGCGCCTGCTGTGGTGGATGATTCTCAACCTGATTATTTTGCGCATTCGCCCGAGTCGTTCGGCAAAACTCTATGCCAGCGTCTGGTCCGAGGGCGGCTCGCCGCTGATGGTCCACTGCAAAGCTCAAACCGCTGGGGTTAAGAAAATTCTCGATGAAAAATTTAATGACGATGTGCCTGTAGCTTTGGGCATGAGTTATGGCAATCCTTCGATGGAATCGGCGATCGCCGAGTTGACGGCACAGAATGTGCACAATATTACCGTACTTCCCCTCTACCCTCAGTATTCAGGCGCAACCATAGGCTCTACATTCGATGCGGTGGCCAAGGTTTTCACCAAAACACGCTGGGTGCCTGAGTTGCATTTTATCGGTGGTTATCAGCAGTCTGAAGCCTATATAGACGCCCTGTGCGAGACGATTCGCAAGCAGTTCGATGAGCACGGCGAGCCGGATAAGTTGGTATTTTCCTATCATGGAACTCCCCAGAGTTATCTGAAAAAAGGTGATCCCTATCACTGCTTATGCCATCAGACCACAAGATTGGTGCGCGAGCGTATGGGGCTGGACGAACACAAGATTATGACCACATTCCAGTCGCGCTTTGGTCGCGAGCCCTGGTTGCAGCCTTATACGGATAAGACCATGGAAGCGCTGCCTGAAAAAGGTATTAAGCACGTGGCAGTGATTTGCCCGGGCTTTTCGTCAGATTGCCTAGAGACTATTGAAGAGATCAATATGGAAGCTCGGGAGCTATTTATTGAAGCTGGGGGTGAGACCTTTCACTACATTCCCTGTTTGAATGATAATCCGGCGCATATTGAGGCCTTGGCTGAGGTGGTGAGTAAGTATCTTTAAGACTGGTTAATCAAAACAAGGCGGCACCCTGAGCGCAATCGAGTGATCACAAAGTAAAAGCACTCAGGGTTAGAAAATAAAAGTTCTCAGGATGCCAGAGTGAAAGAGTGCAAAATTAAAGAGTGCAGAATTAAAGAGCACCGTGCAACCACCCCTGCAACACCTCCCCACATGAACCCGCCACAGTGACCGTTGCAATTTCATCGCCGCGGGTTTGGCCATCATTGATAATAACGATGGGTTTATTCTGCTTGCTGGCCCAGAGACAAAATCGGTAGCCAGAAAAGGCCACCAGCGACGACCCCACCACCACTAGCCCACTGGCCTCTTGCATCTGCTGCTCCGCCTCAGCCACTCTTTGTGCTGGCACCGAATCACCAAAAAACACTGCATCCGGTTTCAGTATGCCACCACAATTTTCACAGTCAGGCACTTGCATAGCAGAGTGATCGAGATTGTCCACATCAGCATCACCATCTGGCGCGATGGCGCCGGCAAGTTTGGCAAAGTCAGGATTGTTCGATTCTAACCAATTCTGCAGCGGTGCCCGCGGCAAGCGTAAATTACAGCTGATACAGGAGACACTGTCGACACGGCCATGGAGATCTATAACCTTTTGACTGCCGGCACGCTGATGCAGACCATCGACATTCTGTGTCACTAGACAAGCAACTGCCCCCGCCTTCTCTAAACCAACCAGCGCATTGTGGGCCTCATTGGGCTGTGCGCTACTCATAAATCGCCAGCCCACCAGATTACGCGCCCAAAAGCGCTGCCGCGCCTCATGGTTGACGATAAATTCCTGATGAGTCACCGGCGGTTTGCGCTGCCACTCGCCGCGGCGATTACGATAAGTGGGGACACCAGACTCCGCACTGACACCGGCGCCAGTAAGCACTAACCAATGAGCTTGAGAGTTGAGTAATGTAATGGCTGTTTGCAATGATTCACCTTGGGGCTACGCAGATTTTTGAGGCGGATTGCCAATACCTGAAAGTCCGGCATTATTTCTACTCTATACGTATAATGGCGGCTTTAGATTGTAATGACTGTAGCTAACCAATAACTATGAATATTAAAGCTTATATGCAAACCCTAGGCAGCCAGGCTCGAGAGGCCTCTCGAATCATTGCTGCTGCGGATACCGCATTAAAAAACAGCGCACTTCTGGCCATTGCCGAAGCCCTCCACCATGGCCGCGACGAGCTGTTATCGGCCAATGCTGTGGATATGCAAAATGGCACCGCCAATGGTCTCGATGCCGCACTGCTCGATCGTCTAGAACTGAATCCAGAACGCATAAATGCGATGATCGAAGGCTTGCACCAGGTTGCAGAACTACCCGACCCTATAGGTGAAGTAACCGATCTACAGGATCGTCCAAGCGGTATTAAGCTCGGCAAGATGCGTGTTCCCCTGGGTGTGGTAGGGATTATTTATGAGTCTCGCCCCAATGTGACCATAGACGCAGCGAGTCTGTGCTTAAAATCCGGCAATGCCACTATTCTCCGTGGCGGCAGTGAAGCGATTCAATCGAACCAGGCAATTGCAGCCTGCATTAATCAGGGGTTGATCAATGTAGGTCTCCCCGAGGCTGTGGTTCAGGTGGTCAATACCACTAATCGTGCAGCTGTGGGTGAACTGATTACGATGACCGACTATGTGGATGTTATTGTGCCCCGAGGCGGTAAAAGTCTTATCGAGAGGATCAGTACCGATGCTCGTGTGCCGGTTATCAAGCATTTAGATGGCAACTGCCATGTCTATATTGACGATCGTGCCGATCTGCAAAAAGCTGTGGCCATTGCCCTAAATGCCAAAACTCATCGCTATGGCGTCTGTAATGCCATGGAATCTCTATTGGTGGCCGAATCAGTGGCTGAAACAGTGCTGCCTGAACTAGCGGCCTTGTACGCCGAGAAAAAGGTCGAGCTGCGCGGCTGCGATAAAACCTGCGCAATTATTGCCTCAGCTATTGCCGCTAACGAGGAAGATTGGAGTCTAGAGTATCTGGCACCGATTTTGTCGATCAAGATAGTCGCCGGGCTCGATGAAGCTATAGAGCACATTAATAACTACAGTTCTAAGCACACCGAAGCCATAGTTACCGAAGACCAAGAGCGCGCTAACCGCTTTATCCGCGAGGTGGACTCTAGCTCAGTAATGGTCAATGCCTCAACACGCTTTGCCGATGGCTTTGAATACGGTTTGGGCGCCGAGATCGGCATCTCTACAGATAAAATACACGCCCGCGGGCCCGTTGGCCTCGAAGGGCTAACCAGCCAGAAGTGGGTGGTCTATGGCGACGGACAGATTCGTCAATAATATGTCTGTTGCCCTCTTTGGCGGTACCTTCAACCCCATTCATCTGGGCCATCTGCGGATTGCCGTAGAGCTTGCCGAGCTGCTTGATGTTGACAGCATGCGCATGATTCCCTGCTCACTACCGCCGCATCGCGAGGCATTGAGTGTCTCCGCTGAACAGCGCATGGCCATGCTGCAAATCGCAGTAGCAGACTATCCTCAGCTGGTGGCCGACGATATTGAACTACAGCGTGGTGGCGCCACTTACACCATAGATACGCTGCGCCAAGTTAGGCAGAAAATTGGTGAAGATGTGCCGCTGTACCTGTGTATCGGTATCGATGTGCTGATCACCCTGGATAGCTGGCGAGAGTGGCAACAGCTGACCGACTACTGTCACTTAGTCGTCTCCGCAAGACCCAATTACGTGCTGCCAGCTTCTGGCGTTTTAGCCGATTGGATAAATCGGCACCGCTGCGACGATTTACCGCAACTAAAACAGTGCAGCGCTGGTAAACTGTACTTTTGTGACACCACTAGGCTGGCAATCTCATCGACGCAAATACGCGATAAGATCAAGCACGGTGATGGGATTGACTTCCTGACTCCGGCAGCAGTCGTTAACTACATTCATCAATACGATTTATACGAGTAATTTTTCCACTATGAGCCAATCATTAAAAGACGTTGTTATCGCCGCGCTAGAAGAAGTTAAAGCGCAAAATATTATTGCCCTGGACGTTCGCGAACTCACCGGGGTGATGGATCATATGATCGTTGCCAGCGGTAATTCCAACCGCCAGGTAAAGTCTCTGGCGAGCAATGTCGCCGTTGAAGGTAAGAAAGCTGGCTTCAGCATTATTGGCGTCGAGGGCGACGATACCTCTGAGTGGATACTGGTGGATTTTGGCGATGTGATTGTGCACGTTATGCTGCCTGCCACCCGTGCTTTTTACGATCTTGAGCGACTCTGGTCAATGCGCCCAGGGGATGCCCAAGAGGATCCAGAAAACCAACGCCACCTGCTCGGCGATATCGACTAGGCACGTTGACCGCAGATGAAACTTAAGCTTCTGGCAGTGGGTACACGGATGCCCGCATGGGTTGAATCTGGCTGTACTGAGTACGGCAAACGTATGCCTCCAGAGCTGCGCGTCGAAACCATTGAAATAGCACTGGGAGCTCGGGGTAAAAACCAGCCTGCCAGCAAAGCTATAGAAAAAGAGAGCCAAGCTTTATTAAAAGTTATTGGCGATCAGGACTTTGTGGTTGCTTTAGATGTGCTGGGTCGCTCAATGAGCACAGAGAAACTGGCGGCCAATTTGGCTGATTGGCAGATGAATGGCCGCGATATCTGTTTGCTAATCGGCGGGCCAGATGGTTTGTCGAGTGAATGTCTGGCGCGGGCCAATATGCGCTGGTCACTGTCGGAGCTAACCATGCCTCATCCACTGGTGCGCATTGTGTTAATGGAACAGCTCTACCGGGCTTGGACTATAAATGCCAATCATCCTTATCATCGAAGTTAGCGGCCATGGATTTACGGTGACAGAATAATATGACGCACGATAGGGCTTTTTCAGATCCGGCACGGGAGCGACAGCTATTCGCCCGCAGGCTGTTTTTCGGCACTCTGGTAACGCTCTTATTATCCTTAGTGTTAAGTCTGCGATACTTTGATCTACAAATTTCCCGCTACGAAGATTTCGCTACCCAATCCAACAATAATCGTGTTTTGGTTCGACCTCTGCCGCCTGCACGGGGTTTAATCTACGATCGCAAAGGGGAATTGATCGCCGACAATCGCCCCAGTTACGACTTGACCATAGTGCCTGAGCGCAGCGACAACATTGAGCAATTACTCAGTGAGCTGGGCAAATTGATTACCATTTCCAAACGTGACATTCAGCGCTTTCGCAAGCAGCTGTCTCGCCGACGCCCTTTCGAGCAGACCACATTGCATGTCAATCTGAGTGAAGCCGAACGCGCTATATTAGCCGTTAATGGTCACCGCTTGGACGGCGCCGAAACCTCCGCCCGCTTGATTCGCCACTACCCCCATAAAGACCTCTTTGCCCATGCAGTAGGCTACGTGGGCCGCATCAATGAGCGGGAGAGCCAGGCCATTGATGGGGTAAAATACAGTGGCACTGATTCGATAGGCAAGATCGGTTTAGAAAAGTTCTATCAGGCGCAACTACTTGGCACTGTCGGCAACGAGCAGGTAGAGACCAATGCCCGAGGGCGAGCCATGCGTATTCTGGAACAGACCCCTGCTCTGCCCGGCGACAATCTTACGCTGTATCTGGACTCTGATCTGCAGCGCGTCGCCTTTGATGCGTTTAACGGCGAACGCGGCGCACTGGTGGCCATTGAAATTGAGACCGGTGGCATTCTTGCCATGGTCAGCACCCCCAGTTATGACCCGAACTTATTTGTTACCGGCATTAGCCAAAAAAATTACGACGGCCTGCTCTACTCAAAAGATCGGCCACTTTTTGACCGCTCCATTCGTGGGCAGTACCCACCGGGTTCAACAATTAAACCCATGTTTGGCCTGATCGCCCTGCAACATAATATTGTCAGTCCCAGCTACCAGATTAATGACAATGGTTATTTCTATTTCAAAGGTATTGAACGTCCCTGGCGGGATCACAACTTTGCCCGTGGCGGTCACGGCGATGGGGTCGATTTGTCCAAAGCGATTATCGAGTCCTGCAACATCTACTTTTATGGCTTGGGCGTTAAGACCGGTATAGATCTGCTCTCAGATTACGGCTCACAGTTTGGCCTCGGCGCCAGAACCGGTATAGACATGCCTGGAGAAAGACCCGGCATCATGCCCAACAGAGCCTGGAAAAAAGGCGCTCATGGGCAGAGTTGGTTTAATGGCGACACCATTAATACCAGTATTGGCCAAGGGTTTATGCTAACTACACCACTGCAATTGGCGGTGATGTCTGCGCGTATTGCCAGCCGTGGGGATCTGCGCACACCGCGCTTGGTCAAATCGATAAATGGCATAGAACAAGCGCCCCCCCAAGCCGGTACTAACATCGACATAAGTGACAGGCACTGGGACTATATGCACAAGGCCATGGAAGATGTTGTTCACAGTAGCCGCGGCACTGCGCGCAGCATCAGTAGCGGACTGGACTATAAAATTGCCGGAAAAACCGGTACCGCTCAGGCCATCAGTATTGATGCCGAAGAAAAATATGACAGCAGCAAGCTGGAGAAAAATCAGTGGGATCACGCACTGTTTGTTGCCTTTGCGCCAGTGGCAGACCCGAAGATCGCTATAGGCTTAATTGTCGAAAATGGTGAGCACGGTGGCTCCTCCGCAGCACCTATTGCACGAGCAGTTTTTGATGCCTATATGGCGTCTCAAGAACCTGCTACTCTGGTGAACAGGTAATCAACTATGCATAGAAATGACTTTGTTCGCCAGCTCAATAACCCCGGTGGTGATCGACGACCCTCCCGGGTTCTGCATATAGATATCCCTTTGCTGCTGCTGTTGCTAACGCTCTGCGGTATAGGTCTAACCGTGCTTTACAGCGCCAGCGGCCAGAGTATTTTCTACGTTAAACGTCAGGCTACCTTTATGCTGGTGGGTCTGTTTGCCATGTTGGTGATGGCCCAGTTTAAACCGCGATTTTGGGAGCGCGGATCACTGCTGATTTATATCGGCGGCCTGCTATCTTTGATCGCGGTATTGTTTTTTGGTGTGGGTGCAAAGGGCGCTCAGCGCTGGCTGGATCTGGGTTTTACTCGCTTTCAACCCTCAGAATTAATGAAGATTGCAGTTCCCATGATGGTCTCGGCCTATCTCAGTAACCGCTATATGCCACCGCGATTTAAATATGTGTTTGTTGCCACTCTGGCTACCCTGCTGCCGGTTTTTCTGGTCGCCAGACAGCCTGACCTGGGCACATCGCTGATTATTTTTTCATCGGGATTTTTTGCTATTTTTCTCGCCGGACTGCGCAAGCGCTACTTGGTAGCCACTGGCCTGCTGGCACTGGCAGCTATTCCGACACTGTGGTTTTACGTGCTACTCGACTATCAAAAACAGCGCGTACTGACACTGCTCAATCCCGGGGAAGACAAACTCGGCGCCGGCTGGAATATTATTCAATCGACCACTGCTATCGGCTCTGGTGGCTGGAGTGGCAAAGGTTGGACTCAGGGCACTCAGTCACAGCTGAACTTTCTCCCCGAGAGTCACACGGACTTTATTATTGCCGTGCTGGCCGAGGAATTTGGCTTGATCGGCGTGCTCAGTCTACTGCTGGTCTATCTATTACTAATCGGCCGCTGCATGGTCATTGCACTGAATGCTCAAACACTATTTAGTCGACTGGTGGCAGGCACTTTAAGCCTGACGTTTTTTGTCTATGTATTTGTCAATATGGGCATGGTTTCCGGTATCTTGCCGGTGGTTGGTGCACCGCTGCCATTTATTAGCTATGGCGGCTCTGCAATTGTGACTCTGTTTAGTGGATTTGGTATCCTGATGGCTATCAGCGCTGAGCAAAAACGGATTTAGGGAAAACCATTGAAAAAACATCTCGCAACAGCACTACTCTCTCTCGCCGCTCTAACTGCATTGCCCTTGGCGAGCCTCAGTCACGCAGACTATTCCACCCATCCAGAGGCCGCCGAATTTATCGATCTTATGGTGGAGAAGCATGAGTTTGCCCGAGAAGATATTGTCAGCTGGTTGAGCGTAGCCAAACATCAAGAATCCATAGTCAAAGCCATGAGCCGCCCAGCGGAGAAGGTCAAACCCTGGTACGAGTACCGCAAGCATTTTATCTCTGATCGGCGCATTAATGGCGGGGTAAAGTTTTGGCAAGAGCACAGGGAAACCCTGGAGCAGGCGCAGCGTGATTTTGGTGTAGACCCAGCGATTATTGTCAGTATTATCGGCGTCGAAACCAATTACGGCAGCAATACCGGCAGCTATAAAGTGGTTGATGCCCTGACCACCCTAGCTTTTGATTACTACACCTATACCAACAAGCGGGAATCGCGAAAGCGGTTTTTTACCACCGAGTTGGAAAATCTCTTTTTACTCTCCCGCGAGCAAAAACAGAATCCCATTGAACTCACCGGATCCTATGCCGGAGCTATGGGCTGGGGACAGTTTATGCCGAGCAGCTATCGCGCCTATGCGGTGGACTTCGACGGTGATCAGTTTGCCGATATCTGGAATAACCCCACCGATGCCATCGGCAGCGTCGCCAGCTACTTCTCCGCCCATCACTGGAGACAGGGCGAGACAGTCGCGGTGCGAGCCAATATCAGCAGTGATCCAGCGGAAGATACACTCAATAAGCTCCACCGTCCGAAACTATCACTGGCAGAGCTCGGTGCCCAGGGTTACAACATTATTGAGCCTTTACCACCTGAGACCAAGGCACTGCCGATGCGCTTTAGTGCCAAATATGGCAACGAGTACTGGCTCGGCATGCACAACTTTTATGTGATCAGCCGCTATAACCCGCGCACCAAATACGCCATGGCCGTCTACCAGCTGAGTGAATTAATTCGTCAAGAAAGATGTGCAGTAACAGATGCTTGCGCGCAGCTATAATTTTTTAACTAAGGCCCAATCCCTCGCTATCTTGCTGATGACTCTAGTGGCTGGTGCCTGCAGCGTAAATCCAGGGATAGAAAAAGATGGCGCCGGCAAGCGCATAGACACCAAACTGATACCTAACGCGACACCCAAGTCAGAACCGATTACCAATGCCGGCAATAAAAGCCCCTACGAGGTGTTTGGTAAAACCTATTGGGTGTTGCCTAGTAGCAATGGTTACAAAGAGACTGGCATCGCCTCCTGGTATGGCACTAAGTTTCACGGTCGCCTGACCTCTAATGGTGAAGTCTACAATATGTATGGTATGACGGCGGCCCATAAAAGCCTGCCTATTCCCTGCTATGCGCGCGTAACTAATATTGAAAACGGTCGCTCTGTAGTGGTGCGAATTAATGACCGCGGGCCATTTCACGGTGCGCGCCTAATCGACCTTTCCTATGTGGCGGCGATGAAACTGGGTTATGCCGACAAAGGCACGGCCAATGTTTTAATTGAGGTAATAGATACAGAGGTCCATCCACAGACCCTAGCCAACCCTCCTCTCATAGTTCAGGCCGGGCTTAAAGCTGCAGTCAAGCCAAGCCCCAAAATAACCAGCAAACCCGCCGCGCCCCTAGTCACAGGCAATTACCTGCAGGTCGGCGCGTTTCGGGATATTACCCTGGCCAATGAAATGCAGGGCAGGATTCGCGGTCTTACCTCAAAGCCCATGGTGGTGCGCAATCAGGACAATCTATTTAAACTATGGATTGGTCCTATAGCCGACAATATGGAACTGCTAAGTATTAAAGCGATGCTTAAGAAAACGGTTAATCTGTCAGCTTTTTCAGTCTCTCCTTAAATCCGCAGCAGTAGTCGACTCGACCATACCAAGACTTAAAATTAACCCTTAAACATAGCGCAAGGGGAGCATCCCAGCGACTGAGCTGTTAAGCTTACGGCTCTGCTAATTTTTTTAAACCACGGTCCTATTATGCTGAAAAAATACCTTGTCTCTTTTGCTGCAATTCTTCTGAGTTTGCAAGGTCTGTCTGCGGTGCAGGCGCAACAACTGATTCCCGCGCCACCAGAGCTGGCGGCCAAAGCCTATATTCTTATCGATGCCAACACCGGGCACATTCTGGTTGAGAATAATGCCGATATGCCGCTGCCTCCTGCCAGCCTAGCCAAGATGATGACGACCTATATTGTCTCTAATGAGATTGCTGCGGGACGCATGAGCAAAGATGAAATGGTGTTGATCAGTGACAATGCCTGGGAAAAAGGCGGCGCCAAAACTGACGGCTCAACCATGTTTTTAAACCCCCGCACCAGAGTCTCTGTGAGCGACTTGATGCGCGGTGTCATTATTCAGTCCGGTAACGATGCCTCTATCGCGCTGGCCGAGCATATCAGTGGCGATGAAGTTGCCTTTGCTGACGTGATGAATCATCAGGCCTCCCTGCTAGGCATGGACTCTACTCAATACTTTAATGCTACCGGCCTGCCCTATGAGGGCATGGTGTCCACGGCGCGTGATCTCTCGTTACTGGCTCGGGCAATTATTCAGGATCACCCCGAGCACTACAGTATCTACTCGGAAAAATACTTTAAGTACAACAATATCAACCAGCCCAACAGAAACCGTCTGCTGTGGCGCGATAGCAGTGTCGATGGCCTAAAAACTGGGCATACCAATGCTGCGGGATACTGCCTAGTATCCTCCGCCAAGCGTCGCGAAATGCGCCTCATTTCAGTGGTGATGGGCGCCGATAGCGACAAAGCCAGAGCCAGAGAAACACAAAAATTGCTCTCCTATGGCTTTCGTCACTATGACACTAAGACGATTTATTCTGTTGGCGATATCATCAAAGAGAACGCCAAAGTTTGGTACGGAAAAGAAGAATTTCTCAATCTAACCATCGCCGAAAATGTCACTCTGACCCTGCCCCGTGGTGCTCAGAAAAACCTTAGCGCCAATATTTTAGTCGACGAACAGATTAAAGCGCCGATTGCCGTCGGCCAAGAGCTCGGCCGTCTGCAGGTCTCCCTCAACGATGAGATTTTGATTGATACAGCACTGGTTGCAGAGAGAGATATTGCTCAGTCAGGTCTGTTTTCGCGATTCGTTGACTGGATCCTGCTGTTTATTACTCAGCTAATGTCCTAGGTGAATAGAGTGTCTGATCTAACTAAAGCGAGTAACGCTACAAAAGATAACGTTCCATTGATCGAATTCCCCTGCGATTATCCCATTAAGGTGTTGGGTTCTGCAGATCCAGAGCTGCACCAGCATGTGCTGCAGATTATGGATACTCATGCACCAGGTTTTGATCGCAGTAAAATAGCGATTCGCGACAGCAGCAAGGGCAAGTGGCAATCGATTACTGTGGTGATCACAGCCACTGGCAAGCCTCAGCTGGAAGAGATTTTTGCCGATCTAAAAACCAGCCCACGGGTCAAGATGGTGCTCTGATAATGAGCAGTGAAACACCACTAATCATCCGCCACCTCGGCGTGCAGGACTACAGCACTATCTTTGAGGCGATGAAAAGCTTCAATGAACAGCGCGATGCCAGCACTGCAGATGAGATTTGGCTGCTTGAACACCATCCAGTATTCACTCAGGGCCAGGCTGGAAAAGAAGAATATATTCTACTGCCCGGTGATATTCCGGTGGTCAAAAGCGATCGCGGTGGCCACGTGACCTATCACGGGCCAGGTCAAATAACCGCCTATGTGCTAGTAGACTTAAAACGTTTAAAAATCGGCGTCAGAGATCTAGTGACGCTTATTGAACAGGCACTGGTGCAGACATTGGCTTATTGGCATATCAGTGCTGCGCCACGCAAAGACGCACCAGGAGTCTATGTGGATAATGGCGATAAGATTGCCTCTCTAGGTTTGCGTATTCGCAAAGGCTGCAGCTATCACGGTTTAAATTTCAATGTCAGCATGGATTTATCTCCCTGGCAGCGGATTAATCCCTGTGGCCTTGGTGTTGCTATGACTCAACTGGTCGACCTGGTCGATGTGCCGCCTACTATAGAACAGGTTATGGACAAATTAGCCGACTATTTGTGTGCTGGTCTTGGCTATAATGCTTTCTTGAGCGGCGACTCCGACGCCCTATTACACGAACTGAGATAAAGGCTTGTTATGACTCGAGATACAGTCACACCTCCACAGCGTACTCGTCGCCTGCAACAGGGTGAAAAACTGCGCAGTGCCGACAAAGTGGAGCGGATTCCAGTCAAGGTAATTCCGACAGTGGATATCCAACGTAAGCCCGAGTGGATGCGCATACGCCTCTCCGCCTCACCTAAAGTTCAGACAATCAAAAATATTTTACGCAAGCACAAAATGGCCACAGTCTGTGAAGAGGCCGCCTGTCCAAACCTGCACGAATGTTTTAGCAATGGCACTGCGACCTTTATGATTATGGGCGAGATCTGTACCCGACGCTGCCCATTCTGTGATGTTGGCCACGGCAAGCCCAATCCGCTGGACGCAGATGAACCTAAAAATCTGGCTTTGGCGATTCATGAGATGGGGCTCAGTTATGTGGTAATCACATCAGTTGATCGGGATGATCTGCGCGACGGTGGTGCTCAGCATTTTGCCGACTGTATTCGCGAAGCTAAGTTGCTCTCACCAAATCTGCAGGTTGAAGTCTTGGTGCCCGATTTTCGTGGCCGTATGGCCCCGGCTCTGGAGATTCTTTCGGCGACACCGCCAGATGTCTTCAACCACAATATGGAAACCGTGCCGCGCCTCTATCGTGAAGCGCGTCCTGGGGCCAACTACGAATGGTCACTTAAGCTGCTAAAAGATTACAAGGCGCTGAACCCTAACGTACCCACTAAATCCGGCTTAATGGTTGGCCTGGGTGAAACCAAAGAAGAATTGCTGCGTACTCTGGATGATCTCCGCGCCCATGATGTGGATATGCTCACTGTAGGCCAGTATTTACAGCCATCAGTCAATCACCTGCCCGTGGACCGCTTTGTCCATCCAGATGAATTTGCTGAGTACACGGCCTATGCCGAGAGTATTGGCTTTAAACAGGCTGCCTGCGGCCCCTTGGTGCGTTCAAGCTACCATGCCGACAAACAGGCTCGCGGCGAAGATATTACTTAACTTTCGGATACGCCAGCTACAGCTTAAGGTTGGCACCAGGGCGTTAGGCTATGAGTTTTTTTAGATAAGGCGAGACATTACTTGGTTGTTAACTTCGGCTTTAGATTTGGCTCTATCATTGAATGAAGCTCAGTGAAGCTTGAGCCTCGGGGATAAAAATCTAGTAGCGAACAACTACTTTTTGTCGCTGGTCCACACTTCACGGACTGGTTCACCAAAATCATCATAGATAACTTTCTTGGCAACCTTTGGTGTCTTACTGACCTTTTTTGGTACGGGCTTGGTTTTCTTCTTTTTGCGGCTATCTAAAGCCGATACAACATCATTGATGTAAGTTCGAGTCTGACGCGGCTGACTACTGACAAATACCGACTTGGCGCGCGGTTTATCCGCAGGTTCGCCAGTTTCACCGCGATTATGCTGCTTAATTTCGCCGCCACGGGAAAGGAATTCTTCAGTCTTACGCTGAATATCGTCACGAGTCTTGTTTTTACTTTCACGATCTACCACAGAAGAATTCACCCTTATTTCAATTTCCCAGTTTAACAGTGTCGCCCTTGCTTGCCCACCAAATCATCAGCCTAATCGAAAAGATCTAGCTGCAGTGCGCGCCCTGGTTCGCCGGCATCAATAAAGCGCACCCCCAAACCCATGAGTCGCACGGGGCGAGCTCCGCGCTGCCAGGCTTCATCAAAAAGGGCTTCAAAGCTTTCTAAGGGGAGGCTATCGGTGGCTGCCCGCTCTAGGGTGGTACTGGTGAAGTCATTAAACTTAATCTTCAGAAACTGCTTAGTAACTATGTAGTCGCTATCCACCTGGCGCAACCGACTGCGCAGTTCCAGTAACAATTCAGGCAACTTCAAGATACAGGCGGGCTGATCCGCTAGATCCCCAGAGTAGGTGCGCTCAACACTGAGAGATTTTCGCCGGCTATTAGCATTTACCGGCCGATTATCTATACCACGGCAGAGATCGTGGAGGCGTTTGCCAAAGACACCAAATTTATCCACTAAATCCAACAATTCAAAGGTCTGCAAATCACCGCAGGTTTTAACCCCTAGGCGCGACAGTTTTTCGTTGGTGACTTTACCAACACCGTTTATGCGCTTCACCTCAAGCTGCTTAACAAAAGCGGCAATATTTTTCGGTGTAATCACATATTGGCCATCGGGCTTATTCAGATCGCTGGCGACTTTGGCGAGAAATTTGTTTGAAGCCACACCGGCGGATGCGGTAACACCGACTTCCTCGGCGATGGTGCGACGGATCTCCTCGGCAATCAGAGTGGCACTGCCGCTGCACTGGGTACAATCGGTGACATCCAAAAAGGCTTCGTCTAGGGAGAGGGGTTCAACTTTGTCGGTATAGCGATAGAATATCTGCCGGATTTTCATCGACGCTTCACGGTACTTGGCCATGGTGCCTGGGACTACCACAAGGTCGGGACAGAGTTTTAACGCTTGCCCCGTGGGCATTGCCGACCTGACACCGTATTCTCGGGCTTTGTAATTGCAGGTGGCAACCACACCGCGACGATCGGACTTACCGCCAATGGCGATTGGGTAATTGCGCAGAGAGGGATCGTCACGCATTTCCACCGCGGCATAAAAGCAGTCGCAATCACAGTGGATGATTTTTCTTGTCGCGCTACCCAATTCCATCAAAAGGCCTTTGATAAAGACACTGCTCTTAGAAAGCCTTGTAATAGCGCTTAATTGAGCAAAAGCCAAGGTCGTTAGGATACTAGATACGGATGCGGGAACCAACTGGGTACTGGCGTTATATCCAGTACCCAGCTAGTTATCTGTATAGCTATCCAGATAGATAGTTAGGCGGCGTCGCTATCGAACTCATTGCTGCCCACACGAACACCAAAACGTTTCGAGATAATCTCCGGAAGCAACAGCATAGCGGGCGTTAACAATAGCGTCAGAACAGTAGAGATCAACAAGCCATTAACTATGGCACTGGCTAACGGCTGCCACCATGTAGAGACCATGCCGCCGGCTTCATAGGTGCGATTGATGATATCGACGCTGAAGCCATTAGCCAGAGGTAACAGTCCAACCACGGTGGTAACAGTGGTCAACATAACCGGACGAAAGCGCGACTTAGCGGCAGAGTAAACGGCTTCCGCTGCGCTCAAGCTGGTGTTACTGCGGCGTAAAAAATTATAACTATCGATCAGTACAATATTATTATTCACCACAATACCCGCCAGGGCGACTATGCCTACTCCGGTCAAAATGGTGCTAAATATTGCCTGAGAAATCAGCAAGCCAAGCATCACGCCGGCAGTGGACATAACCACTGAAAACAGAATCAGAAATGCCTGATAGAAACTATTGAACTGCATAACCAGCATAATCAGCATCAGTGACATGGCCAGAGAAAATGCCACACTGAGGAAGGCAGCCGAATCAGCTTGCTCCTCATTGGCGCCGCGGAATATCACCTTAATCGACTCATCCAAATCTTGAGTCGCCAGCCAGTCTGCAATAGCGTTGGTTTGGTTATCCGACAGATAGCCATCCTCGGTATTGGCCAAAATATACACTGTCTCAAGCATATCGATGCGCTGAATGGCATCGACCCGCGGCTTGGCAACACGCTGACTAAAACTGCTGATCGGTACCGGGCCTGCAGGAGTATTGACCCGCAATTCATCCAAAGCGGCTAACTGGCGGTTTTGCTCTGGGTAGCGCAGACGAATTTCAACTTCATCATCGGCGTCGTCGGGACGAAATTCACCCAGCCTTACGCCATTAGTGACCATCTGTACCATCTGCCCAATATTAGCTACGTTGACCCCGAGCATCGCGGCATGGGGTCGATCGACGACCATTTCCCACTGAATACCCGCCAATGGCAGCGTATCTTCAATATCCCGCAGGCCTTCGATATTGAGCTTTATCCAGTCACGGATCTCTGCGGTAGTCTTGTACATCAACTCACGGTCAGAGGATGAGATCTGGATTTGGATATCCTTGCCCACCGGTGGCCCAGCCTCAACTTCTTTACCTGTGACATAGATGCCCGGCATATTGGCGGTGCTCTGGCGGATCTCAGCAAAAATCTCAAGACTGCCACGATCGCGCTGTCCCCGGGGATAGAGCTCCACTAAAAACGAGCTGATCTTATCGCGGCTGGAATCCCGTTCAAGGGTTATTGAATTTCCCTCACTGAAGCCATAGAGCTGCTGAATACCAGGGATGGTACTGATGCGCTGCTCAACTTCGGCGGTAATTTTGCGCTGTTCTTCGACTGACAGATTACCCTGAGCGCGAACATTAACCACGCCATAGCGGTTTTCAATATCGGCGAAGAATGCTTGGCCGGCACCAAATTTTCCGTAGCCCAAAAAAATAGCAAGTAGAAAAACTAGAGCTAGAGCAGAGGCCATTGCCGGACGTGCAATGATCGGCGTTAGCATCCTTAAATAGAAGTTGAGCAGCGGTTGGAAGAGGTTTTTTGCCGATTCTTCAGAACCATGATCCTCGGGAAGCTTTTTGGACTTTCCGCGACGGCGTGAAATCACTATACCGAGCGTCGGTGCGAAAATCAGCGCATAGGTCAGTGACCAACCCAACACAGCGAATACGGTGATCGGCAGATAAGACATAAATTCGCCGGCCACACCAGGCCAGAACAGCAGCGGCAAAAAGGCTGCTAATGTGGTACCAGTGGAAGCGATAACGGGGATCGCCATACGCTTTACCGCAACCAAGTAGGCTTCGCGATTGGACAGTCCTTCCGAGGCTCTGGTGTTGGCAAACTCCACCACCACAATGGCCCCATCAATAAGCATTCCCAATGACAGCAGCAGACCGAACATCACCATAAAGTTAAAGCTAAAGCCGAGCAGATAGATCACTATCATCGACCCCAGCAGACAGAACGGAATGCCAAAGCCAACCAGCAAACCCGACCGCACACCCAGAGTTGCCACAACCAACACCAGTACTAGGGACATAGCCGTGAGGATATTTCCCTGCAGCTCACTGACCATGGACTGAGCATATTCAGAGCTATCGAAGATAAAGTCGATATTGATATTTTGTGAAAACTGGCCTTGATAACTGGCAACCGCGGCGCGCACAGACGCGACGGTTTCTATGGCATTGGCGTTGAGTCGCTTGCGCACATCGATAGCGATAGTTTTCTGACCATTGATGGTGCTAAAACCAGTAGCATCTTTAAAGGTGCGGCGTATATCAGCAATATCACCCAGGGTAATCACACCGTCGGCACTAAAACGTACCGGCAGGCTGCGAATATCCTCGGTGGTTTCGATCAAAGCCGGCACCTTGATACCAAAGCGACCCTGAGCAGCATCTATTTCACCAGCCGGGATCAGTAGGTTATTGGCGCGCACAGAGCGCAGCATTTCATCGGCGGTGATGTTGTATTGCTCGAGACGATAGGGATCCAAGACCGCCTCCACTACTTCATCACGATGACCGGAAATATCAGCTTTTAAAACATTGGGAAGCATCTCTAGCTGGCGCTGAAAGAACTTGGCGGTTTTGTAGAGCTCGCGCTCGGAGACCTGCTCCCCTGAAAAAGTGATCACCACAGTGGGTTCAGGGCTGGGGCTCAGCTCATTAACTATAGGCTCTTTGGTCTCTTGGGGGAATTCCGCCTTGGCGCGATCCACCGACTCCCGCACTTCGGAGACCACTTTATCTATGTCTTCACTGATATCGAACTCCGCCATAATATAAATGGCACCCTCTCGAGCAACAGCATTTATTTCTTCAAGGCCATCGAGCGTTTTGAGTTCTTTTTCTATAGGTCGAATCAGCAGCCGCGTGCCGTCTTCCGGAGAGATGCCATCGTGTCTAACCATAATCATAACCAATGGCAGGGTGACGTTGGGATTAACCTCTACAGGCAGGGCAATGCGTGCCATGGTACCGGCAAATAGAACCAGCAGCATAATCGAGAGCGTAGCTCTCGCATGATCGACAATCAGATTAAGAAATTTCATTGATTTTGTTATTCCTGTTACTGACTGCCAAAGCTACTAGGAGTAGAGCTATTAGGAGTAGAGCTATTAGGAGTAGAGCTATCCAGAAAAGAGTTAGTTCTATAGGAGACAGAAACCCGCTCAGCTTCAATGACATAGTTTTGCCCGATGGTTACCAAGGCCACCCTATCAGGCAATCCAGTCACCCAAACACCGTCACTATTTTCACCCACATTGACCACCGACAGAGTCTTGATAATGCCCTGATCGTCCACCGCGCGAACGACTAAGCGGCCGGCATCATCGAGCAACACCAAACTTGAGGGAATAAGGTGCGCCGCCATAGGCTCTGCTGCAATTTGCAGACTTCCAGACATGCCCGCTAAAAAGCGTAACTGCGGATTAGCAATCGTTGCCTCAATGCGGAAGCTGCGAGTAACTGGATTAGCCTGACGTGATAAGTAGCTGATGTTACCGCTCAAGGTCTCGCCATTAACCAGAGTCAATTGCGCACCGCGAGTCAGGGAAATTTTACCAATCTCTTGTTCAGTGATCTCCGCAGAGACCTTTAAGGGGTTGAGTTCAACTACTTGGGCACAGAGGTCTCCCGGTTGAACAAAGTCTCCCACTTCAACAGGGCGTCGCTCAACAACACCGGCGAAAGGCGCTTTGATCGATAAGTTATCCAGATCAAGAGTACTGCGCTCTAGGGCCACGCGAGCGGATTCAAGTCGAGTTTTCGCCTTGGCAATGGCCAACTCTGACTGGTAGCCTCCCTGCTCGAGTTTGCGCGCACCCTGATATTCTATAGTGGCCTGCTTGAGGCCAGCTCTCGCATGTTGCAGACGCAACTTGCGGTCTTCCTGATCGATGTCACAGAGTGTTGCACCAGCCTGAACCAGAGCACCCTCAGCCACAGGCACAGCAACAATCCGCCCCGCCATCTGCGCTTTTACATCCACAGAGCGATTAGCTTCAGTTCGTCCACGCAGAACTAATTGCGGCTCGTAGGATTGAATTTCAAACCAGTCAGCCTGCACATTGGTGAGTTTTGATTTAACTTTACTGGAATTGCTCTCTATTGCCGGAGAGGCAAATAAGCCAGAGACAAGCCACAGGCCTATTGCCACGGCGATAATAAGTGATACACGTACATTACTGTTCAAAGGAAGCCATCCAATTATGCTAGTCATTGTTAACGCCCTGTCTACGGCAGGTGTCGCCTTGTAGTTTACTTTGGTTTTCATTCTGATGCCGAGAAAATGTAATTTGGATTGCTGAATCACAAATTTCTATGGGCCTAAAAGCAGTGCGCTCGGTTGGGTTTTAGGCTTGAATTGGACCAAATAAAGCGAGGAATTAGCCGACATTTACCGACCCATAATGTGATATCCGCAACAGCTGGCCAGTCTTTAAAGTGTCACAGTTCGCATTTTATCTTTACTTGGTTGAACTCTACTTTTCCTTGGGGACAATGGTGGTCCAGTAGGTCGGCGATTAGTTCGCTGGGACACACAAAAGGGACTTTTAAAATGGACATTCAAGGCACCACTGCGCATAACGCAGAAAAAGTTAAGGCAATATACAACAAACCTAACAACCGGTTTATGAAACTGATTTTACAGCCAGCCAAATGGTTAAAGTGCCTACTCAGAGGCGTGCAAATAGCTACGGCCCTAAGTCTAGCCTCAGTAGCAACGGCACAATCCAACCTAGTCATGAATGGCAGCAGTGTTTACGCCGATTTGGGCAAAGATCAATTTGCCGCAGCACTCTATTTAGAGACACTACAGCAAAACCCAAGCATCGCCCATTCGATGCAGGGGGAAAAACGTATGGAAGTTCGAGTCTTAAACAATTACTCCAAACGCCGCTGGTTCAATCTGTGGATGCAGAGCATTTCTATCAACAATAGCCGCGAAAATTTTTCTGAATCGGCCCAAGACCTTATGACCCTGATGCAAGCCCCCAAGTCAGCGCCGCAAAAGGGTGATCTTATCGAGTATCTGTCGAGTCCTGGCAAGGGCACCTCAATGCGCTTTAATGGCACCGAATTGGTAGCAGACTTGCCTGCGGACGTGTTTGGCCTATTACTCAACACTTGGATTGGCTCAATCCCCCCCACCACCAGTTTTAAAGATGAGATTCTCGGCAAGCAACGCAACCCAAAGGCAGTCAAACTACTCGAGACAGTTACCACCGCTCCTGAGCGAGTAAGCCTTGCTGCGTCCTGGATACTGCCACCGGAATCTGTGGCTGTCGCAGCAGTAGCAAAAGTAAAGCCAAAGCCCGCCATCAAAAAGACCCCAACAGCCAAAACCGCGACGCCAGCTAAGATGCACGAAACTCCCGCGCCTGTCGCGAGCAAACCAATAACACCAGTAACGGCTATTGCAGCAACCTCGGCAGAAACCGACACCAAGTCAGTTACAACTAAAGATGAAAGTACTGCAGTGAAACCCACTTCAGATACTAACACCCCAGCTTCAAAGAGTGACAACCCCGCCAAGACTTCAGTGGCAGGAGCTGGAGCTGATCCAGAAGCTACAACTGACACTGAAGACGACGCCGACTTTAGTATGGCCGAGGCACTGGCCATGCGTGATTACACACCTTTAGTAGTGCAGCAGATCTATAAGAAGATAAGCTATCCCAGCCGCGCTGTTGACCGAGGCTTTGAGGGCACTGTGCGCATGGTGGTAGTCGTGAATAAGTCCGGGGCCCTAGAGAAAGTCACCGTAGCTCAGAAGAGTCGGCACTCGATACTCAACAAAGCAGCTATTAAAGCTACTGAACGAGCAGCACCGTTTCCCGCGCTGCCAGCCGCACTGAATACAGATGAATTCGAGATCACCGTGCCCGTAACCTTTAAATTGCAGTGAAATAAGCGGCGGCACAGTTCCTCTGTGCCGCCTACCTGTCAAGCGACTGGCCAATTTTTCGCCAAGTCGCTATAATCCGCGAGCGTTAAATTTAACCCTTCTCTCGGCAGTATTACTTTCACGGATTTAAAATCATGAGCTACAACGACGTCCCACCAGGCAATGATCTACCCAACGATATAAATGTAATTATTGAGATTCCAGCGAATCACGACCCGATCAAGTATGAAGTCGATAAAGACAGCGATGCGATTTTTGTCGACCGCTTTGTAGCTACGCCAATGTTCTACCCAGCTAACTACGGCTATGTACCTCAGACTCTGTCTGAAGATGGCGACCCACTGGATGTATTGGTTGTATCACCTTACCCAGTAGTACCTGGTGCTGTGATCCGCAGCCGTGTTGTAGGCGTCCTCAATATGACTGACGAATCTGGCGTCGATGCCAAGCTTCTCGCCGTGCCGCACACCAAGCTGACCAAAATCTATGACCATGTTCAGGAAATTGGTGATTTGCCTGAGCTGCTGCTAAAGCAGATCGTCCACTACTTTGAAAACTACAAAGCCCTGGAACCAGGCAAGTGGGTTAAGGTAGATGGCTGGGACAATGCTGAAGCGGCCCGTGTTGAAATCATGGCATCTCGCGAGCGTTATCTGGCTGAGTAATCTCAGTCTTAGCTTGAAGCACAAAAAACCGGCACCTAGATGCCGGTTTTTTTGTGCTCCTGAATCGATGCAAACTCTTGATTTAAGCTCCATCCAGCTCCTCAAATAGCACATCACCATTTAGCCCATGTTTGCGCAGAACGTCGCGCAGCCTTCTCAGGGCATCTACTTGGATCTGACGCACACGACCGATTTCGCGCCCAACCTGTTCCAAGGTCTCCTCCTGATGGTGCAACAGGCCAAAGCGTCTAACTAAAACTTCGCGCTGTTTTTCAGGCAGTTGAGTGAGCCACTTATTGAGGACTTCAGAAAGATTCTCACCTTCGATCTGTCGCTCAGGGCTACTGGCCCCCTCCGCGGAAATCGTTTCGATAAGACTCTTTTCATTCTCGGCAACCGGGATGTCGATGGACGAGATACGCTCGCTGAGACTGAATATCTTCAATACATCTTCCACTGGTTTATCCACCTATTCGGCAATTTCTTCCGGCGTCGGCGTGTGGTCGAGTTTTTGAGCTAGCTTGCGCGAGGCGCGCACATAGACATTGAGTTCTTTGACTATATGTACTGGCAGTCTAATGGTACGGGTCTGATTCATCAGTCCGCGCTCAATAGTTTGCCTAATCCACCAGGTTGTATAGGTGGAGAAACGGTAGCCAAGTTCGGGATCGAACTTTTCTACCGCACGCATCAGGCCGATATTGCCCTCTTCAATAAGATCGAGCAGTTCGAGGCCACGATTGACATAACGACGTGCGATTTTAACCACTAATCGCAGATTGCTTTCAATCATGCGCTTGCGTGCTGATTCATCGCCTTTGAGGAATTTTCGAGCATAGAAGACTTCTTCTGCTGCCGTAAGTAACGGAGCGTAGCCAATCTCTTTGAGGTAGAGGCTGGTAGCATCAATAACCTGATGACTGACTTCCGATGAGCTTCCTTGATCGTCGTTTTGTGCTTTGTGTAGATCTACTTTTAACGCTGATTCCATAACGTTATCATCCCTTTAGTTTTACTCCATGTTCCAAGTCACCATCTAGTGACCTCTCCAGAACTGTACCGCTTCCTTTTTTACATACTGCTTTTTCTTCTTTCTACTACGTTTACTTCCTACTACTAGAGTTGAGCTAACTCAACAAGGTTGACGATATGCATGTCCGATTTATCAACCTCTTAAAAAATACTGCTATCCCTATACTATTTCAAATAAACCTCAGGGTCCACTGGATTACCATCTTTGCGTATTTCAAAATACATCGTACCATTAGAACCCAGACGAGAGATAATTTCGGTCTGCCTTACAGTCTGACCCTCTCTGACCATAATCTGATCATTGTGCGCATAGGCACTTAACAATTTGTCACTGTGCTTAATGATAACCAGCTTACCATACCCGCGTAAACCCTCTCCGGCATAAACTACTAAGCCCGGGGCTGAAGAGCACACCGCTGCTCGGCTTACGGACTTAATTTTTATTCCCTTATGCAGCTGAGGAAGGCTATATGACTCAACTATTTTTCCCTTAACCGGCCATTTCCACTGCCAATTAGTCCCATACACTACCTGACTGGAGGCCGATTTAGGCTTATTTTTGAGGGTTTTTGTGATTTTTGGCGCGCTTGTAACTACATTGGTGTTGGCTTTTGACGCTGTTATTTTAGTCTTTTTCTCTGATTTATTGACCGTCTTGGCCGCCGCGCTACTGATTTTACTGGTATCCAATGACACCAGTTGGCCGCGACTAATAACAAAGGGTTCGCGTATCCCATTGGCCCGAGCCAGCTTGCGGAAGTCTAGGTCGTAACGCCAAGCGATGGAGTAAAGCGTTTCCCCAGATTCAACCTGATGCACCAGTATGCGGTTGCTCGGCGGCGCTGAACGACTGCTGACTGGCGCCGAGTTATTGCTGCTACAGCCAGTCACTAAGATGATGGCTGTCAGCGCTACAACAGATGATAGTGAGACCGACTTGGCTGCCAAATTAGACTACCTGTAGAGAGTTAGCGGTGTTTATGGGGCTTCATTCTGAAACCTTGATCCAACATATTCTAAACCCAGCACTAAAATCAAGCCCAATAGCATGGCACTGACACTAAACAGAGTTTGCGCATCAGCGCCAACCAACGCTGTATATTGACTAGGCCAAAGATTTTCCGCCGCTAGCACTATGGTCTTACCCGAGTGACTGACAACAGACTCCAGCACCAACTTCCACGGCCAGATAATATTTAAGCTACCCACCAAAAACCCGCACATGGTGGCGATAACCGAGATTTCATAACGTGCCAATAGCCAGGAGAGAAAACGACTAAACAGCGCCAGACCTAGAATGCCGCCAAGGGCAAATACACTGAGAATATCCAACTGCAGCCCGGCAATGGCGTTGATAAAAACCGGATATAGCCCAAGAAGAACAAGGATAAAAGAACCCGAAATACCCGGCAAAATCATTGCACAGAGAGCAATGCTACCGGCAAAAAACATCGTCATGAGGTTGCCCTCAAGTTGTATTGCTGGTGCCACGGATACAGACCAAGCGATGGCTACACCAATCGCAAATAGCAGCATTTCCTGCCAGCGGACAATGCGGTATTGACGCAGTAGATAGATCACTGAGCCGGCGATTAAACCGACAAAAAACGACCAGACCGGCAGCGGGTGCTGTGCCAGCAGATATTGCATACCCACCGCCAGAGAGAATAGGCTGGTTAAAATGCCACTGACCAAGACAAGCAAAAAATTGCCGTTAATATATTGCCAGGCAGCTGCCATTCCCTGAGACTTTAGAATATTGACTGCCTGAAGATTCAACGACTTGATGCTATTAATCAACTCCATATAGATGCCACTGACAAAGGCTATTGTGCCCCCTGAGACACCGGGGACCACATCGGCAGCGCCCATAGCCAGACCTTTGGAGAAAAGTAACAGGTGTTGTTTGAAACTGCGCATAGATACCCCAAAGTCGATTCTGTTGATGTCTTTACTGGGCTAGGCCACCAAGTAATGGGACAAATTTAACCTGCTCAACAATTTCTTCTTCAAACTCGGATGAGCTGCCGATGCGGCGCAAAACGCGCAGATCCTGAACATCACCAGCACCCACCGGAATCACTAGAATTCCATCTGGTGCCAACTGATGTAGCAGATCATCAGGAATTGCCTGGGGCGCGGCAGTGGTAATAATACCGTTGTAGGGGGCGTGGCGCTTCCAACCAAAACTGCCATCGGAGAGCTCAGCGGTGATATTGCGTAAACCCAGCTTGCGAAAGCGCTCTTTGGCTTTTATTAGCAGTGGCTCTATGCGCTCCACCGAATAAACCTTATCCACTAACTGCGCCAGAATAGTCGCCTGAAAGCCAGAACCTGTACCGATTTCAAGAACCTTTTTCAGCGGCCCGCCAGAGAGCAAAATCTCGGTCATACGTGCGACTATATAGGGTTGAGAAAGGGTCTGGGAAAAGCCGATAGGCAGAGCCGTATCTTCGTAGGCGCGATGGGCCAGTGCCTCATCGAGGAATATATGCCGTGGCGTTACCCTGAAGACATCGAGGATTCGTTGATTGCTGATGCCCTGATCTTTTAAACGCTGAATCAGCCGCTCGCGGGTACGCTGAGAGGTCATGCCGACACCAGCCAGATCAATCGAGTTCACACAAAATCCTCTATTCTCAAAGCCTCCAGGGCCTTATAGGGTTTGGTTCAAAAATAGTCGCAAAATAAGTCCGCAAATATATCACAGGGACTCTATTGGAGGGCGAAATAATTCAGCGATCTCACGCAGTACCACTGTCGCAAAACAGCCTCCAGAGAGATCAAAGCTGAGTTCCAACTGATCTACAGCCAGTCTTTGCCAATGTATATTCTGCGGCGTCAATACCAGTTCCCGACGCTCCTGTTTGAGTCCAGCATGTTCCAGTGCATAGCACCAGGGCTGCCATGGCGCCAAAACTGCCTGTTCTAATATTTCGAGATCACCACTGGCCGCTGAGCGGCCTCGGCCCCAGAGTGGACCTCTGGGCTCCGGCTCATGTGAAAAGCACTGGGACCAGTTGCTCTGCTGCAGGCGCTCGGCGAGCACCAGATTAAACAACCAGGAGCGAGCAGCCGACAGGTAGATACCGGTGCCGCGGCGATTGCCTTTGAGTTGGTCCCGTTCGATTAGATCCTGAGCCTGGTGTAGATTGCCACAATCATGGCCAAAGCGCTGCTCTCCAAAATAGTTCGGCACGCCATTGCTGGCGATACTTTTTAGTCGCGCATCAATCTCGCTGAACTGCTCATCCAGAGAGGCGAACTCTCTCAGCACCAGCTTGAAGGTGTTGGCCTGATGCATACCGCGGCGCAATTTTTTATTGTTTCGCGCCATGCTGAGGATTTCAAAATCGCTGTGAATCAATTGCTCAGGAGGAATTTCTTTGCCGGGTAAATAGAGACTAAACCACTGAGTGGTCACCGCAAAGCGATCCTTCATGCCACAGTAGCTAACGTCATTGCGCTTAATACCGGCCAGCTCAGCCAATAGCCCCGCCACCCACTGGGTGTTTTGATCGCGCTTGCGAACATGCACAAACAGATGCTCACCCTCACCGCTGGGTTCAAAGCCAAGTATCTCGTCGACCTGAAAGTCCTCTGGTTGGCTGCGGTACTGGGCACGGCCAAAGGTCGATGGAAACAGGCGCGGCAAGCGCTGAAAGTCGAAGTGTTGGGAATCGATAATATTTAGTCCGAAAAAAATTATGTTTTGTTACAGCGGATAATGTCAGCTCTTAAACAGCTGTTAGCAAATGTCTAACAAGAGACCAATAAAGCCACTGCATGGCAGGCAATACCTTCCTTGCGTCCGGCAAAGCCAAGTTCTTCGGTGGTGGTCGCTTTGATATTAATCTGATCAATCTTGCAGTTGATATCCGTCGACAGATTGAGCCGCATTTTATCCAGATGCGGCAGCATTTTCGGCTGCTCGGCGACAATAGTGATGTCAGCATTGCCCAGTTTATAGCCTTTTCTGGCAATCATGGCGACAACCGCCAACAACAGTTGGCGGCTATTGGCGCCCTTCCACTTGGCATCTGTATCAGGGAAATGTTGCCCTATATCACCCAGGGCCATGGCACCGAGTAGCGCATCGATCAGCGCATGAATCAGCACATCGCCGTCTGAATGAGCTATAAAGCTGTGCTCATAGGGAATGCTCACTCCACCCAGTATCAATTTATCTCCGGGACCGAATTTGTGCACATCGTAACCATGTCCTATACGCATTGTTCAGTCTCCTGCTGACTTATAATCGCCGCAGCAATTATAAGATCTTCGCTGTGAGTAATTTTTATATTATCCCGCCGGCCCTCAACAATTTTTACCTGCTCACCCAAATACTCAATGGCGGAAGCCTCATCAGTGGGCATTTGACCCTCTTGAAGCATAGCCTCAAGGGCTTTAACCAACAGTCCATAGCGAAACATCTGCGGCGTCTGTGCCGCGCGATAGAGACTGCGGTCAGGGGTTGTTTGGATATGGTTTTCGGTGCCAATTGTCTTCAAGGTATCCGTCACCGCGGTGGCGAGTATGCCACCCACAGCATGGTCGGCTAATTCGCCGATCAACTTATTGATATCGCCGCTGGTAATACAGGGCCGCGCCATATCGTGCACCAACACCCAGTCATTGCTGCCAGCCAAATCTCGAATAGCCCGCAGCCCCTGAAGTACTGAATAAACCCGCTCCGCGCCACCGGCAACCAGTTCGACCCGAGAATCACTGGCTGCTGAAATCTGCTGCCAATAGGGCGAAGCCATATCACAGGGAACAATAATTTTTGTAATGCAGGGGATCTTTAAAAGCCGGCTAAGACTGTGCTGAGCGACTAAGTGATCGCCAAGACGCTGAAACTGTTTCGCCACCTCGGCGCCAAAGCGTTGACCAGTTCCAGCGGCGGGAACAATGGCCCAATAGTTGGCAGCAGTCATTGTTGACTGTCCTGAACAGGTTTTGGCTGCTGATTTTTATCGATCACCAGATAGAAGGTCTCACCCTGCTTGATCATACCTAGATCGGCGCGGGCTTTTTCTTCAATGGCATCAAGATTGTTTTTTAGACTCTCCACATCAGTGGCAATCTGCTGATTGCGCTGACGCAGTGTTTGGTTTTCATTTTCCTGTTGCTGCAGTTGCCGATTGAGCTCGGCACGGTGGGCAAGACTGCCCTCACCGACCCACAGTCGCCACTGTAGACCGGCCAGAAGAACAATTAAGATAATGATTAACCAGCGCATGCGGGCATTCTATTCGCTTTTCGGATATTTGCCCATCAACTGCTACGCTCTTTCCCTGGAAATTAGTCAAGAGCGCAATAGCCAACAGGCGATAATGCCAACGCCGCGAATTACTGAGCGGCTTTAAATTCTGCCAGACCGCGGTACTGAGCCTGTTCACCCAGTTCAGCTTCGATACGCAATAGACGGTTGTACTTGGCAACACGATCCGAACGACAGAGTGAACCAGTTTTAATCTGACCGGCAGCAGTGGCTACGGCTAAATCAGCAATAGTCGTGTCTTCAGTCTCGCCAGAGCGGTGAGAAATCACTGCGGTGTAACCCGCCTCTTTCGCCATAGCGATGGCATCTAGAGTCTCAGACAATGTGCCGATCTGATTGAATTTAATCAGGATAGAGTTGGCTACACCGAGCTCGATACCACGACGTAAAATACTGGTGTTAGTCACAAACAAATCATCGCCGACTAACTGGATGCGCTTGCCGAGCTTTTCTGTCTGGTACTTCCAACCATCCCAATCGGACTCATCGAGACCATCTTCAATCGAAATTATTGGGTAGACATCACAGAGCTCTGCAAGATAATCGCTAAAGCCTTCTGAGCTAAAGACCACGCCTTCACCGGAGAGATTGTAGTGGCCATCTTTGTAGAACTCAGAGGCCGCACAATCCAGCGCCAGAGTAACGTCTTTGCCTAACTCATAACCAGCGGCTTCAGTTGCGATCTTGATTACCGCCAAAGCTTCAGCATTAGAGGCCAGATTCGGTGCAAAACCACCCTCATCGCCCACTGCGGTGTTTAAACCTTTGTTGCTGAGAACCTTTTTAAGCTGATGGAAGATCTCAGTACCAACCTGCAGGGCTTCAGAGAAGCTTTTAGCGCCAACCGGCTGCACCATAAACTCTTGGATATCAACATTGTTATCCGCATGTTCACCGCCATTAATAATATTCATCATCGGTACAGGCATGCTGTACTGGCCAGGCGTACCGTTAACATTGGCAATGTGGGCATACAGCGGAATCCCCAGATCAATGGCGGCGGCCTTAGCTGCTGCCAGGGAAACAGCCAAAATTGCATTGGCGCCCAGTGTGGCTTTGTTATCAGTGCCATCGGCATCGATCATAAGCTTGTCTAGCTGACGCTGATCCGCCACATCTTGGCCAACCAACAGAGCTTTGATAGTGGTGTTGATATTATTTACGGCGGTCAATACGCCCTTACCTATATAACGGCTGCTATCGCCATCGCGCAACTCAAGCGCTTCACGAGAACCAGTTGATGCGCCGGATGGAGCATTGGCAGTGCCGACAACGCCATTCTCTAAAATCACATCCGCCTGCACAGTGGGGTTGCCACGGGAATCGAGTATCTCAAACGCCTGAATATCTACAATGTTGCTCATTTACTATTTTCTCCAGTATCTAGGGTGATATGCGCAAAGGGAGGTGCACATGATGAAATATAACAATTGGTCTAGCCGCGCCCTAGGACAGCCGTTAAGCGTCGTGGACGACTTTAAATAATACCCAGATCGTCCTGAGATTTAATCAGATCATCAAAGGCTTTCATCTGCGCAAGGAACGGCTCTAACTTATCCAGTGGCAGTGCACTGGGGCCATCACAGCGCGCTTGATCCGGGTGCGGGTGGGCCTCAAGAAACAGACCCGCTATACCCACAGCTATGCCAGCTCGACCCAGCTCAGCCACCTGATGGCGACGACCGCCGGATGCTGCGCCCAAAGGATCTCGACACTGCAGTGCATGGGTCACATCAAAAATTAATGGCAAGCCACCACTGACATCTTTCATAGTGCGAAAACCGAGCATATCCACAACTAGGTTGTCGTAGCCCATGCAGGTGCCGCGCTCGCAGAGCATAATCTGGTCGTTGCCGCACTCACGAAATTTGTCGACTATATTGCCCATCTGACCGGGACTCAAAAACTGCGGTTTCTTTACATTGATCACCGCACCGGTCTCGGCCATGGCCTTGACCAAATCGGTCTGACGAGCGAGAAATGCCGGCAGTTGAATCACATCACAGACTTCAGCCACAGGCTTAGCCTGATCGATTTCGTGAACATCAGTGATCAGCGGAATATTAAACGTCTGTTTAATTTCCTGAAATATTTTCAGCCCTTCATCGAGGCCGGGACCGCGATAGGAATTAATCGACGAGCGATTAGCCTTGTCAAAAGAAGCCTTAAAAACATAGGGAATACCGAGCTTTTCAGTGGCACGGACATAGGCTTCTGCAATCTGCATGGCCATATCCCGCGACTCAAGCACATTCATGCCCCCAAACAACACCATAGGTGCGTCGTTGCTAACGCCTATATCGGCTACCTGAATCGTCACTGCGCTCATTACTTGGCTTCCTGGCTAGATGATTGCTTTTGAAAATCCAGCGCTGCGTTAACAAAGCCTTCAAAAAGCGGATGGCCATCACGGGGCGTGGAATTAAATTCTGGATGGAACTGGCTAGCAAAGAACCAGGGATGGTTGGGCAGCTCGATAGTTTCTACCAAGGTCTTGTCATGGGACAGACCACCAATCACCAGACCAGCGTCTTTTAGTGCCGGCAAGTAATTATTATTCACTTCAAAGCGATGACGGTGACGCTCTTCCACCTGATCAGCACCATAGATACCATGAGCCATAGAACCGGGAAGCAGATGACAGACCTGAGAGCCAAGACGCATGGTGCCGCCGAGATCAGAGTCTTCGGTGCGAGACTCTTTGTTGCCTGAGGCATCGATCCACTCAGCAATCAAACCCACTACTGGGTGAGCTGTTGAGGCTTCAAATTCAGTACTGTTAGCCCCTTCAAGGCCGCAGACATTGCGCGCATATTCAATAATTGCAATCTGCATACCCAGGCAAATACCCAGATAGGGAATATTGTTTTCTCGGGCTGTTTTAACCGCGAAGACTTTACCCTCGGTGCCTCGAGTACCAAAACCCCCAGGAACCAGAATAGCATCGACGCCATCCAGTAAGGAGTGATCCTGCTCCAACAGTTCGGAGTCAATATAGCGAATCTTAACTTTGGTCTTGTTGTGAATACCGGCGTGAATCAACGCTTCAGTCAGGGACTTGTAGGCATCCAGCAATTCCATGTACTTGCCGACCATGGCGATAGTTACCTGACCATCGGAGTGCAACTGGCTCTGGACGACGAAATCCCACTCACTGAGATCCGCATCGGGAACATCTAGCTCAAAGCGATCGACAACAAATTGATCCAGTCCGCGCTCGTGGAGCATGCGTGGAATTTGATAGATACTCACTGCATCGATCACTGGAATCACCGCACGCTCTTCAACGTTGGTGAACAGCGAAATTTTCTGTCGCTGACTCTCTTCAATGGGCACTTCAGAACGACACAGCAACACATCAGGCTGCAGGCCGATAGAACGCATCTCTTTTACCGAATGCTGAGTGGGTTTGGTTTTGGTTTCACCAGCGGAAGCAATGTAGGGAACCAGCGTCAGGTGTAGCAACAGTGCGCGCTTGTAACCGAGCTCCACTTTAAGCTGACGCACCGCCTCAAGAAATGGCTGCGACTCGATATCACCAACAGTACCACCGATCTCGACCACTGCTATATCTGCATCACCAGCACCGGCATAGACGCGGCGTTTAATTTCGTTGGTCAGATGTGGAATAACCTGCACAGTGCCGCCCAGATAATCACCGCGACGTTCGCGACGCAGTACTGTTTCGTAGACCTGACCACTAGTGAAGTTATTGTTCTTGGTCATCTTCGAACGCAGGAAACGCTCGTAGTGGCCAAGATCCAAATCTGTCTCGGCGCCGTCTTCAGTGACATAGACTTCGCCGTGCTGATAGGGACTCATGGTTCCGGGGTCGACATTTAAATAGGGGTCGAGCTTGAGGATTGTGACGTTGAGTCCGCGAGATTCCAGAACAGCAGCCAGCGACGCCGCTGATATACCTTTACCCAAAGACGAGACAACACCACCGGTAACAAAAATAAAACGTGTCATAAAGACCCTGTAAAACCACGATTCTGTGCTCAAATAGAAATGCATTCCATCAGAACAGAATCTAGAAATTGTAATCGAGAAAGGCTTGTTTGGCCGTGAAATTCGCCGAGACCCACCCTACCTAAGATGGGAGAGTAGATTAACAGAAAGGTATAGAGGTTTCTACAGAGAGTTTGTCTGCCAGGTGATTTTTAAGCCTTCGATTTCGGGCCCAGCCTGCCAGCCTTCGCAGACCCATAGACCCCCCACAGCAACCAACTGCTCATCGACATAGAATAACGGCACTCGCTCTCGCCACCAAGGCTCTAAGCCGAATTCCTGGAGCAATTTTTTAAGGCTATTGGAATGCTCGCGACCCGCTGGCTGGCAGCGTTCGCCGCCGCGGCGAAAGCGCACCTGTAAGCGCTCAATACTATCTGACCGCAGACCTTCACCAAGCACTGGCTCAGCGCTTAATAAATTGCCATCGGGGAGCACTAATGGCTCATCGACAGGCCAAAATAAGCACAGATCCAAATCGGCCACTGGCCGCCCGCTGAGCCTCAATAGATAGACCCGCTGGCGGTAACGGCACAGTTGAAGATCGGCCCGCACCACTTTCGGCTCGCTATCCTCTCGAGCAGTCAGCAGAGAACTCATCACCTCGTCGATAAAAGTCTGACCCAGCGCCGCCAGCCCATAAATTTCAGGCCAGTAACGCAGTAAATTTTTCTGCCGCAGCGGTTCTAGCTTAACAAATTGAGTTAAATCCAATGACCAGCCGCCCTGCTCTGGGCGCGGATCAAGCGTGGCAATATCGGCTCGCGCCACTGAATCTGCAAGCTGATCCGCCTGACTGCTCTGCTCTGCGCTACGCATGATCCCCTGGACATAGTCGGGCCAGCGATGGGCTAATGTGGGAATAACGCTGTTGCGCAAATAGTTGCGGTCAAACTGCTCCTGCTGATTGCTCTCATCCTCAATCCAAGAAAGCTGTGCAGCGTCAGCGTATGCCTGCAAACTCGACTTTGGCCGATTGAGCAGCGGTCTTATCAAACGCCCTGCGCCTACAGCTCGGCTTCGGGGAATTCCTGACAAGCCTCTGGCACCGGAGCCACGCAATAACCGGAACAATACTGTCTCTACTTGATCATCAGCATGGTGACCCAAGAGCAGCAGGCCACCTTTGATCAGATACTTCTCAAAGACTTTGTAGCGTGCGTCTCGAGCCGCGGACTCGAGGCCGGCGCCGGTTTCATTTACCACCACATATTCAGCTGTTAGGGGCACACCCAGAGAGTGACAGAGAGCTTTTGCATGTTGCTGCCACGCATCCGCATTAGCAGATAGTCCATGGTGAATATGCACTGCTGTGATGCGCTCCGGGGGCAATAGCTCACAGAGCAAGTGCAGTAATACAGTGGAGTCGAGACCGCCACTAAACCCCACTAGGATCTGTGGCGCGGCCTCAAGTTGTTCGAGCCAATCGGCAAACACGGCTGCGGCAGTCACCGCAGACCGGTGCTTAGAGGCTCTTCTGTTCACGGCTGCTGCTCAGCCTGTTCTTGCTCGGCTTGATATTTTTTAAACTGATGGCGGGTCAATAGATTGCAATTTTCAGTGGCAGGGTCAAAGGTAATCAGTACATCGCCTTTGCTCAACTGGCGCTTCACCTGATCAATTTTATTCTCCAAACTGACCTCATGGGAGCCGTAATCAGTGCCCTCACGCAAAATAAACTCTTCGATGATGCCGTAGAGAATTTCTGCACTTAACATTTCCGCGGGGATTTCTATCACTTTATTGGCTTCCTAAATTGCGTTAGGCCCTTAACAGATTAGCTATTTAACTCACCAGCTAGGGCGACAGTTGATTAAAACATATTTATCCAATCAGACAATTTCAGATTCATCTGGCCTGCATAATAGTGCCATAATCATTTGCAGTTAAGCAGAGGAGCGAAAAATGACAGATTATTTAGTACTTACCGTGATCGCCGATGACCGCGAAGGCATAGTTGAACAAATTTCCCAGACCATCATCGAACACGGCGGCAACTGGATGGAGAGCAGCATGGCGCGCCTGGCAGGTAAGTTTGCCGGCATTCTATTGGTGGAAGTTGAGCCCGCCAAGCATGCTGATCTCGAGCAGGCGCTGTCTGCACTGTCCGCTCATGGAATAAAAATTATTGTTGAGCAGAGCGCGCCAAGTCAGGAAAAAGACGCCCAAGTCAGCTGCATCGAAATCGTCGCCAATGATCGCCCAGGTATTGTCGGTGAAATTTCGACACTGCTGGCAAACCACAATGTCAGCCTTATCTCTCTGGAAACATTCTGTGAAAGCACCCCTATGTCCGCCGGCATGATGTTCTATGCCCACACCTATCTGCAGTTGCCAGAGGCAATGACTCTAGACCAGCTAACCGCCATTCTGGAAAGCCTGTCAGATGATCTAATGGTGGAGATTGTCGACGCCTAAGTTGCCTCTTAAAAAACCATGCTCGATATCGTTTTGTACCAACCAGAAATTCCGCCCAACACCGGAAATATTATTCGCCTCTGTGCCAATACCGGTTTTCGCCTGCATCTCATCGAACCCCTGGGTTTCGATTTGGATGACAAAAAACTGCGTCGCGCTGGTCTCGACTACCGCGAGTTTCAGTCCTTAAAAGTTCACGCCAGCCTCGAAGACTACCAGCAGAGCCAGCAACCGAAAAAGATTTATGCCCTTAGCACCAAGGGCACAGTTGGCTATTCCTCGGTCCGTTTCGAAGAGGGTGATGCGTTGCTGTTCGGCCCTGAAACTCGCGGCTTGCCTGAAGAGGTTCGCGACAGTTTAGGTACCGACCAGGTATTGCGCCTGCCGATGCAAAAACAGAGCCGCAGCCTCAACCTTTCCAATACCGTCTCGATTATCGTCTACGAGGCTTGGCGACAGTTGGATTTTGCTGGCGGCGCTTAGAATATAGAGCTAACAAGAATATTCCGTGACGTCGGCAGAGCAGGTATCATAAGACCCTGTTACGCAGGACAAAATAACGACTCCCAGCTTGAGAAAAAATCAATGAGTTCAGCAATCGGCCTATTTTACGGCAGCTCGACCTGCTACACAGAAATGGCCGGGGAGAAAATCTGCGCCCAGATCAATAGCCAATACAGCGACAGTGTCAGCTTGCACAATATCGCCGACCAACCCCTCAGCCTGATGGCCGATTACCAGCTGCTAATACTCGGCATCCCCACTTGGGATTACGGCGAGTTGCAAGAGGACTGGGAGAGTCACTGGGACGAGTTGGAGCAGATCGATTTTACCGGCAAGCGGGTGGCCGTTTATGGTCTCGGCGATCAGATCGGCTATCCGGAATGGTTTCAAGATGCTCTCGGTTATCTCTGGGCCAAGGTCAAGAACCGCGGTGCGACCATGGTCGGCGAATGGCCCAATAAAGGTTATGAGTTCGACGAATCCAAGGCTCTCACTGACGATAACGAGCATTTTGTCGGCCTAGCCCTGGATGACGAAAACCAACTGGATCTCAGCGATGACTATATTAATCGCTGGTGTGAGCAGATCTGCACTGAGTTCGGCCTCGGTCAATGAGCAAGCAGCAACCCAGTGCTATGCCCTGGTTTGAGACCGCCAACCCGGTTCCCCGCAGGCGTAAAACTGTCACTGTTATAGGCGCCGGGATCTCTGGCTGCACAGTGGCGGCGGCATTAAAAAAACGCGGTTTTCAAGTGACCGTAGTCGATCGCCATGACCATGCCGGCGCCGAGGCCTCGGGTAATCCTGAAGGCATTGTCTACCCCAAGCTATCCCCCCGAGACGATCTATTGCCGAGAGTTAATCTCGCGGCCATTCAATTTGCCAGCCACTATTACCAACCCTTTTGGGACAGTGGTTTAGGCCGCCAGTGCGGCGTGCTGGTGGTACCGGAAAATGACAAGGCTCGCAGAGACTTCAAACAGATTAGTGAACGCTACGCGGATCAACCAGAAATAGTTGAAACCATTGCCCATGAGCAACTTGAGGCACTGAGCGGCGTGCCATTACAGGCTGAATCGGCTCTCTATTTTGCCAAATTAGGCTGGCTGCCACCGCAGCTTATCTGCGAACAACTGCTTAAGTTAAATGATATTCCTCTAGTGCAGGCGGATATCCAAAGCCTCGAATACAGCGAGCAGCAGCAGAGCTGGCAGCTGCGTGACGGCAACCAGCAATTGCTGCTGGAAGATCACAGCGAAAGCGTCATTATTGCCAGCGCCTTCGAGTGCAAACAGTTTAGCCAGACAGCATATTTGCCGCTGCGCAAAATTCGCGGGCAGATTACCCAACTGCCCTGCACCCCAGAGAGCCTTAAAATGAAAATGGTGATCTGCGGCGAATGCTATATCACCCCTGCAGAGGAGGGTTTGCACGGCTGCGGTGCGACCTATAACAAAGACCTATTTACCACTGAGCTACGCGATATAGACCATCAGACCAACCTGGCGCAGATCGCAGCCACAGATGCGGGGCTGGCAGCAGTGCTGGGTAACCCGACAAATGAAAGCTTAACCGGGCGAGCTAACTTTCGCTGCACTACTTCGGACTATCTGCCGATTGCCGGTCCAGTACCGGACCGCGCAACCATGCTAGAGGACTATGCTAAATTGCGCCGCGATGCTAAGACCCCTGTGACCACCCCCGGAGCCTATCTACCCAATCTCTATGTCAATTGCGGTATGGGTTCTAGAGGTTTGAGTTATGCACCGTTAACAGCAGAATTGCTCGCGGCAGAGATTGCCGGCGACACACCAGCACTCTCCAAAGAGCTCTGCCAGGCTATGCATCCGGTGCGTTTTTTAATTCGGGATCTAAAAAGAAATCGTATTTAGAGGCATTGTCTTTTTATATGCACTGCTTGTTATAGGCACTGCTTTTTATAGACACTGCTGTTTATAAAGAGATACCGCCATGGCGGTGGATATAGCTGGCCATAACCGTATCCATGGTAACTATGTGGTTGAGCAGCCAATTGGGAAATCTGTCCGCTGCATAAATACTGAGGTGGTTGATCGTTTCAATACTGCAATCCCTGCTCCAGAGACTGTGCTCCTCCGTCATCCACTGCAATACTCGCCGATGCTCTTCACTGTGCTCCCCTCGAGCAGGAAACCCGTACTCCTCCATGGACTTTTCTTCCAGTTTAAAATGGTGCACCGTGTCCGACAGCAGGGTCTCCATCAGCTGCTCTATTTCGTCGCTGTGGAGCTGTCTGGTGTTGATTTCCATTTCCGTCTCTATTTCGCCCCCAAGCTCATCGCTCGCCTCAGATTCCGAGGCGCTGTCAAGCCGCAGGGCCAAAGCGCTATCCAAGAGGCGCTTTAAGGCATTGGCATCATCAAATGCTTTGCGGTGCTCGCGATTCATAAACTCCAGAGCTACCTGAGGAGTGTTTTCAAAATCAATCATAGGCACTGAACTGTTATTTTTTATAAGTAAAAGATTAGCAGATTTTGACTGCAAGTCATTTGATAGCCATCAAGGGCATTGGAGATTAATCCCTTTTGCCCTATTATCGACAGCCTAATTCACCTCAACCTAACCCCCCAGAATGGATCCCTATGAAATATATTGGCGCCCACGTTAGTGCGGCTGGCGGCATCGAGAACGCACCTCTTAACGCCCATGCGATTGGTGCCACCGCCTTTGCCTTCTTTACCAAGAATCAGCGCCAGTGGCAGGCCAAGCCCCTCAGTCAAGAGAGCATTGAGAAGTTTAGAGAGAACTGTGAGCGCTATGAGTTTTCGCCTGAGCAGATCCTGCCTCACGATAGCTACCTGATAAATCTTGGTCACCCTGAAACTGAGGGTCTTGGAAAATCCCGCGAGGCCTTTGTCGATGAGCTGCGCCGCTGTGAGCAACTGGGACTCAAATATCTCAACTTTCATCCCGGCAGCCATTTGCGCAAAATCTCGGAAGACCAGTGCATAGCCAAAATTGCTGAATCGATCAATCTGGCCCTTGAAGTAACTTCCGGGGTCACAGCAGTAATTGAAAATACTGCCGGTCAGGGTAGCAATCTCGGTTTTAGCTTTGAACAGTTGGCAGCCATGATCGACGGCGTCGAAGATAAGAGCCGCATTGGTATCTGTTATGACACCTGTCACGCCTTTGCCGCAGGCTATGATATGCGCAGCACCGATGGCTGTGAGAAGATCTTTGATGATTTTCAACGGATTGTCGGCTTTGACTATCTATGCGGCATGCATCTAAATGATTCACGCTCAGAATATGCCAGCCGCGTCGACCGCCATCATAGTCGTGGCCACGGCAACCTGGGACTAAATGTCTTCCAGTTTATTATGCAAGATAGTCGCTTTGACGAAATCCCATTGGTTCTGGAAACCATAGACCCGTCAATCTGGGCCGATGAGATAGAGTTGCTGCGGAGCTTTCAAACCGCGGCCTAACCGGCTCTCCTTAACAGTGGCTAGGAACAGCTAATCCTGCAACTGCTGTTATTCTTTATTCTGTTCGGCGTTAAGCGCAGCAAGAAGCCCCTGCTTATAAGCCTCGGCGCTGGCTTTACTATCGCCGATCTTTTCCAGCACATTGGCCAAATAGATAGAACCCTGAACCGAGGGACGTAGTTTAAGGGCGGCCGTAAGATAGTCTTTGGCCTTGCCCCAAAACTGCAGCCGCTGACAGATCTGAGCTAGCGCTAATAACAGGTCGGCATCGTCACTGTGCTGCACAAGCCATTTCTCAGCCACCACCAACTGCTTTTCTGGGCTCGCTGATTCAAGTTCGCCGAACTGCGCGACCAGAAGTGCATACCACTGGCGATTTAGCGCTTTGGTCAACAGCGCCTGCTGTTTTTCTCCCTGCTGAACTCTGCCTAGACTGGCAGCATAGCTGGCAATAATCAGTGGATCTCGCTGTTGTTTTCTGGGAATTAGATGCCAAATATCTTCAAGCTCTGCGCGCTTTTCACTAAGGGAGTCGCTGTCATTAGCCACCAGACTATCGAGTAAGTTGCAGTAAACGTCCTGTTCTAGACTAGCCAGATCCAGATCGCTGATCGCTTGAAAACGCTTCAGGTCACGCAACATCTTCTGCAGAGCAGCCCAGTCATCAGACAAGTAGTAGGCATCAGCTAAGAGTCGCAATAGCGCTTTGTCTCGAGGATTTTTGCCATAGATCCCCTGTAAAATTTTCAGCGCTTCCTCGGGCTGCTCTTCAAGCAGGTAGCATTCAGCCAGAGCCTTATCGGCAATAAAATGACTCTTAGGATAAGAGTTTTTCAGCCGTTGCAGAATTTGACGGGCCTGGTCAAACTGCTCACCGTCAGCGGCAGCTCGGGCTGCGAAGAGCAAGTTAACCACTGGCATAGAGGATTTATCCGCAGACTGGGACAACAGCTTTGCCGCCTCCTGCCAATCGTCACCGGCAAACAACAACAGCCCTTCGGCAGTCTGGTTCTGATTGCGCGCGCTGCGGCGGTTGCGCCACCAGGATTTAAAGCCGCCAGCGCCCATAATCCAGCGCCACGTTAACAGCAACCAGAACAGCAGTGCAGTGGCTGCCACATAGATCAGCAGCCCAGTCCAGACACTCATCTCAATGGTGAATTCAGCAAAACTTAACAGTACATAGCCACTGCCAAACTGTAATACCCAAACTGCCAGCGCACCCACAAACAGAGCCAGCACCAGCAACAATAAAAGCTTTCTCACTGTTCAGCTCCCTCGTCAGCAGTGCTGCTATGACGCAAATTCAGGGCTGTTTGGATGGCATTTTGGGAGCCGGAGATATCCGGCAGCTGCTGACTCACTGGTCTTTCAGCCAGAGCTTGCAGCCTCGTGATCGAAGCTTCGGATTCACTGTTTAACTGGAAGTAGTTGCGCAATAAAATCTCAGCCTTATTGAGGCTGCTGCTATAGATAGCCTGCTCTTCGCGCAACAATGCACCCTGCGCTTGCTCAAGTAACAGATAGAGATTCTGACGCACCATGGTTTGTTCGACGCCACTAAGCAAAGGTTCAATTGGTTGTTGGCGCTTTTGCAGGACAATTAGACTGCCAAATTTTTCACTGAAACGCTCAAGAGTTTCAACTAGGGTGCTCGACGCCGGCTCACCGTCCGCAGCTACCTGAACAGCAGGGGAATCAGCATGGGGCTCAAGTATAGAGAGTGCCTCAAGGGCCGATGAGATTGCCTGTAACTCAAGGTAGATACCTTCTCGATCGACTTTTTCCGTCATGCGCAGAGCCGCAATATCCACCGCCAAGGCATCGCGCACCGCTAGTAATTCAGGATCATTGATTTGACCAAAAATTCTATCGACATTTTCTAAAATCGCCAGAGGATTTTCGATACTGCGCTCCACCTGAAGGCGCTGATTGGCCAGCCGCACTAGATAGGCGGCCTCTGCCAATAGCCAATCGCCACGAGTGGCGCTGCCCAGAGTTAATATCTGTTCGGCCTGACGATTAGCCAGCAGGCGCAGAGAGTAGAGTTGATCCTGCAGCGCTTTGATAGTCTGCGACTGCTGTTGGTCTGCACGGACTGTTGCTTGCTGCTGTCTCGCAAGCTTAATCTCAAAGGCCGTTAGGCTACTTTGCAGGCCCTCGGCTAAAACCGTACGCTGCTGCCACTGCATCCAACCAAACCAAGACGACCCAGCCAGTGCGGCTATCAGCAGCACTATAAGAATAGTTTTAAACCAGGGGAAGGACTTCTTCGGAGGTTTTTTACTAGGGGCTTGCGTGGTCCTGCTCTTGGTAGATGGCTTATCTGAGCTTGGCTTATCCGCTGCAGAAGAGCTGGCTTTCGCGGAATCTTTTTTGTCGCTTGCCACAGGTGCAGCCGATTTTTTCTCAGTCACCATCTTCCCTCTTTTGTTGCGCGTCTGATTAACACTTATCAAACGACAAAAAATTATTCATTAATCAAAGAATAGCTTGTCAGCCGCTTTTAACGCAATAAATTACAGCGCCTTCTGCACCGCAGCTAACATCGACTCTGGCAGTGCATTTTCGGCACTGACAATATTCCTATAACCTAATTCAAGGGCAATCTCTGCCACTCGCTCGCTGGGCACCACAACTACCGTATCAGCCCCCGGCTCTGCGGACTGCTCGCCCAAGGCTGTCAGCAACTCGCCACTGTGAACTACCAGACAATCCGTTTGCTGCAACTGTTTACGCGCCAATAACGCCTGCTCTGGATTGATTATGCGCTCGTAGAGTTCGCAGTAATCAACCCGGGCACCGCGCTCAATTAGAGTATCCCGAAGAATTTCTCGACCGCCGCGGCCGCGAAAAATAATCACCCGCTGACCACTCAAGTCCTGCAATTCAGGCAGCGCCAACAGTGCCTCACTATTTTGCCGGCCGCTGGGCGATAGCGCGACAATATCTGCAGCGCCCAGAATTTGAGCCGTCTGTTGCCCTACGGCAAAAAACTCTATGCCCACAGGCTGCATCGGCCAGTAGCGGTCCAACCACTCAATGGTCAATTCGGCAGCATTGCCGCTGACACAGATGGCCTTATCAAAATTATCCACTTCCAGAATCAGATTTTTAATCGACTGGCCATCAACTATAGGTTTAATGGACATCACTGGGGTGTGACATACCTGGGCACCGGCCTGCTCTAGCAGTGCAATAAATTGATCCGCCTGCCGCGAGGGTCTGATCACCAGAATGCGTTGCGACATTAGTCTGCCCCGTAAACCTCGGCGAGAATTTCACCAGCACCTGCGGCCAGCAACCGCTCAGCCAACTCTATACCGAGTTTCTCTGCCTGCTCTGTCGGGGCGGAGAGTTGATCTTGCAGAATACGCGCGCCGTCGACGCTGCCCACTAGGCCACGAAGCTGCAGAGAGTTGCCCGCCTCATCCAACTCAGCGTAACAGGCAATAGGCACCTGACAGCCACCTTCTAGGCGTCGATTGAGTGCGCGCTCGGCAGTGACGCGGATGCGTGTCTGACTGTGTTCTAGAGGCTTCAGTAAATCGATGGTGACCTGATCGTCGAGGCGACATTCGATACCCACAGCACCCTGACCACCTGCAGGCAGACAGAGTTCTGGCTGCAGTCGCGTGGCGATACGCGCCTCCATCCCCAGTCGAATCAATCCGGCACTGGCGAGAATAATAGCGTCGTAATCGCCGCAATCCAGTTTCGCTAATCTAGTATTAACATTGCCGCGCAGATCTTTGATCTGCAGCTCTGGAAAGCTCGCGCGAATCTGACACTGGCGACGCAGACTGGAAGTTCCCACCACTGATCCGGGTGGCAGTTCGGCAAGATGGGCATAGCGATTGGAGACAAACGCATCCAGGGGATCTTCACGCTCACAGATAACGGTTAGGCCGAGTCCCGGAGGAAATTCCATGGGCACATCTTTCATGGAGTGCACGGCAATATCGGCGCGATTTTCCAGCATCGCCACTTCGAGTTCTTTAACAAACAGACCTTTGCCACCGACTTTTGCCAGCGGCGTATCCAGAAGCACATCACCGCGGGTGGTCATGGCCAGCAACTGGACATCAAGGTGAGGATGATTCTCAAGTAATTTGGCTTTTACAAACTCGGCCTGCCAAAGGGCCAAGGGGCTCTTTCGCGTCGCAATTCGGATCGTCTGGGGCACTGAAATTCCATCGTTGTGATTGACTAGTCGAACATTATCGACCATTTGGCCGCGCTTGGGCAGCTGAATTTTATCGAACTAAGGTAGCGTTAAAGCTCGGGGGTAGCATTAAAGCTGGGGTACTAATTGCCGCAACTTCGGCTCTAAGCGACGACTGACAATGGGCTGAATGGGGATATCTCGGAGTTTAACCGCCAGGTGACCCTCAGCATAGGTCAACCCCTCAATGGCATTGCGGGCTACCAAGGCGCTGCGATGCACGCGAATAAAAAACTGTGAGAACTCCTTTTCAATATCCTTGAGAGTATCGGAGAGCACAGTTTCACCCTCAGCGGTGTATGCGGTGACATACTTTTGGTCGGCCTGCAGCAACCGAATCTGTTTGACTGCAACCAGTTCAAGACCGTTGTGAGTCCTGCTGCAGAGATGCCGTCGGTGACTCGGGGTTTGGCCATTAAGCTGCGCACGGGTTGCGCTCGCGGCTCGCTGTAGCGCCTCATCTAGCTCAATGGCTTTGATTGGTTTAAGTAGATAGGCAAAGGCTTTGGCATCAAATGCACGCAGCGCAAAGTCTTCAAATGCAGTGCAGAAGATCACCGCTGGGGGCGGCACCGATTTAGCAATCCGCCGCGCAGCGTCGAGTCCATCCATCTCTGGCATACGCACATCCATGAGCACAATATCCGGCAGACATTGATCCGTCATCTGAACCGCTTCAAAGCCACTTCGCGCTTCCCCAACAATATCTACATCCGGTTTTTTTTGAAGCAGACGCCGCAGACGGATTCGTGCCAGCGGTTCATCATCTACGATCAACACCTTGATCATTTCTAACCCTCCAATGGTTTAAATAGAATCCTCGTATGGTAGTGATTTTTGAATACAGTTTCCTGTAACTTGGCGCGGCCATTAAAATAGACATCGAGTCGACAGCGCAAATTATCCAGGGCTAATTGATGGCCAGAGGTCATTTCAGAGCGCGCCGCTGTGTGGTTAGTCGTTTCAGGGAGGCTGTTAACCAGGTCTATACAGAGCCAGTCCCCAGAGGAATAAATAGTGATATAAATAGAGCCACCCTGAATAGCCGGTTGCACCCCATGGAAAACCGCATTTTCAATTAATGGCTGCAAAATCAGGGGAGGAACAGAAATATTGCTGAGCTCGACCTTGATATCCCAGCTATATTCAAGACGCTCGTCGAGGCGTAGCTTTTCGATCTCAAGATAGCCCTGACAGGCATCCACTTCTTCCTGCAAAGTCACTGAGGCACTGCCTTTCAGCGCGTAGCGGAAAAGGTCGCACAGATTCTCAATGGTTTTTTCCGCCTTGTCTGCATCGATGCGAATCAGCGTCGCAAGGCTATTCATACTGTTAAATAAAAAGTGCGGTCTTATGGCCGCTTGCAAGGCCACCAGTCGCGCCTCAAGCCCGGCCTTTTGCTGTTGATGTAACAGCTGCTGAAAATAATAAAGTCGCAGTAACACCCCGGCGGGGATCGCCGTGATCAGAACAATATTCAATATTGAGAACGGATCTGCACGCCAGACTCCAGTGCGAGAATAGTTATTCCAGTATTCTGCGGTCACGGCACAGAGAGCTGCCGCCAATAAAACCAGCAGGTAGTTAATCAGCGCTATCCGAGGAAGGGTAAGATGCAGCAAATAGGGTTGCGCGCGGCATAAAAATATTACGCTGAGTAGCGCAATCCAGAATATTAACAGCGTAATTTTGCCCAGCCAGAGAAAATCGAAGTCGCCAATGCCATTGTGAAGCAGCGCCATTAACAGCGCAGACAAGACGCCAATAACAAATATTCCCAACAAACCCTGCCCGCGACAAAGGTCAGGGATAAAATAATCGCCTATTTGAGTCTGATTTGCCCCTGAATCACTCATTCAAGTTATTCTCATCCCTGTGATTAGCTATAATCCTAGTCGCGATATAACCACTGAGCAACTAAGTCGATGAGTAATAACGAAAATAACGAGACCAACAACGCCCCAGCTACACAAACTAACCAAGCTTGGGGTGGCCGCTTTAACGAGCCGGTGGATGATTTTGTCGCCCGCTTTACCGCCTCGGTAAATTTTGATCAGCGCCTTTACCGCCAAGATATTCAAGGCTCAGTGGCTCACGCCAGCATGCTCTGCGAAGCAGGTGTGTTAACCGAAACCGAGCGCGACCAGATTATGCTCGGACTGCAGGAAATTGAAGCCCAGATTGAGGCCGGTGAGTTTCCCTGGTCGGTGGGTCTGGAAGATGTGCATATGAACATCGAAGCCGCTCTCACCGCTAAAATTGGCATTGTCGGCAAGAAGTTGCACACGGGGCGCTCGCGAAACGATCAAGTGGCAACCGATATTCGCCTTTGGCTGCGTGACCAGATCGATCACATAGCGCCGATTTTGACGCGATTACAAGATGGTTTAATTGGCTTGGCAGAACAGGAGGCCAACACCATCATGCCTGGTTTCACTCACTTGCAAACCGCCCAGCCAGTGACCTTTGGCCACCATCTGCTGGCTTGGAATGAAATGCTCGAGCGCGATTTCAGCCGCCTGCAGGATTGCCGCACAAGACTCAATCAGAGTCCCCTGGGTGCAGCTGCCCTAGCTGGAACAACCTATCCTATAGACCGACAGTTTACCGCTCAGGCACTGGCCTTTGATAAACCTACTGAGAATTCTCTCGATTCGGTCAGTGACCGAGACTTTGCCATCGAATTCTGCGCCTTTGCTAGTATCTTGATGACCCATATGTCACGTATGTCTGAGGAATTAGTCCTCTGGACTTCGGCACAATTTCAGTTTATCTACCTACCCGACCGCTTCTGCACTGGTTCATCGATTATGCCGCAGAAAAAAAATCCCGACGTGCCCGAACTGGTGCGCGGCAAAACAGGTAGGGTCAATGGCCATCTAATCTCTCTGCTGACCCTAATGAAAAGCCAGCCGCTGGCCTACAATAAGGACAATCAGGAAGATAAAGAGCCGCTGTTTGATACTGTGGACACAGTTCGCGACTGCCTTCGTGCATTTGCCGATATGATTCCGGCCATCGAGTCGCGCAAAGATATGATGTATGAAGCAGCGCGTCGCGGCTTTTCAACGGCCACCGATCTCGCCGACTATTTGGTTCGCAAAGGCATTGCCTTTAGAGACTCCCATGAGATTGTCGGCAAATCTGTTGCCTATGGATTGACTGAAAACAAGGACCTCTCGGAAATGTCACTGGAAGAACTGCAGCAGTTTTCTACTGAAATCAGTGCCGATGTATTTGATGTGCTAACCCTAGAGGGTTCAGTTGCTGCTCGCGATCATCTCGGCGGCACAGCACCTACACAGGTTGTGGCAGCGGCTAGCCGCGCCAGGGCACGGCTCGGCGAGCGCTGAGAGGGGTATTGTCTGGCGCCAAAGATTAGGCACTGATAAAGGAAAACACCTAGAAGTCGAAACTGACAGCTTCCCCTGACTGGGCGAGGCAGGCCTCACTGAGCATATCAATCAGCGGCATGCCGCTGACAGTATTGCACCAGACGCCATCTTGCAGCTTAAAGTGAAAACCACCGGATTTCGCCGCTAGCCAGATTTCACCCACAGCCGCTTGCCGTGACAGGATAATCTGTGTGCCATTGTTCTCACAGGTGATGGTAAGCATACCGGCACTGTTCTCGTAATCCATATCCGCACCACTGTCGTCAATGCTCTCTTCGATGGAAAACATCAGCTCGTCTACCAGTTGATTAAACTGTGTTTCATTCATTTATTACATCCAGTGCCTGGCCAATGCCAAGTGCGTTATAAATAGTGAGTTATAGATTGGGCTCGCGCCGCATATTTGTTTGAGTGTCGTCGGCCACTGCCGCTATACTGACGTCCACAGGTCAGATAGGCATGCAGTCTCGTCAACGGCAGGAATTATAAACCATGTATCGTTATTTACTTGCGCATTTATTTAGCAATCTACCGCGAATCGATCGACAGGCAGTACTGCGATCTGCTGGTGTCATTTTTGTCGCCGTAATTATTTCAGGCTGCGGTAACAAAGGTGATCTGTATCTTCCAGAAGATGTCTCAACGACCTACCAGACATCTAATTACCAAGCACCTAAGTACCAAGCACCTAAGTACCAAACATTAGCTAACCAAAATAAAGAATAAACCATTATGCACCATGCCGTTAGTTCCCAGGATGGGAACCTGTTTATTGAGAGCACTTCACTTTCCTCTATTGCCAGCCAATTTGGTACACCTTGTTACGTCTATAGCAAAGCCGCCATCAGCAATAATTTTCTCGCCTACCAATCGGCCCTGGCCGATAAAGAGCATCTAATTTGTTATGCGGTAAAGGCCAACTCCAATATTGCCGTACTGCAAACTCTCGCCGAACTGGGCGCGGGTTTTGATATCGTCTCTATTGGCGAGCTTGAGCGTGTGTTGCGCGCTGGCGGTGATCCGGCCAAAGTAGTTTTTTCTGGAGTCGCCAAAACCGCCAGCGAGATGCAACGCGCCCTTGAACTAGGTATTCACTGCTTTAATGTCGAATCCGAAGCCGAGCTTGAACTACTAAACAGCACTGCAGCCAGCTGTGACGCAATCGCGGCCGTGTCTCTGCGGGTCAACCCAGATGTGGATGCTCAGACCCATCCCTACATATCCACGGGTTTGAAAGAAAACAAGTTTGGTATAGATATCAATCTGGCCGCTCAGGTGTATCAGCGCGCGGCCCAGATGGCACATATTAATGTAGTCGGAGTCGACTGCCATATCGGCTCGCAGCTAGTGGATATAGCGCCCTTTGTCTCCGCATTGGAGCGCTTGTTGGCACTGGTAGACGAATTGGCCGAGCTCGGCATAGCCCTGCAACACATAGATATTGGCGGTGGTCTTGGCGTGCGCTATGACGACGAACAACCACCCACCCCCCAGAGTTATATGTCGGCCATTTTGCCGCTCTTGACCGACCGCAGTGAAACCCTAGTACTGGAACCAGGCCGCTCGATTACCGCCAACGCTGGGGTAATGTTGACCCAAGTACAGTATTTGAAAAGCAATGGTGAGAAAAATTTCGCCATTGTCGATGCAGCCATGAACGATATGATTCGACCTGCGCTGTATCAGGCTTGGATGGATATCCAACCGATTACAACGGGTAACTCTGATAATGCCGTAGAAGAGAGTGCTGTAGAAGAGAATGCCGTAGCCGAGAGCGCCGTTTACGATGTAGTTGGACCTGTCTGTGAGACCGGTGATTTTCTCGCTAAAGACCGATCTCTAGCGATCTCTGCTGGCGACTACCTGTGCCTAATGTCAGCTGGTGCCTACGGTTTCGTCATGAGCTCCAATTACAACAGTCGCCCGCGCGCACCGGAAGTGATGGTCGATGGCGATCAGGTGTATTTGGTCAGACGGCGGGAAACCATCGAAGATCTGCTCAGTGGCGAAAGTTTGCTGCCCGCAGCTGTGAGATAGCGCTGATGTTAATGAAATTCACAAAAATGCACGGACTCGGCAATGATTTTGTGGTCATTGATGCAGTCACGCAGAATGTCCGTATTACCGCCTCCATGGTGCGACGCTTGGCTGATCGCAAGACCGGTATTGGCTGTGATCAGGTGCTGATCATCGAGCCGCCCTCTGCTGTCGATGTAGACTTTAATTATCGTATATTTAATTGCGACGGAGCCGAAGTTGAACAATGTGGCAACGGTGCTCGCTGTCTGGCGCGCTTTGTCCACGATCGTCAGCTGACCGGCAAGAAGTCGATTAAGGTGCAGACCTCAAACCGTGTGATGACGCTAAACCTGATCAGTAAAAATCTGGTTGCCGTGGATATGGGTATTCCAGAACTGGATCCGCCAGCGATTCCCTTTCAGGCCAGCGAACCGGCACCGCTCTATGACATAGAAGTTAATGGCCAGGTACAGCGCATTGCTGCAGTCTCTATGGGTAATCCCCATGCGGTGGTAACCGTAGCCGATGTAGAGACAGCGCCAGTGGCCGAATTGGGCGCAGCCCTCGAATCCCATGAGCGTTTCCCCAACCGCGTCAATGTGGGTTTTATGCAGATTGTCGATCGCAGCGAGATTAAGTTGAGGGTGTTCGAACGAGGCGTTGGCGAAACTGAAGCCTGTGGCTCTGGTGCCTGTGCGGCAGCAGTGGCTGCCATCCAACAACAGTTAGTCGACTCACCAGTAACTGTTCACTTAACCAGAGGGTCTCTGAAAATAGACTGGAAAGGTTCTGGTCATCCACTGATAATGAGTGGACCAGCGAAGACAGTTTTTCACGGACGTATAAGAATATGAGCAAAGACGTCGAAACAGAAGCAAATCCAATCGAAAAGGTTGTGCGCGAATTCCTCCGTGATAACCCAGATTTTTTGGATAAAAACACCGATATTCTCGAAACCATGGTTCTGTCCCACAATAGTGGCAAAGCAGTTTCCTTGGTTGAGCGGCAGGTTGGTGTGATGCGTGATCGCAACAAAGAAATGCGCTCGCGGTTAGACAATATGCTGCAGACAGCCAAGGATAACGATCTGCTGTTTGAAAAAACCAAACGCTTGGTGCTCAATCTACTTGAAGCTAAGACTCTGAGCGCCTTAATCGAGGCTGTTTATGACAGCCTCGGCAAAGACTACGGTATAGAATTTTACAGTCTGACCCTGTTTGGCGATGAGACGAAACTGCCCCGCACCATGGCGCGCATTGCCAGCACCGAGAAAGCCAATGAGCGTATAGGTACGTTGATTGGCGCCAATCGAACTGTCTGCGGCGTACTTCGTGAGGACGAGATGGTTTTTTTGTTCGGTGAGCGAGGCCGCCAGGTGGGATCAGTTGCCGCGGTGCCACTGCGCTATGACAGCCTCTATGGCATTTTGGCGGTGGGCAATAGCGACCCCAACTTTTACAAGAGCAGTATGGGCACACTGTTTCTTAGCTATATCGCCGAGATTCTCAATCGGGTGTTGCCGAACCATTTAAAGTAGTAGCTAAAGTAGCCTTTAAAAAAATCGCTTAAAAACAGATAAGCCTAAAAGCCATACCAATCAGCTTTTAGGCTTTTTCTTGCGCGCGGCACCAGCTCCGGCTTTACCCTGCCCAGCTGATTTAGGCGCATTGCGACGGCGCTTCGAACCAGGCGCCGAGTCCTTGCCACCAGATCTAGCACCAGCTCCACGTTTCTTTTTACCTTTGGGGCTCTTCTTTGACTCTTGCTCACGTGCCTTGCCACCGGCTTTTCCAGTAAATTTCCCCGCTGGTTTGTTAGCACCTAAATGATTGCCAGATATCTCCTCACCAGCCAATTCAAAATCAATTTTGCGCTCATCAAGATTGACCCGGACCACCTTGACTCTAAGCTTGTCGCCAAGACGGAATATGCGCCCGGTGCGCTCGCCAACCATACGGTGCTGAGCCGCTTCATGATTGTAATAATCTTTTGGTAGACCGGTGACATGGACCAGGCCTTCGACATAGAGCTCATCGAGCATAACAAACAAGCCAAAGCCAGTCACAGCAGTCACTACACCAGCGTATTCCTGACCGACTCGATCAACTAAATACTCACACTTGAGCCAGTTGACCACATCGCGAGTCGCCTCATCGGCACGACGCTCTGTGACCGAGAGATGCGCACCAGTTTCATCGAGACGAGGCAGCTCATAGGGATAGATATCAGCTTTGGCAATCTCTTTAGCTCCCTCAACCCGCACTACACCAGAAACCTTTTTCTTGCTGCGAATCAGGCTGCGAATAGCGCGATGCACCAATAAATCGGCATAGCGGCGAATCGGTGAGGTGAAATGCGTGTAGCCTTCAAAGGCGAGCCCAAAATGACCCAGATTTTCAGCCTGATAAACCGCTTGGCTCATGGAGCGCAACAGCACCGATTGGATTACCGAGGCATCATCACGATTTTTGGCCGACCTTAAAACTCGCTGATAGTCCTCTGGCTGCGGGTCGTCGCCGCCGCCCAAGCCCATGCCCAGCTCACCGAGAAAGTCACGCACCGATGAAAGGCGGTCTTCGCTGGGGCCTTCGTGGACACGATAGAGCGCCGGCAGTTTAGATTTCTCAAGAAATTGCGCGGTACAGACATTGGCGGCCAACATGCACTCTTCAATAAGACGGTGTGCCTCCGTGCGTTTAACCGGAATAATTTGGCTTATCTTACGCTGGCTATCAAACAGGATACGAGTCTCCTGAGTATCGAAGTCGATAGCGCCACGCTGACTGCGGCGTTTGTGCAGCACGCTGTAAAGATCGTATAGCGAATCGATCTGCGGCAGGATGGCAGCAAATCGATCGCGAATATTGGCATCTTCCGCAGATCCCCGCTCTTCAATAATCTGGGCCACCTGGGTGTAGGTCATGCGCGCATGAGAATACATAACCGCTTCGTAAAACTGGTACTTGGTAACATCCCCCTCGCGACTGATCTGCATCTCGCAGACCATACACAGACGATCTTCCTTGGGATTAAGTGAGCAGAGTCCATTGGACAGTTTTTCCGGCAACATCGGCACAACATGGTTGGGGAAGTAAACCGAATTACCCCGTTCAAATGCTTGAATATCCAGAGCGCTGCCCGGTTTTACATAGTGTGATACGTCGGCAATGGCAACAATTAACTTCCAGCCGCCACGCGGCTTTGGCTGGCAGTAAACCGCATCATCAAAATCTCGCGCATCTTCGCCATCAATGGTAACCAGAGGCAGAGAGCGCAGATCAACACGGAATTCTTTGTCAGTGACATGATCTGGTATGGCATCAGTTTCAGCCTGAACCGCATCGTTCCACTGGTGGGGAATGCCATAGTTGCGAATCGATACTTCGATCTCGAGACCGGGATCCAAGTGATCGCCCAATACTTCGACAATGCGCCCGCTGGGGGGGCTATTGCGCGACGGCGCATCAATGATACCCACTAATACAATCTGACCGGCTGAAGCGCCGTTAAGCTGGTCGGCGGCAATAAGGATGTCCTGGCTGATGCGGGGATTGTCTGGGCGCACAAAGTGAATGCCGCTCTCGCAGAAGTAACGCCCGACCAACTCCGTAGTCTTGCGCTCAACAACATCCACCAAAGTCCCTTCGGGACGCCCACGGCGATCTCGGCCAGCGATTCTCACCAGTACAATGTCACCGTCAAAGACGCGACGCATCTGGCGACTGGAGAGATAGATATCTTGTTCGCCTACTTCCAGAGGTGAGACAAAACCATAGCCCTCCGGATGGCCGATAACGCGACCTTTGACCAAATTTAACTTATCCAAAGTGCCATAGCCATCGGCTCGATTGCGAGCAACCTGTCCATCCCGTTCCATGGCTCGAAGACGCCGACGCATAGCTTCGATCTGCTCATCATCGACCAATTGCAAACCCAGGCAAATTTCCTCGTGAGTCAGCGGCCCAACACTTTCTCGGAGAAAGTCGAGGACAAATTCTCGACTCGGCACAGGCTTCTGGTACTTGGAGGCTTCACGGCTAGCATAGGGATCGGTCGGTTTTTCTTTTCGAGACATAGAGATTATTGGGTTCAAGTTAATAAGCAGGCAGTCTATGTCTTATAGACTATGGAGTAAAAGAAATTCGAAGGCAAAAAAAACCCAGACTTGGCAAATGCCATATCCGGGTTTTAAAGGGGGGTACCAGTGATCTTCAAAATTACTACCTTGCACCATCCTTGGCGCAGAACGTCCCTGTTCCGATGCATCCATAAATAACGGTGATCTCAAAACGGAAAATGCTAATTTGGCCTGTTTACTTAACTAGCCAACTTCCTGTCAGCTATACCTCAAGCGTCCTGCTTAGCAGCGCCGCCTTTACAAAACAACTGATCGGCAACGCCATGGGCTGTGGTAAGAGCGAAAAACCCTGTGAACAGGGTCGCTAGTAGTATTGTTTTGATGATGTCCTTGGAGTTCTCTCCATCGAATCCACAAGCATCTCTGGGATTTTTGTGAATTGTTTTTAACGTAACTGTGAGATCGCTCACACTTTATACAGGTAAGTTAAAAGATAGACTATGGCGATGGACTGTCAAGCTTTCGAGATTAAGAAATATTCGCTTGTGTATAGATCTGGGATTATGGCAGGCATTAAAAAAGGCGGCCCTTTCGGAACCGCCTTTGCACAATAAATACTGGTTGAAACCGGTATTTATCTGTTGAGCTTCTCTTTGATACGTGCAGATCGACCTGAACGCTCACGCAAGTAGTAGAGCTTGGCGCGACGAACTGCACCGCGACGCTTCACTTCAATGCTGTCAACCAGTGGGCTATAAGTCTGGAACGTACGCTCAACACCGATACCGTTGGAGATTTTACGAACGGTAAAGGCAGAGTTCAGCTGACGGTTGCGCTTGGCTAATACCACACCTTCGAATGCCTGCAGACGCTCACGAGTGCCCTCTTTTACTTTTACCTGTACAACAACGGTATCACCGGGGCTGAAATCAGGAATTTCTTTGCTCATCTGCTCTTTTT
>ERZ887851.183-NODE-183-length-62531-cov-11.871263_pt1 | contig 62531 bp, 57 predicted proteins | sample MGYA00521100_ERZ887851 | MGnify/ENA primary metagenome ERZ887851 (study PRJEB32303, sample SAMEA104408602) | aquatic metagenome | biome: Brackish water; feature: Pelagic; material: water | place: Baltic Sea | collected 2014-06-06T16:11:00 | depth 11,444 m ... | reverse complement strand
TTCAGATTCGGAAGAAAGGGAAACGAAGGTGTTTTTCTCCGAAGATAAATTGATGGTAGAAATTGAAATTGATGAATGCATGAATCAACTAGAGCTTTATCATAGTTGGCTTGCCGCTGAAATTCAGACTTCTTGCTTCAAGGGGGATGCATCAACGATTTCGTTCACAGATGGCGCATCTAAGGAGTTTTTTGTATTTAAAAAAGAGTCGCTCCCTTCCTATTTTTCGGAGAAAAATAAAGATTTATACCTTGATCGAACGATTACTAAGCCTGATGCGTCCGCATTAAAGTCCATTCTTTTTGATGCTGCAATGCCTTCTGAGGTGAGTTATTATGTATTAAGGGATGAAGCTGGAACAGTTCATGTAAATATGATTCGTTACATGCAGGAGGGCAATGAGCAACAGTATGCTGATTTCACTGAAGAGCTCATAAGAATCAGCAATCAGTTTGACAATAAAGCTTTTGAAGAGCGTGTTGTTTTCCATGTGATGGAGCAGTATGGCCGCGTGGTGGTTAGTCTTTAACAGAATTCAAGCGACTTTTTGTGTAAAACGAGTGGATAATTTGTTTTTCAACGGTTCGTTTTGTCTGGACTTCTTGTCTATTTTTGACAAAATCAAATGCAACGTTTATGAAGTTTTTTATCGATACAGCAAACCTTAACGAGATCAGAGAAGCGAACGATCTTGGTGTTTTGGACGGAGTTACCACAAACCCTTCGCTCATGGCAAAGGAAGGTATCACTGGAACTGAAAATATCTTACGGCATTACGTTGCTATTTGTGGTATCGTTGACGGTCCTATCAGTGCTGAAGTGATTGCAACGGATTACGAAGGAATGATCAAAGAAGGTGAGCATTTGGCTGGGCTGCATCCAAATATCGTTGTAAAGGTGCCAATGATCAAAGACGGTATCAAAGCCATTAAATACTTCTCTTCGAAGGGGATTAAAACAAATTGTACGTTGATTTTCTCTGCTGGTCAAGCGCTGTTGGCGGCAAAAGCAGGCGCGACTTACGTTTCTCCGTTTGTAGGGCGTTTGGACGATATTTCGATGGACGGAATGGATCTAATTGCCCAAATTCGAATGATTTACGATAATTATACCTTTGATACGGAGATTTTGGCAGCTTCAGTTCGTCATCCAATGCATATAATTCAATGCGCTGAATTGGGTGCAGATGTTGCTACGGTTCCCTTGAAGGCAATCATGGCACTTTTGAATCATCCATTGACGGATTCTGGATTAAAGACGTTTCTAGCAGATTACGCAAAAGGAAACGCTTAATTCGTTCTATTCAATTTTTCGATAACTCGCAACAATTCCTTTGATCAATGAGCTGCTAAAGCCGGAATGTTCCATTTCGTTTAGCCCTACAATAGTGCAGCCTTTTGGCGTTGTAACTTTGTCAATTTCTTCTTCTGGATGTGTCCCGTTTTGTATAATTAATTCAGAGGCTCCCTTGATGGTTTGACTTACGATTTTTGTGGCAGTGGCAGCGTCAAAGCCAACCTCTATCCCACCCTGTATCATCGCTCTCATGAATCGAAGTACATAGGCGATTCCGCATGCGCCTAGGATTGTAGCTGCGTCCATTAAAGCTTCCTCGATAAGAATTGTCTCTCCCAGCGCATTAAAAATCTCCTCCACGTTGGCTTTTCTTTCCAAAGGATCGGAACTAGAAGAAATCGCTGTCATTGATTCATTAACGGATGTAGCGGTGTTTGGCATAGCTCTATAAATACCAATCTCTTTGCCAGCCGCATCCTTAATTTGAGAAATCGTCACACCTGTTGCTACTGAAATTAATGTATGTCTTTCAGGGTCTAGATGATCTCGATGCTCTTGGATGAATGGTAAAATGGTGAAAGGTTTTAATGCAAGAATGATAAGATCACATTCTTTCAAAAGGAAATAATTGTCACTTGTAATATGCACTCTTTCCGAAGCTAAATACGTAATGTTTCCTACATTTCTTTTCGACGCAACTATTTGTTTATCATTAATTTTAGATGTTATTCCTTTAAGTATTGATATACCTAAGTTGCCGCATCCAACAATACCTATTTTCATGACAGTGGTGTTTGTTTAAAAGAAACGGTAAAATTACAAGGATAATGGATAAACGGTTGTCTTTTCTCCTATAAATATTCGTAAATTGCGTCGCTAGACAAATGAAAACGCTTCTCCTCATATTCATGGTCGTTTTATCGACTTCAAGTGCGAGTGCGCACGACTTCTACTTCAGCTTTGCAGAGATGGAATACAACGATTTCACTCAGAAGTTAGAACTTACCATCGTTGTTACGACACATGATTTTGAACGCTGTCTCGAATCCCAAGGAGGATCAATTGACAATATTGCCTCACTTTCTGAAACTGAAATTGATGAAATTGAAACGTATATCAATAAACATTTTGTGCTTTCAAGCAGTGATTCCAAAGTAGACTTCAAGTTTATGGGGAATCAGGTTTCGCTGGAAGGAACGACAAACCTTTACTTTGAATCGAAAGAAGTTGAATTGGAGAAGAATTTTGATGTCACTTTCGATGCTTTAATGGAGACGTTTGAAGATCAGCAAAATAAACTCACCTTTTACTATCAAGGCCGAACGATTACCTCGGCATTCACACCTATAGAACAAACACAAACTATACAAATCGAAAAGAACGAAGAATGAAAAAAGTCTTGTTATTGGCATTGTTTACGCCAGGATTACTGATGGCACAAAACAAATTCGCGCAGTTGGGCGAAGAATTACCAACACCAAACGAATACAGAAATGCTGCTGGGGCACCTGGTCACGCTTATTATCAGCAAAAAGCGGATTACGACATTGAAGTGCGTTTGGATGATAAAAAACAGCGAATTTACGGAGAGGAAACGATCACGTATACCAATAATTCACCGGATCAACTAGATTATCTTTGGATTCAGCTCGACCAGAATATGAGGGCGGAAGACTCAGATTCTAAGCTTATTACGATCGAGCGTATGGAAGATTTTCGTTCTATTGATGACGTGGTAAAACGTGAATTTAAATTCGACGGTGGATTTAAGATTGAAGAAGTTAAATCTACTTCGGGCAAAGACATGCGTTACGCTATTAATAAAACGATGCTGCGAATTGACCTTGATCAACCATTGAAGGATGGTGCAAGCGTATCGTTTAGTATTAAATGGTGGTACAATATCAACGATCGAATGAAAATCGGTGGCCGTTCAGGCTATGAGTATTTCGAAGATGAAGACAATTACCTCTACACGATTGCACAATGGTTTCCAAGGATGTGCGTGTACAACGATGTTGAAGGATGGCAGAACAAACAATTTTTAGGTCGTGGTGAATTTGCATTGGCATTTGGCGACTATGAAGTGGCGATTACTGTGCCTGGAGACCACATTGTCGGAGCGACGGGTGTTCTTCAGAACGAAAGCAGCGTGTTGTCGTCAGAGCAACGATCACGCTTGAAAAAGGCGCGAACAGCCGATGCTCCTGTGATGATTGTGACGCAAGCAGAAGCCGAAGCTAAAGAGAAAGAAAAAGCTAAAGATGAAAAAACATGGATTTTCAAAGCAGAAAACGTGCGTGATTTCGCTTTTGCATCTTCTCGAAAGTTTATATGGGATGCTCAAAACCAGTCTGTTGGAAATAAGAATGTTCTTTGCATGTCTTACTATCCAAAAGAAGGGAATCCTCTTTGGGAACGTTATTCTACGAAATTGGTAGCGCATACCATTAAAACCTATTCAAAATACACGATTGATTACACCTACCCTGTTGCGATTTCTGTGCATTCTAAGTGGATCGGTATGGAATACCCAATGATTTGTTTTAATGGCGGCCGACCAGAAGCGGACGGAACGTATTCAGAGAGAACTAAATACGGCATGTGGGGTGTGATCATCCATGAAGTTGGTCACAATTTCTTCCCGATGATTATCAATTCAGACGAACGTCAATGGACTTGGATGGATGAAGGATTGAATACATTTGTTCAGTATTTAACGGAGCAAGAATGGGAACGCGGTTATCCTTCACGAAGGGGGCCTGCTTATATGATTGCAGATTATATGCGCGGTGATACGGACTACATCTCTCCTATTATGACAAATTCGGAATCTATCTGGCAATTTGGAAACAACGCTTACGGAAAGCCAGCGACTGCACTCAATATCCTTCGTGAGACGATCATGGGTCGCGAGTTGTTTGATTACGCATTCAAAAAGTATTGCGAAAGATGGGCATTCAAGCATCCGACTCCAGCAGATTTCTTTAGAACAATGGAGGACGCTTCTGCCGTTGATTTGGATTGGTTTTGGAGAGCTTGGTTTTTCACAACAGACCATGTAGATATTAGCTTAGACGAAGTGAATTGGTACGAATTGAATACCATGAATCCAGAAGTGGAAAAAGCAGCTGATAAAGAGCGTGATGACAACGCAGATGTCTTTGTTGGTGAGTCTAGAAACAAGGAAAGCGTTAAAGAGACAGTGAACGAGCGCGATTCGGATATCGATGATTTCTATGCAAAACGTGATATTTACGCAGTGGATGCGCTTGATAGAAAAGACTATGAAGAATTTAAAGAAGGACTGTCAGAGGAAGAGTTGGTACTCCTAAATTCAGGAAAGCAGTTTTATGAATTGAAATTCACCAATAAAGGAGGAATTCCAATGCCGCTTATTTTGCGATTTACTTTTAACGATGGTTCCAATGAAGTTGTTCGAATTCCTGCAGAGATTTGGCGACGAAGCGAAGAATCGGTATCGAAAGTATTTATGTTTGACAAGGAAGTTGATGCGATTCGCTTGGATCCTTTCTTGGAAACTGCTGATACTGATTTGAATAACAATAGCTGGCCAGAAGAACGCCAGCCAACCCGTTATGAGTTGTTTAAACAGAAGAACAACGGGGAAAACCCAATGCAGCGCGATAAGCGTGTGAAAGAATTAGAAGGTCAATAAAATTACATCTTCAATATTTGAAAGCGATAATCTTCGGATTGTCGCTTTTTTTTATGGAAAGCATCAATTTCTTTTGCCAGAACTAAGCAAAAAACCAGTAATCTTTAACAGGTTGTTTGTTCCAGGATTGAAGTTGTGCTTCGATTTCTTTTTTACCATCAGGCGATGACACTACTATGATAATTTGTGCATTATTTATTTCAGGAATGCAATCAAAATGTTCCATAGTAATGCCGTAAATATCTTTTCCGATTTTTCTCTCGTTGTCACAAGCCCAATGAAAAGTGTCTTGATTCGACAGTAAAAGTTTGGCCATGTCCTTTCCATTTCGTCCTGCGCCCCAAAGTATAAGTGGCCGATTATAGTCTCTGTCGAGTTCGTAAAAAAAGCGAAGTTTCAAATCGAAGTAGCGATTGTCTTTGTATTCATCCCAGGTGCGTGAAATGCGATCCGAGCGATCACGCCAAAAATGAAGTATTTTATCCATCCCAACGATTTTTAATCCATATCGATAGAAACGAAAGCACAAGTCATAATCTTCTGGGTAAATGATAGGATCGAAAGCGCCCACAGCGTCGAAATCCTCGCGGTGAACCATCCAGCAATGAGACGGAATTACGCATTCTCTGTAAATTTCTTGGTAATGGGTACTTGTGCGAGCGACTTCATTCAGCCATCGTTCATAGCGAATAAATCCATCTCCAACTGTTCCTTCGTCGACAAAATGTTCTGTTCCCCCGGCGATTACAGTGCCTTTTCCGTATTTCATCCACTCCGACACCAATGCTTGGATTTTATCTTCTGGCATTTTATCATCGGAATCCATCCTATTGATCAACTCCCCTTTCGATGCGCGATAACCTACTTGTAATGTTGGGATTAGCTTTGGCGCATCGCTATTCAAAAATCGTACTCTCGAATCTTTTTGGGCGTATTCCTGAAGTATTTGCGGACTTTGATCCGAAGAATGATCGTTTACTGCGATCAATTCCCAATTATTATACGTCTGAGCAAGAATGGAGTCAAGACAATCACGAAGATACGGCTCTGTATCTTTGACAGCCATGATTATAGAAACCAATGGGTTATTGTTCATTTTTTATTTTTTTTTGCCAAGATTTCGGTAATTTATGCTTGATTTCTATGGCTTCAAACTCGCTGCTGGATTGTACTCCATGAGATTTGACCCATTCTGCCATCTCCAAGAGTCCTGTTGATAATTGTACTTTTTCTTTTGGATTGAAGATTGCATCAAACTTACTGTGATCAGCATACGAGTGAATTGCTTCTTCTCGTTTTTCGATACATTGAATTTCGACATTAGAATGCAAAGCTTCGAGGATAGCAATGGCCAAATCTTTTACCGAATAAACGGTTTCATTCCCTATGTTGAAGATGGAGTTTCGTGCTTTTGGAATATTTACAGAGCTGGCGATATACGGAGCCACATCATCGACATGCGTAAAAGCACGTGTTTGCTCACCATTTCCAAAAATTGTCAGTGGTTTTCCTTCTAAAATTTGATTCATGAAAATACCTACAACATTTCTGTATTTATCCCCTATATTTTGGTGTTTGCCATAAACATTGTGCGGTCTGAAAATGATAAAATCCATTCCAAACATTTTCTGCGCATTTTTCAAGTCCATCTCTACGGCATATTTTGCTATTCCATAAGGATCTTCTGGCTGCGGATATTGTGATTCTATGTGCGGCAAGGAATTCGGGCCATAAACAGCTATGGAAGAAGTAAAAACAAAACACTTCACGTGATGGTTCACAGAGGCATTAATTAAATTAACACTACCGATTAAGTTGTTTTTGTAGTTGAAATTACGAATGAAATGACTGAGTCCTTCTGCTGCGTAGGCTGCCAAATGATACACATAAGAAAATTGATATTTTTCAAAAAGTTCGTGGATGAGTGATTGGTCTAGGATTGAGCCTTTGTAGAAGGTTGCTTGTAGAGGAATATTCCCTTCATTACCTCCCGATAAATCATCTAATACTACCACATCATGACCTTGTTTAATCAAATGATTAACCACATGTGAGCCAATAAAACCGGCTCCACCTGTTACAAGAGATATTATTTTCATTTTCCGAGAATCTCAAGATTGTATATCAAAGAAATTCTTCGGTAAAGGTATTGAATTTACTAGGATTGTGCGGTATTCGTGCGCGTTGCATTTACGATTCCGAAGTTATCTCTGAGCCTGATAATGCTCAAACTTGTCTTTAATAAAGGTGATTAACTCCATTTCTGATGCTGTTTTCAAGAATGAATCATCCATATTCAAAAAGAAAATGAATTCCTCGAACTCATCTTGTGACAGCTCAATAATTTCGTAAGCGACATAATTTCGGAGCAATTCACGAAGCAGTCGTGTTTGATCGTCCTGATACTCTTGTTCAGCAACCCAGCGCTTCGCACGCTCTTTTTTGGAGAATGCTTGGTACAAAGCCGTAATCGGACTTTGCATCACTTCAATCCCTGTCACCATGCGAGTATCGCGCATCGCTAGCGCCTGTCGTTCCGCCTTGATTTGTTGCAATGTCTTTAAAGGCCGGACTTCTACCGCTTCGATTTCCTGCACCTTCCCGGCGATATAGAACGCGGATTTGAATTGACAGTTGGAGTCTGCTTTGACATAGGTCGTTACCGCAGTGTATCCACGAACAGAAAGGCTAATTGTATCTCCAGGGTTAGCGTAAACACTGAATGTACCATCTGGCTGACCAAAAACACCTTGACCGCTGGACTTGTTAATCACCATAAGATTGTAAAAACCTTGAGGTCGAACCGTGTCTTCTACGGAGCCTATGAAAAGTACTTTTTCGCAGTCTTGAGCAAAAGCGATGCTTCCGAAGAACAAGGATAATATGACACTAACTGTTTTGATAGGATCGAAAATACAAAAATAGTACCGCGTTCTCTTTATGCGAGCTGTAACAAATGTTAATTATTGTAGTTTACAAATGTAATTACAATTGTAAACTAAAATGTTACAAATGTACACATCTGTAAAATATATTTATGTTGTACTTTTGCAACATGAAACGTGTGGTTGTAGGATTATCTGGCGGTGTAGACTCCAGTGTAGCGGCTTATCTTCTTCAACAAGAAGGATATGAAGTTATTGGTATGTTCATGAAAAATTGGCACGACGAATCGGTAACATTATCCGATGATTGCCCATGGATTGACGACTCAAACGATGCTTTACTTATAGCACAGGAGCTTGGTATTCCGTTTCAAGTGATCGATCTAAGTAAAGACTATAAAGAGCGCATTGTTGATTATATGTTTGACGAATATCAAGCAGGTAGAACGCCTAATCCGGATGTGCTTTGCAATCGTGAAATTAAATTTGATGTATTCCTAAAAGCGGCAATGGAACTGGGGGCAGATTACGTCGCAACTGGGCACTACTGCCAAAAAATTGCACATGAAAACGGTAGTTTTGGGCTTGTAGCTGGGCGAGATCCGAATAAAGATCAATCCTATTTCCTTTGTCAATTAAGTCAAGATCAATTAGCTAAGGCACTCTTCCCTATTGGTGGACTTTTAAAGTTAGAAGTGCGAGAGATTGCACAACAAATGGGATTGCATACCGCTGATAAAAAGGACTCGCAAGGACTTTGTTTCGTTGGGAAAATCAGTCTTCCGCAGTTTCTTCAGCAAAAGCTCGAACCGAAAAAAGGTGAAATTGTGGAGATCCCAGAAACATTAGCGCTTTTCGATACCTACGAGGCGATTCAAGTCGTTCCTGAAAACGTAAAAGAACTCGCAAACCCGTTTGAATTCAAACCAAACGAGGGTGAAGTGGTCGCTGCGCATCAAGGGGCTCATTACTATACTATTGGTCAAAGAAAAGGGTTGCATATTGGTGGAAGACCCAATCCATCCTTTGTTATTGGGCTTGATGTACAAACGAATACAGTATTTTCGGGGCAAACGGACCAGCATCCTGGCTTGAACCGTTGGGCGCTTAAGATTGAATTGAATGATATTCACTTCGTGAGCAGTCGATACGATTTAGTGCGTCTTAACGGGCTTTCTTGTGATATTCGGATTCGTTATCGACAGCCTTTGCAGAAAGGCACTGTGCACGCCCTAGAAGATGGGATTTACGTTTTATTTGAAAACCGCCAAAGGGGAATCACACCAGGGCAATTCGCGGCATTTTATTTGAATGAAGAGTTGATTGCTTCAGGGATTATCGCTCATTAGGCGTGAGTGTGTCAAATGTCCCGTCTGTATACATCAGAACAATTTTTTCAATTTCTTTCGCGCTAGTTACATTAGTCTCTTTCAATTCTTTTGAAACTGACGCTTTTGGTGTTTTTTCTAAACCTTCGAATGACCCTTCTCGAGTTTCTCCCGTGATAAGCCAAGCTGCATTCACATTGGGATAGGCGTTAATGACTTTTTCAAGAAAATCTAGGCTGGGCTTGTTTCTTCCGCTGAGGATATGACTAAGATTGGATCGCTTGACATCGATTTTATCGGCAAAGTCCGACGCTGAGAGGTTCCCAGACTTCATGATTAATTTGACACGATCTTGAATTAACATTTGTAAACTACAGTTATTTGTACAAATGTAATCATAATTTACAAAAAAAAGTCCTGAATTTCCAATTACAAATCGGAAGTTCAGGACTTTAATCTCTTTTATGTAGGTGTTTTAATTCATAGAGAAGAAAACAGATGTGGTTTTATTCTCATTAGTGTTATCCCCTCTTTTAACCGTATCCATGAGTTTGGCTACTTCAAAGATGGAAAGATTACTATTAACTCCTTGTACTTTGTGCTGCGACAATCTGTATTTCGCCTGCTTAATTCTATTGTTGATCATATCGAAGGTTGTTGTTTGCATTTTGTAAATTGTTTCAAAATCTGAGATCATTTACGGTAACATATCATCGATAGTTACATAAAATTTAAATAAAATTATGTTTTTGTAAACTCATATATTAATCTATAGCTTGAGTTTAAACCGCCTAACTAATACAATATCAATTCAATAATGTGCAGTTTACATTTGGAGTTAAAAAACTACTTTTTCTCGATTAGTGGATAAATTAAATGTTCTAAACCATTTATTTTTATCTCTAAAGTCAATTCCAATTGCCTTCCAAGCTTGCCTTTGGGGAACCCTTTTTGCTTAAACCAAACCAAATAAGGTTCTGGTAGATGGATTAAATAGCGTCCCTCATACTTTCCGAAATACATCTTCGCATTGGCGAGTTCGACAAGTTCGTGCTTTTGCATTTGTTTATTTCAGAGGGATTCGTTCAAGAGCATCTAAGTAAAAACTCCAGAATTTCTGAACGGAAGAAATTTGACATTTCTCATCGGGAGAATGCGGTGCTCGTATGTTTGGACCGAATGAAATCATGTCCACTTCAGGAAGGTGCTTGAGTAGAATTCCACACTCTAGCCCTGCATGACAAGCTTTTACTTGCGGCTCTTCATTGAATTTCTCACGGTAAAGCCCTATCATCAATTGTAGTACTTCGGAATTCGGATTTGGCTGCCATCCGGGGTAATCGCCAGTTTGCACAACGGTACATCCCATCAATTCAAATGCTGCGCGTATGGTATTGGCAACGTCATCCTTACCAGATTCAATACTACTACGTTGTAAGGATTGCGTTTGAAAGCGACCATCAGCAACGATTACGCGCGCCAGGCTGGAAGAAGTTTCCACGAGTCCTTCAATATCAGGACTCATTCGGAATACTCCGTTGTGCACAGCGTAAATTGTATTCAGAATCTTCAACAAATCGTCTTGATGAACTGCAACATCATAGGATTGGTTCGAATTTTTCAAAGAGATAACAAGATCTTTCTCGATTGATTTGAATTCCTCTTGGATAACAGCAGTGATGCGTTCAAAATCATGATGAAATCTATCAAGGTGCTGTTTTTCAACGGCTACAATTGTATTAGATTCTCTCGGTATAGCATTTCGCAAACTTCCCCCATCAATACTGACAAGTTGATATGGAACAACAGAGATTAAATGGTATAGAATACGATTCATTAGTTTGTTCGCGTTACCTCTGCCCTTGTCAATGTCCATTCCCGAGTGTCCACCGATCAAACCTCGGATAGAAATTTCTAACATGTGACTTCCGTTAACAATAGCCACTTCTTGATACGAATAACTCGTGTTCGAATCAATTCCCCCTGCACAGCCAATCGACAATTCATCGTCATCCTCAGTATCTAAATTCAAAAGAATTTCTCCTGAAAAATTGGAAGGATCTAACTGCATTGCTCCCGTCATTCCCGTTTCCTCATCAATCGTAAACATCGCTTCAATCGCTGGATGTTTTATGCTATCTGAAGCTAGAACAGCCATAATTGCTGATACACCGATTCCATTGTCTGCTCCCAAAGTTGTTCCATTTGCTTCTACCCAATCACCATTTACAACCATTTCAATTCCTTGCGAATCAAAATCAAAGACAGTATCGGAATTTTTCTGGTGTACCATATCCAGATGCGATTGAAGAATCACCGTTTTGCGATCTTCCATGCCTTTTGATGCTGGTTTTTTGATGATCACGTTGCCGATCGCATCTTTAATAGTCTCTAAACCAAGCTCTTTCCCAAAATCCATCATGAATTGAATCACGCGTTCTTCTTTCTTGGAAGGTCTAGGTACCGCATTCAAATCGGCAAATCTGTTCCACAATTCTTTCGGTTCTAAGTCTCTAACTGTCATATTATTTATCCAGAAATTGATGAACGCGTTCGATGTACATTTTCTCTACTTTCGAACGTGCCCAAGGTGTTTTACGTAAAAATTTTAAACTGCTTTTGATAGAAGGATCACTGTTGAAGCAATTAATAGGCACTAAATGTCCCATTTGCTCCCAGCCAAGATGCTCGACGAGTTCATTTAAAATAAACTCCAGTGTTTTTCCATGCAGCGGATCGTTGGATTGTTGCGCCATTTATTTGATCAACTTTTTGTATCGAATTCTACGAGGTCCGTGATCACCAAGTCGTTTTTTCTTGTTTTCCTCGTATTCTGAGTACGCTCCTTCAAACCAATAGACTTCTGAATCTCCTTCAAAAGCAAGAATATGCGTACAAATACGGTCCAAGAACCATCTGTCGTGGGAAATGACTACAGCGCAACCCGCAAAATTCTGAATTCCTTCCTCCAAAGCTCGCAGTGTATTGACATCGATATCGTTGGTTGGCTCATCCAGCAATAAAACGTTCGCTTCAGTCTTTAAGGTCATCGCTAAATGAAGTCGATTTCGCTCTCCACCAGACAAAACCCCAACTTTTTTGTTTTGATCAGATCCACTGAAGTTGAATTTCGATAAATAAGCTCTAGAATTGATTTTTTGACTGCCCACTTCAACAAATTCCAAACCGTTCGAAACGACTTCAAAAACTGTTTTTTCAGGGTGAATGTCTTCATGAGATTGATCAACATAACCAATTTTAACGGTGTCTCCTACTTGGAATTCCCCGCTGTCTGGCTGTAATTCGTCCATGATCATTTTGAAAATAGTCGTTTTACCCGCACCGTTTGGGCCGATAATCCCGACAATTCCTGCTGGAGGAAGTTTGAAATTCAGATCGCCGTACAATAATTTATCTTCAAAGCCTTTGGAGACGTTGATTGCATCAATAACATTGTTACCCAATCGAGGTCCGTTCGGAATTGGAATTTCCAACATATCTTCTTTGCTTTTCACATCTTCGGAAAGCATTTTGTCATAGTTAGAAAGTCGTGCCTTGTTTTTTGCGTGACGTCCTTTAGGATTGGTTCTGACCCATTCCAACTCACGCGTCAATACTTTTTGACGTTTCGATTCTTGTTTTTCTTCTTCTTTCAGACGTTTTGACTTTTGTTCGAGCCAAGAAGTGTAATTTCCTTTCCATGGAATCCCCTCTCCTCGATCCAACTCTAAAATCCATCCAGCTACATTATCCAAGAAGTAACGGTCGTGAGTTACCGCAATTACAGTTCCTTTGTACTGCTGCAAATGTTGTTCAAGCCATTCAATTGACTCGGCGTCCAAGTGGTTGGTTGGCTCGTCCAAAAGCAGGATATCAGGATTTTTCAAAAGAAGTCGGCAAAGTGCGACGCGTCGGCGTTCACCACCGGACAATGTTCCTATTTTCTGATCATCTGGAGGGCAACGAAGAGCGTCCATTGCACGGTTCAATTTAGTATCCAATTCCCAGGCATCGAGCGCGTCAATTTTATCCTGAACTTGTCCCTGCCGATCAATTAGCTGTTCCATTTTGTCAGGATCGTTCATGACAGCTTCGTCCATAAAAGAATTGTTGATGTCTTCGTATTCCTTCAAAACATCCACAGTTTCTTGTGCGCCTTCCATCACAATTTCCTTTACTGTTTTCGTTTCGTCCAGCTCAGGCTCTTGAGGCAAGTATCCAACGGTATAGCCATCAGAAAATACGACATCTCCTTGGTAAGACTGATCCAATCCTGCAATGATTTTCATTACTGTCGATTTACCAGACCCGTTGAGTCCGATAATCCCGATTTTTGCACCGTAGAAAAAAGAAAGATAAATATCTTTAATGATGGTTTTTCCTTGTGGAGTATTCTTTGATACTCCGACCATTGAGAATATTATTTTTTTATCGTCTGACATATATTTTGAAATTGTTTAGTGCATATATTTTTTGTGACTAGCATACATAATAACAAATCCGATTGGAGCAGCAAGGTAAATGAAGAAAAGAAAGACCAATCCCTCGTTTAATTGCAATTGCATGGCAACAAACCAGAACCAAATGATACCAGCGCCATATAGAATGGTGCTAATTATATAAAGTATGAATCCTAGTTTTTTTAGCTTGATCATCAGTATTGCTGCTGCGATTGCAATTAGGCAGCTAATCACTTCCAACGTATAGATCATTTTTATTGAAGCGAAAAAGCCATTGATGACATCTTCTCCTTGACCATTGTCGAACGTGTTTTTAAATTCGTTGGCTACCACATACATTTTATACGTGAAGAAATCCTTCAATAAAATCAATACGCTTCCGACCAAAGTAAGAATGCAAAGCGCGAGGAGTCCACCCGGAATCGTGCCGTTGTACTTATCTTCAAAGTCCCCGTCGAGGATATCTATTTCACCTAGTTCGTCGAATTCTTCACTCATAATATTTTATATTCTATTGAAAAGCAGTTCCGTTTGATAGTTTTACGATATAATTAGCAACGATTAGTACACTTGTGAGGCTAAACATCACCACTATCGCTTTCGATCCATTTTTATACTTTCTCCAAAGGTGAAGGCCTAGCAGAACGATGGTTAGCAAAAACGGTATCGTTGCTGGGAAAGTTTCTATGCTTTTAATAAGGTTGCCTTCTATCAACTGAAGAAAGGATCGCTGAAAACCGCACGTAAGACAGTCTATCCCCCAGTGTTCTTTCCAGCTACAATCAATCATTTAGAATCCTCTGTCTGAAATTATTCCCATGATTACAATGAGTGCAACAACAAAATATATGGCAGAAAGTGATGTTCCGATAATGGCGCAGATGTATCCTGCATTCGCATTTTTGTATGAATTCGCGTAATAATCTGGGTTTGATTTGTACAATTGTTTGTCTTTCGTGTGAAGCGAGAGCGCAATGATTCCGCAGATTAAGCCTACTATTCCGTAAAAAATACAACCGACAATCGAAATAATCCCCAAGACCAGTGTTGCAGTTGCATTAGGAAGAACCGCGTTACCGCCACCGTTGTCATGATTTTGGTTTGAGATCGTTGGATCTAGTAAATCGTCGTTACTCATTTGTTCATGTGTTTTAAATTGATACCGTACATAATAACAAAGGCCGCCATTAAAAGGACATTAATTGCTATCACGACAGGAAATAGTTTTTCGGTGAAAGAATCCGAAATATGATCGAATGCCACAGCAGTCATTACAACGCTGCCTACCCAACTGAAAACATAAATATAAAAGCCTACTTTTTTTCTTTTCCACATTAAAACACCTGCTACTAATCCAAGTATTGACATAAGGAATGATACAATATTACTGTAGTTGGACCATTGAACAAATTCATTATAAGGAGGCAATACCGAATCCAATTGTTTTGAGTTTTCGATCATTGTTTTGTACAAGACGTCAGGAGTTAAAAAGGCAAGATTAGCAATTCCTCCAAGCAGTCCGATGCCCGATCCGATAAAGGTTAAGATACAAAGTACCTTTAAAAAAGTGGGCATTTTATCCTGTGTTACTTCACGATCGAAGTCTGTAATTTCCGTTTCCATGGGTAGATTTTTAAAGTGGGTTGAATTTAACGAGAATTCTCGGTAAAACATTCCTTTTTTGAAAGATTCTGGTGAGACTCAAAGAATTTTCACAAAAAAAAAGTGCCTCTTTCGAGACACTTTTTTTACTTCTAATCTTTTATCTATTTTGAAGATTTCTTAGTTCGTCGATAGAATTATTACCAATTTCAGCAGCCGTCTCAAGTCCCGCAAGAAGCAGTAAGGCGTAAAGAACTGCAACGATTCCTATCACTAGACCTGCAATTGCCAATCCTTTTTTACCACCTGTTTTACCCAGTTTGGACATTCCCATAACTGATAACACAACGGAAGCAATACAAAGAACCATCCAAAAATACATTAATCCTTTTCCTCCAATCTCACCTGTTTCGTTTAGACTTTCAGTCATATTGACTACCGTCAAAGCGGCAACCCAACTTGAAAAAATCAATCCGACAAGGGATAATACAAAGCCACCAATAGCAAGTCCTTTTCCTTGTGGAGCTGCTGTTCCTGTTTCTTCTGACATAATAATAGTTTTAAGTTATGGTGCTAAGTTAGCAAAATAATAAAGCGACGGAAAAAATAATAAAAAAAGTTAATTCATTAAATATTAACAGTCCTCTTTTCATTTCTACAATTTCGGTAAATGTTGTATTTTGCATTCAATTAAACACTTATACAATATTGTCTGTATGCGTTTCACTTTAATCCTCATTCTCGGAGCGAGCTTTTTTTTAACTTCTTGCAAGAAGGGAAAGGCCGATATCACTTTAAAAGGTCAAGTAACAGACGCCACCTTTAACACGTCCCTTACGAATGGTACCATAGAAGTTTATGAACTCATTGCCGCTACGGGTGATTATAACTTGTTGGGCAGTCAGGTAATTGGAACAGATGGCTTCTACTCTTTTACATTTCCAAGAAATGCTGCAGAATCTTATTTAATAGAAATTCGCAAAGCCGATTATTTCCACGAAGATGTTGTGATTCCTTTATCCAGTTTAACAATAGAGGAAGATAACGTTCGCAATTTCTCTACCACCGTAAAATCTTGGGCAGCACTCCGATTTGTAACGACCAACCCAAATGCAGCATTAACGTATACGAGACAATCAGGAAAAACGGGTTGCTCCGATTGTTGTACAGCCGAACCTCAGACCTATTATGGTCTTTTGGATACAATTATCTACTGTCCAAACGATGGGAATACAACGTATGCCTACAATTATACAGCATCGGGTGTTTTTGGAATCAAAGAAATTGTAACGGCAGCTTACGACACAACCACGATTACGCTTTCTTACTGATTTTATTGTTTTATCAAACGAAGTGTCTGAGAATTGTTATTGGTTTTTACGGATATCAAATAGGTTCCTGGAGCTTGATCGTTCAGAGTGATCTCAAATTCAGTCAAAGATGGATTGATTTCACCTGAATAAACCGTTTGAATAATTTGTCCTCCCATGTTAAGGATATCAATGCGAAGATCCTCAGTACCACTCGGTAAATCCACTGATAATTTAGAATGACCTCTTGTTGGATTTGGATATACGCTGGCTTCAAAGTATTTTGGTAGACTAGAATTTTCTAAAGACTCCATTTCTTCATTAGATAACGTATCGCGGTGAATCTCCTCAATATAATTGAAATACTCACGGTCGAAACCTATCCCACCAGCAATCATGGGTTCGCGTTCGGGTAGTGATGAAATGCGTTCAATTAGTACTAAACTATCTTCGGGTGAGCGACTAGGAATTTTCTGCAACTCTTTCCCATCTCCAACAAATTCCAAATCCTCATCAACGAAAATTGAGTCTTTTTCGATTTCGGCAATATCATTCGTGATCATTTCAACATTCATCTTCATGGATTGAACAAACTCACTGTGCGCAGAAGTCAGTGCGAATTTCGCGTCTTGATTGCTACAACTAAAAAGCGTGAGTCCGAAAACGATGAATAGTGAAAAAAACATAGCACGTCGCATTTGATCTTGCTTTGATCCTTTCCATTGTAGAAAATCGAGATTAAGTTGGCGTTCTTGATCAACTGTCATTCTTGCACAAACCGATTGATTCATTCTCAGGTACAGCTGTAATTTGATTTCTTCTGGACTCAAATCACTGAAATCCTGAACTTCCATCGCACATTTCTTACAGAAGTCCGAATTTTCGAGAGGAACCATTTTTGAGCGCTCTTCAGAGCATGGCGATTGAATTCCTACGTGCTTTTTCAAAATTAATAACCTTTAATGATTCGTACTATCTGTTTTTTGTCGTTGTAACGCACATCTGCAAGATAAGTGCCAGCTTTTAAATCGCTTAGGTTGATTGGGAAACGATGCACCCCCATTTCTTTGGAGTCATTATTGATTTCCTCAAGTAGACGACCGTTTAGGTCGATTAAACATATGTACAGAGTTTGGGTGCTTTCTGGTAATTCAATTTCTAAGGTTGTCTGATCAACAGCTGGGTTTGGGAATGCAAGCCCTTTAAATTCAGTGATGATGCCTTGAGAGCGTAACTCTTCCTTCGATTGTGAAGCTTCTTCTTTAATGAATTCGATATAATTGTGATCAAGTCTTGGCACTCCCATTAGGTGACCATCTATTCGAATCGTATGAAATTCTCTAACAACCTCAATTTCTTCGAATATCAAATCAACTTCAGAAATCGAATCATTGGTTTCTTCTTTTTGATTTTTGAACTCTTGGACAGGGATAACTTTGCGCTCAATATCTGAATTTGTAACAATTTTGGAAGGCGTTGAAGCTACAGCATGCTCAAGCTTATCGCTATCTATTTCAGAAACGGAGGAATGAACAACATTTCTAAGATTTTCAAGGTCTTTCACTTGTTCTGGATTGGTGCAACTGAAAAGCGTTAGTCCAAAAACGACAATCAAGGAAAATAACATAGCCATCCTCATGTGATTTTGTTTCGACTTTTGCCATTCCAGAAAATCCAAATTCATTGTCGATTCTTGCTCTGGATTCATTCGCAAACAAGTTCTCTTCCCAAGATTATTAAGAAAGAGCGTACGGATTTCTCGGTTTGACATGGAACTGACATCGTGTACTTCGTGAGCGCAACTTGAACAAAAAGCCCCTTTTTCAGTGGGTTTCATTTCGTTCCAATCTTCTGAGCAAGGTGCTGGAATGCTGAAATTTTTCATGGCGAAGGTTATTGATCTGATATTATATACAATACAGATGCAGTAACGTTCAGTTTTCCATAAAAGGAATTACGCTAGAGAAAAAAAATCGTGAAATAAATTCGGATTTATTCGTCTTCAAGGTTGGTACGTAACTTCTGACGCAATTGACGATGATACGTTTCTAAAAGATATTTGAAGTAGTTTGGCGTACTTTTCGTGATACACTTTTGATAGTGTTTCAAACGGTGTTCGATGTGGTCTTGTAGTAAATCAAGCAATTCCAATCCGTGAAAGTAGTCCTCCGCAACACTCATAATGGCATCGAAGTGATTGTCAAGCGATTTTTCGACAGCTTCTTTTCCTTTGAGGCCGTTGTCGATGCATTCATAATACACTTCCTTAATGTTGAAATCTTCTATTTTTTCAACATCAAATAACTCTTGCGCCTTACGGTTAAACTCATACTCTACTTCAAACTCAATATCTTCAGCTTCACTCAAGCGGGATTCCAAGAAGCGATCTGGAAAACGAAAAGCATCGTTCCAGTTTAAATAATCTTGCCAAAGCCCAAATCGTCGAACATTGTTTCCAAGATCGATCAACTTAAATCTATCTTTTTTCGGCAAACGACGTGATCCACGCCCAATCATCTGGTGATACAGTGTTAAAGAACGGGTTGCACGATTCAAAATAATGGTTTCAACAGTTGGCTCATCGAACCCAGTCGTTAAAATCCCTACCGACGTTAGAATCGCGTCATCTGTTTCTTTAAACCAACGCAAAACATCTTTTCTATCCTTATCACTGAAGGTTGAATCGAGATGTCGAATTTTATAGCCTCGCTTTTTAAACGTTTCTTCAACGCGCATCGAAGTCTCAATACCTGAATTAAAAATAAGCGTTTTATCTCCTACTGCAACTTCTTCGTATGCAAACAACAATTTCTCTTGCATGAAGTAGTTTCCATAGACGACATCAGAGCTGTTTACAGTGAAATCGCCGTTAGATCCAATCTTCAAACCATGTAGATTTACATCATACGTATAAGATTCTGCATCAGCGAGATAGCCACCTTCAATTAAAGAGGAAATACTCTCTCCAACCAACAGTTTATTATAATTATCATTGAGAGGAAGCGCCTTGTTGCTACTCAGTGGCGTTGCTGTTACGCCCAGAATATTTGCTGTACCGTAGAATTGGAAAATCTTACGAAAACTATTGTAATGGGCTTCATCAACAATGACCAATCCAACGCTTTTGATAAAATTTTCATCATCATTCAAACGATTGTTGAGCGTTTCTACCATTGCAATGAAACATTGAAACCCGTCTTGGTCGGGAATTTCTTTTACTTCACTGTTAATTACTTTGTTGTCGACACCAATGGCTTTAAGTTGCTTGGAAGTTTGCACAGATAACTCTATACGGTGTGTGAGAATCAATACTTTACGTCCAAAATCTTTAATGTATTTTTTAGTGATCTCAGAAAAGATAACAGTCTTCCCTCCGCCCGTAGGTAATTGAAATAAAAGATTGAAATCCTGTCCGTTAGATGATAGTTCAGATAAAATCTGGTCTACTGAATCCTGTTGGAACGGATAAAGTGTTTTGGCCTCGTAAAGTTCGGTGTCAATCATAAATCGTGTGCAAAAAGCGGCTACAAAGCTAGTGTTCTTTTAATGAAATTCAAATTAAGTAGCCATTAATTACTGTTAAAAAACTTGTAATCCTATATTATTACGAAGATTGTAATAGGATATTGTGAATTCCGTCTAAATGCTAATTTTGTAAAAGATTTTTTTAAACTAGAGATTAAGTGCTATGAGTGATATTGAAAAGTTAAGTTGTTTGATCATTGGTTCTGGTCCTGCAGGCTACACTGCGGCTATTTATGCGGCCCGTGCTGATATGAAACCAGTTTTGTACCAAGGAATGCAGCCAGGTGGTCAATTGACGACAACAAACGAAGTTGAGAATTTTCCAGGATATCCAGATGGAATTACTGGACCTGACATGATGATTGAATTGCAAAAGCAAGCAGAGCGTTTTGAAACGGATGTTCGATTTGGTTTTATTACGAAAGTTGACTTTTCAGGTGACGTTCACAAGGCTTGGACGGAGAATGGGCATGAAATTCACGCAGATACGATTATCATTTCCACTGGAGCATCTGCAAAATATTTAGGACTTGAAAGCGAGCAGAAATACTTGCAATTAGGCGGTGGAGTTTCTGCATGTGCTGTTTGTGATGGATTCTTTTACCGCGGACAAGAGACGGTGATTGTTGGTGCTGGTGATTCGGCATGCGAGGAAGCTCATTATTTGTCGAAATTGTGCACTAAAGTGACGATGCTTGTGCGAAAAGATGAATTCAGAGCTTCGAAAATAATGGCTGAACGTGTCATGAATACGCCGAATATTGAAATCTTATTCAATACAGAAACTGAAGAAGTTTTAGGTGATGGACAAGTAGTTACTGGAGTTCGTGCTAAGAACAACAAAACAGGAGAAACTCTTGAGATTCCTTGCACAGGGTTCTTCGTGGCGATTGGACACAAGCCAAACACGGATATTTTCGCAGATTACATCAACCTAGATGAAACAGGTTATATCAAATACGAACAACCAGGAACGTCAAAAACGAATGTACCTGGAGTATTTGTTGCTGGTGATGCAGCAGACAAAACGTATCGCCAGGCGGTTACTGCTGCCGGAACAGGTTGTATGGCAGCTTTAGATGCTGAGCGTTATTTAGCAGCAAAAGGGCATTAATAGTATAACTATAAAAATCAAAAAAAAAGCAGCTCTCGGACTGCTTTTTTTGTTTAATATTTTTCTTGCAATCGGTTGTATGGTAATTGTGTTAAAATTCATTATCCAAAAGTGTTGGATCATCACCATAATCGACGGTAACATCCTTTAAGTCCGTGAGCCCCTTCTCCATCATTATTAAGTCAGAAATCATTTTTACGACGAGAATTCCAGATAGAATAAGAAAGGCATGAGCGATTACCAAAAAGAAATATCCTAACAAGCCTTCAGAAAAGATGAATGCAAGGGCAAGAAACGCACCGACGAGTGTAATCCACCACCAACTTTTAACGATATGCCTTGAGGGCTTATAGCGAATGAAATCCCGCTGAATCAATATGGCTTCATACGATTCAATAACCTCGGACATCAAAAGATAAGGAAGTCTTAAGTTGATGAAAGGAACAAACCAAGCCAATGCTGTCCAGTACAAACTAAACCTCGGAGGTTGAAATTGAAATCGAATATAATTCTCATAAGCTCGATATAACCATGCTATAAAAAGAACGACACAGGTGATAAATAGTAATATCAGGATTGCACTCGAAAAAAAGCAGATTAATTCAACGATAATCAAGGATTCCTGCGTAATTGGAATTCCTTTGTATATCTTGGCCCATAAGGAATAACGGTATACCTCGAAGATGAATTTCAAAATCAGCAGGCCGAGATGGATCCTCAAAAAAATGAGAAGGATTGATCCCCTTTTTTCATTGGGTTTCAACTTTGTCAAGACCATAGAAAGTTTGGTTATGAAACTTTGTTTTCCAACATAGGGACAAATTTGAACACTCCGAAGTCCTCTACCTCTATTTCCCTCTCTGCAACTTTCGTGATTCGTTTCATTTGTTGTTCTGCCCCCTCGCCAATCGGAATTACCATCACTCCCCCTATTTTCAACTGATCCAGCAGTGCCTCAGGTATATCTGGAGCTCCACAGGTGATTATTATTTTGTCGAAAGGAGCAAAAACGGGCAATCCTTTATAACCATCACCAAACGATAAACGGGCATTAAAATTCAAATGTCGCAGGATCGCTTTCGCTTTTAAATGAAGCTCTTTATGACGTTCAATACTAAACACTTTAGCTCCCATTTCACAAAGAATACTCGTCTGAAATCCTGAGCCAGAACCAATCTCCAATATTTTATCTCCTTTGCTAATGTTTAAAAGTTCCGTTTGGAATGCCACTGTATACGGGTGGCTAATTGTTTGTCCAGAACCAATTTGGAACGCTGTATTTGAGTAAGCTTGCTCGGCGAAAGCGTTGTCGAGGAAATAATGTCTCGGAACGGCATCAAAGGCATCCAAAATTCGTTGATCCTTTATTCCCCTCTCCCCCAATTCTTTGATTAATTGACGGCGCATTCCTTTGTATTTAAAAGTATCCTTCACAAGACAAATGTACGCTTAAGCGGCGAAAACTCAAGATCAAATTTCCAACATCAAATTGTCAAAAAAGATTTCCTCGTATTCGGAACTATTGAATTTGATGATTTCTCGAGGTTTTTCATGTCGAAGATTGCGACGAAACGATTCTATCGTTTTTTCTAGGTGTTACATTTCTGAATTCTTATTTTTACGTTCGCTTAAATTCTACAATTTTATGGCTGTTCCGAAGAAAGAACTCGAATTCAACAAAAATGATGATACAATGCGCCTAAAGATTTCCGCTTTGCAACGGGAATTGGATAAAATCTATTTAGGTGGCGGAAAAAAACGCATAGAAAAACTACATTCTAAAGGTAAATTGACAGCTCGTGAGCGCGTAGATCTCCTTCTAGATCCAGATACAGAACAAATTGAAATTGGTGCATTCGCAGGTTATGAAATGTACGAAGAACACGGCGGGTGTCCTGCAGGAGGCGTTGTAGTGGTTATTGGATATGTAAGCGGGAAGCAATGTATCGTTATCGCGAACGATGCCACGGTTAAAGCTGGTGCTTGGTTCCCTATCACAGGTAAAAAGAACCTCAGAGCGCAAGAAATTGCGATGGAGAACCGATTGCCAATTATTTACCTCGTAGATTCCGCAGGCGTCTATCTTCCAATGCAGGACGAAATCTTCCCAGACAAAGAGCATTTTGGACGTATTTTTAGAAATAATGCCGTGATGAGTTCAATGGGGATTGTCCAAATAGCTGCTGTTATGGGTAGTTGCGTTGCTGGAGGTGCCTATCTGCCAATCATGTCCGACGAATCTTTGATCGTGAATAAAACGGGTACAATATTTCTTGCTGGATCTTATCTTGTGAAAGCTGCTATTGGTGAATCGATAGATAATGAAACATTAGGTGGCGCAACGACGCACACAGAAATTAGCGGGGTTTGTGATTACAATACGGAGAATGACGAAGATTGCTTGTCTACAATTCGTGATTTGATGGATAAAATTGGGAGCACTGAAAATGCTGGTTTTGATCGCAAAGAATCGAACCCACCTGCGGAAGACCCTAAGAATGTATACGGTATTTTGCCTGCTGACCGTTCCAAACCATACAACGTGAAAGACATAATAAAATGTGTTGTTGACGAATCAAAATTTACGGAATACAAAGCGAATTACGGAAAATCGATCGTTTGTGCTTATGCAAGAGTTGATGGCTGGAGCGTTGGGATTGTTGCGAATCAGCGAGAAATTGTAAAGAATGCCAAAGGTGAAATGCAGTTTGGAGGTGTTATATACTCCGATTCTGCAGACAAAGCTGCGCGTTTCATAATGAACTGCAATCAAAAGAATATTCCGCTCGTCTTTTTACAAGATGTGACAGGATTTATGGTTGGTTCTAAAAGTGAGCATGGCGGAATCATAAAGGATGGTGCAAAAATGGTGAGTGCCATGGCAAATTCAGTGGTGCCAAAATTTACTATCGTTATGGGGAACTCCTACGGAGCCGGAAACTACGCTATGTGCGGTAAAGCTTACGATCCAAGATTAATTGTTGGTTGGCCGACTGCTGAAATTGCTGTAATGGGGGGTTCTGCTGCTGCAAAAGTCCTTCTCCAGATTGAGGTTGCCTCTTTAAAAGCACGTGGTGAAGAAGAAATCACGCCGGAACGAGAAAAAGAACTTTTCGATAAAATTAAAAACAGATATGATTCACAAACTTCTCCGTATTACGCGGCAAGCCGCTTGTGGATCGATGCCATCATTGATCCATCAGAAACGCGTAAGGTGATTTCAATGGGAATAGAAATGGCAAGCCAGAAAAAGGCTGAAAAGCCGTATAACGTTGGTGTAATTCAAACTTAATTAGAACGATGCATTTAGATTGGCAAGTAAAACATTACAGAGATTTATCTCTGAACGAATTTCATGATATTATCGCACTCCGATTGGAAGCTTTTGTAGTTGAGCAAAATTGCGCTTACCTCGACTTGGATGGAAAAGACAAAAAATGTTACCATCTGATTTGTAGAAATGGTAAAGGCGATGTAGTTGCAACTGCAAGAATCCTCCCTCCTGGTGTTTCTTATGAGGATGTCGCAATTGGACGCGTCGTTATCGAGGAAGAACTCAGAGGTCAAGGTGTTGGACATGAGCTCATGGATCGCTGTATCAAATTCAGTGATTTAGAATTCGGAAATGCTCCAATTCGAATTTCTGCGCAGAAACATCTAGAGAACTACTATTCACAACATGATTTCAAATCTACTGGAAATGAGTACTTGGAAGACGGTATTCCGCATGTTGAAATGCTTCTCACACCAAAATCATAGTTATGAAAGTGAATAAAATTATTTTTCCTTTAGCAATAGCGACATTTATGGTGGCATGTAAGTCCGTCTCAAATGGAGATTCAAAAGAAATCGTGAGTACTAGCAACGTTGAAGAAAAGCTAGACGCTTCTATTTCTGTTTCTTACATGGATAAAAAAGTGCGTCCTCAAGATGATTTCTTCATGTTCGCTAACGGTTCTTGGGTAAAAAACAACCCTGTTCCACCTTCAGAATCTCGTTGGGGAAGCTTTAACGAGTTGGACCAGTCTAATATGGCGAAACTCACTGCAATACTTTATGATGCAAAAGAAAATGGTTCTTCTGAAAAAGGAACAAAGCTAATCGGTGATTACTACGCTTCTTTCATTGATATGAAGCAACGAAACAAAGCTGGTATTGAGCCGATCCAGAAGTATTTAGATCAAGTGAATCAGGTGAAAGAGAAATCTGAACTTCCTAAATTGATTGCGAAAATGCACAAAAATGGAATCAGTTCTCTGTTTCGTTTCGGAGTAAGTCAAGACATGAAAAATGTTGATGTTCATCTCGTAAGTGTTGGACAAGGTGGATTGACTTTGCCGAATCGTGATTACTACATGGAGCCTGAACACGCGGAAATACGCAAAGAATATGAGCAATACATTGTAGATATGTATGAACTGACTGGTATGGATTCTGAAGAAGCGCAGAAAAAAGCCGCAGTTATTTTGAAAATAGAGCAGAAATTAGCCAGTGCTATGCTGCGACCTGCTGAGATGCGCGATCCTGAGAAAAGGTACAATAAAATGCCCGCTATTGAAGGCATGCAAAACTTCGGAGAATTTAATTTTAAAAGTTTTATTGACGAAACACATATTGAAAAGTTTGATTCAATTAACATCGGTCAACCTGCTTATTTTGAATTTGTTGGGAAATTATCTTCTCTAATAAATGTAGAAGACTGGAAAAGCTATTTGCATTGGCAAACACTCGATCACTTCGCTGGACACTTGAGCGACGCCTTTGTCAATCGTTCATTTGAGTTTTACGGTAAAGTTTTAAGCGGTAGAACAGAAATGAAGCCAATTAAAGAGCGTGCGATCAAGGAAATTACGAATATGGAATTTGGCGAGCTACTTGGAAAAGCGTTCATTGAGAGACATTACTCCATGGAAGCTCAGAAAACTATTAATGAGCTTGTCGATAATCTACTTCTGGTATTCCGTGAGCGTATTACTGATTTGGAGTGGATGTCCAAAGAGACAAAAGAACAAGCGCTTCTAAAATTAAATTCTATAGGAAGAAAACTTGGATTCCCTGAAAAATGGACGGATTTCAGCACTTTGAAATTTAACAATACAGATTACATTGGCAATATCGTAGCTGCAAGTCAATACAGTTTTAATGCAAACCTGAAAAAACTTCACAAAGAAGTCAACAAATACGAATGGGGAATGCCAGCACACATGGTAAACGCCTATTATCATCCATTGCTGAATGAGATTGCTTTTCCCGCAGGAATTATGCAGCCGCCATTTTTCAGTGCGCAGTATGAGGACGCCGTGAATTACGGACGAATTGGAATGGTGATTGGACATGAGTTCACGCATGGTTTCGATGACAATGGATCTCGTTTTGATGCGACGGGTAACTTTAAAAATTGGTGGACGGAATCTGATCGTAAACTTTTTGAAGAGCGCACAGGGCTTCTTGGAAATACATTTGCGAACTTCTGCCCTATTGATGGGCATTGCGTGAATCCACAATTGACAATGGGAGAAAATATTGCCGATTTGGGCGGATTGACACTCGCTTATTACGCCTATACAAGAACGGCAGAATTTCAATCTGGCAAAGAATTGTACGGTTATACACCGGCACAACGCTTCTTCATAGCTTATGCACAACTGTGGAAAATGAATTTTACAGATGCCGAGTTGAAAAAGCGAATCGCAACGGATCCACATTCTCCTGGAATGTTTCGAGTGAACGGTCCGTTAATGAATTGTCCTGAATTTTTTGAAGCATTTGATGTGAAACCATCTGACCCAATGCGCAACGAAGAAGGAAAAGTCGCAAAGATCTGGTAATTTCCGATTTTCAGTCATTAAAAAAGCGGCCTTGAGCCGCTTTTCTTTTTTAGTTTAAACATATAACTAATCGATCTTTTTTTGTCTTCTTTACTTCGAGTGATTTGCTGTAATTCAAAATAGCTAGAAGTGTTGAAGCGTTTGGAGCACATTTAACCTCCGTGCTTGGAGAAGTTTCGTATTTTTTCAACATAGGCCGTACAGTAATTTTGTTTCATATAATCTATTAACGGAACATTTTGATAATTAGTATACAGCACAAAAAAAAAGTTAAAAAGACAAAGATTTACGTTCTGTTACAGAGCGAATCCCTCGGGGAAATTGTTTTGAAAAAAAAAGACGTTTAAAGTAGAGCTCTTTCAGCGTAAACATCAATTAATATGTACCGTAGAACCTACGCAAGAACCACTCGACGGTGAGGAGTAACGCAACGAGCGCCATTAGAATTTTCCAGTCGATCAGATTGCTATAATCGGTTTCGTCGTAAGCGACATTCACGATGTCCTTGCGGTTGCCAATATCTTCTAATAACTTATTCATTTTGGAGAATTCATAGAATTTTCCTGAAGATTGATCTGCTATTAGCTTTAGAAGGTTATGATCTGCACTCGTTGAAAGCGATTCTAATGAAATATCTTCTACGATAAAGACTCCAGTTTTTTCGTATTTCTTCCCATTGAACTTTGTTGTAGCTTTCCAGTCGTACTTGCCAGCTTTTAATTTACCGAGTCCAAGACTGTAATCAGTCGTGTTTTTGGCAAAGGTGTACGGCGTGATCTTGTTGTCGTCGCTCTTCAATTCGAATTGCACGTCGGGCTCTGTAATTGGCTCAAAAGCTTCATTGTAGAATTCCGCCTGAATGATCACATCATCGTTTGTGGTGAATCGTTTGGGTAAATTGACTCTAAACGGATCGTTGTTTTTCTTAACCACTAAATATTGCGTTGTCTTTTGTACGAGTTCTTCAAAACCTTCGTGTTTTTTTGTTGCAGCATACTCCGAAAGTCGCCATTTCCAGATGCCTTCACCTAAAAACGCCGCGTATTTGGATTTACTTGTTTTGCCAAAAACAAAAATGGGATCTTGCTTTTTAACAGGTCCAATTCGTTGCGAAATCAAAGCGGAACCACTTTCTGACTGGATCTTACCAAACTTCACGGTAACTGGCGGTGCCTTCGAAAGCATTTGATCTACCTTTTCAGAGACTTCGAACAATTGAAAACCACTGGAAAGATACCCTTGCGCATCGTCTATTCTTCTATCAGCTGGCGCGCTAATCCCTATACCTAACTCGCTAATACGGTTTTTACTCGCTGCTGGTGGAATTATGTACCAAAGAGCAACATTCCTAAGCTTGATTTCATTGATCAATGCTGTGTTCGATTCTATTCCAGCGCCGTGCCAGATTAAAAGTTCCACGTCCTTCAAACTTCCTTCCCAATCAGCTACCAACTGCGATTTTACCTCCGAATTTTGGTCTTTATCCAAGACTTGTTTAATGGCAGAGACATCAGGGTGAGGCGATTGGGAAAGCATTAGAATTTTACTTCTCGAATCAATGACTTCAATGTAAATGCTTCGACTATTATTCTCCAAGGATGTTTCTCCGTCCAAAGGTTGCAATTTGATCGTATAGTTCACAAAACCTACGGCATTTGCATTTACAACAAATGATACATGCTGAAAATCAATGGATTCACCATTGTAGACGATTTGTTCCGAAGCGATTTTTTCTTTACCCTGATAAAGATCAACTGTGGCGTTGGAAGCTCCCATTTTACTTGCTTCAATATCCACTTCAATGGGGAATTGGTTTTGATAGAAAGCAATGTTATTCGCAGCGATATTTCGGATCAATTGATCGCGTTTCTTTATAGTATCGCCCACTCCTACTGTGAAAATAGGCGTCAACGAAATCTTTTCAGCGGTATATTGAGGCGAATTTCCTTTGTTATAATTACCATCACTTACAAAACAAATACCTCCGATATTCCTGTTGTAATATTGATTGTAAATGTGCGAAAATCCGGCATCTAAATTTGAAACAGTTCCTTTAAAATTGGCTTCTTCTGTTTTCACATCTCCAGCAATACTGTATTCGATGACGTCAAATTTTTCCGCGTATTTCTTTTTCAATTCAGAACGGAACTCCTGTATATCTCTTACTACGACTGAGCTATCTTTATAATTGAGCATCGATGAAGAATCGTCCACCATCACAATGAAGACAGGCTTTTCCAATTTTGTCTCATTGCTTTCAATTAAAATCCCCCAAAGTAGAAGTCCGAGTATAAACAAGACCAGACCTCTCAGTGCAACAAGGCTTCCGCGCAAGAATGTTGAGACACCTTCTATGTTTCGTTGCTTTCTGTAATAGAAAAAGGCTCCAAGGAAGCAAACAAGAACCCAAGGAATCAGCAGTAAAAGTGAAATGTCAGAGAAAATCTTCATTGCCATCAAAAATAACAATCTAGCGACAATACGACACAAAAAAAGGCTCTACGAAATGTAAAGCCCTGATTTTTTAAGAAAGATTATCAACTATTTTTTCTTCTTCTTATCTTCTTCAAAGTTTCGCATAGTATAAGATACTCCAACGCCGAGAACAGATTTGAATTGAGTTCTTGGTCCTACCCCTCCGTTCGAGTCTGTGATTTGTATGTCATGATCATACATAACAGTAAAGTTCGCTGAAGCGCTAAACCAGCTGTTTACCTTGAAAGTGAATAAAACATCCGCATTTACATCAATGTTTTGCGGATTGTCCACATAGTTTGAGAACAAGTCAATACGTGTTTTCATTTCAATGTTTTTCGCAATTTCTTTATTGTACATGAGTTTGAAGTACGCTCCGAACTCACCTCTGAATTGTTTCCCTCTGGAAATAACAGCACCTGTTGTTGCATCGAACTGCGCAGAATCGACACCAAAAGCTCCGGCATCCGCCAACACTTGATCTCTCACAAAAGTCATTTTGGATGCAAAAGGCGAAAGAAAGACGGATAAGTTGTCATTCGGCTTGTAATCTATCCCTAACGCTAAGTTTACGTAACCAGGTGCCATAAAGGTCGAGGTTCTAACAGAATCATTTGGAAATTGAAAACCATCTAGAAATTGAGTTCTGAATCCTCCAATTAAAGAAAGGTTGAATGCTTTTCCTTCTTTTAGTCTATAACCAAGCTTCGAAGAAAGCTCGATGCGATCGTCCGTTTTTTGCAAACCATCTTCGTCTCTATCTAGGTATTTTAATCCTCCGAGTGCCAAATCAAGGCTATTGCTCCAGTTAAATTTTGGATGTTGGTAATTGGCCGTAGCGCTAATATATCCCAAAAGTGAAATATTCGTTCTTCCCCCTGCGTTCCAGTTCACAAATGAAGATTGCGTTCCATTCATACCGTACAAAGACTTCAATAGCCATTTTGGCACGATTGGCTCGGGCTCCTTTTTTTCTTTTTTGGTTGTGTCCGACGCATCAACATTATCAGCATTTTCCTGAGAAAACGAAACACCTCCAATCAAAAGAAATGATATAAGTACAAAATATTTCATAGGATAAAAATTTGGGCAAATATACACTAACCTTTTTTTTTATCTGCAAATGTGTAAAACTAATTTCCCGCATTTCAGTGTGTATTCAACCTCGAAGTAAACGAACATTTCCTTAGAATAAAAGCGTTGAATTTGTTATTTTCGCGTGACTAAAAATTTAGATACATGAGTAAAGAAGTATATATAGTTTCAGCGGTTCGTACACCAATGGGAAGTTTTGGAGGAGCTCTTTCAACCGTTGCTGCCCCAGTTTTAGGTGCAACAGCGATTAAAGGAGCCTTGAGTAAAGCCGGAATTTCTGGAGATCAAGTGAACGAAGTATTTATGGGGAATGTGCTGCAAGCAAATTTAGGACAAGCTCCTGCACGACAAGCTGCGATGGGTGCTAATATCCCTGATAGTGTTCCATGTACGACGGTTAATAAGGTTTGTGCGTCAGGAATGAAATCACTTTCACTGGCAGCTCAGTCTATCATTTGTGGTGACAACGATGTTGTTATCGCAGGTGGAATGGAAAACATGAGCAGTGTTCCACATTATTTCAACGCGCGAGTTGCAACAAAGCTTGGCGATGTGAAAATGGTAGATGGAATGGTGAAAGACGGTTTGACAGACGTTTACAACCGTGTTCACATGGGGGTATGCGCTGACAAATGTGCTACTGAATACAACATTACAAGAGAAGATCAAGATAATTTCGCGATTGAATCTTACAAGCGTTCAGCTGCGGCTTGGGATGCGGGTAAATTTGATAATGAGATTGTTCCTGTAGAAGTTCCTCAACGTCGCGGTGAGCCGATTATCGTTTCGAAAGACGAAGAGTTTTCCAACGTGAAAATGGAGAAAATTCCACAATTGCGAGCGGTATTCACACCGGACGGAACAGTAACTGCAGCAAACGCGTCTACATTGAACGACGGAGCTTCTGCACTCGTTTTGATGAGCAAAGAAAAAGTGGAGGAACTTGGAGTAACTCCGATTGCAAAGATTATCGGGTATGCTGATGCAGCTCACGAGCCTGAGTGGTTTACGACTGCGCCTTCAAAAGCAGTTCCAAAAGCATTGAAAAAGGCAGGATTGGAAACTTCCGATATTGATTATTGGGAATTGAACGAAGCGTTTTCTGTAGTTGGAATCGTAAATACACAGAAATTAGGATTAGATCCCGCGAAAGTAGATGTGAATGGTGGAGCGGTTGCTCTTGGACATCCTCTTGGAAGCAGCGGATCTAGAATTATTGTAACGTTGATTAATGTATTGAAACAAAACAATGCAAAATATGGCGGTGCCGGAATCTGTAATGGAGGTGGCGGTGCTTCCGCGATGATTATTGAGAACGTTTAATCAAAAGAACATACAATTTGTGTTAAAGCTCGGACTTTTGTTCGGGCTTTTTCATTTTATAAAATGGAATGCGGTATCTTCGAAACTACTAATTCAAGAATTACAAACCTATGTTACAAAAAATCACACTCGCACTGACAATAGTCTTAACCGCTTCTTCCCTTTCTTGGTCACAGCAGACAACAATGGATGATATTCCAAATATCGAAGTGACTGGAACTGCCAAAATGGAGATTGTACCGGACGAAATTTATATTTCAATTACCTTAAGAGAACGAACAGAAGGCAGAGATAAAATTACTGTCGAACAGCAGGAAACCGATTTAAAAAATGGACTAAAAGCAATCAACGTCCCTCTAGACAGCTTGTTTTTAAGTGATACAGAGGCCGATTACATAAAAATTAGCTGGGGTAAAAAGGATGTGGTCACTAGCAAGCAATTCATTTTAAAAGTAGGCACTGCTGACGTCGTTGGGAATGTATTTAAAAAATTGGATGAACTGAAAATTCAAGATGCTTATATCCAAAAAGTAAACCATTCCAATTTGGTTGAATTTAAAAAGCAAATGAGGATAGAAGCAATTCAAGCGGCGAAAGAAAAAGCCAACTACTTACTGAATGCAATTGATCAGCAGGCAGGACGCGCACTTATCGTTAGAGAAAATGCTTCCAACGTTTATGGAAATAACTACCAGTGGAATTATAATGGAGTTTACAATATGGCTTCAACCTTTGCAGATCAATCGATGGCTGAAGAAGATAAAGAACCAAGTATTCAATTCCAAAAAATTAAAATTGAAGCGTCTATTTACGTGAAGTTTGAGATTAAGTAGTCTCTAAACCAACTTCGCGTAAATCTCTTCGTAACTTGAAACTACAGATTCCAGATTGAATTTTCCTGCGTGCTTTTTCGCGTTGATTTTAAATTGATGTAAGCGGTCTTTATCGCTTAGGATATAGATCGCATTCTTAGCCATTTCATCGACGTCACCAACATTGGAAAGGAATCCTGTCACTCCTTGTTCATTCACCTCAGGGATTCCGCCTGTGTTTGAGGAGATTACTGGGACACCAACAGCCATTGCTTCCAATGCCGCTAATCCAAAACTTTCTGTTTCTGACGGCAAAAGGAAAAGGTCTGAAATTTCAAGAACAGCCTGCGTATCTCTAACTTTACCTATGAACTTTACACGATCACAAAGTCCAAGTTGAGCGCACAATTCTTCTAACCCAAATCGCTCTGGTCCATCACCTACCATTAAAATTTTGGATGGAATGACTTTATTCACTCGTGCAAAAATTTGCAAGACATCTTCCAGGCGCTTCACTTTCCTAAAGTTGGAAACATGACAAAGCACAGGCTCATCTCTTTCAGCATAACGAGAACGAATGTCATCAATATCTTCAATCGCCATTAACTTGGTATGTACAAAGTTGGGAATCACTGTTATTTCACGAGTGGTATTAAAGTGCTCGTAGGTATCCTTTTTCAAACTTTCCGAAACAGCCGTAACAGCATCCGACTCATTCAAACAAAAAGTAATTACAGGTTCAAAGGATGGATCTTTCCCAACCAAAGTAATGTCAGTTCCATGCAAAGTCGTTACGAAAGGTATGTTGATTCCCTGACGATTCAAAATTTGCTTTGCCATATAAGCCGCAGAAGCATGCGGAATCGCGTAATGCACATGAAGAATATCCAATTTTTCTCTTTTAACAACATCTACCATTTTACTTGCGAGCACCGTTTCGTAAGGCGTATACTCGAAAAGTGGATAATCAGATACCGTGACTTCATGGTAATAAACATTCTTGCGAAAACCACTGAGTCGAACGGGTTGCGAATACGTTACAAAATGAACTTCATGACCTCTTTTTGCGAGTGATTTACCCAATTCCGTCGCCACTACTCCACTTCCTCCATAGGTTGGATAAAGTACAATCCCAATTTTCATTAATTTCATTTGTTTTTAATCGTTAAAAGAATGCTTAAAAGTAGCCATTATTCACGAGGGCATTGGGACGCTAACTACAATCCTTTGTTACCATTCTGTGATTCCTGAATAGATTTCTGGACACTTATTTTTTAGCGGCTTTCCAAGCGTCATAAATAACGTCCTGAATGTCAGTTCGAATGTTCATGCTCACGATTTTCCAATTTTCAGCATCTGGATATACGCGGTTGGAAAGGAAAACATAATTAATATTGAATTCTGGATCTGCCCAAGCCAGGGTTCCTGTAAAACCGGAATGGCCGAAGCTTTTCAATGATGCTTTACTTGAACTTGGTCCGCCTTTACGATTCCTAGTCGGCTTGTCAAACCCTGCCCCTCTGCGATTTGTTTCACAATATTGACAATCTGTGTATTCTTCAATCACGTTTTGACTGATGATCTGTTTGCCACCATACATTCCGCCATTTAGAAACATTTGCATCAAACTCGCTAAATCACCCGCATTCGAGAAGATACCAGCGTGACCACCAACACCGCCTACCATAGCTGCGCCTTGATCATGAACATAGCCATGAATCAATTGCTTTCTGAAAATTTTATCATCCTCTGTTGGTGTAATCTCTGATTTATCGAAATACGTGAGCGGATTGTAGCGCATTCTTGACAATCCCATTGGACGGTAGAATTCGTTCGTAACATAGATGTCAAATGGAATTCCCGTTAAATCTTGTACAATTTTCTTGATGAAATAATACCCCACATCCGAATATTTATACCTCCGTGGCCCCAAGGTACTCGCAAGCATTTCGTCGTACATATTTTGTTCGTAATCATCACGAATCCAGACATTGTTTGCTACAAGCGTATTAAAAGAATCTGTCGCTGTTGTAGCGTAATATTTCGGTGAAAGTGCCGAGTTCTCCAAAGTTCTTGTATAAAAAGGAATCCATGGCGTCAATCCAGCTTGGTGCGACAACATGTGACGTAACTTAATGTCTTTGAGTGGACTCGCTCCCATGACTTCGGGAATATAATCTTTTAAAGTGCCATCGAGATTGAATTTCCCTTCCGAATTGAGTTTCATGATGGACAAGGTGGAAGCCGCAATTTTTGTAATCGAAGCGATGTCATACAAATCCGAGTTTTGCACTACTTTGCCTTTGTTGTACGTATGATGGCCATACGATTTCTGGTAGATCATCTTCCCTTCAATAGCCACTGCGACTTGACATCCTGGAAAGGCTCCAGAGGTAATTCCATTCAAGGCGATTTCATCAATCTTTTTAAGTGCTTCAGGATCAATTCCTAGCTCTTCTGGTTGTGAATCTTTTAATCTTCCGGCCCAAGCTACATCAACACCATCTCCATCTTTAAAACGATCATCGACTGTCATTGGGAGTTTTCCGCTGGAAGCATAAGTCCCCATAATGAACTGTCCTATTCTGTTTTGCATTAACGTATTGTTCTCATAACCAGTAATAACGGCGTCAATACCGTCGATTTCTTTCACGTTTTGCAAAGCCAACGGACTTCCAAGAAGCGCAAGAACACTTTCCTTTGCAGTTCCGACTTTGGTTAACCAAGCTTTCCAGCCAGTTGGAAGTTTATAATCTTGATAAGGACGCATCGATCCAGCGTGAAGCGTTGTAATCACCATGTCATAACTTGATATTTTAGAGCCAAACTGTGCACTGGCTTCTGAGGCTGTTGTGTAATTGAAATGGTTCACTGGAGTCACGAAATCCATCCCAACCTTAACATCATCGGAATACTTTCCTATTGAAACGACTGCGATTTTCTTATCGAAACGAGCAATGGGTAGAACATTGTTCTCATTTTTCATTACAGTCACCGCCTTTTCAAATACAAGTGTACGTGCTAAACTTTGCTCAGAAGCTGTGTATTCCTTCATTTTCGCTGGTTTGATAATTGCCTTGTGTTTGGCGGCTAGAACGCGTTTACAACGAATGTTTATCTCCTCTTCAGAAATTTCGCCGGCTTGCACTTTCTTTTCAATGGCATCAATCGCTTTTACAACGCTTTCAGGCATCAAAAGAATATCACAACCTGCTTCGAACGCTTTAACGACGACTTCTGTTTTTCCATATCGATCTGCAACGGCTTTCATTCCAAGGGCATCACTTACAACCAATCCTTGGAATCCAAGTTGCCCTTTGAGGTAACCATGAATAATCCTTTTTGACAAACTTGATGGCGTTCCAGTAGAGTCCAAACTTGGGACATTCAAATGTGCGATCATAACGGTAGAAGCCCCAGCATCAATACCTTCCTTAAACGGAACAAAATCAATAGCATTGATATGTAAATACGTGTTGTTCACAACAGGAAGCTCTTTATGCGAGTCAGTATCCGTATCTCCGTGACCAGGAAAATGCTTAATACTCGTTAAAACGCCTTGACTCTCCATTCCTTCCACCATTGCTCGCACGTGTTTTGCAACAACACGCGGGTTTTCACCAAAAGAACGGAAGCCAATCACAGGATTGTTTGGGTTACTATTTACATCCGCAACAGGCGCAAAATTCAAATGGATTCCCAATTCGCGGCATTCCTGCCCCATCATTTCCCCGATTTGTTTTGTTAATTCTGGATCATTTGCAGCGCCAAGAGTTGTGCTGTATGGAAATCGTTCTTCACTAGATAAACGCATACTGGCCCCCCATTCCGCGTCCATTGCAGTCAATAATGGAATTTTAGTCTGTTTTTGATAGCGGTCTATGGCAACTTTCAAATTATCTCGATCCCCTTGAAAAAGAATAATTCCACCAATATTATGTTTGGAGACTAACGAATCTATCTCTTTGAAATGCGCTTCAGAATTTTTCGGATATACAGCAACCATAAAAAATTGCGCAATTTTCTCGCGTAGACTTAATTGAGCGATTGTTTGATTCACCCACTCATTCGAAACATTATCCTGATAAGCCACTTCGTCGGGAATGGCAGGTACATGAATTAACTGTCTGCCCTTGGCAGTGTAAGGCTCAGAAGAGAAAGAAGCCCAGAGAATAAAGGAAAGCGATGCCATCAACACCACTAAAATTCGTTTGGAGATTTTGGATTTCATAGTCTAAAATTACAATTACGAGGATGTTTGTCCTTTGCTCCCCGTAATAGTTATAAACATAGATCAAGCAAAAACTTTTCCAAAGTGAATTATGACACTCTGTCAGACTTTCAGCATAGGCATGAAATTTGAAATTAACTGCGAGAATAGGCAATATTTTATTGCTATTTTTGTTTACAAGAGACACGCATGAAAATCAAATTTCTAAATAACACCCTTCAAAATCGCAAGTTCGATTACAATCCTCGTTATTACGACGAGCGAAAGGAGCGTTTAGAAAGACGTAAAGAGCAAATGCGCAAAATAGAATCGGGAGAAATGACAGCTGAAGAGCGTCGAGAACTTCTTCGCGAAAATATGCGCGGTGAATGGTCGCGCGCTGATTACCGACAGAAACAGCAAAAAGCATCTAATTTCCGCATTTTAATTCTGGTTCTAGTCATTCTCGGTTTGGGTTACTTTCTCTTGTATGGAGTTGACAAAGTAGACGTAATTGTAGAAAGACTGTGGTAGGCCAATGAGCGATTTAATCAAATTATTACCAGATCACATTGCGAATCAAATAGCTGCAGGAGAAGTCATCCAGCGGCCAGGTTCTGTTGTGAAAGAACTTCTTGAAAATAGTATCGATGCTGGTGCTACCAAGATTGATGTAAACATCAAGGATGCTGGGAAAACACTCATTCAGATTGTAGACAATGGCAAGGGCATGAGTTCTGGAGACGCATTGCTTTGTTTTTCACGACACGCCACCAGTAAAGTTTCAAAAGCTGAAGATTTGTTTGCCTTAGCGACAAAAGGCTTTCGAGGTGAAGCATTGGCTTCTATTGCGGCGATTGCACATGTAGAGATGAAAACTCGTTTGGAAGGCGCAGAAGTCGGTCAACATATTATCATTGAGGGTAGCACGGTAAAATCGAATGAAGAATCAGTGACGCCTCAAGGCACTTCTTTCGAGATCAAAAACTTGTTCTTCAATGTTCCAGCGCGAAGAAATTTCCTGAAATCGGACAAAGTAGAATTCGGTCATATCACGGATGAGTTTGAACGAGTAGCGTTGGCGCATCCGGATATTCATTTTTCACTTCATCACAATGGTAGTGAGCTTTACAATCTTCCGTCGACTGTACTTCGAAAGAGAATTGTGGATGTTTTAGGTAAAAAATCGAATGATCGTTTGGTGCCGATTGAAGAGACGACAGACATTGTGACATTAAAAGGTTTTGTATTAAAACCTGAATTCGCTAAAAAAACGCGTGGAGAACAATTTCTCTTTGTTAATGATCGCTTTTTCAAGAGCCATTATTTCAATCACGCTTTGAACAAGGCATTTGAAGGATTGATTCCAGAGCGTAGTTTTCCGGGTTATTTCCTTTACATGAGAATAGATCCGTCGAAAATAGACGTGAACGTACATCCTACCAAAACAGAAATTAAGTTTGAGGAAGAGAAATTTATTTATTCGATCATTCTCAGTAGTATTCGTTTGGCACTCGGAAAATACAATATAGCTCCAACGCTGGATTTTGATCAGGAAACCAGTTTTGACATTCCTCATGCAATGCGTTCTCAACCAGCTGTTGAACCTCAAATCAAAGTGAATACGGAATACAATCCTTTTCAGTCGACAAGTGGGCGCTCATCGTTGAGTAAGGGCAAAAGCAGCTCGAATTTTACCCAAGCCATCAAAAGTGAAGGATTTGGAACACAGGAAGCCAAACAAGAAGACTGGGAGAACTTCTACGAAATCAAGGAGGAAAAGGATAATCAAGAAATTTCGACGGGATTAATTGAGGAGGAAGTTCAAGCTACATTCGGAAGTTTCTTAGTGAAGGATAGCTACATTTTATCTCCAAGTAAAAGTGGTTTTTTAGTCATCCATGCAAGAAGAGCTATTGAACGTATTGTTTACGACTCAATAATTATCTCCTTCATTAACAATCCGATACAGTCGCAGCAGTTATTATTTCCGCTTCAAAAAGAACTTTCAAAACAAGAAGCGCGAAATTGGAAAGAAAGTGCGTCCGTTTTGAATCAATTGGGTTTTAGTGGAGAGGTGAATGATGATGAGCTTGAATTGAATGCTGTACCTGCCGTTCTCGAAGAAGAAACACTTTCCAAATCCGTGGATCAAATCCTTGAAACACTTGCTCACAAAGAAATAGAAAAAGGAGAGTTAGCGCACGAGTTGGTTGGTTCTATAGCTCGGTCTGCTGCTATGAAAAGCTTGAATTTATCGAACTCCGAACATATTCAAGGCTTAATAGAACAACTCTTTCAATGTGAGAATCATTCCTATTCTCCGTCTAACAAGAAAATAATCGACACTTTGGATCTGTCAATCATAGAAAATAAGTTTAAATAATGTTTAGAAGTTTATTTGCCAATATCCCTGATGTAACTAAGAATCTGTTGATTTTGAATGGGTTGTTTTTTCTTGCTAAGATCGTCATGCAGGAACAAGGCGTCTATTTAGGGCAAGAACTAGGAATGCACTATCCAGCATCTGATAATTTTGAATCGTATCAAATTGTTACACATATTTTCATGCACGGTGATTTTTTCCACCTGCTGTTTAACATGATTGGTTTGATTGTTTTTGGTTCGCAGTTGGAGCGTGTTTGGGGAAAGAAACGATTTTTCATCTTTTACTTCATAACCGCATTTGGAGCGACTTTACTTCATACGCTTGTTCAAGGGATTGAAATCAATCAACTTGTAGGGTCTTGGTATCCAACTGAAATCGACTCTGTTCTTCAGGACGGCGGGATTTTATCTTATGTTGAAAATATTGATGGCGAGAAATTTTATTCGCCGCAAATTCGAGATGCTGGTGCGATTATGTTTATCCCGACAGTCGGTGCATCCGGCGCCATTTATGGTCTGCTTATGGCATTCGCCCTTCTCTTCCCGAACACACAATTTCAACTCCTTTTTCCACCAATTCCAATCAAAGCGAAATGGTTAGCGATAATTCTAGGTGGAATTGCATTGTATAGTGGATTCGAACGATCAGCAGGAGATTCCGTTGCTCATTTTGCCCATTTAGGGGGAATGCTCTTTGGCTTTATAATGATTAAGATTTGGCAGAGAACCAATAATAATTTCTATTGATTACAAGTTATGCAAACACAAACTAGTTTTCTCGACGAATTAAAAAGTATGTATCAGCGGAATACATTCATGAAATTGATATTTATCAATGTTGGTGTATTTCTTATTATCAATATTTTAAATGTTTTTGGTCGACTAGGCGACTTCGGAGGCTCGGCTGGCTTTATAATAAGTAAGGTCTTTGCCATGCCTACTAGCTTGTCCGACTTCATTGTTCAACCGTGGACGTTATTCACTTCTATGTTCGCGCACATCGGCTTTATGCACGTATTGCTGAACATGTTAATGCTCTTTTTTATTGGTAGAATTTTCGAACAAGTCTATTCAGGAAAAAGATTGCTTTACACGTATTTACTTGGTGGCGTGGCTGGAGGATTGTTTGAAATCCTTGCGCATCTTGTTTTTCCTGCTCTTTACGGAACGCAGTCTACTGTCGTCGGAGCTTCTGGAGCGGTAATGGCTCTTTTCGTTTTGTTGGCGTTTAGTCAACCGCAATTGAAAGTCAACATGCTTTTTCTCCCACCAATTCGTTTGATTTGGTTTGCATTGATCTACATTGCTGTCGATTTTCTGCGCTTGGGAAGTCAAGATGGAGTCGCACATTTCGCGCATTTAGGCGGCGCTATCATTGGACTTCTGGGAGCACAAAACCTTCATAGTTCTTCCAATATTATCACTGCAACTCAAAATGGTGTAGAATCCTTTTTAAATCTGTTCTCTGGAAAGAAACGAGCGCCAAAACTGAAGGTGAAACGTGGTCGTGACGTGCGTCAAATGACAGATGAAGAATACAACGCAGATGCAAAAGTCCGTCAGGAACAAATCGACAGAATTTTGGATAAGATTTCGAAATCTGGTTACGAATCTTTGAGTAAAAAAGAAAAAGATTTCTTATTCAACCAGAGTAAGAATGGATAGGCTCCGAAACAATCGGTTTTTACGAATCATTCTGGCTATCGCTAGTATTTTCGGAGCGATATCACTTCTGTTAGCATATTTAGCACCGTTCGTTTCTCCCGCGGCCTTTCCCCTGCTCCCTTTATTTGGACTGGCGTATCCAGTGATCATCGTTTGCTTTCTCGTTTTAATCTCAATTCAACTCTTTTTCAGAAAGTGGTGGGCTCTTGGTATGTTCGTTCTGGTTCTTTTGGGTGGATCCATTCATTCTCGAACCTTCACTCTTGGAAGCGGTGATGATCCCAATGGAGCCGAAACCTTTAAAATAATGAGCTACAACGTCCACTTGTTTGATGTGTACAACGAAAATCCCACATTAGCGAAAAGCACGCGGCTAAAAATCATTCAGTTCCTTGAAAAAGAAAGTCCTGACATTGTGTGTTTTCAGGAATTCTATCAAAAAGACCGTCCGACTGATTTCGTTACAAAAGACACTATAATTCCACTATTGAATTATAAAGATTATCAAGAGCGTTACGCGTATCGACGTGGAGGAAGAGAAAATTTTGGCATTGCCATTTTTACACGTTATCCCATTATTGAGAAGGGAGAAGTCAATTTTAATCCGAATCGGCAAACCTCAAATTATGCTATTTATTCAGATCTTGTAATCAAAAGTGATACGATTCGCGTATACAATGCACATCTTCAATCCATTCACCTGCAACCAGAAGAAAAAGATGTCTTGGTTCAAGAAGAATCGAAGTCCAGTTTTCTTGACGCATTAAGCAAAGTGAAAAACGCCTACCCACTTCGCGCCGCGCAAGCACTAATTTTAGTGAAACACATTCAGAACTCTCCTTATCCAGTAGTTGTTTGTGGTGACTTCAATGATACACCTATGTCTTTCACTTACAATCAGTTCAGTAACATTCTTACTGACGCCTTTCGAAATTGCGAAACTGGCATAGGGAAAACGTATGCGGGTCGAATTCCAGCTGGTAGAATTGATTATATTTTTCATTCCGAATCTTTCGGCTCAACCAATTTTAGGATTCAGAAAAGGGCCTTGAGCGATCACTTTGCGATTTCCAGTGAGCTTTTTGTCAAAAAGAAATAAGCTTATCTTAGCGCCATGTTATTAGAAATCAATCCAGATAATATTGATCAAAGGGCTTTAGAAGTCGCATTGGAGCATCTTAAGAAAGGCGGGGTAATCATTTTTCCAACAGATACGGTTTATGCGATGGGATGTGATCTTTACAACAAGAAAGCACTGAATAAGTTGGCTACTTTGAAAGGGATTAAGCTAAAAAAGGCACAATTCTCCATTATTTGTAGCGGCATGAGTGATCTTTCCGATTATGTAAAACACATTGATCGACCTACGTTCAAACTTCTGAATCGATCGCTGCCAGGACCGTTTACATTCATTCTAACCGCAACCAATGAAATTCCTAGAATCTTTGATACCAATAGAAAAGAAATAGGGATTCGTGTGCCTGACAATGCAATTTTACGACAATTGGTAGAGCAACTTGGGAATCCAATTGCCACGACTTCTCTTCATGATGATGAGGATGAAATCCTAGAATATTTTATCGACCCGTATGAGATTTATCAGCGCTATGACTCAAAAGTGGAGATCATCATAGATGGAGGTTACGGAAAACTATTGGCATCAACAGTTGTGAAATGCGTTGACGGTGACGTTGAAATTATTCGTCAAGGCGCAGGAATCTTAGAGTTATGATTTTAGTACTCGACGCTGGCTCCAATAAAACGAGGTTTATTTTAGAAGCCGTGGACGTAGTTTGTGATGTGAAGAAAGTTCCATTTCTTGATCTCGTTAAATCTGATTTTGAAGGCGTGAAAGGAGTCATAATCTCTGGATCCCCCATTCTTGTGACCGATGTTGATACATCTCCCTATTTGGAAATAATTCACAAAGCCATCAATTCGAAACTTCCGATTTTAGGCATCTGTTTTGGACATCAAGTCCTTGGGATGCATTTTGGCGCAGAAGCTTCACGCATGAAAGAAGATCGCGATTTACAAACCGTTGAGGCCTACGAAGATTGTATACTCTTCAATAAATTACCGAATGAAGTCCAAATGATTGAAGATCATTGCGAAACGATTTCAATTCCCGCTGGTTTTCAACTCGTAGCATCTTCGGATGCGTGCGTTAATGAAGTCATGCAGCACTTAACCCTTCCCTATTTCGGCGTTCAATTCCATCCAGAGGTTTCTGGCAATCACGGAGCGATACTTATCGAAAACTTCGTTGAATTCTGTCTAAAAGAAGATTATCCTTAGTCCACTGTTAATACTTTCGTTTCTTTTCAACCAAATCGCATTTCAATAATGTGGATATTTGAGACATGATATTGAATCGGATTTGGATTGGGATGTTTTTGATTTCAACGGTTGTCGCCTTGTGTAAGCTGCTCTTTTGGAATGATACCTTTATTTTCGAAGAAATGGTGCAAAGTCTTTTCAATTCAGCGGAGACTGGTTTTACAATAGCGCTAAATTTAACAGGGATGCTCTGTTTATGGATGGGAATTATGCGGATTGGAGAAAAAGGTGGAGCGATATATGTGATGACCAAAGCGGTTTCTCCTCTTTTCTCTCGTCTTTTCCCATCTGTACCTAAGGACCACCCTGCCGTTGGCTCCATGATGATGAATTTTAGTGCGAACATGCTTGGTTTGGACAATGCAGCAACACCAATGGGATTGAAAGCCATGGGAGAGCTTCAAGAATTGAATCCAGAGAAAGAAAAAGCTACAGATGCTCAGATTATGTTTTTGGTTTTGAATACCTCTGGCTTAACACTAATTCCAGTTTCTGTTTTTGCTTTGCTTTCGGCCAATCATTTCGCCAATCCAACACAAATCTTTCTTCCCATTCTTATTGCCACCTATTGCGCAACACTTGTTGGACTCATCACTATCTCTATTTTTCAAAAAGTCAACTTATTTCACCCAGTTATAATGGCATATCTAGGTGCTTTTAGCTTGGTCATTTTCGGACTTCTCTACTATGTTCAAATACATCCCGGAAGTGCTGAGTATATTTCAAGAATTGGTGGTAACGTTGTCATTTTCCTTGTTATCATCAGTTTTATAAGCTTGGCAGCCTTCAAAAAGGTCAACGTTTATGATTCTTTTGTTGACGGAGCGAAAGAAGGGTTTCAAATAGCCATTTCCATTATTCCTTATTTAATTGTAATTCTAGCCGCTATAGCTGTTTTAAGAGCAAGTGGAACATTAGATGCAATGCTTGAAGGACTTCGATCTTTTCTTGTTTGGGTAGGTGTTGCTACAACTGAATGGGTCGACGCTATGCCCGTAGGACTTATGAAACCGCTAAGTGGTGGTGGCGCTCGAGGAGCATTGCAGGATCTTATTACTACTGTGGATCACAATGGGCTTCCGATCGAAATGATTCAAAAAGGTCCTAAATTACCGATGTCCTTTCCAACAAAAATTGCTTCTACCATGCAGGGAAGTACTGAAACAACGTTTTATGTTTTGGCTTTATACTTTGGATCCGTCAGAATTACAAACATTCGATACGCTGTTACCGCAGGATTAATTGCCGATGTTGCTGGTATCGTTGCAGCAATTATCGTATCTTATATCTTCTTCGCGTAATGAGAAATTGGTTTAAAAGAAAAAAGAGAGAAATTATTGCTGCAGACTTGTCACAGACCAAGTTGCACCGCATCGATTATCACCCTAAAATTATTGTTGCTTGGGCTAAAGCGATTGAAGGCGATGACGAATTCATGATCTGGTTGAAAGAAAATGGTTTTGAAGAACTTACTATGGCGACTTTTGCCATCTATCTTCGAGACGATGCACGCAATTGGCTTCAGGATAACGGGTATGCACATCTTCTTGCAATGATAAATGCAGCAGAAGGAAATGAAAGTGCCCAAAAATGGCTCATAACGCACGATTTTGAAATTTTATACCATATCGCGTTAGCTGTCGAAGACGACGAAAATAGCTGGGCTTGGCTTGAACAAAATGCTCCAGTGGATATTTTCCTTCTCGCAAAATCAATTAAGAAGGTAAAAGATCAAATCGAAGAGAATCACAACGATATCCACACGTTTAGAAAAGACATTTAGTAGAACTGCGTTACTTTCAGCATTTCGATCTCCCCTTCAAAAGATTCTGCTCCATAAATAGAAATCAACGCTAGGTTTGATTTAACTTTCTCCGGGATTTTAATGTAAAATGCGTAATCGTTCGCATCTCCCCGCTTCGCTATTGGATTGTGCAGTCTGACTTTAGCCGTTTTCTTTTTTCCTACCTCTATTTGCAAGACATTGGAATCGAATCCTTTGGTTGTGTTAATCCTGGCTTCTACTTTCAAGTAAGAACCTTTATGATCTTGGAATTGAAATTCGCCCAATTCAGGTTTGTTGTAGATTGTTTTCTTTTTAAACTCTCTCTCATCGTAAATAAAGTCGTCACCGTCCAATAAACTCATATCCAGCGTACTAGGGCTGGGGTTTAAATAAATACGACCGTAATACGCCCAGCTCATATCACGATAATTAATGATTAATGCGTTGTACTGCCCGATTTGGAATAAGTTCACGACCATCATATACAATCCAAAAAGTAGTGTGGTATATTTCGCAAAGTTTCGTCGCCATGTCCAATGAATAAATGCTGCCAGCCCGAGAGCGTAAACGGGATAACTTTGAACCATTGCACGAGTTGAAAACGTTGCTCCATAGCGCCAATCTGACCAAGCCATGATGATCCAAATATTCAATAAGCCGAATACCAACACCGACCGTTGAAACGAATATTTCTTCATAAAGAAGAATCCTAGCACGAATAAAATGGTTAGCGGAGTGTAAATGAAAAAGCCATTGTCAATTCCAAATAGCACACGAAACCACGGATTGAAAAAGAACCACTTACTTCCAACATTGTAAACGAAATCTCCCGACGTAACTTTCCAATAAATCAATTGAGGAAGTATGCCGATCAAACCAAAGATCAAAACGACATAAAAATGCTTTCTGTTCTCTCGCACGAGTTGCCATTTTTTTTGCTTCTCTTCTTTCGTGTGCGTATTCCAAAGCAAAGGAATAAAAAGCATGATCAATTCAGTTGGTCGACAAATAGTTGCCAAGCCTATCGCAGCACCAATTAAAGCTGCCCATTTCCAGTTTGGCGACTCGTGCCATTTAATCGTGAAGTAAAGGATCAGGGCATATAATGGAAAAATATAAATGTGACTTTGCGCACCGTCGATAGCGACGTATTGAATCAGATTTGTTCCCAGAGCGAGAAACAGCAGAGTTATGGCAACGACCCAATCATCGAAATAGCGGATAAGGACTTGGCGTAGGATAAAGAAGCCGAATAGGCAGTAAAACAATGCCGAAATCGCAATCGCCCACTGGTACGGCGCAGAAAAGCCATCGGCGGGATAACTTGATAAACTTGCATAGAGATGCCCACCTAAAAAAAAAGGCAACTGCATAATGGCGACACCTCCAAGGTATTTATTGACATAGTTCCCATTGTCCAATTTCGTCGCTTGATAAAATTCACCTCCAGTGAGTTCGTATGTACTATCTATTTCAGTAACCCATTTTAGCTCGCTAACATCTCCATAAATAAAAATCGACGGGTTGTACATGTAGTAGCCAAACGCATCCCACTTCGTTAATTTCAGCGCCTCGCCTTGCTCTTTTGGGTAGGAAACTCGAAACAAAATCAAGACGATGGCAATAATTCCAATGGCGGTTATGGACAAGCGATTTTTCACGAACTAAAAATACGAACTTCAATATTCCCACGTTCTAAATTGCGCTGGAAAGATTCATTTTCCAATTGTTTATTAGTTTTGCACCACAATTTGTCAGAAACACATGATTAAAGGAAAGAAACTTGTTGTCATTTTACCTGCGTACAATGCCGCGAAAACATTGAAGAAAACATACGATGAAATCCCATTCGATATTGTGGATGATGTAGTTTTAGTCGATGATAAAAGTAGTGACAACACCGCTGAATTAGCTCGTGAAATAGGAATTAACCACGTAATAGTTCACGAAACCAACAAAGGATATGGCGGAAACCAAAAATCGTGTTACAACAAAGCTTTAGAATTAAATGCTGACATCGTTGTCATGCTTCACCCAGATTATCAGTACACACCAAAGCTTATTGAAAGCATGGCGCATTTAATCGCCAACGATGTTTACCATGTGGTTATAGGTTCCAGAATTTTAGGAAAAGGTGCTTTGCGAGGTGGAATGCCTGTTTATAAATACATCGCTAACCGGTTCCTAACGCTTTCACAAAACATTTTGATGAATCAGAAACTTTCGGAGTATCACACAGGATACCGAATGTTCTCTGGTGAAGTATTGCAAAAAATCAACTATAACATCAATTCCGATGATTTTATTTTTGATAATCAAATGCTTGCGCAGATTTGTTTCGAGGGATATGAAATCGCTGAAATCACTTGTCCAACTAAATATTTCGAAGAAGCATCTTCCATCAACTTCAAAAGAAGTTCGAAATATGGATTGGGTGTTTTGGGAGTTTCCTGGCTTTATTTCTTCAATAAAATCAAGTTAGCGAAGTCAGATCTTTTTCACAAAAAGTAATCAGTACCGATAAGGAAATTCTTTCCCGTTAAATTCAGGATAGAGCTTACTAATAAAATGCTTTTCAAACATATGCTTGAAAAAGTCCGTTCCCTTTTTGTAAGTGACCAAATTCCCTGTCTCCTCATCTTTAATCGTTAAACCGTGCGAAGAATAACTGATTGAATTCTGTTCAAAATCCCAGTCGATATAGGTAAAAAACACGACCTCCCCATTTGAGAAAGACTGCAAGCAAGAAGATTCTGTGATAAAATAAGTTCTCGCTTCACTGGCAACGCCGCGTACATCAATTTTAGTGATGTTTCTAACCAGCGTATCGTTTGTATAAAACTGTTGCGCTTTCAATTCGCCATTTTCCTTGTAAAGTCGCCACTCTCCTACTTTTTGTCCATTTTCAAACGAACCTTCAACCGCTGTTTTGCCGTTGGTGTACGTCAGACTCCAAGCTCCGTCATCTGGAAATTTCAATTTTACTTTCTTTCCAAAATTGATGTGATGCGTTTCTTCATCCATTCGCTCGTATTGGCTTTTCAATTTATACGTCCAAATACCACGCAACTCCCCTCTTTTCATCGTGCCATGCAACAAGGTGTCACTACCAGCCAATTCAGGAGCGTAACCAGGTAAATCGTATTCAAAAATCAAGATTTCGCCATTTTTTGTCCACTTTTCGGGAAGTTGGGTTTTGATTTGATGTAGCAATCGCTCAAATTCTGTCCCATTTATCGAGGGTTCGATTTTCTTCTTGGATTGAATCGCGACAATGTTTGAAAAGTACCGCTGTGCGTGTGATCGTCCGTATTGGTTCAGGTATTGTCCAGGATATTCTTCCAAAGAAACGAGCTGTTCTAAATTCATTGTTTGGTGAATCAATCCAGAGGTTGCGCCGTAGCACTTTAATCTATTAAGTTTGGGGAAATGAGAGAGGTTTTCTCCCATGTAAAAAGGGATTTCGAGTGTTTCAAGGTTTGAAAAACTATAAATAGACGCTAAATCAAAATCAGGTTGATATTCACCGATCAATGCGAATGACTTCAAAGAATTTTGATTCAACCAATCCGGATAACCACCAAATTTGGGGAAATTGATCTCAAATTCGCAATTAAACTCTTGATAATCAACCTCAATACTTTTTAAATGATTCAAGTTCAAATTTCGAATGATCTCAAGCTGATCGATTTGCAATTTAACGGAAGGACAATTACGATTGCTGCGGATCGGTTCCATCTTAACTCGAAGGTTTTTTACGCTACCACGTTCAAAAAAATGATTGGAACCTTCTTCAGATACTAATTCTAAGCCGCGCTCGTTCTGAATCACGCGCACGTTACCATTGTTGACTAACGGCATTAAGTTGCCGTCATCTCGAGCAGATACGAATGCCGAATCCATCCATGTTTGCCCGTCCCAATAGACAACTACATTGAGTGTGTAATCGAATTGTAAAAATTGAGGTGGCGCGTCATTTTTATGAGCAGCGGATAACTGAAAATTAGAAGAAATGAGGGCGATAATGCCGAGAATATTTTTCACTTTGCCGCGTTGTCTAATTGAACGTTATAAAAATCGTAATTTAGCGGCGCAATTCAAACAACTTGAAGGTTTCATTTAACGATATCGCCGAAAATAAACGCTGGAGCATCTTATTGCTTCTGGCTGTTAGTGCCTTCTTCTTTTTAGGCATCGGAAACACGCACCTATTCGATTGGGATGAGATCAATTTTGCAGAATCTGCGCGAGAAATGATGTCGAGCGGTGACTACCTCCGTGTTCAAGTTAATTACGAAGCCTTTTGGGAGAAACCACCCTTCTATTTTTGGCTTCAAGTCTTATCGATGAAATTGTTTGGAATCAATGAATTTGCAGCGCGTTTTCCAAATGCCTTTTTCGGTTCTATTTACCTCTTATCTATCTACTTTATTGGCCGCAAGCATTTTAGCGCAAGATTCGGGTTGATTTGGGCGTTGATTTTTTGCGGAAGTTTGCTCCCCAACGTTTATTTCAAGTCTGGAATTATCGATCCCGTCTTCAATTACTTTATTTTCATCTCTGTCTACTTTATGATTCGTGTGATTAGCTCGGAATATGAAGATAAACGCGGATTCTTGGCGTTACTTTCTGGATTAGCAAGTGGGTTCAGTGTGATTACGAAAGGACCTGTAGGATTTTTACTTCTCGGCTTGACTTTACTGGTTTACCTGACGATTAAAAGATTCAAACCGTTTCCAAAATTCAAGTTTATTTTCTTCTTTTTAGTTGGGTTACTCGTCATTATTGGAACATGGTTGGCAATTGAATTCGCAAACAATGGGTTCGAAATTATTCGAAGGTTCATCGCATATCAAGCTGAATTGTTCAATTCGAATGTGGCAGGACACGAACAACCCTTTTACTATCATTTTGTTGTCGTTTTCTTTGGCTGTTTCCCAATATCGATCTTAGCGATCCCTTCTTTACTAAAAAGGCGATCGGAGACAACAATGGACTTTCACTTTTGGATGCTGTGTCTTTTTTGGACTGTTTTACTCCTGTTCAGCATTGTTACGACTAAAATCATCCATTACTCCTCAATGACATGGGTTCCATTGAGTTTTGTCGCAGCATACACTCTGTATTTGGTCGATTTAGGAAAAATAAAACTTTCGAACTTCTCTAAATACTTATACTTAATTATTGGGTTATTAATATCATTCGTTTTCATTGGGTTGGTGGTGTTAATTTCAAATAATTATTGGTTGGCCAATCAGATAAATGATCGTTTTGTAGCGGACTCATTACGCCAAAGCATTCATGTAAGTAATCTATCTTATCTTGTTGGTATACTGTTGTTAGCAGGAGTTGTCATTGGTTTTGTTTTTCTAAACAAACGAAGAATTTACGCATTTGCCATTACAACTGCTAGTTCGGTTATTTCGGCTTTGACAGTAGCACAATTCACGTTGCTCCCGGTGGTAGAACAAATCACGCAAGGGCCCGCTATTCAGTATTACAAAGAAATCGGTGCTTCAGGGCATCCGCTTGCGTCATTTCAGTTCAAAAGCTATGGACAATATTATTACGCGAGAACAAAAGACCAACAGGAAGAATTTAACTCTTTCCTGCAAACCAATCATAAAGAACCGGTTTATCTTATTGTAAAGACGGACAATGACGTAATTAAAGAGTATCCGTACTTTGAGTTAATAGATAAAAAAGGAGGATTTCAGCTGTATCGCTTTGAACCATTGAAGCAATGACGGAAAAGCTATTAAAATCGAAGTTTTTGTGGATAGGAATCGGGATTTTCCTTTTGAACGTGTTTCTCAAGTTTTGGGACATTTCGACTCCAGAAATTGGCATAGACGAGCCATTTACAATCTACTACGCGAATGCTGACATTCGTCAATTATGGGAGATTCTTCCTTATGAAAACAATCCACCACTTTTCACCTTGATTTTGAAAGTTTGGGTTCATTTTTTTGGTGTTGGTCCAACGTCAGTTCGTTTCTTACCTATGATTTTCAGCAGCCTAGCAGCTGTCGCCTTATTTCGACTCGGTAGAACATTTTTCAATACGAATGTTGCTTGGATTGCGACTGGAATTTTTACATTCTCATCCGCTCAATTCTTTTACGCACACGAAGCACGTCCTTACGCCCTATTTGTAATGCTTGCGATTCTAGTTATGTACGCATTTCTAAAAGTCGTCAACCACAAATCAAATCCCCACAAATATTGGCTGATTCTTTTCGCAGCTTTATTGATTTACAATCATTTCTTTGGCTTCCTGGTACTTTTCGTTCAATTCCTTGCGCTTTTATTGAACCGATATACCAAAAAAGAGGATTGGAAACGAATGCTTTTCGTTTGGATAGGGATTCTAATTCTTTTTTCACCCTACCTCCCATTGCTTTTTGGTAGATTTTCCTCCTCAGCAGGTGGAACTTGGGTTCCTGCGCCCCATTTGGAAGGACTATACGTGGAATTGTGGCGTTTTAGTAATGAACCTGTGAATACGGTTTTATTCATCGCGATGCTTTTTTTAGGCACTCTGTTTTACTTCATTCGAAAAGACAAACCAAAAATCAATTTACAGACTACACTTGTAATTCTGTGGTTCCTTTTCTGTTTTCTTTTTATGTTTTTGGTTTCGTTCAAGCTTCCCATTTTCCTTGACAGATACTTAATCTACATATCTCCTGCGTTTTATCTTTTGATCGGGATCGCACTTGTTAGCCTTTTCAAAAATCAATTTATCTCCAAAATTCTAGGCGTTGCGTTCGTTTTGTTAATGCTAATTACGGTCAACTTTAAAGCAGGGAACCCGAAAAAGCAGGCTTATTTGGTCGATAACTTTATTCAGAAAGGAAAAGAATCAGAGACAATCGTGATTGTTTCTCCGGACTGGTATTCTTTGCAAATAGCTTATTATTACAATATTGAGTACTTCCTAGACGCCAAAAACACGAGAGATCATCTCAGAAAAGACGGATTCCGAACAGTAGATGCATTAAACGACGAATTAAAGCTTGAAATTCTTGAAAAGAAATACGTTGTGTTCGTGGATGCTGGAGCAAACTACGTTGATTCAGATGGAATGATTAAAAATTATTTGGAATCCCAAATGACGGCGACCTCAGTTGTCAAAGATATTGAAGGATTGACAGTAACTTATTACAAGCGCAATTAGTTATTGTATCTGATCTCTACGGCAGTTGCACCTTTCCCATATTCTCTAAAATCTGCATCAAAAAATTCAACCCCGTCTTTATTGCGCAAGAATTCTTGTACTTCTTCCTTCAGTACCCCTGTACCAACACCGTGGATAATAATCAACTTGCGAATGTGTTTTGCTCTTGCACGATTGTAAAAAGAACGCAATTCCAATAATTGCTTGCGAACGATATCCGTATTCGTCCAGCCTGAATGCGAGTCTGTTAACTCTTCAATATGCAAGTCGATTTCCCAAACATCAATTTTTTTACGGCTTCCTGTCAACCTTCCTTTTCGATGCAGTTCATTTGCAGTCGCATAGGTTTCATCTTCATTGATTCCTTGAATGGCGTCGTTGTCGATTTTATAATCGGTACGATAGACTGGTGCGATTTCCTGTTTTGAGCAGATTCGCTCAAATCCGTCATCATCTTCAACCAAATAGCGATAATTGGGCTGAGTTTCTAATACCACACCTCCTCCAGATTCATGAAGGAAAACAATTCTTTGACCTACGGTAAATTCCATCACATAAAAAATGCTGATCTGATCCAGACCATATCAAGGGTAAGATAGAGTAAAACAGGTGCTAGGAATGATAGCAACCACAAAATGAGTATAACGCCTTTAAAGATAAGTGAGGCGTCCTGATCCAAAGGAGCTACAAGTACGTTGTTGACTTGACTGGCAATCAATGGATCTGCATCGTCCTCAGCCATTTGATCCAGATACTTTTTCAATTGTGGTGTATTTTCGAGAACAACCTGTTTGATTCGAGCGAAATCTCTATTGCTTAAACGCTTGTATGTTGTCGCATAATTCACCTCCTCGTCCTTGAGATCTTGATGCATTTGGTATTGCTTCTGAAGGGCGCGCACTCTGAATCCCATTAGAAATCCAAAAATGATCAATAGATAACCGTATTCTGAAATGAAAAATCCAGCCGCAATAATAAGAATGGAGGAAATGAAAGCAAAAATCATAAGGAAATATTCGTGTCTCCGTTTTGCGAATAATTTAAACATTTGACCACCATCGAGTGGATCCAAAGGAAGAAGATTAATAATGTTGAGCAACAGAAACAATACAGACAATTGCATCATCCATTTGATATGAAATTCATTGCTGTACCAAAGTAGAATACTTCCGATAATCATGCCAGGTAACGGTCCCGCAAAAATGACCAAAAACGATTCCTTTTGCGAATAATTATTTTTCTTCCCTTGTACGAAAGCGCCCATCAATGGTATAAAAAGCATCCGGACATTTTTATAACCAAAAAACTTCATCATGAAAAAATGCCCAAACTCATGGATAAAAAGCACGACGAGTAAATAGACTAAAAAATTGAGATCACCCGTTCCGAAAAACATGACATAGCCGAGAATGAACAAAACGACGGTGAACACGGTCAATGACGCGCTACCTTTCGGCTTGTAATCAACCAGCTTTGGTTTTGGCGGGTAAAAATCCGAGTTATCCATTTACTATAAAAGTATTGAGAATAATTGAAAAACAAAAGATTAGGAGTTGAGTCTCGCAAAATCTTTCGCAAAATATGTTAAGATTCCATCGGCGCCAGCACGACGAATACTTAGAAGCATTTCACTCATCGCGGCATCATAGTCTAGCCAGCCATTTTGAGCTGCAGCGTGTATCATTGCGCACTCACCACTGACATTGTAAGCGGTGATCGGTTGGTCGAAATTTTCTTTCAGCAAATGAATGATATCTAAATAACAAGTAGCTGGCTTTACCATAAGCATATCGGCTCCTTCCTCCACATCGAGTGCAGCTTCTATTAAGGCTTCTCTTTTATTTGCAGGATTCATTTGATAAGTTTTCTTATCTCCAGATTTTGGAGCAGAATCAAGCGCATCTCTGAAAGGACCGTAAAAAGCACTGGCATATTTAGCGGAATACGACATGATACTGACGTTGTTGTGTCCGCTATGATCCAAACTTTCGCGAATGTAGCCAACTCGGCCATCCATCATGTCACTAGGACCGATGATATCAATTCCTGCCTGAGCCTGCGCAATCGACATTTTCGCCAGGATTGGTAATGTTTCGTCATTTAAAATGGCACCGTTTTGTACAAAACCATCGTGTCCGTCAGACGAGTACGGATCCATAGCAACATCACTCATTAGTACAATTTCTGGAAACGTTTCTTTAATTTTACGGATCGCATGCAAGTAAAAATTATCACTGTGGTAGCCGTATGACGCTCTTTTATCCTTAAGTGATTCTTGTACTGCAGGAAAAAGTACGAAGGACTTAATCCCAAGTTTTACACAAGTCTCTATCTCAGGGAGAATGGTATCAAGCGACCATCTAAAATTTTGTGGCAACGATTTTATCTCCGTTTGAATCCCCTCTCCATCTTCAATGAACATAGGGTAAATTAAGTTGTTCACGCTCAGTTGAGTCTCCTCTACCATGTCCCTAATTACTTGATTCTTTCGGTTTCTCCTTGGTCTGATATTCATAACAATTTGTGTATAAACAAAATTAACAATTCACTTGAAATATCGCGATTTTTGCTATTTTAGCTTTGCAAAATATTTCTTGTACTTTTATGAAAAAGATTATTCTAAAACCTCTGTTTTTTTGTTTAATGGGAGTTGCTCTGTTGAGCTCTTGTGGGGATGAAGCAGAGACGGAACAAAAAGTAGATAAAGAGGTGTTTGATGAGGAGAATCCTTTTCATGCGGTTTTTGATGATAAAATCTTTAGTATTCCCTCTCCTATTCAGACCGGCTATTTAATAAAGAAATTGGATCTTACCTTTGATAAATCTTTATTAAGTGATCGTGCTTCCGTTGATAGTTATGTGACAGAGCATAGACAGGCGTTAAATCTAGGAGTCTACGGCACTGACGTAGGTTATGCGGCGTTGTACGGACAGAAGAATATTTCTTTGAATTACTTAAGTACAATAGAAAAGATCACGGAGCAACTAGGTTTGGACGTAGCTTTCAATGCTGAGTTTGTGGAGAAATTCGAAAAAAGCAATGGCAACGAAGATGAAATGATTCGTTTAATGTCGCAAGCTTTCAAAAAGGCAGATAACTTCTTGAAAAATGCGAATCGAAAAGCGGTTTCTGCGAAAATCTTAACTGGAGGTTGGATCGAGTCGATGTACATCGCTTGCCAGCTGCATTCAAAAAAGCCGAGTGAGGAAATAAAAAGACGCATCGGTGAGCAAAAGCAATCACTTATCTCTATTATTGAGCTTCTAGGTGAATACAACAAGGACAAATCGAATGATGAGCTTATCGCACAATTAAATGATTTGAAAGTTTCGTTCGATAAAATCATTTTAGAATATGAGTACGCTGCTCCAGATACGGACGCTAGCAAAAACTTTACTACGTTCAACAACACGTATAAAGTTGATTTCGATGAAACAGTCGTTAAAGAGATCTCTCAAAAAATTACAACAATTAGAAATTCAATCATAAAAGCTTAATTCTGATGAAATTTATTATCACAGCGATCACTTTTTTAGTAATTGGTAGTTCATTTTCTCAGGATTGCGAACGCATCGTAGATAACTGCGAGAAACTATTGACTAAAAATACCAATGGAACAGAATTCATTTCGGATGGACAGGTTTATACAGCTTTTCTAGATCGAGGAGAATTTGCTCAATTTGAAACGACATTTTTTGGAGGGTCTACATATCGTATCGCAGCAAGCGCTGGCGATGACGAGAACTTCGTGATTTTTACCATTAAAGATCCAGAAGGAAATATATTATTCTCCAATAAAAATTACAGAAACGCTCCATATTGGGACTTTAAAATCACTGAAACACTTCCAGTTACAATCGAAACACGCTTAGATCCAGATTTGAAATTCTCAGGATGTTGTGTCATGTTGATTGGGTTTAAGAAATAATCATACGCTTTCATGAGTGAGCGCATCCTACGTGCATTAATGCAACTCTTTGCCATCGTAGCGAAGGTTGACGAAGTGTCCGATAAGGAAGGCAGCGAACAAAAACTCCAAAGCTCGCAAGGAGAAGAAATAATAGCCAGTTTTTTAAAAGCCGAGCTCAGTTCTTCTGATGTTAAAAAATATCTTCAAATCTTTGAAGATTTCCTTAACTCTACCCGGGGTAAAGTCTACAACAAGTCAGGAGATAAAAAACGAACTTCATTGCACTCTGTTAAAGTTCTTCGGATTTGTGAGCAAATCAACAAAGAGCTGAATCAACGACAAAAGTTTATCGTTCTTCTAAGAATCTTCGAGTTTATCCACACCGATAACGCGATATCTGAGAAGGAAATGGATTTTATCCAGACTGTTGCAGACTCCTTTAATATTAGTAACGAAGAGTTCAAGGATATCCATCGATTCATTGAGGCCACAAGTAAAGATATTGTGGATGAAGAAAATCACGTGTATTATTGCGGTAAAAATACTTTTGAGTTCGAAAAGGCAAAATACACAAACGTGGAAGGGATGGATGGCTTCGTCCATGCGATCTATTTGAAGAGTGTAAAGACTATTTTCTTTCGTTATTTCGGGAAACACGAACTTTTCATCAATGGACAAATCTCGGATTCAGATAAAACCCACCTCTTTAATATCGGATCGACGATTCGTACTACGAAAAGTGCGCAAATTTTCTACAGCGATCTTATTTTCAAAGTAAACAAAAGAGAAAATGTGAAGCCATTAAGCTTCGAAGTGAATGAAATAAGTCATTCATTCAAAGCTGGCGACAGTGCTCTAAAGCCCCTATCCTTCTCTACTTCCAATGGAAACCTGATTGGCATCATGGGTGGTTCAGGAACAGGAAAAACAACCTTAATGAATATCCTCAACGGGAAGATTCAGCCTACTGAAGGATTTATAAAGATTAATGGAATCGACTTTCATGAAAACCCAAAAATTCTTGAAGGTGTTGTTGGAAACGTTAGTCAGAATGACCTTTTGATCGAAGAACTTTCCGTTTTTGAAAACTTGTATTTCAGTGCTAAGCTTTGCATGAAGGGCTACAGTAATTCGGCGTTGACTAAAAGAGTGATCGAGGTTTTGAAAATGCTAGGGCTTTACGAAGCGAGAAGCTTAAAAGTTGGATCGGCCCTTGAAAAGGTTATTTCCGGTGGACAAAGAAAGCGTTTGAATATTGCCTTGGAGTTAATTAGAGAGCCTTCTATCCTATTCGTAGATGAGCCTACTTCAGGGCTTTCTAGTCGTGATTCGGAAAACATCATGGACTTGTTGAAGGAATTAGCGCTGAATGGAAAATTGATTTTCGTTGTAATTCATCAGCCCTCTTCTAATATTTTCAAGTTGTTCGACCGTTTGTTGATAATGGATAAACGCGGATATCCAATTTATGACGGAAACCCTTTGAACGCAATCGTACATTTCAAAACATTTTCTTACAGGGGCAATTCTCATGAACGTGAATGTAGCTTGTGTGGTAACGTCAATCCTGAACAGATTTTTGATATTATTGATGCGAGAATTGTCGATGAATTTGGAAATGAAACCGCTAATAGAAAGCGTACACCTGAAGATTGGCACTCACTGTATCTGAAAAATAAACAGTCGTATCAAGTCGAAGCAGTTTCTGAACAACCTGAAGCCACGTCGAAACTCCCTTCGAAATTCAAGCAATTTTGGACATATGTACAGAGAGACTTTTTGAGTAAATTCTCGAATCTACAGTATATCCTTGTGAATTCGCTCGTAGCTCCAGGTCTTGCGCTAATCCTAAGTTTCTTCATCAAATATTTCGATCGCGTTGATGGTGTTGAATCCTATTCCTATTATACGAACGAAAACATTCCACAGTACATTTTTATTTCTGTCATTGTGGCTATTTTTCTCGGACTTACCGTGTCTGCTGAGGAAATCAACAAGGACAAGGGAATTCTGAGTCGTGAAAGCTATTTGAATGTTTCAAGAAATAGCTACTTGTTTTCAAAAATCCTGATACTATTTTCAATATCTGCGATTCAATCAGCATTATTCGTTTTAATAGGAAACTATATTCTTGAAATTGAAGGAATGTGGTTTCAATACTGGTTGGTACTGTTCTCCACGGGATGTGCTTCCAACTTACTAGGTTTAAACATTTCAAGTGCATTCAACTCGGCAAAAGTGATTTATATCATCGTACCGCTCCTCATTATCCCTCAACTCTTGTTCAGCGGTGTTATTGTCAAGTTTGATAAATTACACCCATCTCTTTCCGAAGCAACCAAAGTACCTTGGATTGGTAACATGATGGTTTCTCGTTGGTCTTATGAGGCCATCGCTGTCGAACAAGCCACCAACAACGCACTCGCTCAGAGAACTTTTGAATTCAAACTAAATAAGAGCGATGCTCAGTGGCATAAGGATTATTGGCTTCCAGAAATCAAATCGAAATTAGAAGTTCTAATTAACCCAACCAATTATTCGCAGAGCGTTCTTGAGTCGAATAGAACCGTTTTGATAAATGAAATCAAGCGTATCGATGAGTCGTATTCCAACCTGAATTGCTCTACTTGTGAAGAAGAATTGAACTCAAAAAACATTAAGAGTCGCAAGGACTTAAAAGAGGTGACCAAGTTTTTAGATTTTCTGTCCGTGCATTGGAATATGGTCGTAGATCAAAACAATAAAAAGATTCAGCACCATATCAGCAAAACAGGTGAGCAAGAATACCTCCGTTTAAAAAAAGCGTATATCAATGAAAGCCTGCAAAGCTTAGTCAAAAACAGAACGGAAACCAATAAAGTGATTGAATCAAACGGGAAATTGTACCAGAATGCTGATCCTATATATAATGATCCCGTTGGAACTCCTTTTTTTCAAACGCACTTCTATGCTCCTACTAAATACTTATTCGGTCGAAAATATGATACATTCACGGTCAACCTTTTAATTATCTGGGGAATCGCGATTCTTACGTATTTTGCCTTGTATTTCGACGTGGTGCGTCACTTATTAATGATGTCGATGCGCGTTTTCAATCGAGTGAGAAAGAAATCCGACAAAAAAAAGGCCTCTATACTTAAATAGAAGCCTTCAGTATTTTTCAAATTTGATTTTACATCAACATTCCTCCACAAACATTAATTGTTTGTCCTGTGATATATGCAGACATATCCGAACCAAGAAAAACGGCCAAATCGGCGACATCTTTAGGCTGACCTCCTCTTTTTAGTGGAATTGAAGCTCTCCATTCGTTTACCACTTTTTCATCAAGAGCATCTGTCATTTCAGTTTCGATGAAACCTGGTGCAATAGCATTGCATCGAATATTTCTTGAACCAAGTTCTTGAGCAACAGACTTAGTGAAGCCAATCATACCTGCTTTTGAAGCTGCGTAATTAGATTGACCAGCATTTCCGCTCACACCTACCACAGACGACATGTTGATGATTGAACCTTTACGAGCTTTCAACATCGGTCTTTGAACTGCTTTCGTTAAGTTGAATGCTGATTTCAAGTTGGTATTCATTACTTCATCCCATTGTTCTTCAGTCATTCTCATTAGCAAGGTGTCACGCGTGATTCCAGCATTGTTGATTAATACGTCAATAGTACCAAATTCTTCAACTACCTTATCAACCAACTCTTGAGCTTGATCAAACTTGGATGCATCGGACTTAAATCCTTTGGCTACTCCTCCGTTTGAAGACAATTCCGTTTCCAAAGCTTTCGCTTTTTCATCAGATGATAAATACGTAAAAGCTACAGTAGCTCCTTGATTAACAAATTCTTCTGCGATGGATTTACCGATTCCTCTCGATGCACCGGTAATTAAAACAACTTTGCCGTCTAATAATTTCATGAATTAATTTTTGTCAAATATAAACATTCTATTGGCGATTAAAAGCCGCGAATCATTGTCAAGTTTAAATTTCAACGCTGTTATATTTTCAAAACATAGTGAAATATTCATCAGAACTGTGCATTTAATAATTGAACTAGGATTTCCGAAGTATTCTGGAAACTGTTGGCTACATTTGATAAGGTTAGTTGTAAAATGTAGGTTAGGTATAGAGAGCAATGATTAAACTGTTGCTCTCTCCTTTCTTAAACTTACCTAGTTGAAGAAATCCCAAGTAATCCCAACCCGAACTCTAGTTCCAGCAATCGGATATCCAATTGCTTCCAGAAGGGTTCGATCTGTCCAAAAATATCCGATATTTTCAAAACGCGCATAAAATCGAAATTGTTCAATTCCAAGTGAAGCAAAAAAATCGAAATTGACTTGTCCAGGATTGCTAACATTGTTCGTTCCTCCCCAGTAAAATGCGTCGATCGATGGAATATATGCTCTAAGTTGATAACCATTTTGATACGAAGCATCTATTCCTATGGTAGCTTGAAGCTTTTTCGCTTTGAACAATCTCCCTTTCATATATATTCTCGAGTATGCTTGAAAAGTAGGGATGAAATTATTTTTGTCTGAAGTAAGAATGACTTGAGGTATCCAGTTAAAAGCCCCCAATGAGAGGTGTGCTTTTAAACCTAAAGACGAAGCGCTACCTAAGCTATCATTTAACTGCCAATCTATTCCATTGAAAGTATAAGCTGATGGAATTGAAAAATGCTGGACATTCGTCTCGATGTTCAAGAGCGAATCGATGAGTTGATACTGGATATCTCCTCCTATCTTTAACCAAACTTGTCGATTGATTGTGTTAAGTTGATAATTGTAATTATTGCCGTAATAAAATCGTTGGATTGGGTCTGCGGGAATTGAAGCCAACAATAAACTCCCCGAAATCGTTAGTGACTTAGCTTGATATCTTGCACTTGCGGATTCTTTCCATCCATTGAACCCTCCGATTAAGTTGAAGTTGAGTGCATTTTTTAAGGCTATACCCTTCCATTCAAAACGCAATTCAGAATTCAGATGAATTTCATTTGTGTCTCTAAAATTTTCAATGTCCCAACTATTCCAGTAGCGATGATTCAGTGTTCCATCGATGTAGAAATTCGTTTTTCGATTTAAAAAGTAGACACCGGCACCATTTTCAATAGAAGGATTGTTCCATGAATCCTGTGTGTTTGTTGAATCGTAATTGTATAGGTTATAGTCAGGTAAATTTCCTGCATCGAATTCGAAGTACTTTCGATTTAGAATGGAATAGCGGTGTTTGCTCACCAATCCGAAGTGATTCAGTGAATCGTTGGTGAAATTCAGGAAATTTTGCCATTCCAGCGATCCCATTTTCGTTTCTGAATTGGCTGTTCTCAAAACTGGAGAAAACTCCAAACCAAAAGGTATAATTAATGAATCTGTTGTGACTCCATTTGGATGATCAACTTGATATGACTGGTAAGCTCCCGAAATCGTCATGGAATATCGTTGTCCTATTCTTTGGAGTTTTACATTTACGTTATCTCCTGTAAACACACTATTCCTAAGGAAACCAGTACCAGTTCGCCTGTTGTACGTTAGGTTGAATAGAAAGTTAGGTGTGAAAGCTTGCGTAAATTTCAAATTTAGAAACTGTGTTCCCTGCGAACCGAAAGAATACAAGAATCCAAGGTGTGGCAATGAGGAGTATCGGAGTGGATGGGATGCGGCTGTTTGATTCAGTCGATAGCCGGAATAATCTTGGAATAGTTGGTTGACAGAAAGTGCTCGTACTCCTGAGAGTTCTCTTCCTCCATCAAAAGTAGTGGGTTTGAATGTATGTGCTACGTCAAATGTATCAATTGCTCCACCCGTCTTTTCGGTGTACAAAATAGTGTCAGCAGCGAGGTTAACTTGCCCGTAAACCGCACTGTAGAGTATGCACCAGAAGAAGAGAAGCGTATATTTCATTCAAACCTAAAGGTATAAAAAAAGGGCTGCCCGAAGTGAATCAGGAGCCCATTCTATTAAGATTTAACCACGAATTAAAGTCCGTTAACTTTCACCTGAAGACCAGATTTCAAGTTCGCTGCTTTATTGTTGTGGATAATGTTTCTCTTTGCTAATTTATCGATCATTTGATTCACAGATGGAAGCATTTTTTCTGCTTCTTTCTTATCTGTTTCCTCACGAAGTTTACGAATAGCGTTACGCGTAGTCTTGTGTTGATACTTGTTACGTAGACGTTTCGATTCGTTAGATCGAATTCTCTTTAAAGCTGACTTATGATTCGCCATATTTTTTCTTTCTTTTTTAAACCTTTAATCGCAGCCCATAGGAGAATCGAACTCCTGTTTCCAGGATGAAAACCTGGCGTCCTAA
>ERZ887851.182-NODE-182-length-62783-cov-24.220603_pt1 | contig 62783 bp, 58 predicted proteins | sample MGYA00521100_ERZ887851 | MGnify/ENA primary metagenome ERZ887851 (study PRJEB32303, sample SAMEA104408602) | aquatic metagenome | biome: Brackish water; feature: Pelagic; material: water | place: Baltic Sea | collected 2014-06-06T16:11:00 | depth 11,444 m ... | reverse complement strand
GGGTGCACCATCATAGGATTTCTTTGTCGGCATAGCTATGTTTCAGGTAGCACACTGGTGGCCGCTAAAAAAAAGCCGCGACAGATGCCGCGGCTCATCTTTTAACGACTGACTCTATAGTGCAAGCTTGATACGCCCGTACCAAATTTGTCCTCTTGGATCATGATGCTTGGGGTCGTAGCTGAAGTTAGCTGCATCAAAGACCTGCGGTGCGTCTTCGTCAGTAATGTTCTTACCGCCCAAAGTAATCATAGCTTCGGTGTTGCCCAGCGCGAAGCTAAACGTGTATTGCAAATCTAGGGTCATCCAAGAGTCGATATCTTGTGAGTACCCGCGATCAAGTAGGGCATCGGGAACAACACGCGATGTTTCATACTCAGAGGTATAAAAGGCCAACAGTGCAACCTTATGATTGCCTACGCGCCAGTCGGCTGTAGCATTGACCTTTGTCTCAGGGATAGAGCGTGCAAAGTTGTCGTAGTTAAAGTAACCCGCAACGTCCTGTACGCCGCTGTCGCCCGTGCATCCTCGATCGTTGGCTGCAGTACAAGGGATCTCGTAGCTCAGGAAATGCGTTGCCGACAAGTGCAGTCCGAATTCACCCGCGTTGGAGGGGATCATCCAGTCTGCCGTCACATCAATACCATCGGTCGTCACTTCTTGGGCGTTGAGGTAAGCCACATTAACGCCCGATAGCGTGCCGGCTGAATCGCGAATAATGTCAGCACCGTTGGGGTTGTCGTTGAGCTTGCCTTGGGCGTTTTCGACAGTGATGACGTCTTCATATTCGAAGCGCCAGTAGTCGACCCTAAAGGTGAGGTTGTCGGTGGGTGTGAATACCGCGCCCATGTTGAAGTTGGTCGAGGTTTCAGGCTCGAGAGCCGTGCTTCCCTGGGAATTCACACGGACAAACAGCGCGCTGCTAGAGCCACTCGCAGGATCGACAAGCCCCTGTAGCGAGGTCTCCTGGTTATAAACTTGTACCAGCGACGGCTCGCGAAACGCAGATGAAGCCGAGGCTCGGAGTACTAGCCAATCAGCCGCCTGCCAACGCAGTGACAGTTTGGGGTCAAGGCTGCTGTCCGAACTGAGGTCCTCGTAGCGTACCGCAAGATTAGCTTCTAATGATGAAGTGAGCGGGAAGTTGGCCTCCGCAAATATCGCATAGGAATCCCGTGACTCATCAATTGGAAGTCCGCCGCCTAAAAAGATCAGATCAACGGGAATCGTTGCGCCAGTGGCAGGATCAATTGACTGGGTGTACAGCTCATTACGATTGGCCGAGTAACTTTCCTCACGCCACTGGACCCCTGCGGCAAAGCCAACAGGTCCCGCGCTCATCTCGAAGAGATCACCGCTCACAACAAAATCAGCGACCGTGAGATCGGTTTTTTTGTTGGTGAAGGTTTGGTAGCTCAGCCATTCAATGAGTTCTGGTGAGTTTGCACTGGGGTCGAAAGGGCTGAAAGACTCGGTGCCGCTTGGGCCACCCACACCGCTCAATGCTGCGCTTAGTCGCGAGCTGATGGTATCGGGCTGATAGACCTCGCGATCATTTTCAGAGTAGGTTAATGCACCCATCCAGCTCCAGCCGCTGTCGAATTCACCGTCGAGCTGTAGTGATGCACGCAGGGTATCGCTTTCTCTAGGTGCTAAGGGCGAAGACGCTTCTGCTCCTAAAGGTCGTCCGTACCAACGAACAGGTACGCTAAAAGGACTGCCTGCCGTGCCGGGTAAAAGAGTGGGAAAGGTAAGGGCCGGGTATGAGGGGGACTGTGGGTTGTCCTTAACTTCGTGATGCGTCCATCCCAATTCGGCTGTCAGCGATAATGCATCAGAAAAGTCATGGGTTAGGTTGCCATATAGCTGCTGCTTTTCTTCCTTGTTGACAATGTTAAACCGCGGGCCATATAAGAATCCACACTTGCCGCCACCGCCAGTACCGGGGCCATAGGCCCCTTCAGGTACAAAGGGCGTACCCGGAGCGCCGCCGTTAGCGGCACACGCTGCGTCAGGGACGGTCTCAAGGTAGCCATAGCTGCCTGCGTAATCGCCGGTGCCTACGCCGCCGGGCGCTAATGTCAGAAAACTTCGCCCCAAGGTAGAGACCGCGTTTTCTGTTGTGTAGGGGCGCTCTGAAGAGCTCAAGGGGTCCTGACTAATAAATGAGCCTGACAATGTGACGTGCGTGCGGTCATTGCCAAACCCGGCCAGCAGGTTGAGGTCGTATTTGCCGGCACCGCCATCACTAATTTCTTCATAACCGGTAGAGAATTCAACGCCCTCAAAATCTTTGCGCAGAATAAAGTTGACCACCCCTGCGACGGCGTCAGAGCCGTAGGTGGCAGTAGCCCCCTCTTTTAAAATTTCGACGCGCTCCAGTGCTGCCATGGGAATGGTGCTGGTATCAACAAAAACACTGCCGTCGTTGGCAGTGGCTGCGGTAATGGTTTGGCGTTTACCATTGACAAGAACCAGTGTGGAGGTGAGCCCTAATCCACGCAGGTTCACGTTACTGGTACCTTGGGTTTCACCCGAGGTAAATGCGTCAGGGTTATTTTCAGTGCCTGAACTTACAGATAATTTGCTGGTTAATTCGCCAACATCAACAGCGCCTGAATTGACAATATAATCATTGGAAAGCACTTCAACGGGAGACGCTTCATCCTGACTGGTTGATCGAATATAACTACCAGTGACCATCACTTCTTCGATCAGGCCCTCGTCTTGTTGCGCAAACGCGGTATTGGCAACGGCAAGATATAGGGGCGCCAGTGCAAAGCCAATCAGTTGGCGTCGCAATCGTATTGCTCTGCGTGTCTCGTCACTCAAAATTTAATTCCCTCGAATTATTTTTAAAATGGGATCGTTCTATGGGTTTAATCCCAGGTAACACTGTAAATAATGTGGCCGGCGCTGTATGCCCAAATGTTCCCAGTTGATTTCATCGCGCCGCTGTGCAGCCGGAGTGAGGTCAGGAGAAGAAGAGGAATAGGACTGGAGCATTAGAGGAATACGACAAGATGCCCCATTTCCATGGATCGAATCGCATCGGCCTCTGGTGGGGAATGAGAGTTGGCGATCGTGATGCGACCATGAGGCTTTCTGCCCATCGATACCGAACCCTTAGGCGCTGACTAGGGGTGCTCGGGATCTGCTGCCGGTTATTGGGTCAACGCATGTTTTAAAGTTTGGCAATAAAAGCGCTTATGATTCAGCCAAGGACTGATGAAGCCGATTCATTCCCTTGATCCAGCGATCATAGTCTGCTGTTTTTCGCTGCATATATTGTGTGACTTCTGGATGCGGCAAAATCAGAAAAGATTCTTCTCTGAGCCCCGTTGCGACAATGTCGGCTACGATATCAGCTTCAAGCATGCCATCTCCCGCAGCGGCTTGTAGCCCCTCGGCACCTATCTGGTCGGGATCTGTTGCAGTCATTGCAGTGCGAACAGCTTGTGGGCAAAGCAGGGATACTTTGATGCCCTGATGGCCGTAGGTTAGGGCTAGCCATTCGCCAAAGCCTACTGCGGCGTGCTTGGTAACCCCATAAGCCGCCCCCCCAATCTGGTTGAGGAGGCCAGCGGCTGATGCGGTATTGAGGAAATAGCCCCCGCCTCGCTTAATCATTCGCGGTACAAGGTGGCGAGCCGCATAAACGTGTGCCATTACGTTGACATCCCAGCTGATCTGCCACTCCTGATCGGGAGATTGCTCGCTGGGGCCCGCGGCTAAGCCTGCGTTGCTACAAAACAGATCAATGGGGCCTACCTGAGACTCAACGTCGTCGATCACGCGAATCATATCGGCTTCGCAGGCGACGTCAGCCGTCATTGCTAAGCAAGCGTTTGCATCGGCTGTTGCAGCAGCATTGGCGGCGTTAATATCGACAGCGATGACCTGTTTGGCGCCTTCGGCCACAAATTTGTTAACCAGCGCTTTGCCAATGCCACTACCGGCCCCAGTGACTACAATAATTTTATGATTGATTTCCACGAAAATCGACTCCAGCGATGGGTTTGGTATGAAAATAGGACAACTGTTTTGGTGTTAATTGTGATCCTGTTGAGCAGTATCGCTTTTGAAACCACTGCTATAAAGCACTAAGTGGCCTTGTTGGCGCACTATTTATTTTTTTTACCCCATGACGGCCTTTTTGGGTCTATATGTGGAGAGACCCTTGGTAAATCTATTGAGGATAAACACATCCGTCTGAAGTGCTCATCATATCAAAATATTGACATAGAAAATGCCAATAACTAGTGTGTGGTGTTCTTGGTGAAGACCTACCGTATTAGGGGACAGGGAAACCATGACGATCTACGCTGCAGGGAGCGTCAAATGAGTGGAACGGTGGTGGATGGACAGACCGAGCCCGTGACAGGGCAGCCGGCACTCACGCTTTACGGTTCCAACATTTCTTATTTCACCGGGAAAATGGAGAATTATTTCCGCATCCGTGGCATTCCCTATCATTTTGAGTCCATGCAGTTTCCCAGCATGGAGCGACAGTTAAAACGTGAGATTGGCGTCTCGCAAATGCCCGCCGTGCAGCTTGCCGATGGACGTTGGCTCACCGACACAACCAAAATGATCGAGTGGTTTGAGTCAGAGTTCTCCGACAACGCGCTTATGCCATCCGACCCCGTTCAGGCTTTCGTTGCACATCTGATCGAGGACTGGGCTGATGAGTGGTGGTGGCGCCCAGCGATGCACTATCGTTGGCATTATACCGAGGGCGCGCGTTTTGCATCATGGCATCTCGCCACAGAACTGATGGGCTCGGTTCCTCTGCCAGTCTGGCTAAAGGGATTGCTTCTTCGCCGGCGGCAACGTCGGGGCTATACGGTGGGTGACGGCCTAACAGGACAAAATATTCCTGCTGTGGAGGCCAGTGTAAAACGCCTTTTTGGCCAGCTACAGGGGATCTTTAGTGTCCGGCCTTACCTCCTGGGGAGTAGGCCATCACTGGCCGATATTGGACTATCGGGCCCCTTTTTTCGCCACTTCGCCCTTGACCCTGTACCACTAGAAATCTTGCGTCAAACGGCTCCGGCGGTGCTCGAGTGGGTAGGGCGTTTATGGAATTCACGCCCTGAAGATCTTCGCGGTGAGTGGTGCTCAACACTGCCCGACGATCTATTGCCGTTACTAAGCGACATTGGCGCCGAATATTTACCGTACCTCAGTGCCAATGCCCAAGCCGTAAATCGTGGGCATAAACGTTTCGATGTTCAAGTTAATGGTATCGAGTACAAAAAAGCGCGGTATTCTCAATATCGTGTTTGGTGCTTGGAGCAGTTACGAATGCGGTTGCTCCAGCTGCCTGAAGATACCCGAAAAACCACGCAAGATTTACTCGAAGCCCAAGGCTGCTGGTCGGCACTATGGCAGCCTCAAGTTCTGCCTTTGTTGCCCAATCAAGAGATCGATTTGCCTTTCCGGGCCACGACGAAGATGATCGGGGTCAATGAAGTGTGATAACACAGCAGTAGCAATAAAAGGATTTGCGTTGTCTGAGGCGCGGGCGTTAACGAATGGCCGTGTCAGGGGTGCGGGGTATGGGGGAAGAGGTTCTAGTTTTAAAATAACCCTGAGGCCATAAATGTGCTTGAGAGAGGGCATGAACGCTTATAGCCCACGAGCAAAAAAGATCAGGGCTTTAGGGTTCAAAGTCCGTGCAAGTGTGGGGTTGAGTTAACTATTTGTTAGGGCTACCACTGGATAGATCAAACACAGTTTGGAGTCGAACTTGTCCCTGTCTAAAAAGCAGCGGGCAACTTAAAAGCGAGAGGTTTTGATATGTTTCGATACGTTCTTTTTACACTGTTGCTGGTTTTTTCGGGTGGCGTATTAGCGGGCACTCTAGAGGGGCTCTGGCAAAAGCAGGGTGAAGCGATTTGGATTGAATTCACGGCTAACAGTACTACGGGTGTTGTCGTTCGAAATGACAAAAAGCCAGAGGCCGTAGGTTTTGAGGTGGTACGCGATCTTGAGGTCAGCCAAACCGAAGACAATAGCTGGAAAGCCGATGTTTTCGCTGCACCGTTGGGTGAGTACAAACCCGCAGAAATCATGTTGTTGGAAGAGAACACCATGCGCTTTCGAGTGAAAGTGGGTTTTATGCGTCGTTCCGTAGACTGGCTGCGCGTCCCAGCGTTACCTGATGAGTAAACTGCCGACATTTAGAAGAACGCCAGTGACTGGGCCTAATGCGGGAGCACGACTATGTTGAATTCGATCCGCAAAGTTAAAGAGACCGTTCGAGTCTTGGGAGAGATGCGTCATCTGTTGCCGGCCTTGAAATTTAAAATGCCTGCACACGACGAGGTCGTCTCGGTGGCGAGTGTTTTCGAAGACACGGTAGCCGCCCACCCTAATCGGACAATGCTGCTTTTTGAAGGTAAAGAGTGGACGTACGCTGAGTTTAATGGCCTGGTTAATCGTTTCGCCCGTGTGCTGCAGGAGCGAGGCGTACAGCGAGGAGACAGCGTTGCATTGTTCATGGAGAACCGGGCTGAGTTTATTCTTAGCTTCCTGGCGGTGCTCAAAGTAGGGGCTAGCTGTGCCTTGATTAATAACAGTTTGTCGGGCGGTGGTCTTGCCCACTGCGTGGAGGCGGCCGCCGCCAATTATTTCATTGTTGGCGGTGAGCGTACGGCTGTCATGGATGAAAGTCGCGAAGCGCTGGCAATCACTCAAATTGAATCGTACTTTTGGTTTGCTGATTCAGACACGACTCGCTGTCCTGATGGGTGCGTAGATGCTCAAGCTGAAATGGTCGCCCACAGTCCTGAAAATATCCCGGGTACCCGGGATATTACTGCCGGAGAGGTGGCATTTTACATCTATACCTCGGGTACTACGGGCTTACCCAAAGCTGCAATTATGCTGCATCGAAAAGCACTGGCGGCCGGTACGGTTTTGGGACGTCTGGGTTTTCGAGTTAAACCTGCTGATCGGCTTTACCTTTGTCTGCCGATTTACCATACGACTGGACTGGCTCCGGGACTACTGGCGTTTATCTTTTCGGGTGGCTCGGTGTTTTTACGCCGTCATTTTTCGGCCTCCAGTTTTTGGTCTGAAGTTCGGGAGTTTCAAACCAACAGTTTTATTTATGTGGGTGAGCTGTGCCGGTATTTGAATCAGCAGCCTGTAGACCCCCAAGAAAGAAATAATCCCTTAGAAAAAATGCTGGGCAATGGTTTAAGGCCTGATGTCTGGGATGCCTTTAGAACGCGATTTCAGGTTAAACGAATTTGCGAAATCTATGGCAGTAGCGAGGGCAATGTCACCTTTGCAAACTTCTTCAATAAAGACAAAACCATTGGTGCAACCTTCGCCAAAGTGGCGCTGGTGGCCTACGATCAGGAGAATGACACAATTATTAGAAATGCAGAGGGCCACTGTGTTGAGGTGGCGCCCGGAACACCGGGGCTGCTGCTGGGTGAAATTACGAATGACTATGCTTTCGACGGGTACACCAACAAAGAGGCGTCAGGGAAGAAGGTTATTAGTAATGTACTCAAGGCAGGAGACCAATGGTTCGATACGGGGGATCTTATTCGCGAAATCGATGTCGGTTTTGCCCTAGGTATCCGGCACTTTCAGTTCGTGGATAGAACAGGGGATACCTTCCGTTGGCGGTCGGAAAATGTGTCGACGAATGAAGTGGCAGAGGTGCTCAATCAACACGCCCAAATTCATATTTCTAATGTCTATGGTGTAGAGGTTCCCGGTGCCGAGGGTCGAGCAGGTATGGCGGCGCTAGAGGTAGATTCTCCGGAAAACTTTGACATGGAAAGCTTTGCGCGGTTGGTTGATACGCAGCTTCCTGCTTATGCTCGACCGGTATTTATACGACTGCAGAGTTCGCTTCAGACGACGGGCACCTTTAAACTGGTCAAAACAGCGTTAAGGGAGCAGGCCTTCCACTTAGACCAAGTGGGTCAAGATGCAATTTATGTGCGTCCTCCCAAGGCAAGTGCTTACCAGCGCCTTGACAATGATTTTTATCAAAATCTCTGCTCCGGCAGAGCAGGGTATTAGAGTTTTTTATTAGCGTGTGAAGGGCAGATGTTATGGCGATAGGATTAATTGCAACAATAAAAGTACAAGAGGGTAAAAACGAAGCGTTCGAGGCGGCGTTTTTGGAGCTTGCACGTCGCGTGCGTGAAGACGAGCCGGGTAACATGCTGTACGCACTGCATCGAAGTACGACAGACACCCAGACCTACAAGGTGATGGAACAGTACGTAGACGCCGCTGCGCTTAAGGCACATGGGGAAACCGCCCACTTTGCCGCAGCGTTTCAGCAAGTAGGCGCGCTGCTTGCCGGTGCGCCTGAGGTTGAGCAGTTGGACGTTATTGGGTAAGTGCCGGGTGTTTAGGCGTCGATTAATGGGTAACTGTCATGGCTGAGGAATTTGAGGATCAAGGGGGGCTCGCTACGTCAGACCCTAATCGTATTGTTCGCTGGGTTACGTCGCAGGTTATGAGCCGATTGTTTACGCAAAAGCGAGTCAACAAACGGCGAGCAGCCGCAGAGCGAGTCAGGCGTAAGAACAAGCAGGCGCACTGTGTCGAATATTTCCATCAAGTGGACGACGGCTACAGCCATTTAGCGGCTCAGCTGTTAGTGAAAATAGCGAGTCGTTACGACGTCGAGCTCATCTGTCATCTAGTGAGTTCATCCGAGGGAAAAAATAACGCGGAACCAGAAATGCTGGCCAGACTCTCCCGCTACGATGCGCACCAGATTGCACCAGACTTCGGCCTAGATTTTCCCATGCATGATGGCGCGCTTGACCCAAAGCAGATTCGCCAGGCAAAGGGAATTTTGGCAAGCGCTAGTGCCGCAGAGCGCGTGTCAGTCGTGGAGTCGGTGAGTCGTGCCCTGTGGTGTGATGATGCTTTGGAACTCGATCGAATAGCCTCGGAGTTGGGTTGTGCCTCGGAGACAGAAGTCGAGGCAACATTGGCTTTCGGTAATTCGCGAAGAAGTGAACTTAAACATTATTCAGGGGCCATGTTCTATTACGGTGGTGAATGGTATTGGGGGGTCGACCGCCTGTATCACCTAGAGCAGCGCCTAACGGATTTAAAGGTTGATCGCGAAGCAGGGGCACCCATGCTGGCACCCCGTCAGGATATTAATTGGGGGGACGTGCCCAGTGACGGTTCTCTCACTATGGAAATCTATGTCTCACTGCGCAGCCCCTACAGCGCTGTGATTTATGATCGTGCGGTCAAACTTGCGAAGGATTCAGGAGTGGCGCTCAGCGTGCGCCCGGTACTGCCTATGGTCATGCGTGGTGTCCCAGCGACACCAATGAAGGGACTGTATATTTTTATGGACGCGGCTCGAGAGGCTCGGGCCTTAGGCGTTGACTATGGCAATTTCAGCGATCCCATTGGAGAGCCAGCACGTCGATGTTATTCCCTTTACCCGTGGGCAGAGGCAGAGGGGAAAGGCAGTGAGCTTATTAGTAGTTTTCTTCGGCATGCCTTTGCTCTGGGCGTCAGCACTTTAGCCGATAAGGGATTACAAAAGGTCGTCGAAGCGGCAGGTTTAGACTGGGAGGTTGCTAAAAAACACTTAGGTGAAACGGGCTGGGAATCGTTATTGGAGGAAAACCGCATCGCCATGTACGGAGCGGGATGCTGGGGCGTGCCTAGCTTTCGACTGCTCGATGCCACAGGCGCGCCCATCGTCACCCTGTGGGGGCAGGACCGTCTTTGGGTCATTGCCAGAGAGATACGCAAGCAGCTAGCCTGACGAACGGCCTGAAAGGCCAGTTCAACTATGCGGCTCCAGCGCTTGAGCTGTCGAATCTGCCCTTAACAGGTCACCAGGGCGCGTTACCCACCGGGTCTTGCACCAGCTTCCTCGCGACGGTCATACGATGGACCTCGTCGGGTCCGTCATAGATGCGTGCATAGCGTGCTTCTCGGTACATAAATTCAAGGGGGGTGTCTTCGGTAACGCCCAAGGCGCCGTGAACCTGAATGGCGCGATCAATCACGTTGTGCAGCATTCGTGCACCCCAAAACTTGATCAGCGCAATTTGTACTCTCGCGTCATCACCGCTGTCCATAACCCGAGCAGCATCCAGTGTCATGAGGCGGGCCGCCTGAATCTCGGCGGCAGACTCGGCAATATAACGTTGAATCTCGCCCTTTTCTGACAGGAGGGAACCGTGAGCATAGCGTTTTCCGGCATAGTCACACATTAATTCGAAGGCACGTTGGGCTTGCCCTAGCCAACGCATGCAGTGAAAGATTCGCCCGGGTCCCAGGCGCTTCTGCGCAATGGTGAAGCCTTTGCCGCGTTCACCTAACAGGTTACCAGCGGGTACCCGCACATCGTTAAGGTCTATCTCGCAGTGCCCGCCCACCGTATCACCCATGGTGCGCACGACTCTTTTAATGTGGTATCCGGGGGTGTCGGTAGGAACAATGATGGCTGAAAATTTACTGTGTCGCTGCTCTTTTGGCTCTGTTTCGCAGAATACCGTAGTGAATGCGGCAACGTTGGCACCGGAAGTGAACCACTTATGGCCATTAATCACCCATTGGTTACCCTCCAGCACGGCGTGACTTTGCATTAACGTTGGATCAGAGCCGGCAACGTCGGGTTCGGTCAACCCGACAGATGGATAGATTTCTCCGGCAACTAGGGGATCCAGCCACGCACTCTGCTGGGCTTCGCTGCCAAAGCGATGCAGCATAATGGAGTCCTGCATGGAAATTGAACCTACGGCCATCTGTCCAAAATAGGAGCGACCAATGATTTCGTTGAGTTGCGCGAAATCCAAAAACGGTAATCCTCCACCTCCCAGTTCTGCGGGGTGTCCCAATGCCCACAAACCCTGAGTTTTAGCTTGGGTTTTTAGGTCTGTCATGACAGCGTTCGCATGATCACTGAGCAGATCAGGTTCAGCGGGAATGACGGTCTCGTCGATGAAGGTCTTCATTCGACGTTTTAGACTCAGCAAATCTATAGTCATTGCAGGGCTTCCTTCTTATAGTTTCTCAGCCACAGTTTGCCAGCGGTGCCATGGCAGCGCTCAATAGTGTAGTGGAGTCTGTTGGTTGTGAGTATGCCGTGCAGAAGGCCTTATTGCCGAGCCCAGCGATACAGGGGCCAACCTGCAATCAATGCAATGGCGAATACCCCCACTTGTGTCGGAAATGACACGGCAGAGTAGATAAGTGTCCAACCTGTTATGCCCAGAAATAGTAGGGCCGGTAAAGGATAGAGGGGCATTGTATAGAGTGAACGATCGAGCTGCCCCTGAGTTCTTTTGCGGCTAATAAACAGTGCAACCACCGTGATGAAAGTATTCGCGGCCATCAACAGCCCGGCAAAAATCAGTATTTGCTCAAAGGTCGATGACCACAAAAAAATCAGTGCAATGATGCCCATAAACATGACCGCGTTTTTAGGTAACCCATCGTCGTTGAGTGCGCCCAGCCATTTGAAGCGTGGATAGTCCACACCTAACCGCATCAGCGCCCGTGGCCCAGCAAGGACCATGGCGCTTACGGTTGAAATAAGAACCCCTGCCAAAATGACAGCGACAACGGAGGCGCCGGTGCTCCCCAGAAGATAGCCTGCTACGACATAGCCAATTTCAACTTCCCCCCGCATTGCATCAACAGGAGCAGAAATCAAAAATACGGCATTCAATGCCAAATACAGCAAAGTGACAAAGCCGCAACCCGCAAGCAGTACACGGGGCAAGTGGCGGCGAGGATCTTCCATCTCACCCAAAACATAGGTGGCTGCATTCCAGCCCGAGTAAGCGTAGGTGACATAGATGAGTGCGATAGCAGCCTCGTTACTGATCATATCTACACTAGACAGTGGAGCACCGGTAAATAGCTGGGGGGCAAAGGCGGGGCTGTTGAGCAACGCCAGGCCAATGAAGCCCGTAATTAATAAAAGCTTTAGTGCGGTCAGGTACACCTGTCCAGCACTGCTCTCACGCCGAGTCCGCGTATGGACGACTACAAGCGCGAGTATGAGAGCCGTCGCCGACAGCTTGGGATCGACGGGTAATAAACCCGCTTGCAAATAACTCCCGAAGGTTAGAGCAGCCAGCGCAATAGGTGCGGCGAAGCCGACTGTCGCTGAAACAAAACCTGAAATGAATCCGGCATAAGGGTGAATCAATTCAGTGAGAAAGTGATACTCACCGCCTGAATCTGGATGCCTGACACCGAGTTCGGCGTAGCATAGCGCACCGCAAAGCGCGCAGATGCCGCCAATTAGCCAAAGCAACAAAATGACACGGGTGTCAGAGAGGCCGAGCAATTGAAAACCCAAGCTGGTAAAAACACCGGTGCCCACCATGTTGGCGACAACAATCGCAAAGGCGACTTTTGGAGCGTAGAGTTTCATTAAAAAAAGGCGCCTCGTATTCAATTTTAGGGTGCGATGTGCATTAGACAATGCATGATTTTCACTGCGAGCACCTAAGCCCCATTGCATTCATGAGTATTACGTTAATGAAACCGTCAGCATACACCGGCGCTCAAATAACAGCGGAATATGGCTGGCTGTGAGGACGCTTTGGGCAGTGCTGAAAACGACAGGCTTCAACAACAACGGTGCCAACTTACTACATATGGGATAGACGAGCAGACCCTGACTGGCGGTAAGCTGCCACGATGCAGATATAGGGCATTGGTGGATAATGTATCATTATTGAAATCTCGACCGCGATTGGGGGTAGCTATAAAGATTATGGGTTGGTTTCAAAACATTTTCGGTTCAACCGCCAAGAGTACAGCCGCGGCAGAGGTGACTAACGTCGATTCGCCGGCAAGTACTGAGCGCCGCAGAGTATTGAATTTTTTGAATCTAATGGCCTCTCACGGTCAGAAAGCGCTAGTAAACAGCTCTCAACTTGGCGCTTCTTGGCAGGCAGCTTTCCAGCGCAGTGAGCTCTCGGAGGTGTTGCTGAGATTACAGCCCAACGAAGTTCAGGCGCTACTCGATCCTGGCGACTTCTGTACCGTCACGTTTAATCACGATAGCCATGCGCATGTGTTTTTGACCACCGTGAAGGCGTCTACCCTGGGTGATGAGGGACAAGTAGACGTGACACTTTACGTGCCCGATGCGGTTCATACCGCGGGTAGGCGTGACCTGTACCGCGTGCCGATACTCCAGGACCTGCCCATGGAGGCGAAAATCACGGGGCCCACTGGCGAGGTGTGTGCGGCAAGCCCTAGGGATATTAATACCAGCGGTGCGCGACTCAAATTAGATGCTGTGAATTTTGATCAATTCAGTATTGGCGATGAAATTCAAATTACGTTGGAGCTTCAAGAGACCAGCGTTACTCAGAGAGCTGATGTACGCTACGCTGATAGCAGTAATCATGCATTGGGGGTGCACTTTCTTAACACTGAAGATCCAATAATCCAGCAAAACACACGAATTCTGGTGCGTGAAGCAGAGCGCTGTTATCTACGCCGTGTTAACCGCCTGGAGTAGTTCGGCCCGAAGTGCGGTCAAGGCTTGGTGCGTTTTGGCAGGTCTTTAGTCAAAGAGAGGAGCGCTAAAAGCTGGCATTTCCATTATCTTGACCTCAGACCTCAGACCTCAGACCTCAGCCCTCAGAGCCCAGACCCCAGACCCCAGACCCCAGACCCCAACTAATCGAGATTTCTGCGCCATCGCTTCAGCACGAGAGGCTGATTAAATGACGAGGTCTAATAGACTTTCCAGCGGTGATCTCTCTGCGCTTGCAGGGTGAAAAAAATCAGTCATCAGTCTCTTTCAATCGTTTAACAGAGGCTTGAAAGTGTTCCCTCACGACCTGTGCAATTACCGTTAAACCCATAACAACAGACTCATCAGGCGCTGCATAATTCACACGAATGCACTCTTCCTGATGTCGCCAGGGTGTTTCAACTTCGGGATAAAACGGTCGGCTGGGTAGAACGAAAACCCCTTGAGCCATGAGCTCTTGATAGAGGGTTTCTGAGGTCACAGGGAGATTCTCAAACCAGAGCCACAAAAATAACGCGCCCTCGGGCTTGTGGATCCGTATGGGCAAATCTGCCATGACCTCTTCGATAACTGCCAGAGCATAATCTCGTTTGCGTTCGTAATAGGGACGAACTAGTTCGTCACAGATACTTTGCAGTTGTCCTCGCTGTAAAAGTGGCGTCAGCAGCGTAGGGCCTATGCGCGAAGGTGCCAGGCTATTTATCGCATTGTTGTTTTGGATGAGTTGAATCACTTCCGGGTTGGCGACGACTATGCCGGTTCTAATGCCAGGCAGGCCTAGCTTGGAAAGGCTCAGCAGCAAGATGGTGTTGTCATCCCAGAAAGGTTTTGCCGGGGTAAATATCATGCCGGGGAAGGGTAAGCCGTAGGCACCATCGACGATCAGCGGAATGTTTTGTGCGCGGCAAGCGGCCCTCAGCGCTTCCATTTCTCCATCGGTAATAACGTTTCCGGTGGGATTTGTTGGCCGTGATACACACACTGCGCCATGGTCCTGATTTAACTTCAGGCTATCAAAATCAACGCGATACTTGAACTGCCGTTGGGGCAGTAAATCGATTTCTGCGCGCCGGCCCTCAAAAATGGGCTGCTCAGCTAAACCCACATCAAAGTAGCCCACGTATTCAGGGGTCAGAGGCAGAAGTATGCGTTTAAAGCTGCCGTCGGCGTACTGACCGGACAGGCTATTAAAAAGTAGCCCGAAGCTGCTCTGACTTCCGTTGGTGATGGCAATATTTTCTTGTGATAAAGCCAAGCCAAATTGTTCTGTCAGTAGACTTGCGAGAGTTTCTCTAAAAGCAACGTTGCCCCCCGGCGCATCATATTCACCCACCATCTTGCCAAAGGCTTGAGTATCGGCGGTCACATCTGCCATGGCTTCGCGCAGTATGGCCTCTACCTCGGGGATATGGGCTGGATTGCCACCGCCCAGCTGGCAAATGGCGCCTTTTGCCGTGGTGGCGCGGCCCAAGTCTTCCATTAACCGAACGGTGCCCGAACCTTTTTGATACCGAGTGGCAAAATTTGAAAAATGCATGTGTCACTACCTACAGTCAGAAGGTAAGCTTGCCAGCAATTTTTGCAATAGAGAACACTCCATGCCGTTCGTTTCAGCAAATACTCCCGTCATCGTTGGTGCCAGTCAGTTTACTGAGCGTATTGATGACCCTGACTATGCCACGTTGTCGCCGGTCGCCATTACGGCTCGCGCGGCTGAATTGGCTCTGATGGATGCGGGTATGGACGGTTGTAAAGAGCATATCGATACGGTTATGACGACGCGTATTTTCGAAGATTCGGCTCCGGTCTTGGAATTCCCTTTTGGACGCTCGAATAATTTTCCCCGCTCCGTCTGTAAGCGTCTGAACATTAACCCCGCAATGGCTATTTGGGCGACTAGTGGTGGTGACACCCCACAAAAGCTCGTCACCGAGGCCTGTGACCGAATTTGGCAGGGCGTGTCAAAGGCAGTCCTGATCAGCGGTGGTGAGGCGCTTTCAACGTCGCGCTTTCTACAGAAGCAAGGCAGTGACGTCGATTGGTCAGAAGATTTGGAGGAGCAAGTTGATGACCGCGGAGCGATCATTGATTATCTGACCCATGACGAAATTATGAACGGGTTGGTCACGCCGCCATTATTTTACGGTCTCATGGAAAATGCCAAACGCCTCGCTGCGGGAATCGATGCAGATCGGTGGGCTGAGCAAATGGGAGCGCTGTTTGCGCCCTTTGCTGCGGTAGCATCTGAAAACCCTCTGGCGGCACAGCATGACAAAGCTTTTACAGCAGCTGACCTGACAACGGTGGCCCCGGGCAATCGCTATGTTGCCAGCCCTTATCCCCAGCGGTTGGTAGCTCGCGATCAGGTTAATCAAAGTGCCGCTTTGGTGGTGATTTCGACAGGGTTGGCCGATGAGTTAGGTATATCGCCCTCGGCTCGCGTTTATCTGCATGGTCAGGCTGTTGCCGGAGAACCCCCCGTCACGCTACGAGCAGAATTGGGGCAGGCGCCTTCAGCAGGATTGGCGTTGAACCGTGCCCTCGATCGTGCCGCCTGTGTCGCCGACGATATCGCTTACTTCGATTTTTATAGCTGTTTTCCCATTGCAGTGAGTAACGCGATTGAGGCCATCGATCTGTCGGGGGACGATCCTAGGGGGCTCACCATTACTGGAGGGCTGCCTTATTTTGGTGGGCCAGGCAATAGTTATTCGATGCATGCGCTTGCCGAGATGATGGTGCGACTGCGATCGAATCCGGAAAAAATGGGCTTAGTGGGTGCTAATGGGGGTTTCCTTTCGAAGTATGCCGTGGGTATTTATGCGACAACACCTGCAGCTTATGAGCCTTATGACAGTTCAGACCTTGACGAGGCTATGTCGCAACAAGTCGTACCCCATTTTGAAACGAACCCCAACGGTGAAGGTAAGATAGAGGCGTATACCTTAGCCTATGATCGGGAAGGTCAGGTTAAAACCGCAATTATTGCAGGGCGCCTTCTACAAGATGATGCGCGGTTTTTGGCTAAGGCAGGTCGCGATGCCCCGGATGTGCTGAAACGGTTTGGCAATTCTCATCTGGGTGAGCAATCTGTTTTGGTGACGGCGGGTGAGCAAGGCAACAGCTTTAGCTTTTTGTAAGTCATTAAACGACCGATAGACGGGACAGACATGGGCTGGCAGTAACAGACGCGGCAGCCTTAGAACACTATTTAATCGAGAGGATAGACACATGAGTGATGTAGTTATTACCGAGGTAAACGAGGGTGTGATGACCATTACGCTCAATCGACCTGAGGCAAAAAATGCGGTTAATTTAGCCATGGCCGAAGGTCTTGCCGCGGCCATTATTGAACTCGACAGCAACGATGACATTCGAGTGGCAATTCTAACCGGCTCAAACAATACCTTTTGTTCGGGCATGGACCTTAAAGCCTTCGTCAGTGGAGAAGTGCCTTACATCAAAGATCGAGGCTTTGGTGGACTCACTGAAGCGCCCCCTGCAAAACCGCTGATCGCCGCTGTTGAAGGGTACGCACTGGCCGGCGGTTGTGAACTGGCCATGGTCTGCGATCTGATCGTAGCAGCGGAGACTGCAAAATTTGGTGTCCCCGAAGTGAAACGGGGATTGGCCGCTGGCGCTGGTGGATTGCTGCGCTTTCCACGGCAGCTGCCCTATCGCGTTGCGATGGAATTGGCATTAACTGGCGATTTTATGGATGCCGCACGGGCTAAGGACTTGGGTTTCATTAACCAAACGGTACCCGAAGGCGAGGCCTTTGCTGCGGCGCAAGGGCTAGCGGCAAAGATCGCAGGCAACGGACCCCTGGCAGTTAAGCTGAGTAAACAGGTCGTCCGAGATTCAGAAGATTGGAGCACTGGCGAAATGTTTGGGCGCCAGCAGGACATTCTTCAGCCGGTATTTACCAGTGAAGATGCCATAGAAGGCGCGATGGCCTTCGCTGAGAAGCGAGCCCCTAATTGGAAGGGCCGTTGAATCGCTAGACCTTAGTGTCTTTGATGCTTGGGGGTTAAGGCCCCCGACAAATCTTTTTATTTAGGAGTGTGCTATGTCCCGGTGGGATGTTTTTTGTGATCAGGTTATTTGTATTACTGGGGCTGCTAGTGGCTTTGGCAAACTCATGGCTGAAAATTTACACGCAGCAGGTGCACGTTTAGTGATTAGCGATATCAACCCAGAGCCACTACAGGCCGTTGCGGCCGCTCTCGCCGATGAAACCCGGATTGTTGCGATGACCTGTGACGTGGCTAACGAGGCAGACGTGGAGGCTATTGTAGCGGCCGCCAGAGAGCGTTTTGGTCGACTCGATATCATGGTGAACAACGCAGGTCTGGGTTCCGAACCAAAGCTGTTGACTGAGGTGACTGAAGAGGAAATGGACCTCAACTACAACGTCAACACCAAAGGTGTTTTCTTTGGTATCAAACATGCTGTCAGGCAAATGTTGGCGCAGGAGTCTCCGGGGGGTACCGTGCTCAACGTGGCTTCAATGGCGGGGATTGGCGCGGCCCCTTTGCTCGGTGCTTATGCTGCCGCAAAGCATGGGGTAGTCGGCTTAACAAAAACCGCCGCCTATGAGTTTGGTCGACAAGGTGTTCGCGTGAATGCTATTTGTCCGTTTTTCTCTCCGACGCCTTTGGTGACTCAGGAGGGCGGCTTGGCCGATCGTATGGACACCTTAAAGAAGAGCTCACCCATGAATCGTATGGGTGACCCCGAAGAAATGGTAGAGGTGATGCTCATGCTGATGTCACCCACGAACAGCTTCATGAACGGGCAGGCGGTGGCGGTTGATGGGGGCATGTCAGCCATTTGAAACAGGGACAGGCCCAAGGGTAACTTTGGGCCTATCTGCGATTGTGATCACTCTTATGCGGTTAAGGTTGCGGAGAAGGGTGCATGGGATTTTTCCCGGGGCGCTGGACCGTCTCTATTTGCCCTGCGTAGTTTCAAAAAGCCTAGTCTTGGCTTTGCTGGGGCATGAGTTTTTGCATCAAAAAGACATAGAGCATGGCATCGCGCCTAGCATACTCGCTGAGGTTGGCGGCTGCAGCGTGCCCGCCATCGATATTTTCAAAATACAAGTAGTCGTGCCCTAAGTCGCTGAGCAGATGTGACATTTTTCTCGCGTGACCCGGGTGAACGCGATCATCCTTGGTCGAGGTATAAAGATAAATCTCTGGATACTCTTGTGTCGCGCTTACGTTGTGATAGGGAGAGATGCTGCGCAAAAAAGCGCCCTCTAGGGGGTCTTCAGGATCACCGTATTCACCCACCCAGGATGCGCCGGCGAGCAGCTTGTCGTAGCGCAACATATCGAGCAGGGGGACCGCTGAAATCACTGCTCGCCAAAGATCGGGTCGCTGGGTATACATGACTCCCGTCAACAGCCCTCCGTTGGAACCGCCATAGACGGCGAGGTGTTCAGAACTGGCGAGGCCTTGGACCGATAAATCTTCCGCTACGGCAATGAGATCATCGTATATGCGCTGTCGCTGGGTCTTGAGTCCCGCTTGGTGCCACGCGGGACCAAATTCGCCTCCTCCCCGAATATTCGCCAGGACATAGGCGCCACCGTTCTCTAGCCAAAGCTTACCCAGGCTTCCGCTATACCGGGGGCGCATAGAAACCTGAAAGCCCCCATAGGCATAGAGTAGGGTTGGGGTTGTACCGTTCAGCGGGGCATTTTTGTGCCGAACGACAAAGTAGGGAATGACAGTACCATCGGGTGACTGCGTTTTAATTTGCTCCACGGTGAGTCCCGACGTGTCAAAACGTTCAGGGATTGTCTTGATGGGCTGCATCGTGGCTTCTGCAGTATTGGCGAGAAATAACGTGTCCGGGGTCAAGAAGCCCTCCGCATTAACGAAGGCGATATCTTCCCATCGGTTGGCACTGCTTAAGCTTATCGTGAGGTTGTCAGGTACCGGTAGGGTTTTACTTGACCACTGATCATTGTTAAACCGAAATGTCAGAATGCCACCAATCACGTTGTTGTCGAGGGTTGCGATTAGGCGACTTTTGGTGGCCGCAACGCTACCTATCGACTCGGTGGGACTAGGTACATATAGCGTGTTAACGGCGGCGATTTCTCCGGTAGCGATAAAGCGCGCCAAATTTATTGATACTAAAGCGCCCGCCGGGTGTATCTGAGAGGCGTCTGCACGCTGCCAGTCTTCGGCGAGCTTAAAAATGAGCTCTCCCCGATACAACGTCTCGATCGATGTTTTAGCAGGAATAGGCAGTATTTTCGCCTCACCTGAGAAGGGCAGATGCCAATAGGTTGATTCGTAAAAGGTGTGGGACTGCGCAGCCAGCATGTGCACTGAACCATCACGATCCTCAAATCGCATGGGCCACAAACCGACGTCTTGTCGAGTTCCCTGCAGCACCACTTCTGCGGTTGTCAGCTCGGTTCCCCGTGACCAGCGATAGATCACGGATGGATAGCCCGAGTCTGTCGTGTTGGCCGTATCCGTAGCGAGGGCGACCAGCACGGTATCTTTGTCAATCCAGGCAATGCCGCCTTTGGCCTCAGGTGTTTCAAAGCCATCTTGCACGAACCGCCGTTGTGACAATGAAAACTCTCGGCGAACTGCAGCATCGCTGCCGCCTTTAGAGAGGGTCACTAAACAACGGTCGTATTGTGGTGCCAGGCAATCTGCTCCGCGCCAGACCCAATTGATGGCTTCTTTTTCAGCGAGGGCATCTAGGTCGATAATCACTTCCCATTGGGGTGTTTCGGTCAGGTAGCTTGTCAGTGTTGTGCGTCGCCACAGTCCATGGGTGTGGGTATTGTCCTGCCAAAAATTCCAGACAAAACCGCCGTAAAAATCGCCATAAGGTATGCGGTCATCACTCTCATATAAGGACTGCGCAGCGGCCATCAAGGGCGCATAGCGGTCGTCATTTTGCAGTCGGGTTGTCGTTCGTAAATTTTGCTCGCGTACCCAGTTCAGGGCGTCTTCACCTTCAACATCTTCAAGCCAAAGGCGTGAATCTTGCTCAAGTTCAACAGCAGTTGTAGGTCCCGTCGTGTCCAAGAGGGGAGTCGCTGAGGGTACCTGAGATGGATCTTGAGTTTTTCGAGATTCACTGCAGCCCAACACGCCAGTTAACAGTAGTAATGTGATCGATATCGTTGTAAAAAAGTGCATCCAGTGCTCCTTGAATCCATCCATAGATACAGCGATACGCGTGTTGCAGCGCAGACTATTTCAGCCCAAAAATAGTAGCTAGGCCAAAAGCGCGCAAGTTTTTTCCAGCCCCTAGCCCTTAATTAGGTGAGCTGAAGTGGCAAATCACGTAGACGCTGTCCCGTCGCGCGATACACCGCGTTAGCCACTGCAGGCGCTAGGGGTGGCACGCCGGGTTCGCCAATGCCTGTGGGCGGCGTGTCGCTGTTTATAATAACAACGTCAACGGCAGGTGATTCATTCATGCGTAAGATCGGGTAATTGTGAAAATTACTTTGCACCACAGCGCCACCGTCAAGGTCGATTTGCCCGTAGAGTGTTGCCGTGAGTGCAAACATAACCGCTCCCTCAAGTTGTGCTCTGACGATGTCGGGGTTAACCGCCAAACCACAATCAACAACGCAGGTGACTTTGTGCACGCGAATATTGCCATTTGTCACCGACACCTCGGCAATTTGGGCCACGTCAGTGCCAAAGGATGAGTGTGCTGCAAAGCCTAGGTGATGGGTTTCAGGTACGGACATGTCGGCCATGAGCTTACCGGCCTGCGCCACCACATTTTGCATTCGGGGTTTGTCTTCAAGGTTTTTCAAGCGCAGCGCTACGGGGTCTATCTGCCTAGCTTCTGCCAGCTCGTCCATCATCGATTCCACCGCAAAACTGGTGTAAGAGTGGCCCACCGAACGCCAAAATGTGGTGGGCAATCCATGGTCCACCGATGCGTGTGAGACTCGGTAATTGGGCAACGAATAGGTTTCATGAAGTCCTTCAACACTGGATCCGTCGACCGCCCAATTGTCAAAGACATAATCCATGACGCCTACAAGGCCATTAAGCAGGCTGGTGGGCATGCTAGGCAGTACACCGGGTAGGGCATTTTTCATGGTTTGCGCGGTGATGTTGGCGCCAGAGCGGCGAGCCTGCCACGCAGTCACGCGACCCTCCTCATCAGTAGTCGCCTTAATTTTCATCATCGCCGCGGGTCGGTAGAAACCATGGCGTAAGTCATCTTCCCGGGACCACAACAGCTGCACAGGTTTATCGATACTCATCGCAATTTCAGCGACCTCGACAATATGTGACAAGGTGGCACGGCGACCGAAGCCGCCACCCAAAAACTGATTGTGTATTTTGATGTCGCCTCTGGGCAGGCCAGTAAGCCGTTCCAAAACGCCTTGAGCCGCCCCCACAAATTGCACGCCGGTCCAAAGTTCAGCGCCGTCCTCAGTAATGTGCAGGGTTGCGTTGAGGGGTTCCATGGGTGCATGGGCTAGGAACGGGGCGTAATAGTCTGTTTCTAAGATCATGTCGGCGGCCGCGAAAGCCTTGTTAGGATCTCCCTCGTGAGTTGATTCGGTATCGTCGTCGGCGTCGAGCGCTGTTTTTAAATCTCGTCTAACTTGTTGTGATGTCACTGCCGATAACGCGTTTTCTTCCCAAACAACGGTCAGCTTTTTAGCGGCCTGATTGGCCTGCCAATATCCCTCAGCTATCACGGCAATACCACTGGATACGGGTACTATGGCCTGAACCCCCGGAGCGACCCTTGCGGCACTGTCATCGTATTTCAAAGCTTTTGCCCCGGCCACAGGAGGGCGAACGACGACGGCGTACACCATGCCGGGAAGGTCAGCGTCAATTCCAAAGCTCGCGGTGCCAGTAGCCTTTGCTAGCGCATCGATTCTTGGCGCATCGGCACCAATATATTGAAAATCAGAAGGTGCCTTCAGCGGCGACGCAACGGGCATTTCCAATGTTGAAGCGGTTTCGACGAAGTCGCCGTAGGGATAGCGGTTGTCCCCGACGATGACAAAGCCCCTATCGGTTCGCAACTGGTCCGACGGTATCCCTAACTCTAAAGAGGCGGCATTGAGCAGCAGTGCCCGTGTGTCGGCCCCGACCTGTCGAAGGGGTTCGTAAAAAACACGCACGGCGTTTGATCCTCCCGTTCCCTGAACACCAAACTCCGGGTTGTTGTAGTCTTCGTGGGATCCTGCAGCCTTTACCAACATAGTGGCGGGATCGACGTCGAGCTCCTCGCCGACAATGGTGGCCAAGCCCGTTCGAATACCTTGCCCCATTTCATCGCTGGGACAGTAAAAGATCACGTCATTGTCGGGGGTTATTTGCAAAAAAGCGTTGGGGACGAAGCCCGAATCAGCAACCTCGATGGGATGTGGACCCTGAAATGCGCAGCCGGGCAAGGCGACAGCGACAACAACGCCGCCCCCGATAAGACCCGATGTCTTTAAAAAGTGTCTTCTGCTCAGAGTTTGGTTGCTCATGATCGAGCCTCCACAGCGGTGGCGTCGTAACCCAAAGGGCTGCCTGCAACTGACAGTATGGCCGCCTTTATTCTGGGGTAACAGCCACAGCGACAGATGTTGCCCGACATTGCCTGATCAATGTCGTCACCGGATGCACCTGGTTTTTCGGCGATTAAGGCGGCGGCGGCCATGATTTGCCCGCTTTGACAGTAGCCGCATTGCGGGACGTTGTGCTCTACCCAGGCTGATTGCAGCGGGTGTAGGGCTTCTGGGTTGCCCAAGCCTTCTATGGTGGTGACGGCTTTGTCAGCGGCGGCGGCAACTGGGAGTACACAGGTTTTAATAGCGCTACCGTCGAGGTGCATGGTGCACGCACCACACAAACCCGCCCCACAGCCAAATTTTGAGCCTTTGAGCTTAAACTCATCCCGTATGACCCAAAGTAATGGTGTATTTGGGTCGCCAGTAAAGCTTACAGAGTCGCCATTGAGAGAGAAGGTAATCACGATTAAACATCCTTGTAGTAAAAAGAGCGTGCTCATTAGGCCGGGTGTTTCGCCGCTTTGGCGCTCACGTTGATGCCTTGGTAAGGGGTCTGAGGCGCCGTCGATACCGCTTTATTCAAGCACCTCAGCATGCCTTAACATGCCACTTAATATGTCACTTGGCATGTCAGATGACATGTTAAATGCCAGGTGGAAATGGGACAACCCTGCTATGTCCCTTTGCTGTGACTATACTGTCATAGCGTAATAGCGCATGGTACGCGTCGACAACAGTGATGGTTCAAATGGAGTTGATAAACTTGAATATGGGAATAAAAGGTCGGCGAGCCCTGATCTGCGCCGGTTCCAAGGGGTTAGGTAGAGGTTGCGCGGAAGCATTAGCGGCTGAAGGTGTGCACCTCATACTCAATGCCAGAGGCAGTGAAGCTCTAGAAGCTGCGGCTGCAGCCATTCGCGACGCTTATGGCGTTGAGGTATCTACCGTGGCTGCTGATGTGACGACACCCACCGGCAGGGCGCAGATCTTAGCCGAAAGTGGCGAGTTAGACATTGTGATCAATAACGCTGGGGGGCCGCCACCGGGCAACTGGCGCGACTGGGATCGCGAAGCGTTTATTGCGGCCTTTGATGCCAACGCTTATGCGGCAATTGCTCTCATGCAAGCCGCCGTACCGGGAATGTGCGATCGTGGCTGGGGTCGGGTTGTAAACATCACCAGCGTTTCAGTTAAACAGCCCATAGGGGTGCTTGGGTTGTCTAACACGGCGAGGGCTGCCCTAACAGGCTTCGTCGCAGGTATCGCCCGGGATGTGGCCCAACAGGGTGTCACGATAAATAACTTACTACCCGGGCTTCATGCTACCGATCGAACTGTAGGTCTCGATACCTATGAGGCGAACCTGACGGGAGAAACAAGAGAGGCCGTCGCGGTCCGCCGTTGTGCGACTATTCCAGCTGGCAGATATGGCACGTCTGCTGAGTTTGGCGCCACTTGCGCGTTTATGTGTTCTGAGCATGCGGGGTTTATGGTGGGACAAAATATATTGTTAGACGGCGGTGCCTTTAATAGTACGCTTTGAACTGACATTGCATGAGTGAAGTGTTTGCGAGACTGACCTCGGCAGGCCATGATAGGCGCAGCAGCTATTGCCATAAGAAGTAACAGACACTCATAGGAGAATCGATCATGAAATTACTTAACCGTCTCGCCATCGTGGCCATCACTGTCACCTTGGCTATTCCTACGTTTGCTCACATCGAAAAAGCAGAGCCCCTACAGTCACTGCGACAATCTTACTTTGCTCTTTTAGGTATGACCTTTGGACCGATGGCCGACATGGTCAAAGGTAAGATTGAGTGGAACGATCAGACTTTTCAGGCATGGGCCAGTGATTTGGCCGGCGTTTCCGGATATCAAGTGGAGCGTGGATTTGCTCCGGGCTCGGAAGAAGGTAAGACGCGTGCTAAACCCGAAATTTGGCTCAACAATGAAGATTTCAAGTCAAAGCTGGCCGATTTTCGACGCGAGGCCGCTAAGTTATCCGAGGTGGCCGCTCAAGGCGATCGCGCTGCCATCCAGAGCCAATTTGGTGCTACGGGTAAAACCTGTAAAGCCTGCCACGACGAGTACAAAGCAAAGGATTATCTTTACTAGCGCTTAATCCTTGCGCTGCATGGTAGGCGCTTGAGCGGTCGTGTTTGAAGGAGGGAGGTCGGCGATGTCCCGAAACAGAACCGTTTTATCAATCGATGGTGGGGGTATTCGCGGGATCATACCTGCGATGGTGCTCCACCACCTAGAGACGGCAACGGGTCATCCGGCCGCCGATCTCTTTGACCTTATGGTCGGGACCTCCACAGGCGGTATTTTGGCTTTGGGACTGGCGCAACCCGATCCTGAAAAGCCTGCGAAGAGCCGTTACAGTGCGCGTGACTTGGCCGATCTTTATGCCAATCGCGGGTCACAAATTTTTGGCAAAAACATTTGGCGCCAGTTGCGCTCGGCCTTGGGTATTTTTGATGAGAGCTATTCGGCGAGCCCCCTTGAATCAGCACTCGCAGATTACTTTGATGATCATGTTTTAGGCGACTGTCGCTGTCCCACCATCGTTACGGCTTACGACCTTGAAGCAAGGTCAACGACCTTTTTCAAAAGCTTCAAGTCTGAGCACGCTCAGATTCTCTGCAAGTCGGCGGCGAGAGCGACATCGGCTGCCCCGACTTTTTTTGAGCCCGCAAAGTTGCTGCTGCAAGGACAACCGACCGCATTAATCGATGGCGCGGTGTTCTTAAACTCTCCCGTTGTATCGGCCTATGCTGAGGCGTTGAGGTTGTTCCCGGGAGATAATATTACGGTTATCTCTCTGGGTACGGGTGAACTTGTTAAGCCTATTTCGGGGCAGCAAGCCGCTGGCTGGGGCAAAATTGGTTGGATGCTACCCGTGCTGGATTGTGTTTTTGACGGTATGTCCAAGGCTGCGGATTATCAGATGACGCTGTTTTTAGGTGAGCGCTATCAACGCTTCCAAATTGATCTTGAGAAGGCAAGTGACGAACTGGACAACGCGACACCCGGAAATATTACGGCGCTCTTCGAGGCAAGTTCCAGATTGATTGATCGGGAAGGCAAGAGGTTAGGTAACCTCATCAAACATTTGCAGCTGCTGCGCTCCCAGCAATCGTGATGTCGATTCGTTAATCTTGAGCAGGGTTTAAAGTCTTGCGCCGCAGTTGCGTAATTTCTGCCATGATCGCTACCGCAATTTCCCAGGGGGTTTTGCTGCCAATATCAAGGCCAACCGGGGCGTGGAGACGCTGCAGCTGAGCCTCGGTGACCCCCAGAGCCCCAAGGCGTTGCAGTCGAGCACGGGTTGTTCGTATGGAGCCCAAGGCGCCCACGTACCAAGCGGGAGTTTCAAGGGCCTCAAGCAGTGCCATATCGTCGATACGGGGGTCATGGGTAAGCGTGACGATCACATTTTTGGGGTCGCAGCTGCGACTGGCAATAATATCGTCGGGGAGACCATGCAGCAGTTCTACGTCTGGCCCCTGCCACTGGGCAATGACATCATCTCGGGTGTCGGTAACAATGACTTCGTAGTCCATAGCCAGGGCAAGCTGGGCGAGTACCTGAGCCAGCTGGCCGGCACCGACAAGCAACATTTGCATTTTTGGCCCCAATCCTTGGGTTAAGGACTCTCCCGTCAAGCTCAGGGGTACATGATCCTCTGTGATTCTAATGGTTGTCACACCGGTCTTGAGGTCCGTAGTTCTGGCTACCGACTGTCGTGCTCTCAGAGCCGTCGTGCCGTCGATGATCCAATCGGCACCACCCGGAGAGAGCTGCTGCACTAAAATATTTAGGCGACCACCACAAGGCAGCCCTAAACGCTCGTTTTCTTCAGCGGACACGCCGTATTCCATGAGTTGGGGAACCGAGGCATCAATCTTATTGGTGCGAAGTTTTTCTAGGAGGTCGTCTTCGACGCAACCTCCAGATAAAGTGCCGATACTTTGCTCACCGCAACACCCCAGCATTGAACCCACAGGCCGCGGCGATGAGCCTATGGCCTTTACAATGGTGCACAAATAGGGTGATTTGCCTTGTTGAAGCCATTCGACGAGTTTTTCAAAAACTTCCAGGTCTTGGCTCTGCATAGCGAATCGAGCTTTCCTTTTCTTTTGTGGTATTGCCAATCAGGGTTAAACGGCCCGGCTTCAATGACTATCGGTCTGTCCAGGCAATAATGTGGTCCTCGAGTTGATCAGGGTCAATGGAGGTTTCACAAATTACACGATGCCTCACCGTACACGTTGCTTTATGCACTTCCATGGGGGCCGCGCCTTTTAGATGGTGCCAGTCGGGTAGATCTTCCCCTGATGCGACCAACCGATAGGCACAAGTGGCGGGTAGCCACCCAAAGGCCTCAGGGTTAGCTTGACGCAAATCCAGACAGTCAGGAACGCGGGTCAAGCGATTTTTATAGTCGCTGCATCTACCGGTAGAGTGATCGAGTAATTGACAGGCGACGCTGGTGTAATAGATTTCCCCTGTATCTTCATCCTCAAGCTTGTTGAGGCAGCACTTCCCGCAGCCGTCACAGAGGGATTCCCACTGCCGATCTGATAGTTCGTGCATGGGCGTTGTTTGCCAAAAGTATTGCGTCGTCATGCTTTTGATAGGTGCGCCAGCGAGGCGGCATTTTTTTCCCAGTTTTGTCCGTCAAAGGGCGTGTCGCTGATAGATAGAATCGTATCTCTCTTCAGGCATCGCGCGTGAACGCTTACGCCGTCGGGATTCGACCTGGGTACGTAAAAAGATTTTACACCGCAGCTTTTACAGAAATAATGCTTAGCGAGACCAGAGCCAAAGTTGTACTCGCTTAGGTTCTCTTCCCCTTCCAAAAGCTGAAAACGATGTTTTGGAACAATGAGGTGTTGATAGTGGCTGAGGTCGCACATCGAGCAGTTACAGGTGTGCGTTTCCAAGTGAGCAGGCGCCTCTATTTGCCATTGAACTTTACCGCAATGACAGCTGCCTTCATGGGTAATGAGGGCTAAATCGTTGTTGCTTTGAACCATCGAAATTCAACCTTGTTCATCGGTGGTCTCTAAAGCGCCAAAGGCTCGAAAGACCAGCTCCTCCGCCAAAATCATACAGACCACCGTAACGATAAACGCCAGTGCACCGTGCAAAGCGCCGCTAAAGTGTATGGAATCGCCTAACACCAAACCAATCATCCATAACATAACCAATTTGGAGCTAAATAAAATAAACCAAGCGACAAAAAACCTGCCGACTTTGGCTTGCCAGGAGGTCTTATCTTTAAACGGTTGAGATGCTGCGTGCTCGATCCATAATGTGACCTGCAACAGTAGCTGTAACATAATCGCCGCAATCAGACCCGAAGTGAAGCTGCTGATCTGGACACGATCCCAAAACTGCGAAAGTAGACCCAGCACGATCAGGTCAGCGGTGATAGCAACGTAGTAGCGAATGTACAGTCGTTGGCGCGTATTTGGCATCGCTGCTGAAGCGAGCGCGGCGTGGTGGTGTTGTTTCATAGGTCGAGTCAATGCCATCAATAGTCAGGGCCGAGTTTACCCATCTAACATGAGGTTGTCTCCGTAAGCTCAGAACAGTTTAGTCTCTGAGTGACGTTGTTATGGCCTACGCACCCACCCCTTTTGTCAAGAAAATAGTCCTCGCGTTACTGCTGGCGTCTAGCGCCGCACTCGCAGCCCAGCCCGACCGCTTTTCTAATGTGGTGGTTGAGGTGACAGCGGTTGCAGATACTAGTTACGTACTGGCCGAGGCGGGGGAATTTGCGTTCAGCGCCGGTCCTGATCGCAACCCATACCATGATTCGAAATACACGTGATGGGGTGGCTCAAGGCATTAGCGCGTGGTTGTCTTTAGCTGACATACAGAAACAAGGTCTTGACGACGCCTACGAATCCTTTGCCTGGGCTTTCATTAGTGAGGCCAAATGGATAGAGACGCTCTACTCGGATAGTCTTAAATCTGACGAGACGGATTAGTTTACCGGCTGAGCTTCCGCAGCCTTTCGATGAGACTGGAGGTATCCCACCGACCCCCGCCCAAGTTTTGAACGTCGCCATAAAATTGATCGATTAAGGCTGTCAGGGGCAGCGAAGCCCCGGCTCTGTCGCCGGCATCAAGCACTAACCCCAAATCTTTGCGCATCCAGTCGACAGCAAAGCCAAAATCAAACTCACCCTGAATCATGGTTTTGGAACGGTTATCCATTTGCCAGCTTTGGGCGGCGCCCTGACTAATAGCCTCGACCACATTGGCGGTGTCGAGCCCCGCGCAATCGGAAAAATGCAGCGCTTCAGATAGGCCCTGGAGAATACCGGCAATACAAATTTGGTTGGCCATTTTGGTGAGCTGGCCAGCACCACAGGGCCCCATAAGGCGCACGCTTTTGCCGTAAACAGACATCACGGGTTGGGCGCTTTGAAAGGTGCTGAGTTCACCGCCAACCATAATGGTCAGTTGCCCCGATTCAGCGCCGGCTTGTCCGCCCGAGACGGGGGCATCTAAGAAGCCTACTTGTTTTTCTTTGCAAGCTGCCTGTAGCTCACGGGCAAGATCGGCCGAGGCTGTGGTGTGATCCACCAGTATCGAACCCGGTCTGAGGGTTGTTAATACGCCCTGGGCACCGAGAGTCACCTCACGGACGTCGTCATCGTTGCCTACGCAGACGAAAGCGATGTCAGCGTTGAGAGCCGCATCCCCAGGGGTGGGCGCAGTATTGCCTTGGTGGGTTTTATGCCAATGCGAGGCTTTAGCACAGGACCGGTTATAAACCGTTGTGGGATAACCGGCGGTTTGTAAGTGTCCTGCCATGGGGTAGCCCATGGCACCGAGACCAATAAATGTTGTGCTCACGCTTTTTTCTTCAGGTATATTTTTTCGCATAGTGGTTTGGGCCCGTGTCGAGCGACTGTCGAGATTACTCAGTGTTCGTACCTTGAGTCTCACGAAGAGTTAACGCAAGCTGCACGTCCATCGCCGGTAATACGAAGGTTTAGAGGCTTAACTATGGAAGCTCCGCAGAAACGGCTAAAGGTATGGGTCTCTCGGCTTACGTGTTTATCGACAATGGGCTTGTTCTTTGTATTGGCGTCCTCACTGAACGCACAGCCCTTGGGTGCGGGTGCGCGCCCCGTCGGGGCAGATTGGTCACGAAGCCCTGTTTACGGTGCTAGAGGAATGGCCGCTACGGCACAACCCCTAGCATCGCAAATCGCGATTGATATCTTGAAGCAGGGGGGCAGTGCCGTCGATGCAGCCATCGCGGCTAACGCGGCTTTAGGGCTCATGGAGCCCACAGGTAATGGAATAGGTGGAGATCTATTCGCGATCGTTTGGGACCCAAAGACCCAGCAGCTTTATGGTTACAACGGATCAGGGCGGAGTCCCTCCGGACGCGATCTGCCTGCCATGCTTAAAGCTATTGAGGTCATGAAGTCGGCAGGGAAGCTGTCAAAGGATTACCAAGGCATACCCTCCCATGGCTCATTGGCGGTTACCGTCCCGGGCACAGTTGATGGTTGGTTTGCTTTGCACGACCGCTGGGGCCAATTGGGCATGGATGAGGTGTTGGCGCCGGCGGCCGATTATGCCGAGGTTGGGTTTCCCATGTCGCCCGTGATTGCCGCTGCGTTCGCTGCTAACCAAAGTCGCTTTGAGGAGCGCGCCTCGATGATCGAGGAGCTGGATAATGCACGCACGCTTTATTTCCCGGGCGGAGCCGCTCCGGGAGTGGGCGTTTTATTTCGCAACCCTGATTTAGCCAAAACCCTGCGTACCTTGGGTGACAAAGGGCGAGCCAGCTTTTACCAAGGGGAATTAGCCCAGCGTATGGCTGAATATTTTACGGCTATTAATGCAGATCTCACCGCGGCTGATCTTGCAAATCATGTCGGGGAGTGGGTACAGCCTCGAGGTGTCGACTACCACGGTGTTACGTTGTGGGAGCTCCCTCCGAATGGGCAGGGCTTTGCGGCGCTCATGATGCTCAACATTATAAAGCAGGCCGACATGGTGGGCATGGAGCGTGGTTCAGCTGCGCTGTTTCATCTGTTGGTTGAAGCTAAGCGACTCGCTTTTGAAGCGATGGCTCAAACCTTTGCCGACCCGGACTTTGCTGACATTCCCGTTGAATATTTGCTATCAGACGAGTTTGCACAGGCGCAGTATGCTCGGATCAACAAGGGTCAGGTTTTGACCGCTGAAGCACTCGCGCTGCCTTTGGAGGGCGAGGGCGATACCACCTATCTCACCGTGGCCGATGCGTCGGGCATGATGGTGTCGCTCATTCAGTCTAATTATCGCGGCATGGGTTCAGGGTTGGTACCTACAGGCCTTGGCTTTATGTTGCAGGACCGCGGCGAGTTGTTTTCTTTAGATCCGCAGCACCCCAACGTTTACGCACCGGGTAAGCGCCCCTTTCATACCATTATTCCCGCCTTCGTGACTCGAGCAGGGGAACCCTGGATGAGCTTTGGTTTGATGGGGGGCGGTATGCAGCCGCAGGGACATGTGCAGGTGCTGGTCAATATTGTTGATTTCGAAATGAACCTTCAGGAGGCAGGTGACGCCGCACGATTCCTGCACGATGGTGGCCGCAGTCCCAGCGGTGGAGATCCGACGGCTTATGGCACTTTATATGTGGAGCCTGGCGTTCCTGATGAAACCGTGTCGGCTCTGAGAAAATTAGGGCATAAAGTTGTCCTCGACGAATCAGGCGGTCCTTTTGGCGGGTATCAGGCGATCCAGCGGGACCCCGAAACGGGCGTGTATTCGGGGGCTACAGAAATGCGTAAAGATGGCACGGTCACCGCATGGTGATTATGCGTAAAGTGACAAATGCAGCATGGGTCTTCACTGCTTTTAGTCCCGGTCGCGAGCGGGCACCCGAGGATCATGGGGTGCTATTTTCGCGCGCAGAATTTCGGAGCAAGCCATGACAGGCAAAGCGGTTGTGGTGGGGGTCGGCGGCATCGGTGCGGCGGTGGCCAATGCCCTGATCGAGCAAGGCTATGACGAGGTCCATGCCGTCAGTAGAACTACAACGCCCAGTTTATCGTCGCAGGTGCGCCACTGGAGCAGCGATTACAGCGACGCTTCCATCGAGTCCATTGCAGGCGCCATCTCGGATAGGTCCGGAACCCTGGAGCGCTTAGTTATCACCAACGGCATTTTGCAGGGAGAAGACTATCGTCCGGAGCGAGCCCTCAGGCAGTTATCTCGAGCCACGATGACCAAGATCTTTGAGGTGAATACGATGCTGCCAATGCTGTGGCTAGGGGCTTTTCATGAAGCATTGCGTCAGGCAGAACAGCCCAGAATGGCGGTGTTGTCAGCCAGAGTGGGAAGTATTGGAGACAATCACTTGGGTGGGTGGTACAGCTATCGGGCGAGTAAGGCGGCTTTAAATATGATGTTGCAGTGTGCCAGCGTGGAATTTGGTCGTCTTAATAAATCAGCCCAGATACTGGCTTTTCATCCCGGCACCGTAGACACACCACTCTCTGAACCGTTTCAACGGGGTGTGCCTGAAGGAAAACTCTTCACACCGGAGTTTGTTGCCGGGCGTTTAGTGGAGCTGCTGGAAAACGCTCCTACGACAGAACGTCTGCTTTACCTAGACTGGGATGGCAAGCCCATCCCATTTTAACCTCAACGAAGGAACTCGCTGCGTGCAGCAGGGTTCTCTTTGAACATACCCCCCAGAGAGGTCGTTCGCGTTCGGGAGTTACTGTCCATAACGCCTCGAGACTTTACGCAGTAGTGCACGGCTTCCATTGAGACGGCTACGTTGTCGGTTTCCAACAAGGTTTGCAGCGCCACCAGAATCTGTTGGGTGAGTCGCTCCTGAACCTGTGGGCGTTGTGCAAAGAAGCGAACAATGCGGTTGATCTTGCTCAGGCCGATAATTTTATTACGTGGCAAATAGGCGACGCGAGCCTGACCATCAATAGTGACAAAGTGATGCTCGCAGGTTGATGTCAGGTCGATGTCATCAATCATGACCATCTCATCGACCTGCATTTTATTTTCAATGACCGAAATCTTGGGGAAGTTGCCGTAATCTAGGCCAGAAAAAATCTCATCGAGATACATACGAGAAATGCGATCGGGGGTGTCACAGAGGCTATCGTCGGTTAAATCAAGCCCAAGTGCTTGGGTAATGTCAGTAAAGGCGTCTTTCACAATGGAGAGCTTCTGCTCGCGGTTTAAACCGTTGTCAATTAACGGCGTTTCAAGCCCCCGTGCTACTAAGGTGTCTCTAACCAAGGTAGCCTCTGGGGAGATTGTAGGGCGAATGTTCACGGTGTTATCTGCCAATTCAAGGGCTTTGGGCTTCGTGTGGGTAGATGTCAACATGACGCACTCCGATTGATGTAAATTGATGTAAAAGGTAACGATTAGTGTATAGGGTGAATACGATACGGGATGCCCGCTGGATCGCCTATCACTGGGTGTTTTTGAACGCGTTCGCTTTGTTTGGGCGGCGCATTAAATGCCAAGGCGTTGGGGAGGCAGTGAGTTGTTTACCAACGGGTTAGCTCACAGGTAGTATCGAATGCATATTGTTCATCAACCCAGCGCTGACTATGCGAAATCAAGACTTTTGGAGAGCTCAAACATGTTAAAAAAATACATTGGAATGGTAATGGCCATGTTATTGGTCACGATGGGCAGCAGCGCCTTTGCTGAAGATGATAGCGAGGTCATGGAGCGCTTTCGCGTATCTGGTGCTGGCGACTTGATTGATGCTGCGTACGGCTATGCGGTTTTCCCCACCATCGGTAAAGGTGGAATTGGTATCGGCGGTGCTCATGGTTCAGGTCGCGTTTACAAGGGCAATGGCAAACTGATGGGCACGACAAAAATGACCCAGATTACCTACGGATTGCAGCTCGGCGGGCAGGCTTACAGTCAAATAATTCTCTTTGAAGATGAAAGATCTTACGATGAGTTTACCGACGGTAATTTCGAGTTTGGCGCTCAGGCGACGGCGGTAGCGTTAACTGCAGCTGCGGGAGCTGAGGCAAGTACGACGGGTGCCGGCACTAATGCTTCAGGCGGAGAAAATAATGCCAACGTTGGCAGTTCAGGTTTTCGTAAGGGCATGGCTATTTTCACCATCGCTAAAGGCGGGCTGATGTATGAAGCCACGCTCGGTGGACAGAAATTTTCCTATAAACCGGCCAAGTAGGTTTTTGGTGCGAAAAAACCCGCGATAGCGGGTTTTTTTTTACCTGAAATCTCATATTCGCCGGGAATTTTACCGAATTGCTTAAAAAGGATGGCCTAACGAAGCGTGTGATTGGGGTCGCTGGTAGACTCATGCCCCACGAAATTTCAGTGATAGACATGTCATTGAGTGTGGAAGCGTTTGTTTTAGACAGGGAGTCTGCATGATGAGTCGAGTTAAAAAGGTGTTGATACCGCTCTTGGTATTGCTAGGAGGCATTGGCATCGTGGCGCTCCTCAACGCTACCAAGCCCAAGCCTGATGTTGCTATGGAGGCGCCTCGGCCTATTAGGGTGCACACCCAAGCCGCTGTCGTGGCCACCAATCAGCTCACGGTTCATACAACAGGCGACGTCAGAGCGACGTTGCGGTCTGACCTAGTGGCCCAAGTCGCTGGTCGTATTATTCAAGTTTCCGATGAATTTGTTGAGGGTGGACGGTTTTTGGCCGGTGAGACTCTGCTCACGATTGAGGATACCGATTACCGTGCGGCGTTGAATGAAGCAGAAGCTCGGGTTGCTGCAGCCGAGGTAGATTTAGAGACCGCTTTCGCCGACGCCGATGTTGCGAGGCAACAGTTAGCGGGAGTCGACAAACCTTCTGCATTGGCTTTAAAAAAACCACAAGTTACCCGTGCCCAGCTGGCATTGGAGGCCGCCGAATCGGGGTTATCTCTAGCCAGGACAAACCTCGAGCGTACAAAAATCGCTTTGCCCTATACCGGACGCCTGCGCTCTACGGCGGTGGACTTGGGTGAATACGTGGGTCCGGGCAAAGTACTGGCCTCAGCATTTGGCACCGACCGAGTGGAAGTTCGATTGCCCCTCACCGACAGTCAATTGGGGGCTTTGGGCGTGCCTATCGGTTACCGGGCCCAAAATGGAGCCGGTTTGGCCGTAGATTTCACCGCCGAGGTAGCAGGTGAGCGTCGTTTATGGACGGGACGAGTGGAGCGATTAGACGCTGCCATAGACCCCCAAACCCGGGTTATTTATGCCACTGCTGTGGTTGAAAGACCTTATGACCTGGTTGAGGCACCCTCTGCGATGCCCCTTGCCGTGGGTTTGTTTGTGGAGGCTGCTATTGCCGGTCGCATTCTTACCGATACGATTGCCATTCCTTCAGACGGCCTCCGGGCGGGTGACCGAGTGTTTATTCTTGATGTGAAGGGGCAATTAGAAATAAGAAACGTGGAGGTCATCTACAGCAACACTCGCGAGGCATTTTTAGCCAGTGGTATCGCCTCGGGCGAAGCGGTTATTACTTCTGCCATTCGTAATCCCATTCCAGGAATGGCCCTTGAGTCGATTAATGCCGAGAGCGAAGCGATAAGCGCGACCCTCGATGTGACACTGGCAGACTGAGGGGTACTGACGTGACGGCACTGGTAGGTTGGTGGGTTCGAAATCCGGTAGCGGCAAATTTGCTGATGCTAGGAATTATTATTTCCGGTTGGTTGGGTCTGCAAAATATTGAAAAAGAGGCTTTCCCGTCGATCAGTCCTTATCAGATTCAGGTGGAGGTGATCTGGCCGGGAGCATCCCCTCGTGAGGTGGAGCAACAGGTAATCCAGCGTATTGAAGACGCTGTAGAAAACGTTAACAACGTCTATAGAGTTTACTCCGAGGCGAGAGAAGGCTTCGGCAATATTAGCGTCGAAACCTATGCCAATGTTGATATCAATGCCTTTACCAATGACGTAAAAAACGCAGTCGATTCCGTGACTTCGTTGCCTAGGGATATTGAAAATCCAAGGGTGCGTCGCCTTGAGTGGCGCCAGGAAATGTTGCGAGTAGCCGTTATTGGTGACATTGAGGAACGAACCCTCACCCGATTGGCCGAGGATCTGCGCCGAGATCTTGCCTCTCGTGCCTATATTTCTAAAGTTGAGCTTTTTGGCGTTAGGCAGGAAGAGGTCACGATTGAGCTCTCGGAAACGGCGTTGCGGCGTTACGGCGTTACTTTTGCCGAGGTAGCGGGTGTTGTCCGAGGAAGCTCAATAAATTCGTCTTCAGGTCAGGTAAAAGCAGCGACGGGTGATATTCAGCTGCGAGTGCTTAATCTCGCCGACACCCAGCGCGATTTTGAAAACATTATTGTCAGGCAAACCCCCGAGGGTGGAACCATTCGTGTGGGCGATGTGGCCAAAGTAATTGATGGCTATGAAGAAAGTGAAATTATAGCCACTCTCAATGGCAAGCCTGCCGTGTTGCTGCAGGTACAGGCCACGGACGATATGCAGGTTGTTAAGTCTAGCGAGGCCGCTAAGCGTTGGATTCGAGATACACAGCCTACATTGCCTGCCGGTATCGAATTGATGATGTGGTTCGATACTGCAGATATCTATACCTCACGTATGGACCTTATTACAGAATCATCGGTGTTGGGTTTAATACTGGTGTTCATTGTTTTGTTGTTAACGACGCGCCCCGCTGTGGCGTTATGGGTGACCGCCGGTATTGGCGTTGCCTTCATGGGGGCTTTCGCATTCTTGCCCGCTAGCGACGTATCGCTCAACGTGATTTCAACCTTCGCTTTTTTACTGGTACTGGGGATTGTCGTCGATGACGCGATTGTGGTGGGTGAAAGTATTCACCACCACAGTCATAGTATGGGTTTAAGCGGTGAGGAGTCTGCTGTGGCCGGTGCGGTGAGCGTGGCGCGCCCCGTCATTTTTGCCGTTTTGACCACAATTGTTGCCTTTGCGCCCTGGCTTTTTGTTTCGGGCATTGACGCCCAGATAACCCGCCAGCTGTCTATTGTGATCACTCTCGCGCTGATCATGTCGTTGATTGAAGCTTTTTTTATTCTTCCTGTTCACCTGCGACATATTGAACCTCGCAAGAATCTGAAGGGCATTAGACGCTGGCAGCAAAATATTGCGCATTCAATTATCGATTTCGCCCACAATTATTACGGCCCTTTCCTTAAGCGCTGCATCCGAAATCGTTACACCACCACCATGGTTTTTATGGTTGGCTTCATGATTTCTGTTGGCCTATTTGCCACCGGCTGGGTCAAGTTTTTCTTCATGCCACAAGTGGAAAACGAGCAAATTTATATCAGCGTCGATCTGCCCATTGGCACCCCCTACGAGCGGGCCCTGCAAGTATTGGATCAGCTGCAAGTCGCGGAGAAAGCGCTGATCGCCGAGGTAGAGGCCTCTGCGCAAGATTCGGGAAAGGGGTCCGGTAAGTTGATTGAAGGGTGGTACACCCGCGCGCGTCCTGAAAATGTGGTCGCCATCGTTAGGTTGGCGCCGCCTGAAGTGAGGGATCTTAGTGCCAGAGCTGCGGCTGAGCGGCTAAGAGAGCTGGCGGGGGATTTTCCAGATGCTGAAAAAGTTGAAGTGCGCTACACATTAAATGAAGGTTCGCCCACCGTAACGTTCTTGCTACAGCATCAAGATTTTGCGTCGCTCAAGGCGGCCAGTGAAGATTTACAGTTGCACTTGCAGGGCTACGACGCGGCGTATTACGTGCGCGATGACCAACAAGGTGAGCTCAGTGAGCTGAGATTCGCGTTAAAGCCAGGCGCAGAAAAACTGAATGTAGACCTCGCTGAGGTATCCCGGCAAGTTCGCCAGGCCTACTACGGAGAGGAAGTGCAGCGGCTACCCAGAGAGTTCGGTGACGTAAAGGTGATGGTGCGTTATCCCCGCGACGCCCGCAGCCAGCTGTCGTCCCTCGATGATTTTATGATCAGACTCCCTGACGGCCGAAGTATTCCGCTGCTGTCGGTAGTAGAAGTGAGCTTTGGAACTGGCGTGCAGCGCATAAATCGTCGCAATGGTGAGCGCTTCGTTCGTGTGGTGGCCAATGTTGAACGCGATGCGATGGAGGAAATTTCCAGTACCGTAACCGACAACTATATGCCCACACTGGAAAGTAAGTATCCCGGTTTGAAGGTGCTCAAAGGCGGTACTCAGGAATCAGAGGACGAGTTTTATAGTGAAATTGCGGCGCTATATACGGTAGCGCTATTTGCGATTTATGCCCTCATCGCAGTGGCCTTTAGGTCTTACGCGCTACCTCTGCTCATTATGACTGCGATTCCTTTTGGTTTTATGGGCGCTATCTTTGGTCACTTACTGTTTGATATGCCCCTAGCGCTCTTTTCCTACTTTGGCATTGGCGCAGCTGCGGGTGTTGTGGTGAATGACAACCTGGTCTTGGTGGATTACATTCGGCGCCGGGAGGGTGACGGATTAACCCCTGCAGAGGCGGTAGTGGATGCTGCGATTAACCGCTTCAGACCCATTTTTCTGACAACGGTGACAACCTGTGTCGGCTTGTTACCGATCATGGCAGAGCGCTCTACTACCGCAGAGTTCCTAAAGCCTGCCGTGCTGTCCCTCTCCTTTGGCGTCTTATTCGCTTTATTTGTGAGCCTGCTAATGGTTCCGGCCCTTTACATGATTGGCTGGGACTATCAGCAGCTTGTTAGGCGCCTGCGGGGCCAAGACCCCACTGGCGTGGCGGTCAGCGAATCCCGTGCATCAGGCGCTTCAGATACGGCGTAGCCATAAGCAGTACGACGCCAGCAATGACCCCGGCCCATAACAGCTGGTCAAATAATGTGATGAAGCCCTCGGAATCAGAGACCATAGTGCCTAGGAGTGCGGCGACATACCCTGAGTAGGCAGAGGCAAGAAACCACGCGCCCATCATGACGCCGACGACGCCTGGCACTGACAGTTTGGTCACCGCCGATAAGCCCACTGGGCTGAGGCATAGCTCGCCGGTTGTGTGCAGTAGGTAGGCGAGAATCAGCCACCAAGCCGAGATTAGTCCGGCCTCATTGGGAAACTGTGCGCCGTAGGCTAGGGCACCAAACCCTAGGCCCGCCTGAAGAATGCCTAGTCCAAACTTGACCGGTGTGCTGGGCTCCATGTTTCGACGGCCCAACCAGGTCCAAAGCAGCGCAAAAGCGGGTGCCAGCGTAAAGATGAAAAACGAATTGGCGGCGCCAAACTGAGACGCTGTTAGTGATACTCCCAGCAGTGATTTGTCCGTGTCACGGTCTGCAAACAGTGTCATAGACCCGGCGCCTTGTTCAAAGAGTGCCCAGAAAAAAACCGTCGAGACAATGAGGACGACTAATGCCAGCATGCGATCGCGCTGTATTCGATCGCAGCGGGCGAAGATATACCAGCCAAGACCCGCCAAGGTCGCCAGGGACACGACATTGAGGAGTGTGCCTACGACTGCAGTTGCCTGAACGGTTTGCCAGATTACAACGACACCCGCTAAGCCGCTCAGATAGATGAGATGGTCAAGGCGAATAGGGCCCCGTTTTTCGCTCAAGGCAAACGTCGATGGCGCTTCACCATGTCCCTCTAACAGCGGCTGCCCCCAAATAAAGAGAACCAGTCCCAAGGCCATACCAATACCTGCTGCGCCGAAGCCATAGGCCCAGCCGTAGACCTCACCTAACCAGCCACACAGTAAGGTGGCGGCGAACGCACCAATGTTGATGCCCATGTAAAAGATGGTAAAGCCCGCATCTCGTCGGGGGTCGTCTTCCTTATAGAGCTTACCGACGACTGTTGAGATGTTTGGCTTAAGAAATCCCACGCCCATAATGATCAGAGCGAGGGAGAGGTAAAAAACCTGCAGGGCCCCGTCATCTCTGACGACGCTACCCTCGAGCATTCTTGCTTGTTCGCCTTCAAATGCCATGCCTAGATGGCCCGCAACAAGTAGCAGGCCCCCATAGACAACCGCGCGTCGCATACCTAAATAGCGGTCTGCGATTAGGCCGCCCACTAGCGGCATGGCATAGACCAGCGCGGTATAGCTCCCCAATACCGCCAAGCCGGCTGCATCGTCAAAGAGGTGATACTTGGTGAGATAAAGCAGCAGCAGGTACTTCATGCCATAGAAGGAAAAGCGCTCCCAGAGCTCGGTACCAAAACAAATGTATAAGCCGGCAGGGTGACCCATGAATTCTCGGCCGTGTTGTGAGGGGCTGTGTGTTGTCGTCGTCATAGGGTCGTGGGTTCCTGTTGGCAATCGTTTAGAGGGGTTTATGCCGCTTTTGAAATTTCTGGTTCGATGGTCTCTAAAGCGCGATCCATGTCATCAAAGTCTTTTATGCGCTTAACCGCAGCAAACAAAGCGCCAGCTTGAGGGAAATAGTGCTTCAGGTATACCAGCCATTGCTTGAGCGGATTACAAGCGTGTCGGGGTTCGTAGGCATTAGCATTGCTTCGGAGATAAATTTGCAGCAGCGGAAACACTTCAGTCCAGGTCATAGCTGGTGTATCGATGCCCTGCCAAGTATCACGGACAGCGCGAGCGAGATCCGGGCGACACAGTGCGCCCCGCGCCAACATAAAGTGCTCACAGTGGCTAACCTGGCCGCAGCGCACAACATCCCCGGGTGACCAGAGCTCGCCGTTAGCGATAATGGGTATCGCCGATTCCTTGGCGATTTGAGCGAGTCGTGCCCAGTGCGCTGGTGGGCGATAGCCCTGACGGCGCGTCTTGGCATGGATCGTGAGTTCGGAAATGCCGCCGGTTACTGCAGCATTCACAATCGCTTCAAATTGTCCGTCATCTTCAAATCCCAATCTGATTTTAGCCGTAACAGGAACCTCGGGCGCCACAGCATCGCGAACCTCCGAGCAGACGGCATGCAATAAATCGGGTGTTTTGAGTAGGACCGCACCGCCGTGAGATTTATTGACGGTCTTGGCCGGGCACCCAAAATTAAGATCGATGCCCGGTGCCCCCAATCCCTCGGCGACCTGTGCGTTTCGGGCCATGAGATCGGGGTTACTGCCCAGCAACTGCACAAATACGGGAGTGCCGGTGGGGGTGCGACCGTTGGACAACAGCTCAGGGCAGAGTCGATAAAAGACTCTGGGTGGCAGCACGGTTTGAGAAATGCGCACAAACTCTGTGACACATCGGTCGTAGCCGCCTATTTTCGTGAGGAGATCGCGCATGACGCTATCGACCACACCTTCCATGGGTGCGAGCACCAAACGGTGGCCTGTTGGGGGATGCTTGATCGTCTGAGAATTTATCATCGCGACGCAAGCATACATGACCCGTTAATAGAGTCCTATGTTGGCATGGCGTGCAGGGCCTCCCTTTTGTAAACTAGGGGAATACTCAGGCAGCCGTGACGGTAGGTGTCCATGAATCCCAATTACCTCGACTTTGAACAACCCATTGCTGAGCTTGAGGGCAAGATTGAGGAGCTCAGCAATGTAGGCTCCGATGCGGATCTTAATTTAGCGGACGAAATCGATCGGCTGCGCGAAAAAAGTACGGGGCTCACCGAGAAAATTTATGCAGATCTCAGCCCTTGGGACATTGTTCGTGTTGCACGACATCCATTGCGGCCCTACACCTTGGATTATATCGACCATGTTTTCACCGAGTTTGATGAATTACACGGTGATCGACACTTTGGTGATGACAAAGCGATTGTGGGGGGCGTAGCTCGCCTCGATGACCGTCCTGTAATGGTTATTGGGCAAGAGAAAGGGCGCACGGTGAAGGACAAGGTCTACCGAAACTTTGGTATGCCTAAACCCGAGGGTTATCGAAAGGCGTTACGCCTCATGGAAATGGCGGAACGTTTCAAAATGCCGGTTATCACCCTAATCGACACCCCTGGGGCCTACCCCGGTATTGACTCAGAAGAGCGCGGCATATCTGAAGCTATTGCGCAGAACCTGGCGGTTATGTCTCGTCTACGTACACCGATTGTATGTACGGTTATTGGCGAGGGGTCTTCTGGCGGGGCGCTGGGTATCGGAGTTGGAGACCATCTTGCGATGCTGCAGTACGCCACCTACTTCGTCATCTCCCCAGAAGGGTGTGCCAATATCATTTGGAAGAGCAGTGAGTTTGCACCCCAAGCCGCCTCTGCCATGGGCGTAACGTCATCGACACTTGAAGACTTAGGTATTGTGGACGCAACCATTCGAGAGCCCTTGGGGGGCGCCCATCGAGACCCCGTGGAGATGGCAAGTCGTGTTAAAGCGCACTTGGTAGAGCAGGTAGATCGGCTTTGCGCGATAGAGACCGACGTCATGCTGGAGGCGCGTTATCAGCGGCTCATGTCCTACGGTAACTGACCTGACCAATAACGCCCTATTTAATGAACTAACCCCTGAGTTTGAGCAGGATCATCTGGCGAGCGCTTGGGTGGTGGGCTTGAGTGGGGGCTGTGACAGTGTCGCGCTGCTTCATTTGGCTAGTTTTTGGCGTGATCGTGGCGGGCCGGCCTTGCGAGCTGTACATGTGCACCATGGTCTTTCTTCGGAAGCTGATGATTGGGTAAAGCTCTGCGAGGGGGTGTGTCAGCAGTTAGCCGTTAATTTGTCGGTCTATCGGGTGCCTCCGGTGACTGATCAGGGAAAGGGTGTTGAGGCTGCCGCTAGAACCGCGCGCTATGGTGTTTACCGGGAAGAGTTGCAGCCTAATGAAGTGCTACTGCTGGCCCATCATGCCGATGATCAGGTCGAGACAGTGCTACAGCGTTTATTGCGCGGAACCGGCCCCAAAGGGCTCGCTGGCATGCCCAGGCGGCGGGAATTAGGGCAAGGGTATTTGTCCCGACCTTTACTTGGGGTGGCGCGCTCAGTGATCAAAAGCTGGGCGGATAACCATGCGCTCTCCTATGTAATTGACCCCAGTAATCATGATGATCGCTTCGACAGGGGTTTTTTGAGGAAGGAAATTTTGCCCAAACTGGGCCAGCGATGGCCGGGTTACCGGGAGTCTTTTCGCCGAGTTACTGAGCTTCAATCCGATATGCTGCGGCAGCAAAATGAGCAGCCTTTGACCATAACTGAGAATGCCATGGGTGAGCCTGCGCTCGCTTATGACCCCAATAACAGCGCAAAGGATAGTCGGCGGATGTTGGCGTCTTCAATACACCGCTGGCTCTCTGAGCGCGTGCTTGCCGTTCCCAGCGCTGTGCGGCTGACTGAGTTTGTTCGTCAGTGTTTTGAGGCCCGCCCCGATCGCTGCCCTGAACTGGATGTTGGGCAGGGCATGTTGCGAGCATGGCGCGGGCTGATTTGCTTGACCCCGCACTTTGCCGAACAGGGCGTGCTGCCGTCGGTGGTGGCCGCCGGTGAGTGCCATGAGGGCGCTTGGGGGAAGTTAAGTTGGGTCCTTGCACCGGGCGGCACCGGTTTTTTGAAGGGAGAGCCGGTCACGGTGCGATATCGTGTGGCAGGAGAGCGCTTTAAGTTGGGCGACGAGCCGTCTCGAGATTTTAAAACGTTGTGCCAGAATCACGGAATTCCGCCCTGGTGGCGGCCGAGATTGCCCATTTTCTCCCATGGAAAGACGCCAGCCTACATGGCTATTATAGGTCCGTTAGGGCCGGTAGAGGCAGCTCCGGCAGATAATCCCCAGCGGCTTGTGCCACAGTGGCAGCCGATTAAACCTTCACCTTAGAATTGAGTGCATCGTCCCTAGATGCTAAACTAATTTCCCATCTGAGTTCAGGTGACTTGGCCCCTAGGGCACGGGCACCCGCGGCTTTAACCTCTTGGGGTTCGTCCCTGCAACGGTGGTCGGCATGACGCGTTATGTGTTCGTTACAGGTGGGGTAGTTTCTTCCCTCGGCAAAGGTATTGCTGCGGCGTCCCTCGCTGCGGTTTTAGAGGCGCGGGGCCTGAAAGTTACGCTTCTCAAATTAGATCCCTATATCAATCTGGACCCCGGAACCATGAGTCCCTTCCAGCATGGTGAGGTTTTCGTAACCGATGACGGTGCCGAAACGGATTTGGACTTAGGTCACTACGAGCGCTTCACCCGAACAACCATGACTAAGCGCAATAATTTCACCACGGGACGTGTCTACGACGCCGTGCTCCGCAAAGAGCGCCGGGGTGATTATTTGGGTGGTACGGTACAAGTCATTCCCCACGTCACCGATGAGATCAAGCGCCGGGTCATTGACGGTGCTGAAGGCGCCGATGTGGCGGTCGTTGAAGTCGGTGGCACTGCGGGCGACATCGAAAGCCAGCCGTTTCTCGAGGCGGTTCGACAACTTAAATTGGAGCTGGGTGCCACCCATGCACTGCTCATGCACCTGACATTAATACCTTACATTGCGACAGCAGGAGAAATTAAGACCAAGCCCACGCAACACTCGGTCAAGGAACTTCGATCGATTGGCCTTCAGCCCGACGTTCTGCTTTGCCGATGTGCTGTCGATGTTGATGAGGGCGCGCGCCGCAAAATCTCTTTGTTCACCAATGTGGAATTTCGAGCGGTAATCCCGCTGCTAGACGCCGACTCTATTTACAAAATACCCGGAAACCTGAGTGCGAATGGCCTCGATGATTTTGTACTTGATCAGTTTCAGCTAGAAAGCCCTGTTGCTGATTTGTCAGAGTGGGATGAAGTCGTCGCCAGGGAGTTTAGTGAGACGCGTGGCACCGTTAAGGTGGGTATGGTGGGTAAGTACGTTGATTTGGCCGATGCTTATAAATCCTTGAACGAGGCCCTCGATCATGCCGGGCTGCAAACTTTGGCCAAAGTAGATATTCACTATATTGATGCTGAAGATATTGAGTCAGAGGGTGTCGCGCGGTTAAAAAATCTTGATGCGATTTTGGTGCCGGGTGGCTTTGGCGACAGGGGGATCAATGGCAAAATTGAAGCCGTCAGATACGCCCGAGAAAATAATATTCCCTTTTTGGGCATTTGTTTGGGTATGCATATGGCCATGATTGAGTACGCCCGGCATATTTGTGGCCTCACAGGGGCGCATTCATCGGAAATGGAGCCTAAGACTCCTCATCCCGTTGTCGCGTTAATCACCGAATGGCAGGATGCCGGTGGGAGTTTGGAGCGACGGGACGAGCAGTCTGATTTGGGCGGCACGATGCGTTTGGGCGCGCAAACTTGCCACCTCGTCGAGGGCAGTCTTGCACATGAAGTCTATGGTGCATCGGAAATCCGAGAACGGCATCGGCACCGCTACGAGATTAACAACAATTATGTTGCCCAGATTGAGGCGGCGGGCCTTCGCGTCGGGGGTTGGTCAAAAGACCGCGAGCTGGTTGAGATGGTCGAGCTGCCCTCTCATCCTTGGTTTTTGGCCTGCCAGTTTCACCCTGAATTTACGTCAAGACCTCGGGGAGGACACCCTCTGTTTACCAGTTATATCGAGGCAGCATTGCGACACACTCAAGGGCAGTCAGCGTCGAAGGCGGTGGACTGATCCATGCTCGACGCCCAGCCCACTATTTCTGTTGGTGACATTCACTTTGGCAACCATTTGCCTTTTGTACTGATCGGCGGCATCAACGTACTGGAAAGCGAACAATTTGCTGTCGATGTCGCAGGGCACTATCAAGAGGTCTGTCAGCGCTTATCGATTCCCCTGGTTTTTAAAGCGTCCTATGACAAAGCAAACCGTTCCTCGGTGAATTCCTATCGAGGGCCAGGTTTGGAGCTGGGGCTCAGGCAGTTGAGTACGGTAAAAAGTACGTTAGGGGTTGCTGTCTTGACCGATGTGCACACTCCAGCAGAGGCAGGGGAGGCCGCCGAGGTTTGTGACATTATTCAACTCCCTGCTTTTTTGGCGCGACAAACCGATCTTATTCAGGCCATGGCGAATACGGGTGCGGTGGTAAATATTAAAAAGCCGCAGTTTTTAAGCCCAGAACAAATGACCCACATCGTCGATAAGTTTCGCGAGTGTGGCAATGATCAGCTATTGCTGTGTGAACGTGGCAGTAATTTTGGCTACGACAATTTAGTGGTCGATATGCTCGGCTTTGGTGTGATGCAACGCGTGACGGGTGGTTTGCCGCTGATCTTTGACGTCACCCACGCCTTGCAGCGTCGAGATCCGGGCCAAAGTGCTTCGGGTGGCCGAAGGCAACAGGTACTGTCATTGGCACGATCGGGAATGGCTATAGGGCTCGCCGGTTTATTTTTAGAAGCCCATCCTGAACCCGATAAAGCCTTGTGCGATGGCCCCAGCGCTCTGCCGTTAAAACTGCTTGAGCCTTTTCTGGAGCAGGTTAAGGCTGTCGACACAATGGCAAAATCTTTACCCCATCTCACCATCGACTAAACACAACACAACTGGAGAACCCTTAGTGAACGAGATCGTCGACGTACGCGCTTTTGAAGTATTGGATTCACGGGGTAACCCCACGGTAATGGCGGAAGTCACCCTCGACAATGATGCGGTTGGTGTCGCCTGTGCCCCCTCCGGAGCCAGCACCGGCAGTCGAGAGGCGCTGGAATTACGCGACAATGATCCGAGTCGGTATCTTGGTAAGGGTGTTTTGAAAGCGGTAGGCAATATTAATGGGCCCATTCGCGATCTGTTGCTGGGCCACGATGTTTGCGATCAACAGGGTATTGATCAGCGCATGATTGAGGCCGATGGCACTGAGAATAAGGGCGAATTTGGCGCTAACGCCATTCTTGCTGTTTCCTTGGCTGCAGCGAAAGTGGCGGCATCGGCGAGGGGCATTCCCCTCTACCAACACATCGCCAATTTAGCCGGTAATGAGCAAATGACGATGCCGGTACCCATGATGAATATTCTTAACGGCGGTGAGCACGCTGATAACAATGTCGACATACAGGAGTTTATGATTCAACCCGTGTCAGCGACCACCTTCTCTGATGCTTTGCGCATGGGTGCAGAGATTTTTCATCACCTGAAAAAAGTGTTGTCTGCTCGAGGGCTCGCAACGGCCGTTGGCGATGAAGGCGGCTTTGCCCCTAACTTGCCATCCAATGCGGCAGCTCTCGATATTATTGCCGAGGCTGTCGAAGTCGCAGGGTACAAACTCGACTCAGACATCACTCTGGCCCTTGACTGCGCGGCCTCCGAATTTTACAAAGATGGGCGCTACAACCTTCAAGGTGAGGGGCGACAGTTCAACAGCAGCGAATTTGCCGATTACCTGGGCGACTTGTGCAACCAGCACCCGATTATTTCGATTGAAGACGGACTCGACGAATCAGATTGGGAGGGTTGGGCTACGCTCACGCAAAAACTGGGAGATCGTATTCAGTTGGTCGGCGATGATCTTTTTGTGACGAATACAAAAATATTGGAACGCGGTATTCGAGAAAAGATTGGTAATTCAATTTTGATTAAATTTAATCAGATAGGGTCTTTGTCTGAAACCTTGGACGCCATCGCCATGGCTCGTAATGCAGGTTACACGGCGGTCATCTCTCACCGTTCGGGAGAAACCGAAGATGCCACCATTGCCGACCTGGCAGTGGGTACCGGTGCGGGACAAATAAAAACGGGCTCGCTGTGCCGGTCAGATCGTGTTGCTAAGTACAATCGTCTATTGCGGATTGAGGCTGCTCTAGGTTTGACCGCGCCTTACCGTGGACGCGATGAGTTTGTTCTAAGCTGATGGGCCTGCGTATTTTGGCCGCCGTGCTCTTGAGCCTGATGGTGTTTCTCCAGTACCGGCTTTGGTTCGGTGATGGCGGTATTGCTGAAGGCGTGCGGCTGCAGGAAAAAATAGTGGTAGAAGAGGCGCGAAATGCAGAGCTCAAGGCTCGCAATGATCGCTTGGCGCATCAGGTTTTAGAGCTTCAAAATGGTCATATGGCGGTGGAGCAGCACGCGCGCGAGGAGTTGGGCTTGGTCAAAGAAGGTGAAGACTACTACCAATTCGTAGAGCCGTCGGAGCCGGTGTCTCAGCAACCATGAGTAGTTTATGGGCCGTGGTTCCTGCGGCTGGATCGGGCCAGCGTATGGCTGCAGAGGTGCCCAAGCAATACCTCCGTATTGCGGGCACGACCCTACTGGAATATGCGCTGCGCGCGCTGCTGGCTTGTCCTGACGTTCGCGGCGTAGTGGTGGTTGTGGATCCTACCGATCGGCGCGCAGATGAAATTTTGAGTCTCAGTGATCCGAGAGTTACCCGGGCGCCCGGCGGAGCAGAGCGGGCTGATTCGGTACTGTCGGGGCTACGGAGTCTTGCCGGCATAGCTGCACAGGACGACTGGGTGCTGGTGCACGATGCGGCAAGGCCCTGTTTGCCCCTCATAGATTTACAGCGGTTTGTAGACACCATCAAAGCCGGTGGGGTCGGGGGACTCTTGGCCCAGCGGGTCAGTGATACCATTAAGCGTGTCACGAAAAACCAGCGGGTTGAAGAAACCCTCGACCGAGATAGTTTGTGGCGCGCTCAGACACCTCAAATGTTTCGGTGGTCTGAGCTGTCTTCCGCCCTGGAACAGGCGCTAGACAAAGGGGTTGCGGTGACTGACGAGGCGAGCGCAATGGAGCAAGCGGGATATGATGTACAAATTGTTGAAGGTCCTGCCTGCAACTTGAAGGTAACGGTACCTGATGATCTAAGGGTCGCGGAATATTATCTAAAAACCTGGGCGGTGAAGCGAACATGATGCGTATCGGACATGGTTTTGACGTCCATGCTTTTGGTTCTGGTGACCATGTCATGTTGGGTGGTGAGAAAATTGCTCACAGCGCGGGTTTGGTGGCTCATTCTGATGGCGATGTTGTGCTACACGCGCTTTGCGATGCGCTTTTGGGTGCGGCTGGATTAGGCGATATTGGCGTGCATTTTCCCGATACCGATGCGACCTATGCTGACGCAGACAGTCGCGTATTGCTGCGGCAGGTTGTAACTCTGTTGCAGTCGCATCAATGGCAGGCCGTTAATGTCGACATTACAATCATTGCACAGAATCCCAAGTTAGCACCCCACACTGAAGCCATGCGTGCCCATATGGCCAGTGATCTGGGTATCAAACATCAGGCCGTTAACGTGAAAGCAACGACAACAGAGCGATTGGGCTACATTGGCCGAGAAGAGGGTATTGCCTGTCATGCGGTTACCCTGTTGATGGCACAGGTCGGCGCAGAGGCCTGAAAGATGGATCGCGATGGTATAGGAATGACATCTATGCGCACGCGCCAGAGACTGGTGCAGCGCTTATCTGAGCAGGGAATTACATCGACGGAAGTTCTTGAGGCTGTCCGTTCGACGCCGCGACATCTGTTTGTTGACGAAGCCCTTGCCCATCGCGCTTACGAAGATACAGCGCTGCCGATAGGCTGGAACCAAACACTGTCACAACCCTATATCGTGGCTAAAATGACAGAGCTTGCATTGGCTAACGGTACCCCCGGTAAAGTGCTGGAAATTGGCAGTGGCTCGGGCTACCAAACCGCCATATTGGCGCAAGTATCGGGAGAGGTTTTTGCGATGGAGCGCGTCAAAGGACTTTCGGATCGATCGCGAAAACGGTTTAGAGAATTGCGCCTGCGTAATGTTCAATGCCGATTGGGTGATGGTCTTGTGGGCTGGCCAGACAAGGGTCCTTTCGACGTAATTTTGTCGGCAGCGGCACCCGAACAGGTGCCGCCGGCATTGCTTGAACAGCTGGCTATAGGGGGCCGATTGGTGATGCCCGTTGGTAATCATGAGCAGGATTTGATCGTGGTGCATGCCACGCCTTCGGGCTTTGAAACCGAAGTTATAGAGCCGGTTAACTTTGTGCCTATGTTGCCGGGAGTCGAGCGATAATGGCCATCTCCAGCGTAGGTATTTTTCTGCGAGGTGCCGCCATGGGGACGGCCGATCTAGTCCCCGGCGTTTCAGGGGGAACCGTTGCGTTAATCACCGGAATTTACCCGCGACTTTTGGCTGCCGTGACTGCGGCAGATGCGGCTGCTGTTCGCCTGTTGTTAAAAGGGCAGTGGCTGGGATTATGGCGGCACGTAGATGGCGCTTTTTTGCTACCGCTCATGCTAGGCATTGGTTCGGCTATTTTTGCTTTGGCGAGTACACTCAAACTCTTACTCGAGACTCAGCCTCTTTTGGTTTGGTCGTTTTTCTGTGGCTTGGTGCTACTGTCGAGCTTGGCCCTGATTCGCACCGAAATGACCAAACTGACGCCAATGGTCGGCCTCATGTTTTTAATTGGCGTGGTCATTATGTTGACCCTAGGCTTGGGTACTGGGATCAGTTTTCCGCAGCATCTTGGCGGCTTTTTTGTCGCGGGACTGCTGGGAATTTGCGCAATGATTTTGCCGGGCATTTCCGGCAGCTTTATTTTACTTTTGCTCGGAATGTACGGGCCAATTATCACGGCAGTTGCCGATCGAGAGTTGCTGCCCTTACTGGTTTTTGCGGTAGGTTGCGCTGTGGGATTATTAACGTTCAGTCGATTTTTGACGTTTGTATTGGCTCGCGCACGGGTCGCTACGCTGGCACTTCTGGTGGGTTTTTTGCTGGGCTCGCTCGTTATTTTATGGCCTTGGCAGCAAGTGTTACAGACGACTATCGACCCAGAGGGACAAGCCCGCCCTATTCAGACAGCACCGATCACCCCTGCCCATTACCAGACGATCTCAGGGGATAGTCAATGGCTAGGCTGTCTACTGAGTGCGTTATTGGGTGCGGGTGTGGTTATTTCTCTGCAGGGGCTGGCGGGTCGCTCAGCAAATGTCAGAGATGTGGATGCGCCTTAAAAATCTGCGCATGCCATGGGTGGGGTTACTCCTCCTCACCCCTGCCTTGCTGGTGGGTTGTGCCGACAATCCTCCGGCACCCATCGAAACGCGACAGGGCGTTGCACTTAATAGCAAACGGGGCACAGTCAAACCTGAGGTGGTAGTACCTCACGACTACCGTGCTCCACTTGACTATGGTGAACTTTACAAGGTCGAGCAGGGCGATACTTTATACTCGATTGCGTTTCGCCTAGGCGCCGATTATCGGCTGCTTGCCCAGGTCAATAATATTGCGCCTCCTTATCTCATTTATCCGGGGCAAACCTTGAGTACTATCGATTCTGTTGCGGGTTCAGTGGGCGATGGATCGGTTGGGGTTGGTGTATCTCATCCGCCGGTGACGACAGCGACACCGGAGGTGGCAACCGGGCCAAATACCGGCGCAGGGGTAAAAACAACCGCCCAGGTGACACCTAAGCCGGAAGTCAAGCCCGGGTCACAGCCCAAGGCGGCGTCAAAGCCGTCATCGAAGCCTATTGACGGGTCAGTGGGCCGGCAGCGAGCGGCAACAGCGCCTAAATCCGAGTCGGGCCCAACGCCTGCTGGCACAAAATCGGTGCCTAAGGCTCCAGTACCAACAGCCCCTGCGCCAAAAATCACGCCTCCCGCACCGCAAACTCAGGCTGCCGCAATACCAGCTCAAGAGCCCAAGCTGGGTCCTGTGACCCGCTGGCTGTGGCCCGGCAAGGGCCCTGTGGAGCGCGCTTACTCAGCGGTGCTTCATAAAGGCATCGATATCACTGGCCAGCGTGGCGACCCGGTTTATGCCACCGCTGCAGGTGTTGTGGTTTATGCCGGCACGGGCGTAAAGGGTTATGGCGTCTTACTGATCGTAAAACACAATGAGCAGTTTCTCAGCGCTTATGGACACAACGACGTCATGTTAGTGGCTGAAGGTGCAAGTATTCGTGCCGGACAACAAATAGCGCGCATGGGTAGCAGTGGTACCGACACCGTGAAGCTGCACTTTGAGATCCGAAGGAAGGGACAGCCGGTAGACCCCCTACGCCTTTTGCCACGTCGCTAACTCAGAAGTCTTTCTACGAAGCTGGCACTCGTGCCCGTCAGGCTACAGGCCTTGCCTGCTTTGTTTGATCTAAGTGTCGTGACTAAACTAACGCTGTAGCAGAGGCAGCTTATCCGACTTTCCTGTCCAGGCCTCAGCATCTTCAAGGGCCGGTTTTTTCTCGGTGATATTGGGCCAGATGTCCGCGAGTTCTGCATTGAGCTCGAGGAATTGCTCCTGACCTGCGGGTAGTTCATCTTCTGAGTAAATAGCATCAATGGGGCATTCAGGTTCACACAGGGCGCAGTCGATGCATTCATCGGGGTGAATGACCAAAAAATTGGGACCTTCGTAAAAACAGTCTACCGGGCATACTTCAACACAGTCTGTGTGCTTACAGTTGATACAATCTTCGCCAACAATAAAGGTCATGCTTGCTCATCTCCGTTCGGTACGCCGCAAGGATACGGCCTTCTGCGTCGTTTTGAAATACGCGAGTTACAACTGTTTGCGAAGTTCGTACAGTAATTCCAATGCCGCCCTCGGTGACAGGTCGTCAAGGTTCAAGCCTTGAAGCTTTTCAATCACCGGGTGCGTGTCAGGAGCCAGAAAAAAATCGTTCTGGGCAGGTGGTGCGACGGTTTCTAGCTGTATTTTTCCCGTTTCCAACTGCGTGAGTTTGTCACGAGCGAGGGAGAGCACGCTGTCGGGCACACCGGCAAGCTTGGCTACCTGTAAACCAAAGCTTCGATTGGCGGGACCCTCCTGAATATTGTGCATGAAAACCACGTGGTCCTCGTGTTCAGTGGCGTCTAGATGAACATTAGCCATGGCATCGTGCTGCTCGGGTAAGTGCGTGAGCTCAAAATAATGGGTGGCAAAGAGCGTGAAGGCCCGGACTTGTGTTGCCAGAGCAACCGCGGCTGCCCAGGCCAGGCTCAGGCCATCGTAAGTACTCGTACCTCGGCCGACTTCATCCATGAGAACCAGGCTTCGAGGCGTGGCGTTGTGCAGTATGTTAGCCGTCTCGGTCATTTCCACCATAAAAGTCGATCGACCGCTGGCTAGGTCGTCTGATGAACCGATGCGAGTAAAAATTCGATCTATGGGTGATAACTGAACCTGCTTTGCGGGCACGAAAGCGCCCACGTGTGCTAACAGGGCAATGAGTGCAGTTTGTCGCATGTAGGTCGATTTGCCGCCCATATTGGGGCCGGTAATTAATAGCATGCGCCGCTGCGCGTCGAGTCGGGTGCCATTGGCGATAAACGGTGTTTCGAGTACCGCCTCAATAACGGGGTGGCGACCTGCCTCGATATCGAGTATCAGGGTGTCAGTAAATTCGGGACAGACCAGATCCAGAGTCAATGCCCGTTCGGCGAAACAGGCGAAGACATCGAGATTGCACAGGGCTTCTGCTGAAATTTGCAATGCCGCAAGCTGTTCTTGAAGTTGAGATACGAGGGCTTCGTAGAGATATTTTTCACGACTTAGGGCGCGGGATTTCGCTGAAAGGGCCTTGTCCTCAAATGCCTTGAGTTCAGGGGTAATAAAGCGCTCGGCGTTCTTAAGGGTTTGTCGTCGCACGTAGGTATCAGGTGCGGCATCAGATTGGGCTCGGGAAATTTCTATGTAGTAACCGTGAACGCGGTTGTAGCCGACTTTGAGGGTATTAAGCCCCGTGGCCTCTCGCTCGCGGCGCTCAATCTCAAGGAGGTACTCGCTTGCGTTGCGCGAAATGTCCCGCAGTTCGTCAAGTTGTTCATCGTATCCGTCGGCAATGACACCGCCATCTCGAATGACAACCGGAGGGTTTTCAATCAAAGCCTGCGACAAAAGCGCCACCAAATTTGGGAAGTCCCCCAGTTGTTCGGCAGTCTCAGCAATCCGTTGATGACCCTGCGTGGGATCAATACCCGAAAGCTCAGCTCTAAGCTGGGGCAGCGTGGCCAGGCTATCGCAAAGGCGTGTGAGATCTCGTGGGCGCGCTGAGCCCAGGGCAACACGCGCCAAAATGCGCTCGACATCGCCCACGGATTTGAGCAGTGCGCGCACAGACTCAAAGCGATAGTCCTCAATAAGGTCGGTTACCGCTCCTTGTCTAGCGGTCAGTTCGGTAACGGCACAAATGGGTCGATGCAGCCATCTGCGCAGATGTCGCGTTCCCATAGCGGTAACGGTGGTTGCAAAGACAGAGAACAAGGTGTGCTCTTCACCACCCTGAAGATTGCGATCTATTTCCAAATTTCTCCGCGTCGCGGCATCGAGAAGCACCGTGTCGGTGAGTTTTTCTTCACGGATGCCGCGTATATGGGGCAGGCTGCCTCGCTGCGTATCTTTTAGGTAATCTAGCAGGCACCCGGCTGCTGCAAGCCCTATGTCAAGATCATCGCAGCCGAATCCGCGAAGATCCTGAGTCTGGAATTGGGTATTCAAGGCCCTTCGTGCAGCTGCGGTGTCAAACTGCCAGGGGGGTTGGTAACGCACGCCACTTCGACCCTCTAAACCAGAGTGAAAACTGCCCTCAGCCACTAAAATTTCAGCGGGAGACAGTCGCTCCAGTTCGGCAATAAGAGCTTCAGTGCTGTTCACTTCAGAAATGAGAAAGCGACCACTGGATATATCGGCCCAAGCGAGCCCTGAGCGCCCGTTTTCTTGATGCAGGGCTAGCAGCAGTGCGTCGTTGCGGGCGTCGAGCAGGGATTCATCTGTTAGCGTACCGGGGGTCACGATACGGGCGACCTTGCGTTCCACAGGCCCCTTACTGGTTGCGGGGTCGCCAATTTGTTCGGCAATAGCGACGGCAAATCCACTGCGCACAAGGCGCGCTAAATAGTTTTCTGCGGCGTGGTAGGGAACTCCCGCCATGGGAATAGGCTCGCCGGCCGATTTTCCCCGAGCCGTTAGAGTAATATCGAGGGCCTCTGCTGCCACTTTGGCATCGTCATAAAAAAGCTCGTAAAAATCTCCCATGCGATAAAACAGTAACTCGTGCGGATGATCTCGCTTAATGGCGAGGTACTGCTGCATCATGGGCGTATGTGTGGAAGGTTCTGGCATGTTCCTGAAAGGGCCCGGTGGTTGAGTTGGCGGTTGTTGACGCCATTCTACGGCCTATACCCTCAGGAGGCGATCAGAGATGCGGATAATCGGCGTGCGCAATGATAGGGGTAAAGTGGTGCGGGAAAATGCTGTCCAGACCCCGGTCTTTGCGTTCGCCAGTCCGCTCGCCGTGGCTAGTTCAGGGGCTTTTAGAGAGCGGCAATGGTTTTGGCGGCCCTGCGGGTGGCGCTTTGATGCTCTGAGGGCAATGCATTGACCGGTCTTCTGACCCATGGCGCTAGGTTTGACGTCAACCTGTCGTCAATGACGACATGTGTTTGGGAGCGATAGTTTCAGACCAACGGGAAAACGTTAAAGTGGGTTGCATCTTAACGAAAAAACACTGAATATACATACAGTAGTTTCAATCTTAGTCTCAACCCGAGGATAAACTTATGGATCCTAATAAAGCGAAGGCACTTGACGCTGCAATGTCGCAGATTGAACGACAGTTTGGTAAAGGCACTGTCATGCGAATGGGTGACCAAGAGCGCGTAGCCCTTCCGTCTATATCCACCGGCTCACTGGGGCTCGATATCGCCCTCGGTATCGGTGGCCTGCCCAAAGGGCGTATCGTCGAAATATACGGTCCTGAGTCGTCGGGTAAGACGACCATGACCCTACAGGTGATCGCTGAAGCACAGAAAAAGGGCGGAACCGCAGCCTTCATTGACGCTGAACACGCTCTAGACCCGCAGTACGCTGAGCGGCTGGGGGTTCAAGTGGACGACATGCTCGTATCGCAGCCCGATACGGGTGAACAGGCCTTAGAAGTTGCCGAAATGCTGGTTCGCTCCGGAGCTATCGACGTTTTGGTCATAGACTCAGTAGCCGCTCTAACCCCCAAAGCTGAGATTGAAGGTGAAATGGGGCAGTCTCACGTGGGTTTGCAGGCTAGGTTATTGAGTCAAGCTATGCGCAAATTGACCGGGGCCATTAAGCAAACCAACTGCCTTGTTATCTTTATCAACCAGATTCGTATGAAGATCGGTGTCATGTTTGGAAGTCCAGAGACAACCACTGGCGGTAATGCCCTAAAATTTTACGCCTCGGTTCGCCTCGATATTCGTCGAACTGGAGCGGTTAAAGATGGGGACGAGGTTGTCGGTAACGAAACTCGGGTAAAGGTCGTCAAGAACAAAGTGTCGCCGCCGTTTAAGCAGGCAGAGTTTCAGATTATGTACGGTGAAGGCATTTACCATATGGGTGAAGTTATTGACTGGGGTGTCAAACTGAATTTGGTCGACAAAAGCGGTGCCTGGTATGCCTACAAGGGCGATAAAATTGGCCAGGGCAAGGCTAACGCGGCGCGATTTTTAGAGGAGCATCCTGACATCGCCAACGAGATTGAAAGCCAAATTCGCCATCAAACCATGGGCTTGCCTCTCGCAGTTGTAGAATCGGCGCCTGTTGAGGGTGATGAGGCCTCAGCCGAGTAAGTCAATTGGAGTCGCCACTTAATTCTACCGATGTACGTCGGGCCGCTATGGATTTGCTGGCCCGGCGTGAACACGGTGTAGAAGAACTCAGGCTAAAGCTAAAGCGTCGCTTTGGGCGTGAAGAAAACTTTGAAGCGATCGCGACTGAGCAGCTACAACGGCTCGTCGATGAGGGTTTACTGAGCGACTCACGTTTTTCAGCGGCGATGTTGCGTCAACTAGTTTCCAAGGGCATTGGGCCGCTTCGACTCGATCAAGAGTTGCGCAACAAGGGTATCCAAGAATCCTGGCAGGCCTGTGCGGTTTTGGCTGAGCTAGAGGTTGATTGGGGGCAGCAGGCCAGAGAGGTGTACAGCAAACGATTCCCGCACCCGATTAGCGAGAACGACCCTGCCGCGAGCCGGCGTGAGTGGGGTAGGCGCGCCCGGTTTATGCAGTACAGGGGCTTTGAGTCCGATCATTTTATGGCGCTTATCGAGTACGAAACTGCTGGTATCGATTAGCAAGTCACCGCGCACTCGCGCACTTACTACTGGCGGCTTGTCGTCTCTACGGCAAACCTTAAAGACAGCACCTTCATTAATGTACCCTAGTTGACACCAAGGAGGTGGGCTTCAAAAAAGAAGCTGGCGACCTCGGTAAATAATGGGTTACGTGTTTCGATCAAGGAGTGCTCCCCGCAGCTCCCTGGCTTTATCCTGAATTTTTTCCGCGTTAGCGGGCCCCATGCGCATGAGTTGTTTTTGCAAGGCCGGCAGCGTTTCTAAGCTGTCGTCTTCATACCGCCAATTTGCCTCGTCTTTATACAATCGAGCCTCAAGGTCTGTAGTCGGTGCGAGCAAGATCATATTGAGGGCACCGAGGGCTGCATCTTCAAATGTCATGTCAGCGTACCCCAGGCCCGCCCAGACGCCTTCCAGCGCAACTGCCAATAAGTCATAGAGCATAACGACGGCTGGCACATTGACCTCTGCAAGGGTATTGGCGAGGCCGTCATAGCGACTAAACCCTGCTGGGTCGAGGGTTACAGCGAGGCCGTTGTCTTGAAACGGAAATTTTATGCTGGGCCGCCCCACGGGTAACAGTTTGTAGGGCACTGCGCCCATGCGGAGGTTGTCGACAATAGCGACGCCCCGCTCAAGGCTATTACTGCTCATTGCAAATTGTTGTCCAAGCATGCCGCTGTTGAGCTGCGGCAGAACCTCGGTGATAACCGCGTCACTCTCCTCGAGCGTTACCGCAGGGGCTTCGGGCACAATTTCCACAGGAGGGGAGGATTCAACGGCTGGTTCCAGAGCGGGCTCGGGGTTGGGCAGGGTGGGCTGCTCAGGCATAACCACCTCCTCCGGTGGCGCGGGTGTTGGCGCCACAACCGCCTCTGCTTCAGAAGACGGCGCTTCCTGCAAAAAGCCCCAATATAAGAAGCCACACAAAACAAGAAAGCCCACCCCGGCAAAAATGATTCCGATATTGGATTTTTGTGGGGGTAGCGGTTGGTCAGTTTCGGTTGTCATAGCTTGCCCTGAGTGTTTTAAATCGGTGAATTGGAGACTTTACAGCACTATGACTCAGGACTTTAGATAAAGTTCCAAAATGCCCGAGAAGCACGATAATCCGGCCAGAGTTACCGCGGGTGGCGCTATTTACGTACTCTATAATTAGGCCAATTGACGGGGTTTAGTAGCAGAGCCTATCGACGGGGCCCATTGACAGGAAACTGGAAAATCAATGTCAGTGTTTTGATGGTCGCGGTTAACGGGGTCTAAACGTCGTTGTGACTTTACGGTTATTCTATGACATCGATATTTAGCGGATGGCCTGGGGCGGTCGATCGGCTTTGGCATAGATAAATCGACGACCCTCTGTTGCGCCGTGATAGCTGTCTAAACCGCACACGGCTTGGCTGTTTAACTCAACGAGGTTAACCGAACCATCTTCACGAATGCCCGAATCGGGACATCGTAGCCACTGCACCCCGGCTATTATCAGGTGCGTTTGGTTGACGGCAAGCACTTGATGCTCGATCAGCGACAATCCGAGCTTAACGGTCGATTGCTGAACAGCGGGTGCAGGAAAGTCGGCGATCCACTCTTCGGTCAGCTTTGTAGCACTGAACTCGGATTGGCTCCTGGCGTAGCGCGCAGAGGTTTGGTGGGCCGCGGGTACCATGGGCTCTGTAATGTGGTTAAGGGTAAACACACCCGTTGCCACTATGTTATCGAGGGTATGGCGTTCGGTACCTTCTGGACAGGGTCTGACAATGAGCCCCAGTAGAGGGGGGCTGGCACCAATATGAAAAACGCTGGAGAACAGCGCCAGGTTGGTTTGCCCCTGTGCATCGGCCGTGCCCACCAGTAGCGCAGGTTTAAATCCAGCAATGCCGTTAATCAGGTTGCCTCTAAACCGAGTCGGTAATGCTTCGAGTTCCTGTGCGCTCCAATCGCCCATGCGCTAGTTGCTCACACGGTAAAGGCGGTCGTAGCGCCAGCGGGCCCATCGGTTGTAGGCGAGCTCGACAATGGGGCGAATCAACGGCCACGTCATCCAGCGCCAAAGTACGCCGTAACGGGTGTGTTGCCACGCGGCGACATTAGCCTCTATACCCGTGACCATTTTCCCATCGCGCTCTAGGTGGAGCACGCGCAATAACTGGTCTTTGTCGACAGGACTTTCGGGGTCGCTTAGTTGGTGAATATCGACCAGTTGGAGTTGTTCATCTTTGATGATTCGAAGACGATCCATCTCCTTGACGCAGAGAGGACACTGACCGTCGTAATAGAGCGTGTCTGGCATGTCGTGAACCCAAAGGCAATGATAACTAGTCAGTTACGGTCAATATCATTGGCTGGATGAGCTGGGGCGAGGGGGCCAGTGCATTCACCCGTTTGCCCGATACTGAGCCAGGGCAGCCCGGCGTCGTTTAACCAAGTGGTTGCATCTTCACCGGAGTGTAAGCACGCAACGGTAGCGACAGCCCCTGCGGTCAGGCAGCTGTCTGAAATAATGCTGACACTCGCCGCCTCATTGACGGGCCAGCCCGTATGGGGGTTGAGGAAATGGCTATAGCGTTGTCCATCGATTTCAATATAGCGCTGGTAGTCGCCGCTGGTGGCCACAGCGGAGTTATTCAATTCAAGTGATACTAAGGTTTCCGATGGGGCACTAGGGTTGCTAATACCCACCAGCCAAGGTGCCCCTGAAGTTTTACTGCCCACCGCTACAATGTCGCCTGCAAGTTCAATTAACGCGTGATTGAAGCCGGCCTCCCGAAAAGATTGTGCGGCCTTGTCGGCGCCATACTCTTTAACCACACCCCCCAGGTCCAGCTCCATTCCAGCATGGCTCAAGGCAATGCCTTGATCGCTTTGCAGCACTTTAGACCAGCCCACTTTCGCACACAGATTGGGCAGTTTAGTGATATCGCCATGGCGCCCTTGAGAAAAGTCCCACACCTGTCGGAGAATGCCGGCGGTAGGATCAAATAGCCCTTGGCTTTGTTCCCACAAACGTTCACAGAACTGCAGTAATGCCCGGGTTTCTTCATCAATGCAGGTCCATTCTCCGGTACCCGCAAGGCGATTAATTTGGCTGATGAGGCTGTCTGAACGATAGCGACTAAAGCGCGCTTCGAGCGCTTGCAAAAGGGTTTCAGCTCGCTGACAAGCTGCCCGGGCGCCGGAGGTTTGATCGGATAGGTGTTCTATAACAAATCGAGCGGGGCCGCCCATCACTCTAAAGGCGTGCTCCGTAATGCTGGGCTGGCTAGTCAAAGCGCCAGCTAATGCCAATAGTCGCCCGCCAGAAATTCACCAGGGCAGGAGCTGCTTCGCCGTCATACAAGCCCCAGTCATTGTCACTTTCGTAACGTTCGAGCTGTCCTTCCATTTGCCAGTCACCAATTTGTACTGTGCTTCTCAGCCCAACAGTGATGGCGCCATAGGATGAGAGCCGAAAGTCATCGGCGTAAAAGTCTTGCTCAAGATCAGCAATGACGCTGAAAAAATCGGCCTCGCGTTGACTGTAGTAACGCAGATACGGGGTTAGCGCAAACCGGTCGAAGCTCTGATGCCAGGCTACTTCAGCGGTGTGGGAGTCGGTGCCCCAATCGTCAGAATAATAACGATAGTCAATTTGCAGTGCGCCTTGAGCCTCGGGAAAGAATTTTCGATAACCACCGCTAAGCGCCGTACGACTGTGCTCATCGGGGCGCGCATCAAAAAGTTTGTAGGGGTCCGACAGATACCCTTCGCTAAAGGTGTAACCCAGGCCTATACGCACGATAGCGGTGCTCGACAAAATCTGACTGACACCAAAGTAGACCGAGGCCGTATCAATATCTTCCTGGTCGATAAATACCGGGATATTCCCATTTACGGGCTCAACCCTGTCGTTTGAGGTGCTCGCTGAAGCCGACCAGGTCCTGGCGTTGTCGGCGCTGTTCCAGGCAACGTCAAAAGCCATGGCTAAGGCTTCGTAGTCATCTTCTTTAGAGTGGGTTACGTTAAACCCGGCATTGCCATCAGCCCAGAAATAGCGGGTGGTTGCACCCACCTCAACGCGGTTGTCGTAGATACTGGCGCCGCTCATAATGACCCCCGGCTGGCCATCGACTTGCGTCCCTACAAACCAGGGTGAAGCACCGCTCATAGAGTCGTTCTGGACATCGACAGCGATGGACCAATTCGAGCCTATGGGCGCTTCAATCCAGAGCTGAGTGACATCAATATCGTAGCGGCCCCGGGCCCCAGCAATAAATTTATCCTCAGACAGGCTGTCTTCGCTGTAATGGCTATAGCGCAGGCCCACCTCGGTGAATTCAGGGGGGGCATCGGCGTAGGTGTTTTGGTACGCAGGTAGGGCAGCTACGGCGGCGCCCAGTGTTCGCACCAACGGCGATTGCTTAATGGTGGATGCGGAATGCGCGTTTTTCACGCCGCGCTCAATTACAGCCACAACCACCACCTGCAGCCCCGTTGCCCCCAGAGGATGCCTCTTTGCTGGTGTAAACGTGGCCCTCAAATTTAGCTTCTCGGGCACTAGACTGCCACTGCATACCCTCTTCAGCGAGGTAGCCTCGTTCCCAAGCAGCTACCGGCTCAAGCCCGGAGCAGCCGGCCACGCCCATAACAGCACAGAGCACAACAAAACGAAAAGCTTCCAAGCGCTTATTCCTCCAGAAGCTGGAGAATTTCAGTACGCAACGCATTTTCATCTCCTCGTTTAAATCCGACATGAACGGCCCTAACGCGTCCTTCGCGATCGATTAAGTAACCCGAAGGCATGCCGTTGACGGCATAGGCCTTGGGTATGTTGCCTTCCGTATCGATTGCCACAGGATAGGTCACAGGGTATCGCGCGAGGAAGTCCCAGGCATCTTCTTCGACAACATCAACGCTAATCGCCATAACTTTGAGGCCCTTGGGCGCTAACTCCTGATAGATCTCGTCTAAAGCGGGTAACGACAGGCGACAGGGTCCGCACCAAGAGGCCCAAAAATCCAGGTAAGTGACATAGCCCTTCAACTGATCTAACGTCAGTGTGTCCTCCGCGTTAGCGATAGCGGGCAGACTAAAGCCAGGAGCAGGCACAGCATTTTTAACGTTTAAGCTCTCACTTTGAAGTCCAGTAGAAGTGACAGCGCAGAGCACGGCAACCCAAAATGCTGTTTTTGCAGAAAACGAATGTCGGATCATGCACTTTCTCTCATTAATTGAGGATAAAGATTTAGGAAATTTGAAACGCGAAGTAAGGTAAAATTTAAACAGCTGGCTAGGGAAATTCACTCTGAACATCCATCTATGGGCAGTGCCCAGCTGTGATATTTTTCACGGTATTGCTTCATCTCAGCTGTAACTATTCGCCATGGTATGCTGGTTCAGGGAGCCGGTGCAACAATCATGGTAAAGCCCGATTCCTTTTTGCATTTCATAACGATGCCTAGCTTTGGTCGCTGTTAGATGTGCCAGACATAGCCTAGCTAAACGTAGAACGGCACTCATATGTACGGCGTATCAGTGCGCTCAGCCCGATGCTTTGCTGGAGTGAGATTGCCGGTATGAAGAACCTCCGCCGAGAAATGTGGATTGCTGCTGAGAGGCGCTTTCTAGCTGATTGAAGATGTGCGACTTAGCACTTCAGGTAACAACGTTATCGATTACGCCCTAACCGCTCATGAGCATCCACCCATTCATTGGTGCGGGTTGCCTTATCGATACGAGTAGCCGCCGCTAAGGACAGCTCCCCCGCAACGACCAGGCCGGCCGCAATCTCACAGAGCTTGAGGGCTTTGTCCTGACCGAAGCAATCCATCATTTTCAAACATTCGCTTTGGGTCGGCAAATTAGTACCGCCGCCGTAGCTGGCCATAATAATCGAGGGCAGGGTAATCGAGAAATAATGGTCGCCATCGCG